>Ga0335072_10000603_pt1 | contig 66679 bp, 75 predicted proteins | sample Lox_Sample_21_FD_206725 | JGI IMG/M metagenome (GOLD analysis project Ga0335072, IMG submission 206725) | Soil microbial communities from Loxahatchee National Wildlife Refuge, Florida, United States - Lox_Sample_2.1 | ecosystem: Environmental > Terrestrial > Soil > Wetlands | place: USA...
TGGAATTAATGGATAATACACCTGGAATTCGTGAATACTCACCTGGAATTCGCGAATAATCGCCTGGAATTAGTGAATAACCACCTGAAATACGCGGAAACTCACCTAAAATTCGTTGAAAGTAACGATGGTGAAGAGCCACTTGAGATTCGTGGAAAATGACTTGAAATTCGCGGATAACCACTTGAAATTAGTGGAGAACCACCTAGAATTAGTGGGGAATATTAGTAGGGGGTCGCTAAACTTAGGCTCCCCCTATTTCACGCCTAATTTGGAAGTGGTAGATTTACGTATGAGTGATAGATTTAAATAAATCGCGGGGTCAGCTGAGGTGTATGGTCCCAGGGCTACGATTTTAGCACAGGCTCCAATATAATAAAGTTTTCGAGCACCGAATATCTCCTCGGCCGAAAAGTCTACTGTGGGAATGTAGGACTGTGCCTTTCACAGTGATTTTACTTAGAGGCTTCGTATAAGCGCCATATTATTACTATTTTAGCCCTTAGCTATTCTAATAGCAAGCGGGACGTCTAGGACCTCTAGAAGGTAGAGCTAGATTCCCGCAGCGTTGCTAGGCAACACCTGACAAAAGTTACTTAGGAACTGTGCGGCTCAGGACCGCACGTGGTGTGATTCCGTTAGACATGGACTGCACGCGTTCACAATTCTAATGTTAGACACCGTGCGAACTATCCTTGTTTATAATTCGGCCCCGATGGTGCTCTGTGCACCAGCATGTAGCCTGAGATCGCCAGAGGAACGCGGCTGGAACGGGCGTTGCATCCGCGCCACGTCTAGATTCCCCTGTCAAAACACGAAGATGAGTTAACGTACAGCACTTCGCAAAGATGTTGGGACCCAACGTCACATATTTGATATAGTAATGTTATGAGTCTACCATTGATTTCTCATCTGGAAGTTCGTTGTCTCCTCGTGTCGCTATCGGCATTCGAAGAAAATCCCTTACGCCTCGACCATTCAGACTTCTTCCGTAGGCTGCACCGCTGAGACTGGAAAATCCTTCTCCAACTTGTACGGGAACGGTAACAGTTCCACCACAGACACCTCCTTCACCTCCGCTCCGTCTCGGATAAGAACGTGGATATCTGGGCTTAGATCTAGCAGCTGTTGCCGACACCTTCCGCATGGGTTGACCACCCCTCGCCCGTTATGACCGACTGCCACCATGTGTGTGAGATGATGCGGCATATAACCCAGAGCCACGGCGGCACCAATGGCGACTGGTTCGGCACATGGACCGCCAGTGTAGTGCGCAACGTTAACACCAGATATGATTCTGCCGTCAGTCGTCAGGCATGCAGCGGCGACACGATGATTCTTGTTCGGTTGCACCTGGGCTTTGTCGATTGCTTGAGTCGCGGCGGTAACTAGATTCACCTGGGTCGCTTTATCGAGAGCCATCTTGTCCGTGAAACCGTTAAGAGTGTATGCAGTTCGCTGATGAGATGGATACTGAGCCGCGGATTAAACTTAAAGAATTTAAATAACTTGAGGTGTTTGTGTGGTTGCAGTGTGGGAAAAAAAATCGTTACCGAATTCGGCATCAACGGAATGGAAGTCCACTTGATCCAGACTGTGAGGGTGAAGGACGAGCCTCTGGCTCCTACGTACGCACGCAACATACACCATGACCACGTAATAATACTCAGTACATTGGAGCTAGACTAACTGGTGGCGACCCATACGCAGGAGAGAGAACAGTAGAGCACTTACGCATATCGTAACTACCGAACGCTGTTATTTCGAAGAGAGCAGAGCTGGAGTATATCTCGTTCAACGATTCAGTCTGCAGAAACACTTCGAGTCCCTCAGAACAAACCGAAGAACCAACCACCGCCAATCCTCTGATCCTCCATGGTCTCTCCCTTCTTAAACCCGAGGTTGTTCTTCACACCGATCAGCTTTGCCTTCTTCTCTCCGTCTCCCGTGCCAAACGGTGGGTATCTGAATCCAAGCAAAATGTCCAGCCAACCGGGCATTGCAACAATGGCGCGCATATGCTGGAAAGCGCGCATGCCGTATACGCCATGATAGTAGCCAGTACCGCTCTCCCCGACTCCACCAAATGGCGTGTTGGGAGCTCCGATGTGTAAGATGACATCGTTTATGCAGACACCACCACTGTTGGTGTTGGCGAGAATCTCATCGATTTCGGACTGCTTCGAACTGAAGATGTAGAGAGCGAGCGGGTGAGGTGGTAATCTGCAGTCATGCGTAAGCAATGCCGTTCCAGTTTGTATGCTCGGAACCCAGCGGTTAAACACGCTCGCTGTCCGTCGAGGGAGCACAATCAGATCACTTACTTCGCAATAGACGTGATTGCATCGCGGAAATTCGACTTAATCACGGGACAGATTGGGCCGAACAATTCATCTTCCAGAAGCGAGTCCTCCATTGTAACATTGGTGACGATGGTTGGGCGGATTTGAAGCGTTTCTTTGTTGTACTCACCACCGTACACCTTATCACCCTTGGACCTCTCCAAGTAGCCGGTAAGCCGGTCAAAATTCCGTTCGTTGACGATTCGCACAATGTTCCCTTCCTTTTTCTCGCCGCCTTCATAGACGTTGGTCCAGTGCTTGAGCCTCTTTACGAATTCATCATGGATGGAGGAATCGACGTAGACATGATTCACCGATATGCAGATCTGGCCGGCGTTCAGGAACTTTGCGAAAGCAATTCTCTTCGCGGCGAGGTCGGCATTGGCGGTCGCCGTCACGATTGCCGGACCCTGGCCTCCCAGCTCCAAGACGGTAGGCGTCAGATGCTTCGCCGCAGCACTGGCGATGATTCTGGCGACTTTGGATCCTCCAGTGTAGAAGATGTGGTCAAACTTATACTCCAAGATTCGACTCATCTCTTGCGGTCCAGCACTGACGGCCGCAATGGCAGTCGGATCGAGGTATTTGGGAACGAGGTCGAGGACGAGGTCCTGTGTGGCAACGGAGAGGTCCGAAGGCTTCATGATGACAGTGCAGCCGGCAGCAATTGCAGCGACAACTGGTTGGAGAAGCAACACGACGGGGAAATTCCAGGCGCCAATGATGAAGGCAAGGCCCAAAGGCTCATATCGAACTCTGGTCTTGGACAGCGTACCAAAGATGAAACCCGCGTTGGGTTTCTCGTCAGCGTTCCATTTCTCCAGGTTCTTGATGTGGTCGAGAATATCCGTTTTCAAACCAGCTGACACCCATTGTTAGTACAGCTCGATAGATGCAGTTACTCATAGCTCAGCTTACTTATGTCGGTGGCGAAGGACTCAAACCGGTCTCTGTTGAGATCCTTTTGCAGAGCAGCGAGAAACTTGTCTTCATTCTCTTCAACCATCCACCAAAGCTGCTTCAGCTGCCATTTTCTCCAAGCTAAGTTCTTTGTCTTTCCAGATTTGAAGGTGGCCTTCAGGGTGTTGAATGTCTTGTCGAACTCGGCAGCTGTGGTGTAGCTCATCTTGTCGTTCTTTCGAGGGTCGTATTGTGGCAACGCGGGATGTGGATATGGCTGGCGACTCGACTGGTCAAGGGCTGGCGGTTTTATAGACGTTTAAGCAATAGGCAAGTGGAAAATCAACGATTGTGGCAACCAAACATTGAGCGATCAGCTCAGCAGCTGAGCTTCAATTACCGTGGTCCAAGCGGCTATGTGTGGGGCGTCAGCCGGCGTCTTCCTCGGTTTGGTCCGTTGCTCCATGTGCGTGGCTTGCCCGATAGAGCGAATAGTGGCCGCGCTATATGTTACCTCCTATTAGTGCGCCGTTTCACAAAGGCCCCGTTTCGTTGAAGACGCCTTCAATTCGCAACGACGTCTTGTTGTTAACCTTACCCTTGAGACGAGCTAATTAGACCATCTCCAGAACCAGGTCTTTTGCCGCAAGTACTCAGGACTAAGTTACTGTATATACAAATACAACGTAAGGTTGACTTCCAACTCGAGCGACATAATGACGGTATAACATTCTCGAGTATGTGTGCCAAGGCTGGCCAATTCTTTCCCCCTGACCGAAATCTCCGGCCTCAGATCCTTCTTAATCCAATGCGAATCCCTCAGCGCATATTTTAAAATGTGATCGCTTTTCAGAGCACATACTATCAAGATGTTTCGCACACTATGGAGAGGCTGTAAATATTTCTTCAGAATAGTTTGGAAGGCTTGCAAGTGGCTCTTTCTCTTAACTCTTCCCCTGACCCTCTTGCCTGGCATATGCGGCATCATAAATGGGCTTTACTTCGCCTACTGGAACAACAACATGGTTGGCAAAACCGTCGATGCGTTATTACACGAAGTAAAAGACGTCGCCAATGATTGGGGTGTTCCAGGAACTATGACGTTTCGAGAATTTCAAGATATCAACAACGACTTCCGTCTCCTTCGAATCAACAGCCACGACTGGAGGTTGAAGCTGGGATTTGCCCTGCCGCTGGAGTATAGCGACTGGGAGAGCAATGTGGATATACCAGTCAACAATTTTGCCAGTCTCGAGGCGTTGATGGTGGACGCGACTGGCGCTACACCACCGAAGGAACAATGGGTGTATATCTCGGACCTTGCCTTCCCATCCCTCAACGAATGGGATGGTGCATTCAATGCCGCTGTGCAAGCCGGATATGTCCCATCTGCTCTAAACGACACACGCCTCTTTTTTGCTTCGTGTTTCCAAACGGCTCACTTCCTATGTGGAGTCTGGGGGGTGAGATCGCCTACGCTACTGCACTTCTTAGTCGAAGATCATCCACCACGGCCGACAGATATGACTCCGGGTTTAAGTTATTCCACTGATCTATGGAATCTTCGGTCGGTGACTGTTCATGTCATTGAATTTCCCCTCAAAGGCGCCTACACCGGACTAGCTTCGGACGTCTTCCCAGGGCCCAAGGAGCAAATGCTAGCTATCATGCGCGGCGACAGGTTGTATGAACAATTCGAGGAATGGGATGAGATGAGGCAGACGATGTATCGATTTCAGGAATCCATCGACAACCTTTATGACCGCAGAGGAACGTTCTTGTACTATCTCGGCAAAGCCGACACCTGGTGGGAGCGTAACTTCGCGAAGCTACTTGGTCTGGAAGAAGTTTTAGATGTCGTGCACCTAACCTACTTTGTTTTGACTGCGGGGCTCGTTAACTGCCTGATTCTACCTCCATGGAATTTACTGAAGCAGACGGTCATGGATTACTTGGGATATCCGAAACGTGGAGATTGGATCCTTGGTAACGCTTTAGAGAAGCCTTCGACGAACGTGGTAGATGACTTGATAGCTGACATGATACCCGGGTTTTGGGAGTCATTCTCGAAGAAAGTGAAGGAAGAGGGCTTGGGGAGTGATTTGCTTTTAAGGAGGATTATAACGAACTCACTGGCCGAAACCACGCATAGCGCCGAATCATCCCCCACCACTGTTTAAGTGTTGACAGTGCCTTCGAGAGATTTTGTCGACATGAACCCGGTCAGAACACCAGGACTTCCGCTGCTTTGGCAGAGACGGCCTGTGCGTACTTTGTACTCATTGCACATTGACGATGGGGCGAAGCATCCTGAGAATGCCCAGTCGACATTGCAACAGACACTATCTTGTAAAGTACGACAAGGATTACGGATGCAGGTCGGGAACCTGATATCGGTAGTTGGAAAGAAGGCGAAGATAGTGATGGAAAGAGTCAATATTTGGAATCTATACCTCGTAATGAGAATCACAGCTCAGTAATGTCATCGTTCCATGCGCGAAGAAAGCCATGCAGCCACAAGAGCTGCACACCCGCCGGTTCTAAGAACCCAACCAATTCCATCCTCGCTCCCAAGTACCTTCGTGATCCAGAAGATGAAGCAGCTGGTGACGGCGGCGATAATCTGAGGCATTGAGATAGAGGCATTGTGCAAGCCCATTATGGCACCTGCTTGATCTTGCTGCGGAGGCCCGATCTCTCCTTCAATGACATTGGCATTACGTTCCTGGCGAGCAGCAATCTCCCGACCTATAATCGCGAAAGGTACCCAAAGTGCAAATGCCCACGAGATTCCAACAATGCCAGTAAGAATCATAGCGGCTCTACGGTCGGAGATGAAAATTGTTGAGAATAGGCAGAAGGCTAGCGAAAGTTGAGATATCGACCATGATCGTGGGAGAGACGGACGGAATGATGCCCTCTTCTTGCCAGAAGGATCACTGTTGATGAAGTTTGGGGCGATGATACTGGTGAGAAAGGCGAAAATGGCAAATACCAAACTCGCAAGACTGCCTTTGCGGACGGCGTCTTCGATGATGATGGTTTTTCTCTCCATCGACATGTGTGCGTCAGACGCGAGCAGAGGAGCGGCATCTACCAGCAATTAGAATTGGCGGTAAACAACAGCTATTGAAGCGAGCCTACAAAGATCTCCAACGTAACTAGAAGGTAGTTGATCAGTAAATAATCCAATGAATCTAGACGGCATGAATTACCTCGTAATATAGAACATGTATGGGAACCATGCCATCCAAGCGAAGAACTGGATCTTGCATACCTGTCTAACTGTCTGCGGCATGGTCCTGTAACTCCATAAGATATGGCTTATTGTGCCAATAAATCCTTTCCGTTGGTTGGAGGGCAATGGCAGAGTTCGAGGATCTTTTTCTTCCACGAAGACGCATGTGAGAGTAACTCCAACCAACAGAAATACGGTTGTCACTACACAGAGCCAGGGAAATTGAGTGATGGGAAGGAAAGGCAGAAGCTTGTTAACCGGCAGATAGCTGGTCAAGTAACCGATAATGTTTCCAAGACCAACGACCCGACAGGCCCATGCTGCCGCTAATGTCTGTTGCTGAACAGGACAGCTGTCTACGATCAAAGCCCGATTTCCAGATTGAAGCGGCTGTAGGAAGAAATTGAGAGCATAGAGCCAGATGATTGCGGAGAGAATCATCAATGTTCGCACAGAGTCGCCGTGAGCATCAGCTCCGAACCAGTTCGCTAACAGTCTCAATGTAGCTTTTGTGGATGCCAGAGCAATCATACAACATGCAGCTCCGATTGCTCCACTAATGATGAATGGTCGGCGTCTACCCCATGGAATCTGGCAACGATCACTGAGCACACCGATGTAAGGTTGCACGAATGCGCCACAAATTGGACCTGCTATCCAGACCAGTGCTGTGAGAGATTCTGGAAGACCGAGAGTGATTAAAAATGGAGTGCCGTTGGCCATGATTGTTGCCCAAACCAGCTGCAGTCCACCAGTACTAAAAGTCAAGAGAAACAGTTGGCGGGTTGTGAGTCGTGATGACGCATCGCTCACATTCATGTGCTCGGTGGATGTTGATATACCCTCATCCTTTCCATGGCGACTAGAACCTGATAAAAGATTCGAGTTGGGGTTGTATGGATCACGAAAGTCCTCCATTGTGGATTCGAGAGCAAAAGAATGTGCACATCAAGGAAAGTAGGAGATACGGAAAGGTAAGTCGCTATTGAAAGCAAGGCGAAGCTCCCTCTGCTCTCACTAGCGACAATAGAGGTTAGATTTCCATACAGACATAACGAAAGGTAGATGGATGAGCAGAAAATAGAGCGACACCTTCGGGGAGAGGATAATTGCGGGCTGGCTGGAGCTTCAACTCCAAGCGATACGCTCTGGCGCAGTTTCATATTCCGGATCATGTGGACCTGTTTCGAAAACACAATTCTCATCTCTGCCTCGCGGAACTGGGCTCCTACAATTCCCGGAGAATTTGGGTTGTGAACCGCAGCTCGATATTCAGGAAGCTGTTTTCATCGAATCCTTTGTCATTCGGGAGAATAATTGTCCGCCGTGGACGACGTTTTCTGCAGCCTTTGAAATTCCGGAGCTTGCTTGGTTAATCTTACACTACCCAGCACTGGGATTCGACCTCCGATCATATCTTAGCTCCATGGCGTGCCTTTGTAGCATTTTACTACTTTCGCTTGTGCCCCTTGGAGTAACCAAAACGGGCCTATCACAAATCATGTGTCAACTGGTATTGACAGGTAATCCGGAGCAGCGAGATGACTGTAGCAGTCCGAATTGCATTCTTACAGTGTGAATCCTGTGAGCCTTGCGCCTTCTCACTTATCAGTGCACTGTAACTGGAGGCGGTAGCCGCGCATCTTATATGCTGTCTTATCCTTTCAGTCTTGCGTCCGTATCCTCTTCTTCTGCTCGCCACCTAAGTCTAATGGAACGAAAGACCAGCAGAGATTCAATGTCGTTGTCTTCAAAATCCCCACCTGGTTACGAACCACTTCGAAATAAGGATGTCGAGTCTGAAAGCCTCGATGGACTCGATATGCTTCCTCTTCACCGAAATCAAAGGCCCCGACGAAGAAGACTTTGCACAGCTGTCAAAGTGATCGGCTCCTTATTATTGATTGCAACCATTATCCTTACTTTTGCTCTAAGCTTCCATGCCGTGGAACTCTTGGGCAAGATAGGAGCTCTTGTCAAGCAGCCAAAGCCTACATCGCACTACCGCAGCTTCAAGTTCCCGTGCGGTCAAACTGCGTCCGAGGCACGTGAGAAAGGATGCATTTTCGACGTCATGACGATGGCATGGCAATCTCCAGAATGCTTCGATGAAGATCTCAACTCTGAGTTCATGGATCTCGGCCCATGGAGCTTCTATTCCGACCAGACTGCTTCGAGAATGATGACTTACGATGAGATCTCCGAGCGTGGAGTGATTAGCTGGACTGACAGGCGGTACTTCGTCACTCACTGTGTGTTCGCGTACAAGTCTCTGCATCGGGTGTGGCAGAGGGGTTGGCGAACAGATTCCAATTCAGCCAGCAGCGAACACATGGAACTATGTGCACGGGTTTTGTCGAATCAAAGTGTGCCACTGGATGCTATCACAACGATGATCCATGTGGATTTCCCGTCCTGCAATTGATTGGCTGAGAGATTGCGGTCGCGGAGTGGAAAGATCAGAGTTTCTGTGAATTCAATGTTGCTTGGATTTGGCGTTTCCATAGGTGTCTCGGTAGCAAATCTACGAAAACTTTCTCATGAGTTTTGCATATGTTCTTCATGTCCTTCAATACTCTCGATTTGGTATAGATTCGCTGTCCACAAAGCAACCATCCGTCTTTAATTTAGCCAAAATTCCATCGGCTAGAGCTCACAGGCTGAATCCGGCTGCAAGAGTAAAAAATTCGACTCAAAATGGAACCATTCCAACTCCTTTTCGGAGAACAAGACTCCTCCACAGTTCGGAACTAAGGAGTGGGTCTTTGGATTAGGAACTAGATATGCGCGGTCATGGATTTGGGAGTGGAGTTTGACAAAGATGGGACTCCGGAATATCTGAGTAACGAGAGAAACCAACGTAACCTGCATTCTAAAGATCGTCATACGCTACAGGAAGATGAAGGCAAAAATGGTCAACGCCAGCATAACTCATCAAGTCCCCGAATTATTGAAGGCGTAAGACCCATAATGGGTAAAGAAGGTACTCGGACGGTGATCGACGTCGTGCACTGGCTTGTGAAATGAAATCACCACATCGCACTCTTCACCAGCACCTCCCAGCGTGATGCTCCTGCCATCCGTAGACACCTCAACACTGTTAACATTTGTTGAATCCCACCCATTGTTTCGGTTTCGCACGCTCCTGACTGCCTACTCTCTTCCACTCCTCTATGCCATCGCCTCTCTGCTCAATCATTTCTATACTGACAAGGAGCGCTTAATCAACACGAGCAAAGATTGGGTCTCGCTTGTCAGCGCGTGCGAAGATTGGCTCGGCCTCAGCTATGGCAGAATTAGCAGGAGTCGACGTGCTGAGAGAATTCAACATTGTGTGCCATCAACATCAGAACAAATAGAAAACGAGTAGCACTTACCTTCACGTTTGTCCACACGGGCAAAGATGGGATCGGCTTCAGCATCGCGCTTATCGACGCGGGCGAAGATAGGATCGGCCTCACGCTTATCGACACGAGCGAAGATGGGATCCCTCTTATCGACACGAGCGAAAATCGGATCGCGCTTGTCAACACGAGCGAAGATGGGCTCAGCTTCGGCCTCACGCTTGTCGACGCGGGCAAAGATGGGCTCAGCTTCGGCCTCACGCTTGTCGACGCGAGCAAAGATGGGGTCGCGCTTGTCAACTCGTGCGAAGATGGGCTCAGCTTCGGCCTCACGCTTGTCGACGCGGGCAAAGATGGGGTCGCGCTTGTCAACTCGTGCGAAGATGGGTTCGGCCTCGGCCTCAGCCTCGCGCTTGTCTACACGAGCGAAAATGGGATCGCGCTTGTCGACTCTCGCAAAGATCGGATCTCTCTTATCAACACGAGCAAAGATCGGGTCAGCCTCAGCCTCGCGTTTATCCACACGGGCGAAGATTGGATCCCTCTTATCGACGCGAGCGAAGATCGGATCAGCTGTTGTGTGGATTTAGTTAGCGGGAATTTGATAGTCTTGGAATAGTAGCTAGCTCACCCTCCGCAACAGGGAGTGCGGTCACAGCCGCAACGAGAGAAGCAATGACAGCAACGTTTGCGAACTTCATCGTGGTGGTTCTAAGATTATTCGATAAGCGCTCGGCTAATTCTTGGAAACTGACTAGTGAGAAATCGGCCGCTTGCTTGTAAAGTTATGATGTGACACGAACCGAGTAGCTTTTAAGCTTAGAATCAAAGATTTTGAGCTATCCGCAACTTCCTATAATCGTTCCGCGGAAGCAAATCCCATAACGGCGCTGCTTACGCCTCGGAGGTTGGATGTGAGATTGCGGAGGTCTGAAAACGGTATTGACGGAACTTCGGTGATGAATGCCAGAGACTGCCTCCGTAGTAACAGATCTAACTCGGAATCCTGAATCTCCACCATAACTATGCTTTTTTTCGGAATCTTCAGAGGATCGCTAGCCTCCGAGGGTCATATTCCGGAAGTGAACGGTATGGCACGGCCCATAGTAGGAGATATGTGCTGTGACAAGAGAGAGCGCATGATCCTATCCTCGTACGGAGTTAGCATAGAGCCATATCGTGCTGAGGGATAGCATATACCTCAGTGAAGCCCAAGATTCCTTTCCGTTTCTGTCCAAAGCCTGCGTATACGCAGTGACATCCTCCATTCATACGTCCAAGCTCGTCTGCGAATCAGAGACCTATCAGTTGTCTTCATCATCCCAATGCCGCGTTCCATCGACCTCAGTAACTTAGAGAAGGTAGAGCTTGGTGACGAAGTATGGCCAACGACAGTAGGCTCATCGGAGAGTGAAGAAGGGGATAGCACTTCGCCAATGCTGGGAAATGGGAAAAGCAAGAAACGCTCGTCGTCGAGAAGGATTCGGTGGACTAGGTCACCTTGGATGTATCTCGTCGACATCTTTGCCATTGCACTCATAGTAATCTTCTGGAGCCGCCAGCCAACGTCGACTCACCTTGACTGGCAAGGCGACATTACGGGATATGTTCCGAGCTTTTCGCAGCAAGTCGTTGTATTCAGATCCTATCCAGAATTCATATCAAACCACACCTCATTAGCGTCTTTGGAGGAGGCAAGGGAGCAATGGATGAAGTTGTTACCACGTGAGTGTACCCATGACATGTTCGTGTGCCCCCTAACAATGCGTCTAGCTGGTCAAGGATATATAAGTGTTGATGATTTGGCAATTCGTCGATATGATTTGCCGAAACCGATCGAGTATAAAGGACGGAAGAGCCTTGGAACGTCCATGATGCATTCGTTGCACTGCTTGGTGAGTGGTAAAGTCATTGAGAAGTAGATTTATTAATCAGAGTGACTAGTGGGAGATAATGTCGGAATATGATATGGTCATGCTCGGCCTAAAACAGCCACCATTCGAAACATGGCATCTCGATCATTGCTTCGACTACGTTCGTCAAATGCTGCTTTGTGGCGGCGATATGGCACTCGCAGGAGAAGACCTGCCGAATGGCAGTTCCAATCTCAATGTGCCGCATGTTTGCAAGAACTTTGACCACATGTACGAATGGTTAGACAGACATCGGGATAACGACGCGTGGCAATTTGGATCCGCAGAGATGCATTTCGTTCCGCCTTAAGTACAGAAAGAATTGACTGACTGAAAGCTTTATATTTCTACTAGCAGATTTGGAGTTGCCTCCCTTTCACAATGGAAAATGGAAAGCTTGGAATGATGACAGAGCCGTCCAACATTTTGTGGGAAGAAGAAACGTGAATGGGCGCAAGAAGCCACCAGCGCGGAAAGGCTCAGTAGGGGGGTTGGGGTCGAGTGACCTACGAATAAACCGATTGAGACGAAGGATCTTCTCCGGGTGACCAATAACATCCTCGCGAGCCCGTAAATGGAGAAATGCTGCCAGTATGTACCAATAAACGTCACAATTGCCATACCCGTGTACGTGGCGACGCAGTTTGACCACGAACGCCGGGCGGGCTACCAAAAACACCGCAAACTTGCAGGACGCTGGAAGTGATATATGCCAGCGAAACGGCCGTCACATCGTAAAAAGCACTCTTTCTATATTTCCAACTTCATCTCTCAGCGCCGAGACGATGGCGCGCTGGTATTGCAATGTTGTTTCGTCCCTGTGGCTTTGTCCCTTGACCGAATTGGATCCCAGAACGGATTCCAATTGAGCCGCCGCCTCGACCGCTCGTCGAACCTCAGTCCGCAGAATCATGTTTCTTGTATGATCGTCCAACGACGCCTCGACTTCAAAGGCGCCCACGCGAAGCCTGCTCGTCCCACCGTACCAGCCGTGGCTGCTCGAACCCTGCGAACTGCTGCTTGTGGTACTGGGAGAAGAACCCGTGCTGGCGGATTGTATCAAATGGCTGTAGCAGGCGGCAGCCTTGCGCAGGATTATAACGTAGATGGTGAAGTAAGACGGGTCGGAGCAGTAGGGACAGGCAGCGTATTGTCGACAGACGTAGCTGGCATTGCGCGCCACGCTCAAGACGTGGTCGAAGGTAACCGAGGCAAGCGCCGACTCAGTTCGATGAAGCTGGTCAGAGACCTGCAACGCAGAGGCGAAGCAATTGCATTGGGTCATGCGAGAAACCGTTCGGCATACGCTGTGGAGCGCGATGGCATACAACTCAGGAGATATGGCGATGACGAACTCAGGGAGAAGACTAGGCAGGCAAAACTGCCAGAGCAAAGCGGCTGGGGCTAATGGGAGGGAATGAAAAAGAGCAGGACCTGACAAGAGAAAAAAAGGGTCAGGCTGAAGGAATTAGGAGTGATGCCATGGACCAGTCGACGGCCATGGGGAGCGGGAAGCGTTCAGCTGCGTGGATAGCACATCTTCAGGGCAAGATTTTAGAAACGAAGCGCCTACTTGTGGCCGGTAAGATTTATTAGAAAGTAGCGCTTACGAAGCGACAAAACTGTCACTTTTCCTGTTGCGGGCCCAATTCGGTCGCCACAAACGTCCAGTCTTGTGTAATAACTGATAGAAGCCAAACCTACCCGGCGGAGAGGAGCCGCGTTCCGCAGACCACAGCGCCGGGGCGCAGTGCGGCGACCCACCTCGCAGCTAGCAGCGTATGGCACCTATATACGATCGGCTATTCATCAAAGCGAGAAGGTGGACAAAGTACTGTACGGTACCAAGTACTAGGTACCGTTGAGCTGAAGTTTGTCTTCCTTCGCCGCACACACTTTCTTCAAACCGCCTCAGAGTCACTCCATGCCAAATTGGACCTTTTCTCTCCTTCTTCGCCTTTCTGAATGACCCTCCCGTTGATCCTCGGGGCTATTACTGGCTTCAACCCCACTTGGGACGCCAAGGTACACAGGTAATGCGTCACCTTGACCGGAGACTGCTTCCACCACCAAGCAAAAGCTACTCCTCCCATCGCACCACCTGCGCCTTTCGTCCGTTGCCGGCCTTCGGAAAGATTCACTAGTGACGAAAAGTAAATTCGAATCGGCAGTATTTACGGTAAGGTAACATGGACAAGATCGGGTATTTTGCAACGACGCAAACCGTGTACAAAATTAATGTACACGCGGGCCACTGAACGGGCCGTCAACCAAGTCGCAAGCATGGAAGACGTTAGTTGTCAAACCTGAGCTATACGATGGCCATCCACCACCAACCCTTGCGCTTTCCGCGAGAAGCGCGTCCGATCCGGACCTTTACACGAATGAGCGTCGTCTCCGCCAACCATTTCACACACTTCCTCGTCATATGCAAGAGTCGGAACCGCAGGATGTTCGCCAAAAGGTCCGATTTGCCATTCCGCTGCTGTGGTAGTGACCATGCTCTGCTCTCCACTGGATAATATCCGCTCCAATTTTCCGTCAGGCGCAATTCGCTTCGCGCCTCGTGCGCTTGCCTATGTATCTCTGTCTCGGACGCGGATCCGTTTGCGTCTTCTGTGCGTCCCGACCGCCATTTTCACACGTTTTGGTGATTTCCATGGCTTGACCGTACCCACGGCCCGGTCCTTTGTTACACGGAAACGTCTTTAGTGTGACGAGAGCTCGTCATCTGTTACTTCCCCTGTAACCACTCAGTTCCTGGATCTCCTTTTTCATGGCAAATCCACAATTCGTGGCTCGAGCAGGGTTTGCTCGATGTTTTCTTCTCTTTTGTCGATCCTTCCGAATGCTCTTCGCCACCTGCTTTAGTCTATAGCAAGGCCATAAATTCCACCATCTGGCTGGCTGTCCCATCGTACTATTTCATCCATGTGCAGCTGCGAGCTGCGCCTACCCCTCGACAGCTACTGCAGGTCTTTTAGCTGCAATTGTAACCGCAAGTCCGCGCCGGGTGATGCTGCTCGCACCAGTCGACCACGCGGTCTCCGGTTCGCTGCAAGTGTTATCTTAGGTTACCTACGTGGCATTTGGAAGGTCTCATCTCGCTGTAAGCTTTCTCGGAGCCCATGTTGTTCTGGATGACCCGTGACACACCTATACTCAACTGCCGTTGGATTATTGCCTGACTAGATGTGGGACTATTTTCCATCGTCATTCCATTGCGACATCCCCCCCCACTTAGTGGAAACGATTCTCAACCTCGCCGGGCTATGCAGCATCAGGACCATAGAGCCGCTTGCCGTTGTCATCATCCAAACTTGCGCCCGAGGCTCTACCAGTCCGAAGTACATATTTCGGACGGCTTTACCTTTCCTCTTCAGCTCCATTCTCTAATTTTGACTTTCTTCATTCTAGCCATTGAGCCATTCTGTAATGCCCGGTGGCATGGCTTCTTCCGCTGTCATTACCAGTAACAATTCCTCCGGTTCCCGGAAGGCTCACAATAGGAGGGAGTCGACCGGCCATGTCTGTACAGCATGCGATCAAGTACGTTACATTCACTAGCTGCGGTGACTACTGTCGATCTCAACGTGTGTATAGTGTTACCGCTGTAAGGTCCGATGCTCGGGAGAGCGGCCTGTATGCGAACGGTGCCGTAGCCAGAACAGCGCCTGTACCTATAGTACCGGCAAACCACTTGGCAAACCCAAAGGCAGCAAAAACAAAGTTCAAAGATCAAAATCCACGAGCGATGTAGCTCCCAAACATGCCATTGCTCCAGGTCCGAGCTTTCTGCCTTCATGCTATCGGTTAAGGAACCGGCTGATCAATTGCATAGCCGACATTGCCATTAAGCCTGATTGGAATCAAACCAGTCCGACGAAAAGATCGAACGATGGAGAGCTACCACCAGTGCGTATCAGTCGACTCAGACTACGAATATGATCTAATATGTTGAAGCCTAAACGATCAAATTTCGAATTCTCAGGCCCAGAGGTGTTCCCACAGTTGGCGGTAGTTTCAAATATTCCGGACGCTGCCACCCTCGCTCCCGTGGTCCTTCAGTGCGATCCAAGTTCTCTTACATCAGAACAAGTACCCGGCTACACCGAGACCGGCATTCTAGACTCGAAAGCTCCGCTTGATCACCGTGATGGTGCGCGAGTGGAAGAAGTCTTCCCGTCAACTGAGCTGAACCTTGAGATTGACGACTTCGACTGGTTCACGCTGGTTGGCGGTACACCAGCGGCTACAGCCGTTGAGCTATCTACCCATGACTCTGTTTCAATTTCGGCCATCCCAGCTGCTCCAGCGGTACAGCCGCCATCTTCCACAATCATAAGCCAAACTAGGCCTATGGAGAGCAACGTTTCAGCTGAGAAATTAGATGGGTCTCTGCAGATGCTAACACAGATCTCTTTCAAACCCCAAATGGAGGTGAATGGTTGTTTATGTGATCCACTTTCACTTGGGATCATCTCTGAGTTGCATAACCTCCAATTATCATTTTCACCTCTGGACACGGCGCTTATCCTGGCTCGACGTGGACTGAGTACGGTCTCGTCCTATTTATCATGCCCATCCTGTCTTTCCCATTTGAGCAACTCACCTTCGCTCTTTTTGGCTTGCGTTCTCATACTGCAGCAAGTCTTCACTTGTTACCTTACAGTACGTCTGCAAGGCACAAAGATGCTCACTGAAACAAAGGACAAAGAGCAAGGTCACAGTTCTGTCAGCATTGGCGAATTCGAAGTGGAAGGCGAAGAGGGTTGTAGTGGCGTTTTAGATGCAATTGTCAAAGCTGAAATGGAGAAAGGCAGAGGCATCATCGGTGGCTTGGAGAACTGTGTGGAGAAAGTCGGAGTTCCCGGTAAAGACAGGGTCGCGGGAGTGTTGTTGAGAGCTCTCCGTGAAGAAATTGGATGGGGTACTGCGGCTGGTTGAGTATCATCGCAAAGCAGTGGCATTGCATTTGACTTTAGCGGGGAGGATCCCTACAATCCGTCATTCGCTCACTGTAAGATGTTCTTATTTGGGCGGCATCTGTGTTACTACTATCTCTTACGTAGAATCGAGCTTTAATTGTCAATCGATAGCTTTCAACCAAAGCATCTACGTGCCGATGATCGGACGCATAATTCCTTTAGCTACTTCTATAACCTTGATCCAAGACTTCGACACGACTCTCACATCTCCGGAATAAGCACTGCCAAACCTCTCGACTTTGACACATGTCTAGCTCGCCGCTAGCATGCAAAGCTAATGCAACGGATCGTTGAGCAATGAGAATTCAGGTAAATTGATATTGACCTGTCACATATAAGCTCGAAACTTGGGTTATCAAAACTCGTGAATTTCCATTCGGCGTGTACAAGCCGACTAAAATTCGTCCAGAAATGGCGCACATCAGCACGACATTACTGGATCCCAGCAAATTACCTTAAGCATGGAATAAAGAGTCAGGATGACTTTGCATTGCACCAGACTTGGATTGTTTCCAACGGTTACCTAGCAATAGAGATACTCATTTGCAAGACCAAAGCCATAGCCATTCCCAACTCCGTAGCTCCGGAATAACGGTCTGTATGAACGTTGGAGAGCAACCACAATCTCCAAGCCACGAACCAATGCTAAGGGTGTAGGATGCCGCCATTGAAAAGTATCGTTCAGAACTAGCGGGTCCATTAGGAACTTTCGCTATCAGTGACCTGCCATACCCTCATGCCCGAACATCATTCCATCGCCGACGTCGCCCTCGCCGGTGTTCAAGTTCACGCACGAGTCGAACACCATGTACGCAATGGCGTTGACCTTCTTGCCCTGATCCGTGTCTACTTTCATGTCGTTCAAAAGATCCATGCAGTGCAACGAATGATTCAAGCTCGCAATCTCCGCAGGTAGCAGCAACCTATTGCGCGTTAGCAGACAAGCATCTCCCCCCAAACGCCGGCGGAACGCACTGATTCAAATAGGCGCGATGGATGCGCTCCCACGCGTAATTGCAATGGCTAGCATGATAGCTATGCTCAGTCCAGACAACCATCTCGTTGGTGAGGCGGTCGTGGCTGGGAATGGGCTGCGTAGCGTTGTGGTCAAGATAGAAGATCCACGGGCCGGTGGTGGCCTGGACATGGGCCGAAAGCGCCGCGTCGAAGCACGCCGGCGGCGTCCACGCAAAGCTCATCACGTCGAACTGGCAGCCCAGCGCGCGCGCCTCGGACGGCGTGCTGCCGCAGTGCATGTGCTGGAGCGCGCCCGCGGGCTTGACGGAGGGCTTGGTTGCGCTGGGGCCGTTGGCGCCGTGCAGGAGCACCGGTGGAGATGGGCGGCTCATGTGCAGGCGCTCTGTGACGACTTTGATCGGGTTCTCTGGCGCGAGCACTAGGATGGCGACGACGACGAGGAGCGCGGTGAGCAGGCTGATGAGGCAGGAGATGACGGAAGCGTTGATGTTGACGCAGCACGAGCGTAGCTTCTTGAGCGAGAACAACCGTGTCTTAACTTTCAGACCAGCTTCAGGCTTCTCCAGAAACGTCTGGTCCTCGCCATCGTGTAATGACGCTTCTTCGGATGAAGTGTCGTGGTAAGGTTTAAATGACTGCGCTGGCGGATACACTGCTGTGCTGTTAAAGAACTGACAACCTAACACTATATTGTCAATATTCATGGCACTTACTGTTTGCAGTGTCGATTTTGGACCAGGATATCACTCGAGGTTCAGAATGACTGAAGATGTAACCCTGATTTGGCGTGGCGGATTCTACGTCCTTGAAAGCGTAGTTGCCGGCAATGACACGGCAATTGAATGTTCGATGAGGCCTACATGTGTCAAAGATGACATCTTCCGAGTCATTTTGCTTCCTGGTACTCGTGTGAGGATAGTGGAGGTAGTTGCAACTCCGAATCGCATAGTCCGGAAGTGTGTGGTGAGTGCGGTCCGGAGGTGAAGGGCCAGCCTGAACTCCGAGCATTAGATTCTATTGGTATGAAGACGAAAGGGTTGTGTGAAATTGAGCGATTTCGAAATGGAGCATAATTATCCATCGTATATCGCGCTCGACTCCAGTAGTATCGTGTCAATCGCTATGCTTCCGGATATGAAGATCCCGCTGTGGAAGACACAAGGCGAGCCAGATAGACGATAATATTTGTCATGGCGTGACCGGAAATAATGTGCTACCAATTGGGAAGTGAAAGAAATGGGAATGTGTATAGAAGCATTTTTGCTGTGAGTACGCTCTAGTATTGTTACAATGTTGAAGCGCGGAACGGACCTCTAGTTTGCCTTCTTCTATGAGGCCAAGTCCAGTTTGAAAGATAATACAAGTGACTATCGTCTTCAAGTCTAGATGATTCTCTGTTGTTTTGTGCGATATGTATGCCTGAACGATTGGAATACCGTACGCCTCCAAAGATGATCCATTGCGGTAATGGCATGAACAATCATGTAACAGCCATCGGCACCCAATGTAGAACCTGAGGGGCTTTAGCATTCCATATACTTGTACCTTAATCTCTCTTGATCTCAATGGGTTCCCTGATGAACCGCTCTCTAATTGCAATTGGCTTCGAAAACTTCTCGTCACCCAACAGCCTATTCATCTTCTTTGGATCCTCTGCAACGCTCTTCCTTGTGCCAAAGTTTCTCCACTCTGCTTCCATCTCCTTATCTAGCTTCTCACCCAACTCATCCATGTTCTTGCTCACTCCCAGTGCTTCATGCTCCCAGATATTTGCCTTCATTCCGACGCCGTGGTAGCACCTCTTCTCGAGATAACCGAGCCATGCTTTGACGACGTCAGGATGCCCATCTTGAATCTGGATCAAGCGCCGCACTGTTCTTCGTTCAAAGTTCTCCTGACTCTTTTTGAAGATGAAATGTGATTTCGGGACAGTCCAGCGTTCTGTTATTCTAGGCAAAGGCACCGGACCTCGCGCTGGAAGATTTAGGTAGTATGCCGCGCGCATCGCAAAGTCAGCGAAGAATTCCAGGTTACGGACTGAGTAGGAGCGCAGTTGGAGGTTACACACAGGCAGGCCGAATGTTGGTTGACGCCGCAAAGGCCGCATATAGATTGCGAGAACGGATTTAGGTAGTGGCATTTGGAGGATGGTATCGCGGGTTTGCTTGTCCAGGGCTACAAGATGTTGGGGCATCGCCTTCCTTTGCTGTGGTGTCATGAGTCTGAAGGCGCGTCAGTGAAGTTCATTGCGTTCGCTCCAAAGTCAGACACATACGCCATCTCCTGCTTTCTACGATATGCCAACAACATCTTATTGTCAATTGGCTGTTGTGAATTATTATGCATGGGTTTCCGGCTTCGGGTATTCAAACCTCTGGCCTCTTGAAGACCAGCCAGTTGACATTGCGGAAGGACGGGGTTGTTCGGTCGATGTGAGATCTGGACGATGTGAGCATGAAGCTTTTGACAGCTTGATGATTGCTCAATACCTTTACCCTCTTTGCTACACGGAGAGGTGATCTCCAACACGATGGTGATGCCATTGCGACCCTTATAACGTTGCTGAAGACGTATAGAGAACTTTCGTTCGAAAAGAAACAATGCTTTGAATGGTCCGTGCTCAGCATTCTGCGATGATCGCCTTCAGCATATGACATGTACAGCCTCGCACTTCCAGCAAGCAAACTTGGCTATGTGAGAAGTAATTATATTACTCAAAGCAGGCGCATTCGCGGAGACTTCAGAGACAGCCGTTTTAGCCCATCATGGATGAGTTGAAGCCATCACCTAATCTATTCCTCCGCGCCAAAGCTACCACCGATCAACTTCAACGCGAATTGCCTAAAGAGCTTCACCATCCAAAGATAGCCATCGTATGTGGATCAGGCTTGGGTGGCCTCGCCGATTCAATCAACGCTCAGCCAAGGGTAGAGATTGGATATGCACAAACACTGAACTTTCCAGTTAGCACGGGTAGGTTTGCGACAAGGGCTTGGATGCCAGGAGTTAGAAAATAACAATGTGCAGTCCAAGGCCACAGCGGAAAGCTGGTATTTGGAACGATGGGACCGAAAAAAGTTCCTGTAGTTCTGCTTGTAGGCAGAGCACATTTCTATGAGGGCCATTCCATGGAGCTTGTCACCTTTGCCACGCGCGTGTGCAAAATCCTGGGAGTGGAAACGATGATCGGTCTGTTGTTGTCCATCATCTACAGTAATGTACCTAGCCTGACGATTCTCGATAGTCACGAATGCAGCTGGTGGCCTAAATCAAGACTACTCCGTTGGTGACATTGTCATGTTGAACGATCACCTCAATCTTGCGGGCTTGGTTGGCATCAATCCACTCCGAGGACCAAATGCCGATGACTTTGGAGTCCGATTTCCCCCTCTGTCGGATGCATATGACCTGGAACTCCGGATGCGAGCGCATCAAGCTTGGAAGAAGTACGAATTCAACCGGCGTCTGCACGAAGGTGTATACGCTTTCGTTGCGGGTCCGAGTTACGAAACTCGAGCGGAGTGTCGAATGCTGCGGACCCTGGGGGCCGACTTAGTTGGTATGTCCACCGTTCCGGAGATTATTGTCGCACGCCATAGTGGTATCCGAGTTCTGGCTTTCAGCCTTGTAACGAATAAAGCCGTACTAGATTCGTCTGTCCGTGGAGACAATAGCACCATCCAAGAAATGAATAAGAAGAAGCTCGATGAATTTTTAAGCAAAGGGCGGGCGAATCATGAGGAAGTCTTGGAGCAAGGGAAAAAGGCAGCGAGCGATATGGTTCAGTTCGTGAAAGGCTTGGTAGACGACATGTATTAGCTATGGATGAGAATCTGTCTAATGCGTTCGGTCCTGCTCGGGACGTTGGGCATAATTCCAAGATGTTATGTGTAAGAACTCCCGTGACATCGCATTGCACCCATAGGTCGGTACGCAATTGACGTACACCCTCAAGACGAGAGAGTACCTGTGCACTCTTGATACTGCAATTGTTCTTCACTTCATCGGTCATTCTCCTTCTTGGGATAACTAAAGTTTTGGTCTCCTATGATGATCGCATTCGCATTTTCAGGCTGAATAAAGATGTTCTCATAGTGTCTATCTAAATTAGTCGTTTGCAGCTCGTTGAAGCAAGGAGGGTCAGATGGCGGTGCTCGCTGCATTACAGACATATCCTCCTTGACGAAACCGGTCTGGAAGAGCTTTCGTTCTCAATCAAGCTGCCTCGATATCTGTTTGTGCTGTTGGAGGACGGAGTTTCTGTAGGTAGAGGTTGATTTGATCAACAATCTCTTCCCGAATAGTGGTCCATTGCGATTTTGCTTCTGGACGCAGGGCATTTGCGAGATCCCGATCTCTCTTCAGCTTCATGCTATAGTATTCTGGTCCGACTATGACCGCCCAGTTGCAGTCTGCAATCTCAGTGTTCACCATCAACTCGGGTTTGGAGATTCTGATGAATCGTCTCTGAACATCATTGCCGTCTACGCCCAAATCTTTGCATACTCTACTAAGGAGTACTCGTGGAAGCTGATGAGCCCGATGTTCTAGCTCATGTCCGAGTCGAATCCAACGGACCATCTCTTCTCGATCGCCGAAGTGATTATACCAGTCATGCACATCGGATGGCTTATTGACGATGTCCTAGTAGAGGTACCACAACAGGATGTGACTGAGAGATTCCTTGCTGATGATGTTGTCGAATTCCCGCAACTCCCGGGAGAGAAGCTTGTCGCAAGCTAGAGTAGGAATTTAGGTGTGGGTGGTCGACTTCGGCTACAACTTCGAGGTCGCCTCCAAGAAAGCACAGACTGACTTCGAACATTTCCATCATACTCGGCATCTCTTGCTAGTTGAACACCGCAGAAAAGTTTTTGAAATACCTTCCAGAGACCCATAGTGATCGCTCTGTATCACAGAAGGTTAAATGGCTTGGAGTTCTGCGCAAGATCTTTGCAGAGCCTCCCACCTGCCCAGTATCTGGCTAGCAGAGAATGAGTGTGAATCTTGAAGATTCTGATTTTAAAGGTTGCTGTGGTGGATTATGTAGCAGTTCCTCCTGCGAACATTGTTGTGAACCGAAGATGCTTCTCTCATGATAAGTTGCATCCAAACCAGCCGATAGACCCACTACCGACTTCAGATCCATGGGTGTTTCGGTTCTATCGGAGGATAATAGTAAGCAAGCATTCCGCCTTATGAAACGGGGAGAACTTTGTATTTCGGGTTGTGGTTCATTCGTTCAGCTAGCCTTTCACGAAGCGCCATGGTAATGTATCTACCAAAAGTTTCGATCCCGCCTGTCTCTTCACTCAATGTCAAAACTCATGCTATCCTTGTACAATCTCGGTAGATAGTACTTGGTGTTTTCATAAACCAGGAATGTGACACAAGTCGATGGCAAAACTCGAACAATATTTGGCATCAGTCTGGATGTAGCTCGTCAGAAGCCGGCTCGAACACGATAATAAAACCTTACCCTCGATAGAAACCTCTAATGCCTTCGTTACTCCAAATCTGTCGAATGGCATCTCCAGCTCCGCGATAGGCTTGCTCCGCATCGTAAGTCTGCAATCGCACGCGGACTACCTGATAGGGATATGTGATGCTACCGGCGAAGATCTTTGAAGCACCGCTCAACAACAGATAATCCAAATTGGACAATTTGGATTTGTCTCCTCGCTGTGCGCCACGCCAATTCTTGAGGTTCTCATATGCAGCAAATTGAACAGCGCCGTGAGATATGCCGAACAAAGATGGTACAAGGCCACGCCAAAAGCCTTTTATCCCCTCGTTTCTCATGATTTCTAATACTCCGTGAGAGATACTTCGATAAGCTCCAGGCGCATTCCGTCCTGTAGAGAGCATGCGAGTCTTGACTACCCATATTGGGTTGGTCAAAATAGCAGTTAGAATGCCTTAACACTGTCATTAGCCATAAATGACGCTCGTGAAGTGAAAGATCTCACCTGAGACTCCTGAAGAAATGAAATAGTCAGAAGAGGTGAGCTTAGCACCAGGTCCGCGCCAATGCTGAATGAGATCCTTTGCATTCCGATACCTGTTTAGACTGAGCGTCAGTCCCTTTTAGAATGCATTCAACACATACCATAAAAAATACAACGCCCAGCTAACAGAATTCCCGACCATATTCGGCATGAGTCCACGATACAATGCCATATAGCTGCCTTCGTCCCGGACGATCTGGCGCATGATTCGAAATGAACTTCCCCATTGTGAATTGCTGGTTTCCAACTGTAACCGCGTTTTAAGAATGTCGAATGGATGAACTGCTAAGGTAGCAACTACTCCTGCCGTAAAGCCTGCGACAGTTTCGACAAGGGATGGCGAAAGGGTGATATCGGAAGTCTTTCCATCGATGGACGGATAGACTCGAGGCATATCAATGCTTTAGGGAGTTGGGATGTTCTCATACTGTCTTTGTGGTTCAGAAAACCCTTCTTGTAAAAGAAACCATGGTAGTTCTAGATTACTTTGTAAGCTCTTCGTTCGATGTCATATCCACGTTCAAGTTTTGCCGATGAGGAAAATTACGCAGACCCCTGGAGCCCTCGTACGGAAACTCCCGGAGTCGAATGTTCGAATTGCAAACCTATAGGCACATTGTTACGAAGCAACTGTGTTTCAGGAGTATTGATTCCGAGGTTGAACGCACAAATTAAAGCTTTTACAAATATTGCGTATTAACGGGAAAACTGGCTGAATTTCACGCTATCTTATTTTGATCTAAGCGTTTCCGAACAGCGAGATGGCACTAATCCATCATAATAGATGCTATCATCTTTTGATCGCCTTAGTTCACTCCTTCAAGCGCATGGAGTTACAAACTCCTTCATATGTACAGACGCGGTTTGGAGTGTACGCTCTCCACTGGCCAATGTTTCCCAAACGCCGTATAGTGACAATGCCTGATACGCAAATTCACATCTCTAATGGTGTTCTGATCCGTGGCCATCTCCATGGCCGTGAGCATCCTTCAGGAACAGTTGCTCGTAGACGACGTATAGCGCAAAGGCGCCTAGCCCAATGCCGAAGCCGGGGAGAGCGCCTTTGAATCGGTTCCAGCGGGTAAATGGTCCGGTGTATCTCCAGGCTTCTCTATTGTAGAATTACAGTTAGTAAGGTCAACAGTCACCAATAATGATAGAGACAATGCACTCACGCTCTCCTCCACGGGTCGTTCGCTGGTTGCCCGCTTGATGCAGCAAATTTGCGGGGGTCGAAGCCGGTGAGATTCGCTGGTCGAGGTGCCATTGTGGTCTGGTTTCGACTGGTCAGTAAAAAAAATCTAGAAGGCATGGGTGAGCTGGACCGCATTGCTCAGAGTCGAGCTTACGTTTGAGGCCAAGAGGCAGGCAAAGCCAGTGATGTTAAAGCTTGAAGTTCATCAGCTTTCCAATTGCGCGCAAGACACGGAGTAGAGGACATTCGTGCCAAGACATGAGAGCGAACCTCAAAGTTGCCCACTTGTAAACCCCATACAATAAATCCTCCAACCATACAACCCTTCCTTCCCCAAATTACCGCCCTTTCCTTTCCTCGCCGACCGTAGAATACAACAAACAACACCTACGATACGTAAGCCCTCATATGAAGGAAATCAACAACGAAACCCCGCCTCATTCAAAGACACGCCTCCCTCCCATCCTTCGAAAACGCCAACATGGCTCCCCATCAGGGCGGCCGATATAGTCACCAGAACTTATCGAATCCGTTCACGCACCTAAATCAGCCCGGCATGCATCAACCTTCTCACATGCAACATCAAAACGCAAACCTCCCTACACACGGCTTTCCTGGGAATCCTGGCTTTGCTGGCATGAACCATAACGGTGGTTCCAGTATCTTTGGGCCTCAGAGCGCTATCTCAGGTCTACCAAGTGGATTTAGCGCCGGGAGTGGTCTTGGAGGCGGAGGCACCGGTCTCGCAAGCCAGGCGGCGGTCATGGGCTTTGCACACGGCGCTGCACTCCAGCAACAACAAGCGACTCACGATGCTATGAGCGCAGCAAACCAGGCACGAACTGGCCACGGTAGAATACGAGAAGTCTGGAAACATAATTTACATGAGGAGATGGCAGTTCTCCGAGAATTGGTCGATCGGTATCCGTACATCAGCATGGTATGTCCTAACGGATATCAGTACCGCTGCGTTCACTTGGTACTAGGGAAATGAGGCTGACTTAGAATTACAAGGATACGGAATTCCCGGGTGTTGTAGCGCGACCGATAGGAGAATTCACCTCGAAAGCGAACTACCACTATCAGACCCTCCGAACCAATGCAGATCTTCTGAAGATCATACAACTTGGCATCACGTTATTCTCAGTAGATGGAGAGCCGGTTCCGTCAAACGAGTTCCACGACGGCAGACATGCTCGAAACAAAATTCCTAAAAGCTACATGCTCAGTGTCTGTCCTTGCACATGGACGTTTAATTTCCGCTTCAGCCTCGAGGAGGACATGTATAGTGAGGAATCTATCACGGTATTGAAAAAAGCCGGTGCAGATTTTGATAAGCACGCTACACATGGTATAGACGCTGACGAATTCGGCTCTCTGCTCATCACCTCCGGCCTTGTGCTCTCCGACGACGTTTGGTGGATCTCATTCCACTCGGGCTACGATTTTGCTTATCTGACGAAGATCATGCTACCAAAGTTGCTTCCAAACGATGAAGATGAATATCGCGACCTTGTCAAAACCTTCTTCCCCAGCATCTACGACGTCAAGTATATGCTACGGCATGCTCAGAACATGGTGAGGCGGGGCACACTGGGTCAAACGGGCACGACTTTCATCGCCAACTTAGGCACCAAATCAGGATTGCAGGATCTTGCCGACGAACTTGGTTGTTCGCGTGTGGGCATCGCTCATCACTCCGGCTCGGACGCCTGGCTTACAGGATCTGTTTTCTGGCAGATGAAAGCCAAAATCTTCGAAGGGAACCTCTCTGATGACCTCAAGGGTGAGATGTGGGGACTCACCGGTGTTGGCCCTCCAGCATCCGCGGCTGCACAAGCAGTTGCTTTGGCGGCTGCCGGACATGTCAACGCGGCAAATGGCATGGCAAACGTTGCAAACAGTGGCATGGCAGGTGCCATGAACTTCCACTCAGGATTAACACCAACTACGCACCGCGATGGTGCTCCTAGCACGCCAACCAATAACCCAGCCGGCCTCGCAACTCAGACTCCTGGACCTAGCCAAGGCTTTCAACCATCGATGACACCAGGTGCTGGAGGCGTCTTTGGGAACTTCCAGTACGCAAAGTAAGCAATGTCGACAGTTGTGACTTACATGCGACTAGGATGGATCCGAGCGCGACTTCGTTCACCCCTACACCTTTCTCTGTAGCGGCGGACCAAAGACGCCGAGGTCTATCTTTTCGTCCAAGGCGGAGCGGATTCAACCTAGGCGGCAACTACTCCCACAGCTTTACGTTCCCTTGCCATCACACTGACCTTACAATTCGAAACCAACTTCCTCTGCCCACTCAGAAGCGACAATCACGCTTTTTCCCCGTACAAAGAGAACCTACTCCACGAACATTGGACGCCGATGCGAAAACCCAGTGCGTGCCTTTCGACCACCAACTTCATGAGCATGATCTGAGCTCAGCTCTATCCAATCTCGACGGATATCCTCAGCTCCAACGTGCAATATCCCCATTTGCACTGCCGTCGCCGCTTTCTCTCCCTTCTCCTGTTATCCTGTCTTCGCAAGAAATCTCTGAACCAACCTTTTCTTGTGCTTCTACTTTGGTAGAGGTACCGAGCTCGGCGTCTGGTAGTGACCTCTGAGTGTCTCTAGTATTGAGTTTGCTGGGCGGTGGGGAAAATAGGGATTTCCGGTTGTATTGCTAGTAGGCTGTTTAGCCGAATTTTTCCAGACGGCTTTGTTTGTCGCATTCATGGCGTTTGCAGTGGATAGTTGGACAGGGACAGTCTGCTTGGTACAGTACAGCATTGCAAGGCAACGGGGTGTTCCAAGAATCCAATTCTATTTGCTTCTACATCTAACTGTCCGCTCGTTCCCATCCATGTCTGGTAATCTCGTTGAGAATTCATGTGGTTCACTTTGAACTACTCCGTACTTGAAGCTCAACGTCTATTCTTAGCTTCCTGCGAGAAATTCCTCTATCACACTCTTCGGCTCAATGTAAACACCTATGGCTTTGTAATCAATGTCATGTCCAAATGCTCTGGGGCCACCTATAATCAGCCCTCTGTCAGAGTCCGTCCAACGAGGTGATCCGGTAATGCCAATTACGGTGACTCGTAGCCCATATCTGTACTCCGGTACTCCTATTGCTCTTCCCGATTGCATGTCTAGCACCGCTATCAAATCCGGAACAGTCGCGAGATATTGCTGGCTTCCGTCTTGAGCAATGTGTTCTACTAGAATATTCTCGTTTTTGTACGGAATTCTGAGTGTTCCACCTTCGGCGATAGCGGCATCGTCCTTTTGCGTTATTGGCCTCATTTCAGTTTCGTCGTCGCTGAGAGGAACTATCGTTATCTCACCGTACGAGTGACCCTTGAACAGACGCTGTTCAACCGCTGTGATCTTCCCGCGAAACAAGACTCTTGCTGTTTTCTCACCGCCCACTGCTTCCACCACGCGTTCGGGTACGCTACCGAGCCGGCCCTCCTCCTCAGCCAGCGCAATACAACGTCCAATTCTCCATGCAAGTGACATCGTATTCATGACCGCGAAGTTCCTCACCTTTTGTGTGCTTGTCGGTCTCGCGGCCATTCCAACTCTACATCCCATCTCTGCGCAGCTAGCTCTCAATACCCGATCGACACTCTCATCGTTTGTTGTCTTTGTCATAACAAGATTCTTCCCCTCACCACTGGCAATCGCACACGGCACCAACTCCCCAGGGCAATGCACTGCAAGAGTAGTTTGATGGTAAGTGGGATAGGCGCGACCCATGAAATCGGCGTCGATGGCAGGCCGATCGAAGTACTTGCTGCAACCGGCTAGCAGCGACTCCATACCATTGGCACCGCCAATTTCCAGCGCCACAATGGCATCGAAAGAGTCGAGTCGAAGGTAGTCCAAGAGCTCGTGGAAGGCATCAATGGTCTCTGTGCCAGCGAGGCGTTCGACTGATACTGCCGGTGAGCCCATGTGGCCTCCCCACATTATCACAGCGTCGTCGCGAATGCTTGAAGCATCGACCACGCGCATCGTGTAGCCTTGCGCCAGGAGGTTTTTCAACAGCGTAACCGTGGATGTGGGACTGCCGCCACCGGCGCACCCGAGGATGTAGCAGCCGTCCGCAAGGTAGGAAAGGTCTGTGGCCGAAATATGCCATTCTGGGATGCCCGTAGCGTTACGGACGACTCTTGGAATGTATGTTTTGGCATCTTCAAGCGTTGATGATTCGCCAATGGAGGTTGATAGGGCGCCAACTTGCTGGGATTCGTCAGTACCGGCGGCTTCATGACCTTCTGTGGATTCGAACTCGGGCAGCTTTTGCTGGACATAAGTGTCAGACAGCTCTCCCGCCGCTCTTACCACTATCCGCAGTTTGTTCGCCATGTATTGCAAAGGCAGCACATCGATTGAAACGATCCGAGTAGTCCCATGAGTTGCTCCTTCGCGGAGGACGGTTTTGATTGCTTCTTCTTTTACTTGTTCAATGGCTTCTGCCGAGCTAAGATGTGAAGTATCTTTGATAATATCCACGGTTGCTCCTACTTTTGCTATCGCTGCACCAATTGCATTCGCGACGTCGTAAAAAGGCGGCCTAACTACTTCAGACGCACCTCTCAAATCCTTAGGTGCAATTATGGCCCCTCCTCCAACTAACAGGACCGGAAGTGGTTCACTAGAGGTTTTCACCAAGTCCAAGGCCGCCGAGAAACGCCTATCAATCAGTTTAGTTGCTTCTTCAAGGATATTTTGGTCAACCTTTCCCTCGACAAGATGACGATCTCCTAGGTCTATGCACTGAGATGCGACAGCAATATCGGTAGCAGTGAGTACGCTCCCACCGAAGGTTAGCGCCTCTTGCACCAGTCCACTTCCAACGGAATCAGGTCCTACAGTACAAGTATTGTCCAGACCATTGAAACGGATCCTGGAACCACCTCCAAGGCCAAGGGTTTCTAGATGTGGCATGCCATAGTTCACCCTCACTCCCGCTATGGTGGAATATGCAGACGCCTGCCTCGGAACTCCAGATGGCAGCAATACTCCAACATCAGTTGTCGTTCCTCCAATATCAATGACAACGGCTGGAGAGTTGCTGTTGCTCCCTGACAGACCCAGGTATCCAGCTCCGGCAATGGAATTTGTAGGGCCTGAAAGGAACGTCCGTATAGGGAGGTGTGCTGCTTGAGACATGTCTACCAGAGTTCCATCATTTTGAGTTAGAAAAAGATTACAGGAGAGGCCTAGGCGACTGATTACAGACTGAAAACCGGCAACTGTGCGTCTTGCAAACTTCAAAATGGAGGCATTGAGAATGGCCGCATTCTCTCGCTCCATGAAACCAAGGTTGGCCACTTCGTGTGAACATACGACGTCTACACCAGGAAGATACTTCAAGGCGATATCCCTTACTCGATTCTCCTGCCGGGCTTCAACATCAATCGGGGAATAGACTCCACAGACTACGACGGAGTTGATCCCAAGGTCCTTGATCGCTAGGCATTCGCGGATTACTTGATCATCGGTCACGGCGGCTTCTTCCTCACCGTGCACGTGCAGGCCTCCATCTACGAAGCCATGGTAGCCATAGATGATGGACTTCAAGGCGAATGGCCATCCGGAGCATGGCGGGATTTCCTTTGTAAAGCTTTTCGACAAACGGATAATCGCAACTTTTTCCTTCACCGTATCAGCCCCACCAGACGAATGAGCGCATTACGGTGGTCTCACCAGTCGCTTGCGGTCGTTTTCGATGACAGCGTTGATGAAGTGGGTAGTACCAATGACCAAACACTGAACTCGATGCCGTGGGACCTCCGACTTGTCTAGCACCGCACGGATCGCAATCTCAATTCCATCGGTGACTTGCGGAGTGGTTCGGGTCTTGTGGAAGGCGAGTACACCCCGAGTTGAGCTCCCAGATGCGCTTGTTTGCAATATAACTGCATCGGTATTGGTTCCGCCAACGTCCACACCAATTCGAACCAGCGAAGACATTCTCAACGAGCCCACGACCGGGCCGTTACGGACGTGCTTTACGCTATCTGGCAGTGGAAATTTCGACGCGAAAAATTTGCAACGCAGAGACCAGGAGACCGGCGGAAAAAATTGGAACTTCCGTCATATCCATCTGGCTGCCGGTTTGGAAGCTGAAGAAGCGACGTGCGAGGCTGGCGTGCTGACATCTACTCGCAATGCGTGGACGGCCGGCATCTCGGCGGGATCGCGACGCAGACAACCGACCAGTCGCGAGTAGTGGGTCATTCGAGCGGTACTATTGCTTTGACTGATCCATAGTAACCCAGCTACCAGCTTAAATCCCGGTGGCAAAGAGCTTCTGGAAAGCTATTAGCTGGTCGAAGCCTTATTCCCGACGGCTGCTCTCGGAAAGCTTTGGATACAACGTCCTGTGGGATCCGTGGACAAGATCTACTACGGTTCTTGATGCTGTCAATTGGCAGTGCTTCGCAACAACGGCCGCGTAAGGCTGTAGGTGAGACGGTCAAGCTGCACTCCGCCAAAAGTTCGGCTTATCATTCAGGCCTTCGGGCGTCAGGTAATCAATTCGCCGGAGATCCCACGTTGTCATATCGCGGCGAAGGCAAGCCTAGCTGCAAGCAGAATGGCGCGTAATGCAAATTGCACACAAGCTTTCTACCTTACCTTAGATAGGGGACGTAGGGTTCATTAATTATTCAACTGCGGGGTTCACGGGAAGGACAAGCTGCTCCACTACTACGCGGCTGTCCATGTTCTTTACCCAACGTCATCCAACGACTGGATTAGCCTCGCCTTTCCCGTACCATCTGCCCACTCAGATCTGCCGAATTGGAGGCTGGCATTGCAAGACTTTTCATCAAGCTGGTCACTTTTGGTAGAAAATCGTTTCGTTCCTCAGGTGAGTTAGATTCTTTCTAAAAATTTAAATAGCGCTTCCGAGGCGCATTGTGACAGATAGCCGCACGCACTGAAGAATCCGCTCACCTCCACCCTCCATATCGATGCCTAATAGGCGGGTGACAATGCAGGGTTACGGATCGAGAAGGACGGTGTTGGTTCGACGGAGCCGTGAGGGATTTTTGGGTTGGATCTTCGTGAATGGCCGCGTTGGCCACCGCCCGCTTATTCTAGCTCAATTACCTCGTCAAAGCTTCTGGGCTGTAAGCTATCGCCGCTTCTCCCGCTCGAACCGGCGACATTGTTCCGGTGGTGCTGCCACTGCCATTGTGCATCTGGGCGTATGACGAAACTGGCGATCGAATAAGTACTGTCATGCCCCTCAGTGTGAGGGAAATTGTGAAAGCCTTAATTTCTGCATGTCAACCTTGGTTTGGTCCGCTCACCGAACCCGTTTGCTGCCCGTTGGCGAAGCCTAGTGCTTCTTTATCCACCCCAATCGCCCACCATGGAGTCTTCCGAGAGCAGCACTGCTAAGGAACCTCATAAGGATGTTGAAAAAGGAAATCCCGAGGAGGAAGGGAGGCGCAATTCTTCCATTATCGATGACCTCGATGGCCTCGACGAGTACACTGCCTTGCAGCGATATATTCTTATGTATCGGGATCCAAGATCCGGAGCAACGGATGATGGTGCTGGCCAGGAGGATAATGCTCTCGAAACAAAGAAACATCCTTGGTGGGCATTCTGGAGAAGTGGCGGCAAAAAAGGCAACGCGACTGACACAGGCGTTGTGCCCGAAGAGTGGCTGAACACCGATGTCAAGCAGGGCATTAGCGAGAGCGAGGTTGAAACTAGGAGACGCAGATTTGGGTGGAATGAAATTAGCACGGAGAGGGAAAACATGCTGCTGAAGTTCTTGTCGTACTTCACTGGACCTATTCTCTATGTCATGGAGCTCGCCGCCATTTTGGCAGCAGGTTTGCGCGACTGGATCGATTTTGGTGTCATTTGCGGAATTCTCTTGCTCAACGCATTTGTCGGTTGGTATCAAGAAAAACAAGCTGCTGACGTCGTTGCATCTCTGAAAGGCGACATTGCGATGAGAGCCACTGTTGTTCGCGGTGGCCGTGAGCAAGAGATTAAGGCTCGAGAAATAGTTCCGGGAGATATCATCATCGTTGAAGAAGGCCAGACTGTGCCTGCGGATGCTCAGCTTATCTGCGACTATGGGAAGCCAGAGGATTTCGAGTATTACAAAAAACTCAAGGCCGAGGACCAATTCAGCCATGATCAGGAACCCGGCAGTGATGATGATGCTGAAAAGGACAAGAAAGGCGAAGACATAGGTGACGGCGAAATAGAAGATCCTGACAGCGAACACGCATTGAAGGCTGGTCATGCGATTGTTGCCGTCGACCAGTCTGCGATCACTGGAGAATCACTTGCCGTCGACAAATTCATGGGTGATACCGTCTACTACACCACTGGCTGCAAACGAGGCAAGGCATACGCGATTTGTATTACCGCTGCGAAACAGAGCTTCGTCGGCCGTACTGCTACGCTTGTCCAAGGAGCAAAGGATCAAGGCCATTTCAAAGCGATCATGAACATGATTGGTACAACTCTGCTGGTTCTTGTGGTCTTTTGGATTTTGATCGCCTGGATAGGTGGATTTTTCCACCACTTGAGGTTGGCAACTCCGGAATGGAGCTCGATTAATCTCCTTCACTACGCCCTTGTCTTGCTAATTATCGGTGTCCCAGTTGGTTTGCCTGTCGTCACTACGACAACACTGGCAGTAGGTGCTGCTTACTTGGCGAAGCAAAAGGCCATCGTACAGAAGCTTACTGCTATTGAATCTCTGGCTGGTGTCGATATTCTCTGCTCCGATAAAACTGGCACTCTTACGGCAAATCAACTGAGTATTCGCGAGCCATATGTTGCTGAAGGTCAAGATGTAAATTGGATGATGGCATGCGCTGCTCTTGCGTCGTCTCACAACATCAAGTCTCTGGATCCTATCGACAAGGTCACTATTTTGACGCTGAAGCGATTCCCCAAGGCTAGAGATATCCTCGGACAAGGCTGGAAGACTGAAAAGTTCACTCCTTTCGACCCTGTTTCGAAACGTATCACTGCTATCGTTCGCCAAGGAGACGACAAGTATGTGTGCGCGAAGGGAGCTCCGAAGGCAATTTTGAATCTGACCAGTGCCGACAAGGAAACCACCGACCAATTTAAAGAAAAGGCAACCGAATTTGCTCGTCGTGGATTCCGCTCTCTCGGTGTTGCGTATCAAAAGAACGACGGCCCTTGGATTCTGCTTGGTTTGCTCTCCATGTTCGATCCTCCTCGTGAAGATACTGCTCAAACTATTGTTGAAGCTCAGAATCTCGGTGTACCTGTCAAGATGCTCACTGGTGATGCTATCGCAATTGCCAAGGAAACCTGCAAGATGTTGGCACTGGGTACTAGAGTTTACAACTCGCAGAAGCTCATGCACGGTGGCCTTTCTGGAACAACTCAGCATGATTTGGTCGAACGCGCCGATGGTTTTGCTGAAGTATTCCCTGAGCACAAGTATCAGGTCGTAGAAATGCTCCAACAACGTGGCCATTTAACAGCCATGACAGGCGACGGTTGGTTTTAGAACAACATAAAGATAAAAGCAACTGACTAAGTGAACTAGGCGTCAACGACGCGCCGTCCTTGAAAAAGGCTGACTGTGGTATTGCCGTCGAGGGAGCTTCCGAAGCTGCACAAGCAGCTGCCGATATCGTCTTTCTGGCTCCGGGTTTGAGCACCATCGTTTTGGCTATCAAGACTGCTCGACAGATTTTCCAACGCATGAAAGCATACATTCAGTATCGTATCGCGCTTTGTCTACATCTGGAAATCTACTTAACGACCAGCATGATCATTATTAACGAAACCATTCGCGTGGATCTGATCGTTTTCATTGCCCTGTTCGCCGATTTGGCTACTGTTGCTGTCGCATACGATAACGCTCATTCCGAACAGAGACCAGTGGAATGGCAGCTTCCTAAAATCTGGATTATCTCAATCATCCTGGGTATAATGCTTGCGGCCGGTACCTGGGTCATTCGTGCGTCAATGTATCTTCCCGATGGTGGCATCATCCAGAACTTTGGTTCCATTCAGGAAGTTTTATTCCTGGAGGTCTCGCTTACGGAAAATTGGCTTATCTTCGTCACGCGCGGAGGAAAGACGTTACCATCATGGCAACTCGTCGGCGCCATCTTGGGCGTCGATATTCTTGCAACCTTATTCTGCGTCTTTGGTTGGATCTCGGGTTCAAATGCTGACAATCCACAAGACCCTATTGACCACTTCAATCAACGCAATAGCGGTTGGACTGACATTGTCACTGTCGTTACCATCTGGCTTTACTCGATTGGAGTTACCATTGTGATCGCCATCGTCTACTATCTTCTCAACACTATACCCCGTCTCAATGACCTTGGCCGGAAGGTCAGAAGTAAGAAGGATGCTGACATCGAGAATATTATCGCGGCCATTTCCAAACTGGCTCTTGACCATGAGAAGGATGATCTAGGCAGGGACAGATACGTTGTGACTACGAAGGCCGCTGAGGAAGAAGAAGATGACTAAAAAGGGACATGAAATGTTTGAACTAGGTGGCTTGAGGGGGTATATCTCTGGGTACATGAGCGGTAGAAGATTTTTAGATTTCAATGCCTTCAAGTGTTTACATACGGCTGTCGGTTAACTACGTTTTAATAGAAGACTGTCGCGTGACACCTTGCCCAAAAAGTAAAGAGAAGGGCACTTAGTATCTTGATTCGAATTCCCAGTACATCACCTCCTTTGATAGCCGTTAAGTCATGTAGAGAGCTAGTCATAAACTCGAAGAGCGTTACAGATTTTGGTGGCGTTTCGAGATGTCACGTGATTGATGTGCCAAGAACCGAATCAAATCTTCTACCCTCGACTCCTTGAAATGATCTCCGCTATCGTCTTCTCAGCGCAGTGAGTCGGTGGAGGGCGCAACTTCATCAGCGACCCTGAAAGACCCAAGTTGAGTGAATCGTGGCGTGAGACACTTGTCCTTAGAGTCTCCGCCTCCGCTCAGATGAGTCTCGAGGCTCCCGTTGTCTCCGTCCCACCACTTGGCCCTGTCAAGATGGAGGACCGCAAGCGGGCTTCTGCTTCAGATCATAACGATGATTCTGCACCTCCTGCAAAACGCCAAGCGACGAGCATGAATGGTCCTGTTGTTGAATCGGCTGCCGATACCCCGAAGTTTGGAACACATGGGTCCCCGTGGCAAGTTGAACTTGAAGTACGTCTTCCCCTTTGAAGACAATTTTGCAGCTGATTCTGACTTTAAATTGCACTAGACCTTTCAGAAAGATGCCCTCATTCGACAAATGCGCGAGTTCAAAAGGGAAAAGATCCAACTCGAATCCCAGGTTGCCGAATTGCAAAAGTCTTCAAAATACCACGATGAACATATCAGGACCATTGATGCATGGCTCAGTCAAGTACGTACCGTACTCTTCTTCTTCGTATTTGACATCTTTGCTAACTTTGGCCTCAGTTACTGGACGAGATACGCATTCTCACCGGCGACGTTCAAGCAATCGGCTCTCAAGATGCTACGTCCCTGACCTCGAACCTCTTCTCCTCGGACAATAAGAAGTTCCAGTTGCACTTGTCGGAACGTTCTGCCAGTGTTAAGGCTGCGCTTGAAGATCTCTACGCACGCATCCCGTCCAGTTCTCCTGAAATTGCGCAATTGCAACAGCAGTTGAACAAGGCCCTGACAGCTGAAAGAGAGCATGCAATGAAGCTGCAACAAGTCAATTTCGAGAAAGAGCAATTAGCCGAGCGTCTGGAAAATGCAACCGAGCGGTACTTGAAAGCCGAAAAGAAGCTTGATAGGTCTAAGAGCGCTGCAGTCGCGGCCATTGATCGGCAAGGCCAATTGCAGAGCCAGCTGGCCCCGCCAGAGCAGTCTTCAACAACCGTGAACGGCAACAGCAAAGCTGCGTCTCCTGAAATTTCAACCGCCGCAGTGCAAGAAGCGGAAGAAGCCAAGTTGGAAGCTGTGGCTGCTGCAGAGAAACGAAAGGAACAGCTTGAACAGCTAGAATTGGAGAGCAAGGGTCTTACGGAGCAGATCACCACTCTGACGTCGCGATTGTCCAACTTGACAGACGAAGACTACGCAAAGACTGAATTGTTCAAAGCCGCCAAATCTCAACATGAAGATCTCATCAAGCGAATCGAGCATCTGGAAGCCACACATGTGCAGCTGCGGGAAGAGGCAAAGAAGCTTCAAGCGGAGCGGACTGCTTATCGTGCACAGATGGAAGAGGAGGCCAGCATTACCGTCAAAGAATCGGAGAGCGATCTAGCCAAAGCTGAAAGTAATGAGCAACGACTTCGTGCCGAACGGGATACTATTCAGTCAAGGTGTTCTATTCTTGAGTCTTCCAGATCGGAGCACAAAGTTACCATCCAAAAGCTTCAAGAATTAGTTGATGCTCGAGACAGCCGGATTCAAGACCTCGAAGCGGAGATCAGTCAGCTGGAAGGCCAACTGAGAGGTGTTGATATTGATTCGGAGGAAAATCTGGACGGACTCACACCAGATGAACTCAAGACACGGCTTATCAACGTTCAGAAAGAGAGGTCGTTGCTTCAGCAAGAAACCACTCATATGGAGACCGCACTCAAGAAATTGCAGGGTCTTGCCGTGAAGAAGGTGGACGAGTTCCGATCTTTCGAGGATCGTATTGCACAGCTCCAAGCGGAAAAGGCGAAGGCAGATCAAAAGTATTTCGGAGCAATGAAGACGAAAGACGCTCGGACTGCGGAGCGAGATGTTCTGGCAACTCAAAACAAGAAGACATCCAGTCTGATTGCTGCTTTCAAAGAGACCATTGCCAAGTTAGAAGAGAATGAGCGAGTTCTTGAGAAGCAGCTTGCCGAGCAACGGGATGCTATTGAGTTCCTCACCTATCAACAGCAGACTATCCAACAAACAGCGTCTCAGGTAGAGGCTGCTTCGAAAGAGAGCACCAACCACATTGTGGAACTTCAGAAGTCGCTTGTAACAAAGGACGGCGCCGTTTCAGCGGCCCAACATGCGCAACGTGAAGCTGAAGTGGAGGTCGAGAAGCTCAAAGTCAGCTTGGCGGAGGCAAAAAAGAAAGCAGAGGAGTGGAGAACCAAGGCTAGGAGCAACCCAAGCGATGAAGTAGAGATGCTAATGGTAAGACGCTCTTGCTCGACTCCTTTTGGAACCTTAGCTAACATTGTCACAGCGCGTCGCCTACTGCACTTCTTGCAACCGAAACCTCAAGGATACTATGCTCAAGACTTGTGGACATGTTATGTGCCGCGATTGCGTCAATGAGCGCGTGATGAGCCGTTCTCGAAAGTGCCCACATTGCTTGAAAGCATTTGGCTCAAACGATATGGTTCCTGTGCACCTGGTATGAGGTATAGGACGAGAAACATTCGTCTCTTTTCTTCTTTCACGTATATTATTTCACATCTACCACAAATCCCTTTCCCTTTCCTTCTAAGCTGTCCTTGCTCTATTACTTGGCGTGAACCGCTTCAATTCGTATGGGTGGAGCGTTTTCGGCGAATATGGGTTGAGCATTTGCATGAGCTTCAAAACGTTTTTGGATGAGCACCGGAGCAAATACGGCGTCGGGAGCGGGGTTTATACGGTTCGACCCAATACCAACGAGCGAAATGTGGGCTCTGGACTTGTATGATTAGATGCAATTCAACACCATTTGAATATCTCAAAATAGGCCATCTGCTCTACCCTTAGTCCACGCTCCCAAGTTGAAAAAATCGTTCGGTGATGTTCTTTGAGGGTGATGTTAAAATCCGAGCGTTTGTATCAGAGGCACGAACTCCAAACTTTATTCCATCTTTTTAATTCAAATTACGTTTTGAACCTCAGCCCACAGCCCCGAATGATAGTCTATGGCACCACACTGTCTCCATAATTGTGCCAACATCAAGCGAATACCATGACCGGCGCGAAAAGCCATATAAGACATCCACGAGCCAAGAATACTCAAAACCAGGCGCCAAACTCTAAGAAACGCAAACATGCCGATATCACCAGCAGCGCGAGCACAGAGAGGCAAAAGCAGCAGCACAACCAGCCCTCCCAATCTCAACCAATCGTACCGTTCACGCCACACACGCGCATTCTCCTCGTCGGCGAAGGCGACTTCTCCTTCGCGGCTTCGCTGGTGCAGCACCACGGCTGCGCCGACATCCTCGCCTCGAGCTACGAGCCCGATCGCGCAACGCTTTTAGCCAAGTACCCGCACGCGGCGGCGCACCTTCAAGAGATTGAAGAAGCGTTTGAGCACGAGGAGGACGGCGGGCGGTGGAGGGTGCAGTTTGGCGTGGATGCGCGGAGGCTAGAGGCATGTAAAGAAGTCAGGAAGAGGAAGTGGGATCGCGTGTGGTTCAATTTCCCGCACGCGGGTGGGCGCAGCAAGGACGTCAATCGCCAGGTCAGGTTTAATCAGGAACTGCTGAGTGAGTTTTTTGAAAGCGCGGCGAAGGTCCTGAGTAGTGAAGATGATCAGGGAGATTCTAGAAACGAGAATGATGAGAATAAGGTTGAGAGTAGGCCGAGCATTATCATAACTCTTTTCGAGGGTGAACCATATACTCTGTGGAATGTCAGGGACTTGGCAAGAAATAAAGGACTAGTTGTGAAGAGGAGCTGGAAATTTGATCCTAGCATTTATCCAGGATATCGGCACGCTAGAACTGTAGGTGTGATCAAGAAGGGCGGTATAGATGGACAAGAGGAGAGTGAGACGGCATGGCGAGGAGAGGATAGAGCTGCGAGGACTTATCAGTTTGGATTGAAAGAAGATACTCCAAATCAGTGGCCAGCGACTTCGGACGCGAATAGCAGGAAAAGGAAGCACAAAGCGCCGTCTGAAGACAGCGATAGCGATTGATTGAAATGAAACTGTTGGTGATTCTGAAATTTGTTCCTATTCTCTGAACCTTGGGATATCATATCTATATGCTTTACGCTGCGTTCTATAAACAATTTGGGTTTGCAAACACTGAATTGCTGAATTCGGTGTTTCATATCATCTGCTCAAAGAGTGCGTGATGAAGGAGTACTTGCATGCAGACGATCTAGGTAATGAACACCCTCCGAATCTCATCCTCTTTGAACATCTTCGCAGGTTCCACTGGATCTCTTACCAAACCCGATGGCGTTCGGAATCTCTCGTTCCATTTCATCAATCGATCTCGACCGTAGATGCGTCCATTCGGGAGTACAACTGGGTCAAGTTCGACATGGCTCTTTGAGTGGTTGGCGTAGGGAACGTGGCGTGCAATCTCGTTGAGTTCAGGGCTGCAAATTGGGCATACGGACGTCGCCAATGACGACGAGACCAGAGCGTCATCGTGATGATGCGCGTCAGAATTGTCGCGTTCCTCGCCGTCTTGTACCATAAGAACGTCAGAATCTTGTAGGGGATTCGGAGAAGCGATGCCGAGACCAGACGAAGGCGAGATGGTCTTTGAATGACAAGCCGGCGTCTTCAGTGCAGAAAGGCCGGCACGAAGTGCATTATAGAGAGTTGGCTCTTGAGGAAGTCCGAAGAGAGAGTGGTGTGTTTCGACGAAGAGCTCCGCGAGATGGTCCCATCTGGACGCAGAGAAGAGTGCTTGATGCTCATCGCTTATTATATCTGGAGTAAATGCCAAAAGACCTGCGGCTCGTACTCCTCCGTCTGCATCGTCCTGAGGAGATAAGAACTTGTGCGCATGCTTGATGGCTTCGAGAAGCTTTGCCGTTTCGCCAGATCGCACCAGTTCAATAAATTGCTGTAGACGCAACTCGGATTCCAATTTTACATACTCTGAGCGATTCTTGACCTGTAGCTTCTTGAGATTGGATTTATTGTCGGCACACCAAGCCAGAGCCAAATCCACCTTCTTGTCGACTCTGAGACTCTTCTCGATACGATTAACACCTTCAAATATTTCGACATCAACGAGATCTGAGATATGCTTTTCTGAGGCCAGATCTTTTGCACTTTCGATAAACCCTTGTCTCAACATGTTATCTGCTAGCATCCGGTCCAGCCGTATACGACTCCATTCTTCGTACTTGACGTCCGCGAGACTCCGAAATCCATACAGCTCTTCAAGATGACTTATTCTTGCGTCAGATTTTTGTATCAGGGATTTATTGGATTCGTTGAGGGCAATAAGTCTCTGCTTAAGTGTATTGAGTGTGTTGAGAGCTTGATCTATGTTTGAAATGACGGTAGGAGCCCTCTCGTCTACAAAGAAGCCGTTCGTTGCTCGATCGAGACTCTCCGTCGTCCTCTTCTTTGCCAAATCGCATCTCTGCCGTGCAACCTTCAAGTTATTCTCCAGCAGTTCGTGAGGGAGTCTTATGAGAGGTTCATCGAGCATGACATGAGCTTCGGGATCCAGCTTCATAGTATCTAATTCCGCCATGGTTGTCGCAAATTCGAAACAAGGTCTGCTGGCTTGGAAGGACGTAGAGATGCCGGGACGGATGTTGTAGGCGACGATATCGTTGAAAGAGGCCCTGAACGGCAGGAGGCTTCGGGGGGAAGGAGGCGGAACAGTAATTAGAGCATATGAGATGGAAGCAGGTTTGGTGGCGTCAATGGGGTGGTAGGTTGCTCAAGGGGGCGATTTATAATGGCACGTGCTCTAACTTGATCATCAGCTCAGTCAAAAGAGCAGTTCAACTCCCGTTTCTTATTTCTACTGGTTAATTTCAAATCCTGTGCTATGTCCAATTTATTAAGGTGTATCTATCGTTACCACTAATCTCGGTTCTTAGCTGGCACGGCAAATACGCTATCCTTTCATTCTCTCCAATACATAGCTCGTGTACTTCGTAGCTGTATATCACACTTTTGGTCGACCTAAATGACATCGTGTTCCAGTAATCATACGGCAATAAAATGGCATAGCCACATGATATGGTGAAGTTGAGTGGTATGAACAAGCGATGGCAATTAAATTGTGAGACACTGAACAAATTGGTCATACAATCACGCCGTTGTTCAACCCTTCCTTTGTACCTTAATCATCGCTGAAACTAACCACTTTGACCCAGTCTCCATTCCTTAGCAGCAAGACTTCTTCCCGCTAAAGGCGAGCTTCGACATCTGGTCGGTCAAGTCCGTGTTGCCAGCTCCACTTGGGCAGCTTGAAAAGCTCGGAGGGATATCCAAGCATGGGTTTCTCTCAAAGAAGTTTCGCGGTCTCAACAGCACTGTCATCGGTTCTGCAGGCATGACCGGGAAGTCCTCAGGTGCCGGGAAGTGAGTAAGTCCGAAGGTATGCCATACCACAATGTCCGTGTTTATGATGGGCTCGTTCGGGTTGGCTGCAATCCATGCAGGGAGACCAGCAGATGGCTCGCCGGAGGTTTGGGGTACGTGGCGACCTGCGGGATGGACTTGCTCATCCGAGTCTATTGATATGACGTTAGCAATCGACCAAGTGCATAGCTGAACGGGAGTGCATACATTTAGTGACATGAAGCGCATGTCTCGCGAAGCCAGCACGTTTCCAAACAAGTCCTCCCTCCTTCGGCATCAGAGTTGGCACCTCGCGACTTACAAGCTTGTAGCTAACAGGCTTCTTGCTGTAAGGATTAAGCTTGTTCTCGTTGCTCATATCCCATGTCCTCGAAGTGTTGCCCTCATAGTCGCAGTGCGACTTGCCTGCAGTCTCAAGCTTGGTCTTTTGTGCGAAGAAAGCATTGCCATACTTGTTCTCTGCACTTCCAACTTCACCAGGTCCACAAGTTGCGTCAACTTGGAAAACTGTATTCGATGGACCATCAATGTTGGGGTCAAGACGAAGACAGAAGAGATGTTGGTGGTTGTGAGCATTAACACCTGGGTAGACTTCGGTTCCCCAGCCTTTAGTATCTTCGCCAGGGTTCATGGCGTATGTGTTCAGGATACCAGTGAGCTTGATTTCCAATTGGATTGTACCGTCCAGATGGAAAATCCAGTACACGCAGTATTCGTAGTTGGCTGCAGTGAAGATATGACTGATGACCAGCTTCCTGGCTCGAGTGACAGTGCAGGTGTCATCACGAAAGTCGGTATGCTTGAATAGAATGCCTGAATCCTCTTCATGAATGCAGATGGCGTTCTTGATGGTCGTTGGCGCACCGGCTCGGTTGACGAAATCAGCGTCCATATAATGAATAGCACCCTTGCAGTCGCATCCCAAGCTCAGACTGTTAGTCATGTAACCACCGCCATACTCGCCTAGATCGAATGCGTGCTTGCGGTGATGTGGGTGCTCTGGGTTGCCGTATGGAACAACCATTTCTGCAAGTGATATACGCCAAAACACGGGTCGCTCTGTACCCCTATCGTTGAAGGTGATATTTGAGAGAATAATTCCTTCGCGGTAGTTGAATCCGACGTGGACTTTCCAATTCACCCAGCTGATAACTCGTCCGTCCACCTTGAACGAAACACCCTCTGGCTGAGTGATGTTAATTGGCTTCAGGTCAGTACGGAAGCCACCCTCTTTCCGGATAGCTTCTGCATGATAGTTGTTGGGTGGTTGCCGGCTGATTGGCCTGCGGATCTCAGGAATGTCGATGTGGATGATTTCGTGGGTATCGGCGTTGAAGATGGGGCAAAAGTCCAGAGGATAGCTGTATTGACTGTCATCAACATGTGGTCGATAGTACATCAGTGCTTGCTGCAGTCTGACGCCACTTCCAAATCGCTCATCATAGCCAATGGTCCAGGGATCGCAGTAGACTTTGTGCATGTCTTCTGGTGGAATACCGATGATGCCACATTGCTTGATGACTTTTGGATCTTTTCGTACGATCTTCTCCACAATCTGAAGGTCTTCCATGGTGATAAGCGGCTGTACACCGGGTGTAACGGCCCATTTAAGGACTTTTCCTTCTTCAAGGTCAACAACCCCATCATAAACTTTGCTGCCACGTCCAATTGCAACGACATCAGCGCATCTATGAGGTCTCGGGTTTGAATTTGGATTTTCTAGCCATGCCATCATTTGAGCCTTTCTAGGCTCCCACAATGTGACGGCATTGAAAAACAATTCACCTCTGTGCTCTTTCCGGATGATTGATACTGCCTTAGCAATTTCCGTTTGCGAGAGCGGATCAAGTGGATGAGGGAGGCCAGATTGGCCAGTGACATGGGATGCCACCTGCTTGAGACGTTCAAAAACCATTGTCGGATTGAAACTCAGTCTAGAGATGTGAATGAAGTTGTCTGGCACGGAAGGCACAGTCCAAGAGCGAAAAGAAGCTGCTTAAGAATGATATCGAAACGAAAATTCTCGCCCGAGAACAACGCGAAAGCTAGCTCTAGTTGTCAAGAAATATTTCACGAAAACCCGTCAGGGTCTCTCCAAAAGCCCCGCCGTCAATGCATCACCCGAGTGAGTTGAGAGCTACCAGGAGCTGTTGATAAGACCTTGGCCGCCGCCCACGGGATATGGTTCCCCGAATTGGTTTAGTGGACATAGTATAGAGGATCCGAACGCCCGATCTAGTATTCTCCAGGACGAAGGCACATGGCATATTTAGACTACTTGAAGGTTCGTATCAGAGCTCAATACCCTTGACCGGCAGCATGGAAAGGCCGTTTGTAGACCTAGATTACAGATCGGAAGAAACCCTTGCAACCAAGCCATGTGAAGCAATGCAATGAGACTTTATGATGGGGCGATTAATATCGAACAGTTGAGGATGCAGAACCATCGGAAATGATCCGCCGGTAGGCTCGAGACTACATTTGTAAATCTCAGAACTTCACATTACTATTAATTCACTATCGGACAAACTATTATAGACGTGCGAATTCAGTATGAAATTCAGATGGACGGTCATCGACGTTCGTTCGAATATGGCTCGACAGGAACGAGCCGGTTAAAATTCGGATAATAATTTGCTGGCGTTCAGCTTTCGTAGGTCTAGAGTACAATTCCTTCGACATCACGACTCTTTTAATAGAAGACTTTCCAAAAAATTCTTTGCGCCCTTTAGTCTGGCTTGCGGAGGAGGACGGTCGAGTCAAAATGGTCAACATCACCGACAAGATCAAGGAGTGCGTTGAGAGACCACCTCGAAAACGAGGATCCCGGAGCTGACTATTTTCAGGATTGAGCAGGAGATGGCGAGGACGCAGAGTAGGATTGTATTCAAGCTAGATTCTGACAGAAGTTAACAAAGTATGCAGAGAATAAGGCGACAGAGTATCATCTTGGCCTGCTCAAAGGGTTCGTATTCCCACTAAGCCGCCGATGACACTGTTTCTTACTTGATGGTAGGAAACTTGCTCGTCTTCGCGCTCAACTTCTCGAACCTGGCCCGGGTAGTGGTTCTGGAGGTGGTTCTGGGTTTGATGTGAGCAAATCTGGTGATGCAAGGATAGCTTTAGTTGGGTTTCCATCCGTTGGAAAGTCGACATTCTTATCGAAGATTACGAAAACGAAGAGTGAAGTTGCAGCATATGCTTTCACCACGCTAACAGCCATTCCTGGTGTTTTGGAATATGGAGGAGCTGAGATTCAAGTGCTCGATTTGCCTGGCATCATTGAAGGTGCCGCAGAAGGAAAAGGTAGAGGTCGACAAGTTATCAGCGCAGCCAAGGTTTGTCACACTTCGTCGCTCAGAATGGGTTAGGTCTGACCAACAGTATAGACAAGCGATATGATATGCATGGTGTTAGATGCGACCAAAAGCCATCAGCAAAGAGCGCTTCTCGAAGGTGAACTTGAAGCCGTAGGGATTCGGTTGAATAGAGAGCCTCCGTAAGTTTCATCATACTTTGTCAACTTCATTACTCTAAAATTCCCAGGAATATCTATCTAAAAGCGAAGAAAGCAGGTGGTATGAAGATTAATTTCCAGTCACCACCTAAAAATATCGACGAGAAGATGGTATACAACATTCTTCGAGACTACAAAATGCTGAATTGTGAGGTTCTAATTCGAGACGAAGAAGGTGATTTCCATATTCATTTAGACTCGCCTAGAAGCTAATTGTCACAGCCACGGTTGACGACTTGATTGACGTTATTATGAAAGACCATCGCAAGTACATCAAGTGCTTATACGTTTACAACAAGATAGACGGCGTGAGCATAGAATTTCTGAACCAATTGGCCCATGAGCCGAACACCGCAGTCATGAGCTGTGAGCTCGATCTGGGCGTTCAAGATGTCGTAGACCGCTGCTGGGAGATGTTACGATTGATCCGAATCTACACAAAGCGAAAAGGTATCGAACCGGACTTCTCGGAAGCGATGATTGTTCGAAGCAACTCGACGATTGAAGATGTTTGCGATGCCATACACCGGACGCTGAAAGAGACTTTCAAGTACGCATTGGTTTGGGGAGCAAGTGCTAGACATATTCCTCAGCGAGTAGGCTTAGGTCATGTCGTTTCGGATGAAGATGTTGTTTCTATAGTCACCAAGTAGATCACATTGCATTGAATTGAACTCCCGCGACTGCAGTTCTGAGCATTATGTGAGGTCGTTTCCATCGTTGAAGAGTTGGAAACAGTCTCTTCGGTTCAATCAAATCCAAAGATGTATCATGCATGGGAAAGGTTAAAATCGACGAATAAGCTTACACTGGACGTCTTTTGTACTCCGTTGTAATGGAAATGAGGCTTTGGATAGCTTGCGTAATGCGATGCGCCACCATTTGACAGATGGGCGTGGAATGGTCCATATTTCGGTGCTGTTCTGCGGAAGAATTGTGGTGCCTACCAGGCTGATTTCTCTACAAAGAGGCATATCACATCAGTGTAATCCAATAATAAACCAATATTCCTTTCAAGTCTCCAGATTCTCATCATTGATTGAATTATCTTGCATCTCGAAGTTCGCTCATCTTGTTGCCTGAGGCTTTAAGATTACATAAACACGACTTCGAGATCCTCCAAAGGTTTACGACTGCGGCTGCGGCGCAAGACCAACTTCAACAGCCGGGCCAGGGCATTTCGAAATACCCATCATTACTATTCCGACCAGCCGCTCGACTCTGCAACACTGTCATCGCAGAGCTACCTCTACCCCTCCGGCATTGGACTCTCCAGGCTGCTACCCCGTCGCTCTCCGCACATGCGTCAAGTAAACGCATCGTAATCTGCCGGCGGACCTTCACGGCCTCTTCTTCCTTTCTCTCCACTCTACTGCGTGCAGCTAGCTTAATCCACAATGCCTTCGATCCTCTCCGAAGAAGATAAGCAGACGGTCAAGAGAACCGTTCCCAAGCCGTCGAATAAGATCCTCGCTGTCGCTGTCGCCAAGTTATACGTTGCGTATCCGAATCGTTCGAGATGGACATATACAGGACTACAAGGAGCCGCAGTGCTGGCAAACGATCTTGTTGGAAATACCTTCTGGGTCAAGCTGGTAGACATTTCGGTAAGAGCCAAAGGATTTGGTGCAAGGCACCTACTGACGTCTTACAGCCTTCCAATCGAGGTGTAATATGGGATCAAGAAATCTACGACACCTTTTCATATAACCAGGACCGCACGTTTTTCCACACATTGTGAGCATGATTTGAGCCTTGGCAGTATAATTTGTGAGGTCTGACACAGAGTAGTGAACTTGAGGATTGTCTTGCCGCATTGTCTTTCGCAGACGAAAAAGAAGCCAAAACCTTTATGAAGAAGATGAACGAGCGGGAGAAGAATGCGCATAAGAATACTCGATCGAAGCCTTTTGGTTCGACTGCCGGGTCTGTCAACGGTCATTCCGCTCAACACGAGAAACATGGCTTCCTAGGTGGACTTTTCGGCGGCCACAGGCACACTTCAGCATCGCCAGAACCGCCACCTCCGGTTCGCACCCCAACATCGTATGCATCACCTGTTCCTTCGAATCGTAGCTCCATCATCGAAAGTCTAGATCCGCAATTGAAAAAAGAGCTGATCGCTATGGGGATTACCGAATCGCAGATGGCTGATAATATCGACTTCATCCAGACTTTTGTCGCTGCACAGAAGAAGCAGGAGGCAAGCAAAGCAGCGAGAGCTCCTCCACCACCCCCGCCGAATGCTCCTCCGACAAGTAGAATCAGTCCGCAGAATACTGGAAGTACGTCCGCGTCGAGAGGTCCAGCTCCAGCACCACCTCCACCTCGAAGAGGAGCTCGTCCAGTTCCATTGCCTGCTCCATCAGCTCCATCACGTCTCCAGAAAACACCATCTCCTCCGAGACAGCCATCGCCGCCACCCGGACCACCTCCACCTCGATTCAAAGCACCTCCTCCACTAGCAGATGCCGGAAAGTTTGCGAATGATGCTCCTGCTCTGCCCTCGAGGAATCGAGCATCCTCAAACGTAGCGAATCCTGGTCCTCCACCACCTCCACGACCGCCAAAGACTCCGCTTGACGAAGATAGCATACCGTCTGGGAGATATGCGGTGCCACCACCATTTGAAGGTCCTCGCATTCCGTCGAACCCACCTCCGCCACCTGCACGCTCTGCTGTTCCTCCGCCTCCACCTGCCCGTGAACAAGCACCGCCATTGCCGCCGAAGACGAACGGCGTCGACAATTCAGCTCCAATCCCACCTCCATTGCCACCAGCTTCTTCAAGACCGGCTCCGCAACCAAGCGCAGTCCCACCTCCTCCACCTCTCCCTCCCACTAACAACGCACCTCGTCCTCCGCCTTTACCGCCCACCAGCAACGCACCGATACCTCCACCACTGCCTCCAGGACGAGATGGCAGTTCGGCGATTCCCCCAGCGCCGCCTCCACCACCGCCAGGCGGAGCACCCTCGGCTCCCATGCCAAAGGTCCAAGGGCGCGACGCACTCCTGGGCGACATCCGGGGCGGTGCAAGGCTGCGCAAAGTGGCGGAGTCGGAGAAGCGGGATCGCAGCGCCGCCGTGGTACCGGGATCTGAGCAGACTGGCAGTCCGCCGCCCACCAGCGCCGGCGGAGCCGGAGGCGACGCGGCTGGTGGGTTGGCGGGCGCGTTGGCTAGTGCGCTTGCCGCCAGGAAGAGTAAGGTTAGCCATAGTGGTGAGTTCGACCTTTTCGTCGCGTGTTTTGCGATTTTGTAACTGGACGGTTTGTGCTAACGGGCCTAGATGATGAGGATGAGAAGGACGATTGGTGAGATTCGATTGCGGACATTGCAGAGCTTGTTGCTGTCGTTGTGGTTGTTGGCAATCGAAAATGTTCTATGTTAATGAGCATATTCTCAGGTTGTTCGGATTTTCGATGTGCTTAATGTGGTTGGGGTTTCCTGTAATCGCTATTGAAGTTTACCTGGATCCTTCCACGAGGTAGTTTATTCTTTGCACATGATTTTGCATGGCGAACCTGGCGTTGAAAGAGAATAGTTTGCAGTGAAGGAATGGGTTTGTTGCCGTGGTTTCGAGCATCTGTATTGCTCAACGGGAGTTTAGGAAGTGTTCAAAGTTCATTCATAACACCAATACGGAAACAAATCGCTGCGCCTGGCATGCTATGGTATCACAAACCGAAAGAACTAAGAAATTGGAGTGTCTTGATATTGCTTCGACGTAATATTTGGGACAAGTGTGCGCGCTCACAACAGCCGCCACTCTCAAATAGACATATCTGAGCTGAACGTTGGATGTGGATTGTCAGATAGGTAGCCACATCCAAGTTCTCATGTCGTATCTATAAAACTCATGCCGAATCAAACTGAACAGTTCCACAACTCAAAGGCATCAAGAAGATTGACGAGGTCGGAAGGTTGGCAAGGCTGGATACCTGAGGCGACGAAACCTTTTGCGGTTTAGAAAATCGATCTGAACGTCACAGCGACGCAACTTCAGCGCGACTACACACACAATAATCTCCCAATCGACATCTCCCCTTAATCGAACCTCTCCTGAATATAAGAATGGCCAAAGACAAAGAAAAGAAATTCAACCCGGTGGCCGCGGCTCACAAGGCGGAGAAAAATAGGCAGATCAAGAAAGGCAAAGCAGTAACGGCGGCGCAACGCACCGAACGCCTAGCGAAGAGAAATCCCTACCATTTACAGAGACAACTTGTCGAACTGAAAGAAGCGAAAGAGAGAGGTGAACTCGATGCGCGGTTCTTACCTAAGATCGATGGGTTGGAGAAGGAGGTTCGCGCTATTAAGAAGGCGAGGGAAGAGATGGGAATAAAGGACGACGAGCACGAAAAGAGAAGAGGAAGCGATGAAAAAGTTCTTGGAAAGAGGAGAAGAGAAGACAGCGACCGTCGTCCACGGAGAGAGGAAGAGGAAAGTGAGACCGATGAGGATGCAAAGGGAATTCCTATGCCCGAAGACATTGAGAATGAACCTCCGATCCCTAGACGAAAACCGAAGCATCCCAATGGCGACGAGAGGAAAGGACCACATCCGCTGCCACCGAAACCTGTAATACCAAGTAAAGATGTTTACGAAGCGAAACCAGTGTTAAGAGACTTGCATAAGGAGGCTGCACGAAAATTTGTCCCTGCCGTAGTTGCAGCCAACCTAAGAAAAGCAAAGGGTGAAGCTGGGCTATTGGAACCCGAGGAATTGGAAGCATTGGAGAAGGCTGGATACCGGACTGCGAAGAAGGCTACCGAAGATGACGGTGTAGAAAAGACGATCTCCAAAGACGATCCAAGCGCGGAGCTTGACGAGGAAATGCGCCGATTCGAGGAAGAGATTGGAATCACACAAGACACAGAGACTCTACGCGAAGAGGTAATCGAAGACGCGCATCACGTTACTGTCGAGGCAGAAAACGAAGCCGTTCACAGCCTGATGGCGAATGAAGCTCAGGTTAGGCCTCCAAACAGCACTGAGCAAGCCAGTAAGAAAATGGCACCTTCATTACCTGGTCTAGTCGCATACAGCGATTCAGAAGATGACGACGAAGCCAACGACGTTCGAGAGGAAGCCGAAAAGACGGTTGATACTGCTGAATACGATGCACAATTCAACGTGATGGCGGATGACGACTTTGATGAATTTGGTAATCCAGTCACGCAAGCCAAGAAGATTGAACAGCGTCTGAGAAAGGTGGAAATTGAAGAGGTTTCGGATGAGGATTTATAGATGCAGAGAGAACGGGTTGATTCATGCAACTTCCTACTGCTTAGCTTCACTCGATTTAACATTGACCTGCAATTATTCCCAGTTTATCGTCGGAGTAAGATCAAGGAACTACTTTGAAGCGCACAAATCCTTAGATTCTATGAACAAATTCTATGAATGAAGAGCTTGTGCTGCTGCTGTACGTCGATGGGTTATTCATTCACCAACATCCTCCGCAGACGTACGTAACAATCCCGTCTCCGGGCTCAACTTTGGTAGATGGCACAAGACACGACCACTAGGCAAGAACTAGGCTTCAAGAAACATCTCTCACAATTGACTACGTTACTAAAACTAGATTGAAAGGTTATCTCAAAGCCAACCTACCCGCCTAATCGCCCAGCTCAGCCCTCCACATGCTGCAGTGATTCCAGTAAATGCAATTAATGGACCATATCCACTTCCGTATGCAAAGCCAGCTTCACCTTCCCATGGCTTTCCTCCTGTTAGTGCTTCAGACAGCGGTCCACTGACAACGTTTCCAATCCCGCGACCAGCAGCCAAAATTCCGAAGACCAGTCCGGCATCCGCAGAGTCAGTTTTCTTCTGCACATCTTTAATAACTCCAGTCCAAGTGCTGGAAAAGCTCCCCGCAAAGAGACCGTATGTGATGCAGAAGATGTAGAGCAATGGAAGAGACGTGCTGAAGCCCCAAAGAAGGAATGTGCCGAGCGTGGCGCCTATCGTGCTGACGAGAATGCAAGTTGTGACGTGGAACCGGTCGATGAGATGGCCCATGAGTACGCATCCAAAGACCGAAGCGACATTGATGGTGATGAGGGTGAATGCTGACGGCAGCGAGCCTGCTTCCAAGTACTGTTGCGCATAGGTGGGAAGATAGATGCTGGGCATGAAGTAGCCAAGGCCCTCGAGGATGTTACAGAATTGGAGGATCAAGAATGTGCGCAGAGTGAGGAAAGAGAAGTCAAAGGTGCGGGCGCTTCGGTGTTGACGGGGAGATTGGGAGAGAGGTATGCGTGGTTTGACGAAGAAAAGAAGCGGTCCGGTGAGGATGAGCAGCGTGATGCTCCAGACTCTCAGAGTTGTGCGGAAGCCGTAGGCGTGAAGAAGGTATTGCAGAATTAAAGGAAGCACGACGCCAGCGACTCCAGTTCCTGCCCACATGACGCCGAATGCGAAACCACGTCGCTTGATAAACCACTCATTGACGAAGAGAATAGTCGGACAGTATGCCATGGATCCACCAATGGCATACATCACTCCTTGGGTTGCGATGAGTTGGTTTACGGTTATACACAACGAGCTCAAGCCGATCCCAAGGCACATGGTGAAGAGACCAACAAAGGTGAACCACCGTCTCAAAACTGGCCATTTTGTGAGGACGCCAAATGCAACCGGAGAGCTCAGATACATGATCCCCATTGCGCAAGTACCGATGACAGGAATATTCTTGGAAGATGCGAATGGTTCATGGGTGCTGTAGTACTCCTGAAACAGACCGAATGCATAAGGAAAGCCCCACACGAGTGCCTCGACCATGAAGCAAGCGGCGAGGAAAAGCCAAGCATTTTTTCCTCTATCAGGAGGTGATAGCGACGATGTGTTGGAAGTAGGCTCAAAATGCTCATCGATCAAATTCCATTCACCAGCTTCGCTGCGTGAAGTTGGACGAAGTTCAATATCTTGGGCTGCCATCTCTTGTCTATGAAATCAATTGCAATGGAAAAATTTGAAAGACGTCAAATAGCAGGTGCGGATTGTTTGTTGGGAAGAGATTTTAAAAGTTGTACACATGACATTGTCGCTCTCCACTCCGCGGTTCGTGCCGTTGTGATGACTATTATTAATGGCTTGGGTCAAGCGCCGCGCGAAGGGCGTGTCCTGTAACCGTTGAGTGCTAGGAGTCATCGAGGAGATAAGTTGTACACATTACGACATGAATTGGTCTAAGCATATGCTCTTTTGCATGGGGATGAACGTCCAAACCTAAGTGGAGTAAGTTAGATGGAGATTTCCGAATTCGGGTGCTCAAAGACAACATGCACTTAAACATTACGAGGTTACAAGAAGTCTGCGAGTTAGCAAGAATCATTCCGGTCCAATGGAAAGCTTCTTTCGGTTAAATTGTGGTACAAGTCCAGTCAACTTCTTTCCTTTCAGTGGATGGGCGAATGATGCGAGTTTCGTCGGGAAAGGAGTCTTCAAGGGCGATGAGGCGCAGATTTACAATTATCTCACTGCAACAGCCCATTGCGCTTCTGGTGATTAGAGAATCACTCAAAATTCTGACAAAGACTGTTCCAGCAGTCTTGTGCTAATACCATTCGTCAATTCATCAATGCTGTCAGCTGCAGTTGGCAGTAACAAAGCCGCCCCACCGCCAGCAGTCTTACTCAATTTTGCCCGTCTTAGGCCGTTTGGATCCGTTTAAATAGACGGAACAATTCGTTGCCTGTCTTTAACTTTCACGCTGTTTGACTCCGCTAGGCAAAGAAAGAATGTCAACTCCAAGAGTCTTCGTCATTCGGCATGGCGAGACGGAATGGTCTCTTAATGGGCGGTACGTCAGAAAGGCTCAATGCTGCGGAGGAATTGGGCTGTCCATTTGATCAGCTCGAGTTTTGAAATATTCATGCATTAACGATCCCATTTCAGACATACCGGGACGACAGAGCTTCCGCTGACCGCAAATGGCGAAAAGCGAATTATTGCGACGGGCAATGCTTTGATTGGGGATGACCGCCTCATTGTCCCACGTAACCTCGCACACGTGTAGGTACTACTGAACTTCTAGCATCTACGAATCTCTTGATTTGACTTGAAGGCTTTCAGCTACGTCTCTCCAAGGAAACGCGCCCAAAGGACACTTGAACTGCTCTATCTCGGGTGTCGTACGAAGTTTCCGTGGCAAGAGCAGCGCGAGCATGAGGATAAAGATGTACGAACCGAAGCTAACGTTGAGGTGTATGAGGGGATAAGAGAGTGGGACTATGGTGATTATGAAGGACTTACCAGTCAGACGATAAGGGAGCAACGCAAAGCTAAAGGGGAGGGAGAATGGGATATCTGGAGGGATGGTTGCCCTGGCGGAGAGTATGTGCCACTGTTCCCGCCTTATGCGAGAATATTGAAGAAAGCTGTGGCTAATGTGCCGAATTTAGATCCCCGGAGCAGGTTACAGCGCGATGTGACAAGCTCATCCAAGAGATTCGAGAAAGATTTCATTCCAAGGCGATTGGAAAGTCACGGAAAGATGCACCACCCGGAGATGTTCTGATCGTCGCGCATGGTCACATCCTTCGAGCATTTGCAGGGAGGTGGATTGACAGAAGCATTGCGCACAACCCAAGCCTTATCTTGGAAGCTGGCGGTGTTGGAACACTTAGGTGAGTCTTCGATGGCATCCTGAGTTGATTTTGCTGACAACATCAATCAGCTATGAGCACCATAATCTGAACGAACCAGCAATCCTACTGGGAGGTGCGTTCGTGGTAGATGTGACTGAGCATGAGGAAGAGAAGATCAAGAAGGCTTAAGATATACGGATCGTGAGACCAATTACCTTGTTGGCTTGAATTATTTGTCTAGTCGAGAATACATCCTTCATTAGTTACAAAGCTCTTCTTCGACGGTCATCTCATCAGTTGCGATCCTACGGACAATGAATCTACGTGGAACAAAATCTATGAGGACTTGCGTGGATTGATGCACTGATCCTCGGCATGGACATTAGATTGGTATCTTAATCGTTGGGGGCGAGCTGCTCTAGTGGACGGTAGTGCTGAACGGCACCGTTCTACGGCGATACTCCTCAGCACTCGAACATGAAAGCTATCGCCATTCGTAGTATAACGGTCTACATGTTCATCCCGTGATCGACGGGTTCTGCGCGTTGAAAACCGCGCCGAATGTCGAACTCTTGAAGTCTTTGGTCAACTCACCCACCCATCTCGCACTCTTCGCAATCGAATTAAACAGTGGTGCCAAGCGCATACTTTCGAAACTATCTTCTCACTCGATCCTTCTTCTTCACTTGTCGTTGCTGACCCACAGGGTACCTCTTTTGAAACCCGCATCGCTCACACTGAACAACTAAAACATCTGCCCATGGCTTCTTTCCGCTCTTGCTTTTATTCTCTAGACGATGTGTTGCCGCCCTACCCGGGACAAGTAACTCATTGCAACATTTGCAGATCGAGCGCTTCACGCTTTCAGACACAAGCACCTTCGAACGTTGGGATACTGCCATCAGTTGCGAAGAAAGCCGCAAGGCTTGGCCAGAATAAGCGGTGGCAGGTGTTGTTGTCTTATCAGATCTCTCTCCAGAGACGGCTTTGGTAGAATACAGTTCCCCAGGAGCATTGTCTGACTTGGTTGATTCGGTCGACCTTTCGGATGACTTCTCGGTGTCGTAGGTACTTTGTAGAGATACCGACTGGCTTGAAAGATATTGTGCAGCTTGGTGCAGAAATGAGATTCTCGAATGCAAATGTTTGTTTGGAACACGTCTGTTCTCTTTGCTCTTCAATTTTACCTTGGCCATTTTCGGCTGCAAGAAGGCAAAGTCACATTTTAAAGTGGTAGAAAGTCACTGGCGATCGGGGCAGAGCCGCCGCCACGTTTGTTGACTGCCTATCCGTATACGGAATAGTCACAGAGCTGCAACACTATGTCTTACATAAGCAGCCTCTTTCCCCCCGCGAGGATTTCTTTCTGCGTTCTTGCCTCTGCAGCCTTCCCACCTTCACCTCTTTCTACATTCCTCTACGTTCCTCACTGCCCTGCTCAAGAAGGACTCCAGAGTGACTCTTCCACTCTTGACAAGCCCTCAAGCAGTTTTCTGAGCATTTGACGCTCGTCTTCCTTCCGGCGCATCTGTGTTGACATTCGCGCTCCAAGCACACTTTCACCTTATCCTTGAACCCAGCTTCTCTCTCATCTATCTATCTTCCTACCAAAATGTCTCACGAAGAAGATCTCATCGACTACTCTGATGAGGACATCCCCACCAACGATGCGGTCGCAGCAAGCGCACCAGCTCCAGCTTCAAATGGAGCTCAAAAGAAGGGGGATCTTACGATCTCGGGTGGACCTGCTGCAAAGGGCAGTTATGTCGGCATTCATTCGACTCGATTCGAAGACTTCCTTTTGAAGCCGGAGCTGGTTCGCGCCATCACGGACTGCGGTTTCGAACATCCTTCTGAAGGTTAGCAATCACAAACAAGCACCCTCCCTCCTACCATAATCGCGAGTCGATCCGTTCATCTCCAAGGTCGTCGATGGAATAAACAGAAAAAGTCGGAGGACAGTTCTCGAGCTGGACGAAGAGCTTGGCTCGCCGCTCGGTTTCGAACGATGAAAATCATGCCTCCTCGCATGTTGCCACCCGAACGGTTCCGTTCTGTTCCTCTTGTCTTCGGACATGATGGATCGGGCATGTGCTTCGGATATTTTCATTCGAATGCTCTACTTGCATGCAAGTACAATGGAGCAAAGTCCAAGGAAGACTCCTCGAAGGGATATGCTCTCGGGCATACGCGTTCAAGCAGCTGTTAGGATTCCAGGATTCCTTTGGAGAAAGACGGTCGACTGATCCCTTCCCATTCGTCAATACATTCGATCTTTGAATGCAGTAACTGACCAACACACCCGAACAGTTCAGCAAGCATGTATCCCACAGGCCATCCTGGGAACCGATGTCATTTGCCAGGCCAAGTCTGGTCTGGGAAAGACTGCAGTTTTCGTTCTAGCAACTCTTCAACAGCTTGAACCGGTCGACGGAGAGACTCATGTCCTTGTCATGTGCCACACTCGCGAACTTGCTTTCCAAATCAAGAACGAGTACGCTCGCTTCAGCAAGTATCTCCCCAAGGTTCGCACTGCCGTCTTCTACGGTGGTACCCCAATCCAGAAGGACTACGAAGTTCTCGCCAATAAAGAAACCCATCCGCACATCATCGTTGGGACACCTGGCCGCATGAACGCGCTCGTCCGTGACAAGAAGCTTCGTCTTGGTGCGCTCCGCCAATTCGTGCTTGATGAATGCGATAAAATGCTTGACCAAGTTGGTAGGTGGGTTCTTTACAAAAATCAAATAATCGAGAACCGACATTCTACAGATATGCGCCGTGATGTGCAAGACATCTTCCGTGCTACTCCGACCACAAAGCAAGTACTGATGTTCTCTGCTACTCTCTCTCAGGAGATTCGTCCACTCTGCAAGAAGTTTATGCAGAACCCTCTTGAAATTTATGTTGATGACGAGACTAAGCTGACACTGCACGGTCTTCAGCAATATTACATCAAACTTGATGAAGTCGAGAAGAATCGCAAGTTGAACGATCTTCTTGACAGCCTCGAGTTCAATCAGGTCATCATTTTTGTCAAGAGCACCAGCCGTGCAAATGAACTCAACAAGCTTCTGGTCGAATGCAACTTTCCAAGTATTGCTGTACACTCTGGCATGCCTCAAGAAGAGCGGTAAGTTCCCCTTTTTCTGAATTGTCAAATAGTTGCTAATTCAATCGTAGTATCAAGCGCTACAAGGAGTTCAAAGACTTCAACAAGCGCATCTGTGTTGCAACCGATGTCTTTGGCCGAGGTATCGATATCGAAAAGATCAATCTCGCCATCAACTACGATCTCCCAACTGACGCCGACTCCTATCTTCATCGCGTTGGCCGTGCTGGTCGTTTCGGTACCAAGGGTCTTAGCATTTCATTCGTCAGCAGTCCTGAGGATGAAGCGGTCATCAAGTCCATTGAGAAGCGGTTTGATGTTGCTTTGCCAGAGTTCCCTAAGGAGGGTGTTGATGCCAGCACATACATGACTAACTAAGCCTCTTTCTCACCGGCTGTCTCCGGCCGAGTATCTGGAGATACGGATTCTCTCGTCCTGACCACAGGCTAACTCAGCGGTGCGCCTCAGTGCCCTAGGCTCATGCCTACCATTTCTTTCAGAATAAGAGTACGACTGCGAGTGGGTCTCTGTTGAAGACGACATGAACATTCAAGCACTACTCTATTGACGGTTGGCGATCGGCGCATGTATGATAGAAGATCTAGCGGACAATATGAATCAAATGAGTTCGGATTGACTGGAAGGCACTACTTTCCTGCTGGCATCGGCTTCGGCAATGATGTTTTACAAGGCTCGGTTGTTTCATTCTTCTTATGGGTGATGGATCTAAAGGATGGTCCGAGTAAAAGTGATTTGATGGGAAGTGCGCTTTATAAACAGTTGTCTGCGCGCTGCTGGCTGGCCTAGCTTTTCAATCTAGAACATTCACAAGACATTATCAACTTCTATACTCCGTGGCTTTTCTTTCCTTCGCTCCAAGTATTCTAGCCCAAAACGAGGATCTCAACAGGCCTTCCCAATTCCTTCGAGTCCGCAACTCGGAAGCATGCTGCCACGTCCACTCATCTCACCACATTACTCCTACTCCAAGCTCATCCTCACAATCTCTAATTCCACACCACCGCAGCAATCACGCAAACCGCCGCAACACCAATCAGCGACGCCCTCCCAACATTAAGCAGCCTCCACCGTCCCATCAGCCCCAGCACCTCCTCAACCCCGCCCTTCGCACCCGCACCCGCCGCAACCCGCAACAACGCACCATTAACCCGCGCCATAGCCACGAGCGTGTACGGCACAATGCTCGGCACGAGCGCGGCGGCGGCCACCAGCAGGCCGAACCTGCGCGGCTGTGCAGCGAGCGGCGCATCGGGCTCGTAGCTGCGGGCGGCGAGCACGGCGACGGCGGCGGCCGTCGCGATCGCCAGTGGCGGAATCGTCCGCGCACCCAGCGTGAACAGCGTGCGCCATTGCGAGGCCGTGGCTGTTGCGCCGCGCCCCGCTGCGTGCGCTGCGACCGTCGGGATCCCGAACGCGCTGAACGATAGGATTGCGCCTGCGAGGCTGGACGTGCCGAGCAGGGCGAGCGACTCGGCGAGCTTGGTGGCGCTGCTCATTTTGGCTGGCTGATAGGGTGGTGAAGAGTGGAGTGCGGTGGTGTGGATGGGGGCCTGGGTGAGAAAGATTGGCTGGTTTCGTGTGAATTGGATCCTGTGGTAGTTGTGCGTTGGATGAGTAGTTGAATTGATGTTGGATATGAGAGTTCCGGCAGTTATGCTTTATATAAGTGTTGGACGGAAGCTCTCGGTATGGTGGAGTTACGACGTCATGTCTAGAAGTTATCAATTGGAAATTGGGTCGGTCAAATATCTTTCCTAGCCAGATAGATTGTTCAAGTTAGAGAAATGGGCCAGACTGCAATTGCTTGAAAATTCAAAGGCTAACGTACTGTCAAGGACAACGTGGTTGGTCTAGATCTCATGATCCCTGCAGGCGTGCTTTCTCGAATTGTTCTCGGAATAGAGTAGTTCGTTGCAGGAATTTGAGGATGCTGCATTTCACCAGAAGAAGAATGGTGCCGAAGAAGAGCAGAGGAAAGATCAGGAAGTTGTGATTGGCGACTGAAGCGATGGGCTGCCACCCAGCTGGCGCACAGCCTACGATACCTGAAGCCTTTCGACGACAGTTCAGCTACACCGCCGAACAACTTCCTTACGCTCTAATAGAGGTAGCAAGGCTTCTGAAAGCGACGTGCGCTTCTGTGAACATCAGCCTTCGAACCACACCTCCTCACTCACCAAGACTACAGCGTTATCGAAGGTTCCTAGTCAGCAACATCCTGCCTAGCCCGCTGCTCTACAATGGACGGACTCTCCGTAGCCGCAAGCGTTGCTGGCGTCATTTCGCTGGGCATCCAAGTCACACAAACTCTCGTCGACTTCTACGAGGCGTATAAGGGCCTGCAGTCCTATATCGCCCACACTACCAAACGGTTGGGACGTCACCTTAATATGTTCAAGAGTCTAGAGAAGCAATTGGCAAGCCGCAATTTCCGACTTGACGACCAAGATCTACTTAAGAATATCAAGGACTCAATGAATAACTGCCAGGAATATATTAGCGAGCTCCAGAGCGAGACCGAAAGCTCAAAGCCAACCTAACAATCGAATCCGAGATGCTGCTCTGACTGGCGCTCGCAAGATAGCATACCCTTTTAGACGGAGTACTCTACAAAAGCTTGATGAGGATATTAACGAAGTCGTCTCCCATTTGTCACTAGCGCTACAGCTTCTGCAGCAGATGGACATCGGCACCGTGCAAGATGATATCGAGGACACCAAGGCAGTACTCGATCTCGTCAGAGCCAGCCAGAATTCGATGGATATCTGCAACTGGCTAAATGCCCCTGATGCCTCCATCAATTACAACGAGGTCTGCAAAAAGAAGCATCCTGGCACGGGACTCTGGCTCGTCAAAGGCACCTGTTTTACTTCTTGGCTCGAGAAGCCTAATTCTTTCCTGTGGCTTAACGGCTTCGCCGGATGCGGCAAGTCTGTGTTATGTGCTACGGCTATACAGCATACTCTTCGGCATCGAAAATCCAATCCACGCATTGGTCTTGCGTTCTTCTTCTTCACCTTCAACGACGACACCAAGCAAGACGCCTCCGCCATGCTCCGAGCGCTAGTTTCACAGCTATCAAGCCAGCACAACGATAACGACGCGATTCTATCACGATGGCGCGCCAGCTATACCAACGCCATGCCACCTGACCACACCCTTATGGACTGTCTTCATGAGCTCGTACGGACATTTGAACATGTGTATATTATTTTGGATGCCCTGGATGAGAGTCCTCGAGATAAGCACCGAAGAGATATGCTTCAGAAACTGGTTGATATCCGGGCTTGGTCGGAGCCCGGTTTGCACCTCCTTGTCATGAGCCGTGACTATCCAGATATTCGCCGTAAGCTTTGTGCACTACAAGATGAAACTATCTCAATGAAGAATGATTCAGTCGACAACGATATTGCAGAGTTTATCTTCAATTATCTCAGACAAAATGAACAGCTTGAGCAGTGGGAAGAATACTATGACAAAATAGAAAACGTACTCACTGAGGGTGCGAAGGGAGTGTAAGTTCTTGGATTTCGAGCTAACGGAGAGTCGCTGATTGTGGAATTACAGATTCCGATGGGTTGAATGTCAATTTAAAGAACTAGAGTCTTGCCCAGAAAGCGAGGACCTGCTCGATCAATTACTGGGTTCGCTGCCTCCGTCGCTGGACGAAACCTACGAACGAATGCTCTTGCATATCCCCAAGGCTTCCGCACAATATGCTCGGCGACTATTGACTTTACTCTGTTGCGCGAAACGGCCGTTGACAGTGCCAGAGCTTATTGACGGGATTGCAGTCGACCTAGGGGACACTCCAAAGTTTAATCCGAAGCGGAAACTGAAAGACGTCGGCGCAATCCATAAAGTCTGCCCTGGGTTAATTGAAGTTGACGTGAACCCTCGACGCAGCCGGACCACCGTACGAATCGCTCATTTTTCAGTCCAGGAATATCTGGAATCTGAACGAGCGGTCACGACATTCAGTGTGCGAAGATCAGACGCCCATGCGGAAATCGCCTCAATCTGCCTCACGTACCTACTGGAACCTGCGTTGAGAGATTTAATCACAAAATATCCCCCCAAGGTTGGCGGGGTTGACCCGGAAGACGAGGAGGTTTATGCGAAATATCCCCTAGTGTTGTACGCAGCGAAGACTTGGTATGAACATTATTGCGACGGAGACAAAAGCGCACACTTTGCTGAGCATCAGGTGCTCCGGCTCTTTCGAAGTTCTGGAGCCGAGTTTGTGAACTGGGTCACAATATGGAATGTCGATGACTATGATGGGCAGAGGCCTTCTGGAAAAGTTCCATCCCCCGTCTACTATGCATCACTTCTTGGGCTTCATTCGGTTCTCCGTCAACTACTTTATGAGAGCCCTTCAGCGAGTTCTCTCTCAACGCTAAGCCAACAAGAAATTTCTGATTTAGTCAACGGGCAAGGCGGGTTGCACGGCAACGCGCTGCAGGCGGCCTCGTGCAAAGGCCACAAGCATATTGTGGAGCTGCTGCTCGAGAAAGGCGCTGTGCAAGGCTGAGAGGTACGATTGGTTGAGCCAATGGCCTCAACCAGCCATAGTAATGTTTTAAGAGCAGGACAGAAAAGACGTTTTCTGTAGCCAGATCGCACCAGGAGGAAGGAGATGAGAGCCGGAGCATCTTCTAGACGAGGAATAGCACCTCGAAGAACTCTTTGCGAGGCCCAAAGAGTGCATTTTCGAGCGAATTGAGCGAATTTGATGATGACAACGGACTCTACTGATACCCATCGAATGACTTTCTCTCACGGCTCAACCACGGGGTTTCGTTGGCTGCGATTCACACATATGGTAGCGAATATAATTATCTATCACCCCTATTTTGAATGCTCTTCATTCGTTATGTTATTGTTGCTGAGAAATCGCTCTCTGAAACCATGTAGGTGCGGTGTAGTCGTTTACTGCTTCACTTTTTGAGAATGCGTGTGCTCAGGAATACGCCCAGCGTGTTCTCAAATACGCGCTAATTTAGGCAAGGGGTGCGTAAAGTCAGCGGGGGTGGTACGTAAAGTCAATTGGGGGCCTGCGAATAGTCTCGACCATTTTCATTCTGGGGATCGACGTGTCTAACGTGCGGCTCCCGCAGGAACTTTTCCAAGGACATGCCCTGGCCACGGATGAGACTATTGAAATCCAGGGTTTGTATGTACGTGGCAAAGGCTCTAGGGCAATAATTCGGCAATTAATGCTGATTTGGTTAAAGAATCGCAGCTGCACAGCTTAAAGCGGTAGTTGAGACGAAGACAACGATCTGGGGATGATTCGACTACCAACCAGTCCGTTCCTCAGCCACGTCGAACAAAAGTTGGCAACGCCCATGTCGCTAGGTGACCGCTTCCCGTCCGACGATGTTGTCCAATAGCATCCCTTCTTCAAAAGCTGGTGGACGAATATAGGGCGCGTAGGTGAATATGCAGGGGTCAGTTTTGGGGACAAGCAAGCGGAAGATCACTGAAGAGCCACTCCCGGTTGCGTCATTCGTGGCTCAATGTTATAATTTTGGACAGTTGATAGGTAGTTACTGTTATTTCTTGGAGACTCGAAGATTATCAACATCTTAGGAGCAAAGGCGGGAACGGAATCTTGGTGTCCACCTCGAACAAAACCTATGGAAACATTCATGCGGCGTTGATCTGGGACACTTCCCATGTTGGTCAAGGTACTCACGGACTCATTGAAGAGATTGACATAATTGGGAGGCAAGGTTACCGAACATGGAACTGAAAATAAGTCGCGACTGCAGAAACTTGACCTCTTGATGGTGGCGATTGGCCATCATTGCATTAGACAAGTGCACAGGTCACTGACATTCTGAAGTTCGCTTATACTTGTACCACAATGTCTCGATCGTTTGATGAATTAGCTGTTTCATATTCCCTTGTCGCCGTCCATGTCCGTGGCAACGTCGATATCCACAAGGCGCGTCTTTGCCTCATGGGATTTTCAGAATTTCCCATGATGCTTCAGTGAAGATCATGGGATCGCTACAGGTGGTGGGACAGGATCAAGTAGACTGCCCTTGCCGTCCCACTACGTGAGGCATTGCCGCCCGTCTCCGAGGGCTTGATAAGCTCCAGCTCAAAACAGGGGTTGCTCCGCCTTGTTCTGAAGAGCTCTGGACGAGGGTATGTCAACCTTGAGCACCGTTGGGTAACAAATGAAGACAAAAACGAGAAAAGCATGGGCATTGAATGCGAATTGTTGCTTGCCATTGGACTCTTACAATGATTTACTGAGGCAGTGCATTGCTCACGGAAATCCGAAGATCTTTTTCTTCAGCGAGATGCTCGGGTTCGCTACGGGTATTTGCAGGATTGGAAATCAGCCAGATATAAGCTCAAGGTATGATGTATTGTTGTCTCACAATGACAGCCACCACAGCGATGAGAACGCCTCTGGATGCAAGCAATATGACAGAGTTAGAGGGTTGGGACTTCGGGGTGGTCAAAGCCCAAAATGTCGGAAGTTGGAGATAAGACAACAACCCTTTTATTCGGCGTTCCGGACCAAGGAAGAGCCGCTGTAATTATCTACGCTCACTCATGTTTCCGGCGACAAAGTTGCGCAGGTGTAAGCTAGGCTGGAACTGAAACAAATCGCTGCAGATCGGCTCCATTAGCTTTCCCGTCGCCACCAAAAGCCGTGCTCTCGTGCAGCAGGCGCACATTGGCAGAATGTGTGGGCAAATGAGACGGTGAGCAGAAAAACGTTATATCATGCATCGCCAGTTGTATCGCCACATGGCACAGCGAGGCCTCTGCACGGCGTGCCGACACGAGTAGGGTGATCATAATCATGCCAGCGGAGTCGCCTGGTCTGGTCTGCTATCGCCCGTGTCATCCTGCCCGCTTTTCTTCGCCCCCTACACTTTGAACGTACTGTACGAAATTACCACAAGCCACCAATGGGGATGGACCATGCCACAACGGGAGGACGTTTGGTGTTAGGCGCACGGCTAGTTCATTATCTCATCGGATGTCCAAGGATGTTTGAAAAACGGTCAGCCACGATATGTGCTTCCCGTCGGTCAGACGTGTGCATTGAGCTGGAGGCACGCTAGATCGGCCGCTTCGAGATTTGGTGGATACGGTGGATAAGAGCTTGAGCAGAAGTCGAAAGTTCATGGCGGCTAGGGTTACGCAGCGTCTAGCGGATTGAGCCGGGCCACGCAATCTTTGAAGGGCTGGTTTGCCAGCGAGCCTTGCAGGACGCAGGCGGTACAGAATTGACGAGATAACCGGATGTATTGGATTTTGTATTGTAGAGGCGTGAGTAATTTTGCCATTACTTTACAAAGCTGCCGGTGCGCCGTTGACGGACCTGTGACGGGCCCTAACTCCCTCAATTTTATGCGGTATTGCAAAGCCGTGACTGTTTTGAGGTCTACCACAGTTCTCGATCAACCGGCAATCAATCAACCGCGTTTCGTGAAGGGTGGTGGAAGCAAGGTAGGCTAAGGCGATGCGATCGGACTTGGCAGAGTGAGGTTAAAGACAGTACTAGGAAAGGCTTGGATGGTACGGCTAATAAGCTTTTGGGGTGGTGTTGACTATTTTTTTGTTACTGTAGGCCCCCAGCCTCTTGGTTTTCTTGTGATGGGCTGGATTCGCTGCAGATATGCGGGCAAGACGAGAAGCTGGAGTCGGGCGTCGTCAACCATTAGAGCTCTCCTCGCTCTCCTCCGAAGTCAATTCCTCTTTTCTTCATCATCCGACTCAAGCTTTATTTGCCCTTTGGCAGGGCACGCCGTGAGTGAGAAGCGAGAGACAGACAGGCGCGAAGAAGTGCCTATTGCTGGCGCTGCATGCTCGGCTGGCGCTCTCGTTACATCACCCACTACTGCTCTAATTGATTGATTCTCCTCACTCTTGACGGCACACACTGTAATATTAGCTGTCCTCCACGGTCGGACGTGTGAAGCGGACATCGAAAAGCAGCGAAAGACCTTGGAAATAGGCCGGGCCACCTGCCAATCATTGTTGCGGCGCGTTGTGGCTCCTTCGCGACCGTTATTCGGTTGCGCACGGAGGGCCGGCAGTGCTTCGATCTTGCTCCATTGCGTGAGTGAGTGGGCCTGGGCTGGCTGTGGGAGCTGCCTGTCAACCGGCGCCGCACTCGCCTCCGCCTCCTCTCTCTCACCCTCACGCTCCTGCGCCATTCACATCCCATCCGCAACCTCCTCCGAACCTCCCTCACCTTCACCCTCAACTTTTTGCTCTTCTCTCCCTCCTCCTCAACACCTCATCCGCCGTTTGTTTTCGGGTTCATTCGTTCATCAACGTACATCCTGCACCGCTCGAACTCGGGCGTCCCTTCGTTGAACAGCCCGTGCCACTCCTCCCTGCCTTCCGTCCTTTCGTGGTCCTCGGCGCGACATACCTTCGAATCCTGCATCCTGCTGCGTGCACCACTTGATCCGGCAGCCGCCGCAATCACCCACAACACTGCTCCCGTCCTCCGCAATCGTGTTGAACAACAAATCAAACTTGGGCCACACACACACAGACTCACAATAATCCGTCTCCGGAGACTGTTGTCTCTCAATCGGAGCCATGTCGCCGGCCTCTCCCCCCCGGCTGCGCATCCTCGCAGGTACGCATCACAACTCCACTTAACAATCCCAACGCGCCCGAGCAGCCACGCATTACTACCTACCTCGCTCTCCACTTTTTTCCATTCTTAGCATTCTTCAATTTTCCCCCTTGCATGCTGTTCGCTCTCTACCTTCATCTTCCACATGAACCCGCTTCATCGAAGCGAGTTACGGTCATGTCTCGTCGTGGCACCCGCACTAACGCCGTCGTAGTCGGCGGCAATGCCGTATCCGCCTTCCTCTCGTGGCGTCTTCAAGCAACCAACGCCTGCGATGTCACGCTTGTGTGGAAGAACAACTTCGAAAGCGTCGCGCAGTATGGCATCTCAATGAGGTACTTGATTCTCAGGTCATTGCAATGCCGTTGGATATTCACCTCTTCATAGGTCAAGCAACCCAAAACTGGGCAATGAACGCTTTAAGCCACGAGCCGGTTCGTACTTGATTTCTTTTCTCTCTCACAGGCTTTCTAACTTTGCTTTAGTCGTCAAAAGCCCAGAGGATGCTCCAAACAGCGTAAAAACTCCCTACGACTACGTGCTCCTGTGTATCAAGGCTCTTCCAGATGTCTTTGATATCGCCGCCGTCATTGAATCCGTCGTGACTCCTCAACACACTTGTATCCTCCTCAACACCACATCCAGTCT
>Ga0335072_10000604_pt1 | contig 66668 bp, 51 predicted proteins | sample Lox_Sample_21_FD_206725 | JGI IMG/M metagenome (GOLD analysis project Ga0335072, IMG submission 206725) | Soil microbial communities from Loxahatchee National Wildlife Refuge, Florida, United States - Lox_Sample_2.1 | ecosystem: Environmental > Terrestrial > Soil > Wetlands | place: USA...
ATCCGGTCGAGATCTGGGAACGCACAAGGACGGTGATCGCGGCCGCGCTGCACGCGGCCGGCCTGGCCGCGCCCGACCTGGCCGCGATCGGGATCGCGAACCAGCGGGAGACCACCGTGGTCTGGGACCGCCGCACCGGCGTGCCGTACGCGAACGCGATCGTCTGGCAGGACACCAGGACCGACCAGCTCGCGGCGGCGCTCGACAGGACCGGCGCGGGCGACGTGATCAGGCGCAAGGCGGGACTGCCACCCGCTACCTACTTCTCCGGCGGCAAGCTGCGCTGGCTGCTTGACCACGACGAGCGGCTGCGGGCGGACGCCGAGCTCGGCCACGCCCTGTTCGGCACCGTTGACACGTGGCTGCTGTGGAACCTGACCGGCGGCCAGCAGGGGGGAGCGCACGTCACCGACGTGACCAACGCCAGCCGCACGATGCTGATGGACCTGCGCTCGCTCGCCTGGGACGACGAGCTGTGCGAGATCTTCGGGGTGCCGCGGGCGATGCTGCCCGCGATCGCCCCGTCGGTGCACCAGTACGGCGTCACCCGCGGCGCGCCGCTTGACTTCGGAGCACCTGGCGGTGCCGTGCCGATCGGCGGAGTGCTCGGCGACCAGCAGGCGGCGACGATGGGGCAGGTCTGCTTCGCTCCCGGCGAGGCGAAGAACACCTACGGCACCGGCAACTTCCTCGTGCTCAACACCGGCACCGAGCTTTACGCGTCCAAGTCCGGCCTGCTCACCACGGTCAGCTACCAGCTGGGAGAGGAACCGGCCGTCTACGGCCTTGAGGGCTCGGTGGCCGTGACCGGCGCGGCCGTGCAGTGGCTGCGGGACCAGCTCGGCATCATCAGCGGCGCCGCGCAGAGCGAGGACCTCGCCCGCCAGGTCGATGACACCGCCGGGCTCTACTTCGTCCCCGCGTTCTCCGGCCTGTTCGCACCCTACTGGCGGGCCGACGCCCGCGGTGCGATCGTCGGGCTGTCCAGGTTCCACACCAACGCGCACCTGGCCCGGGCCACGCTCGAGGCGATCTGTTACCAGACCAGGGACGTGGTCGACGCGATGGCGGCCGACTCCGGGGTCACCCTCGACGTGCTCAAGGTAGACGGCGGCGTCACCGCCAACGAGCTGTGCATGCAGCTTCAGGCCGACATCCTCGGTGTCCCGGTCAGCCGCCCGAAGGTCGCGGAGACCACGGCACTTGGCGCGGCGTACGCGGCGGGCCTGGCGGTCGGCTTCTGGCGCGACACCGGCGAACTGCGCGCCAACTGGGCGCAGGGCCGACGCTGGGAGCCAACCTGGTCCGAGGACCGGCGTGCCTCCGGCTACGCGGGCTGGAAGAAGGCGGTGGAACGCACCCTGGGGTGGGTGGACGTCGGCTAGGACTGGCGTCACCGCGGTGGTAGTAGCCCCGCGGGTAACTGGGTAGACGTCGGTTAACGTCCGCCCGTCAGAGGGCCGGGGAAGATAAAAAGGGGGCGATCTCGATGGTGGGTGTGCGCGCGGCGGCAGGCGCCGAGCCGGTCGGCGACGTGACGGCGGAACTCGGCGAGGGCCCCTACTGGGTGCCGGAAGACGACTGCCTGCTCTGGGTCGACATCCCGCGCAGCCAGCTGCACCGCACCTACTTTCCGTCGGGTGAGACGGTCACCATGGACGTGGACGCCGTCTCAGCGGCGTTCCCCGCCGCGGGCGGCGGCATCCTCACGGCGGGCGGCAGCAAGCTGGTCGCGCGTTTCCCGGCCGAGCGCGGGGAACGGTGGGTATCGCGCACCATCGCCGAGGTGCCCGCGCGCGAGGGCGTCCGGTTCAACGACGCAGCGGTGGACCCGGCCGGCCGGGTGTGGGTCGGCTCGATGCACACCGGTGAGACGGAGCCGGTCGGCGAGCTGTACCGGCTCGATCCCGGCGGCGTGCTGACCACGGTCGCCAAGGGCGTCACGGTGTCCAACGGGCTCGGCTGGTCACCGGACGGATCGCGGATGTACTACGTCGACTCCCCGACCCGCCGGGTCGACGTGGCCGACTACGATCCGGCGACAGGCGAGGCGTTCCAGCGCCGCCTCTTCGCCGACCTGTCCGACGTCAAGGGGGTCCCCGACGGGCTGACCGTTGACGCGGACGGCTGCGTCTGGGTGGCGATGCACGATGGCGGCGCGCTGTACCGGCTGGCCCCTGACGGCACCAGGGACGCCGTAGTCGAGCTTCCCGTCGCGAAGCCGACCAGCTGCGCGTTCGGCGGCCCGGGCATGACCGACCTGTACGTCACCACGGCCAGCCGCGGCCTGAGCGAGGCAGAACGCAACGCGCAGCCGCTGGCCGGCCGGCTGCTGCGGCTCCGTCCCGGCCCGGTGGGCCTTCCGTCCACGACGACCTACGCGAACCTGCCCCGCCTCTCGTTACCTTGTTGATTGCCCGGGATACGGGAGTTACGCTGATTACACGCGTAACTCTCGGAGGCGAGCATGGAACAAGCGGAGCTTGACCACATCCGCGGGCAGTTCAACGAGCAGGTGCGGGAGCGCTTCGCGGGCGCCCCGATCGAGCGGGTCGAGGTGCTCCAGTACGGCGATGACCCGGAGATCGAGCCGGGCCAGCTCCTGGCCCGGGTGGTGCTCGAGGTGCCCGGCGACGAGCCGGAGCGCGTCCAGGCGTTCGAGGCGTTCCACGACCAGTACCGCGCGGTCTTCCGCGAACTGCGCCAAGAACTGGACAAGCTGCCGGTCTCGGTCGTCCTCCAGTTCATGGGGAGCGGCGGGCCATGCGGCGAGCAGGTCCGGGGGCCGATGATCAAGATGGCCAACCGGCGCGGCGTGCCTGCCCCCGATGGCCCGTCCCTGACCCCCGTCATGGCCCGGCTCGGCCCCGAAGACCTGGAGACGCTGGACACGCTGATCACCGTGGGCATCGCGAGCAGCCGCGCCGAAGCGGTCCGCTGGGCGCTCGCCCGCATCCGCGAACGGCCCGCCTACGGGCAGTTGCGCGCTCGCACCCGCGAGATCGAGGAACTGAAGTCCCAGTTCTAGCCGGCCCCGCCGTCGCCGAGGCCGCGCCTGCCGGCTTACCCGCGTCCCTCACCGCGGTATTCGGACCAGGGGTCGTAGTCGATCTCCAGGGGCTCCTGGGCCGGGCGCTTTTCCTCGGGGACGTTTTCCAGGTTGAGCCGGATCCTGGTCCAGGTGGACGACCGGCCGCGCATGGAGTCGACGAGGACGTCCTTGGCCTCAAGCAGCGGCCAGACTTCCTGGTGGCGTGACTTCCAGCGGTCAAGGCCCGCCATCGCCTCTGCCTTGGTCTTGGCCCGGGCTATCTCTATCAGGGGCTTAGTGGACTGACGGCGGCCAGCCGGACCCGCCGGGTCCTCGCCGCGCCCGGCCGGGCCGGCCCGGCGCTTGCTCGGCTGGACCCGGGCCTCCTCGCCCGACTGCTTCTCGTAGTGCGGGGGCCAGGGGGCGTCGGGGAGGCCCGCAGCCTCGTCGCGGGTGGCCTGCTCGAGCAGCGGCTCAAGCGAGCCGACGGCGGAGTCCATCTCTTCCCAGGGGTCGCCGCCCTTCGCGAAGCGGGCGGGCACGGTGTCGATGGTGAACGCGGCCGGATCGCAGCCGGGTACTTCGTCCCAGGTCAGCGGGGTGGAGACGCGGGCGTCCGGTAGCGGGCGGACGGAATAGGCGGAGGCGACCGTGCGGTCCTTGGCGTTCTGGTTGTAGTCGACGAAGACCCCGTGCCGCTCCTCCTTCCACCACTTGGACGTGGCCTGGTCGGGGACCCGGCGCTCGATCTCGCGCGCCACCGCGACCGCCGCCCGGCGCACGTCGGTGAACGACCAGGACGGCGAGATCCGCGCGTAGATGTGCATGCCGCGGGACCCGGAGGTCTTCGCCCAGCCGGTCAGCCCGAAGTCAGAAAGAACGGAACGTGCTGCGAGCGCCACGGAAATGATCTGCGACCACGGGACCCCGGGCACCGGGTCAAGGTCGACCCGCAGCTCGTCGGGATGATCGAGGTCGGCGGCGCGCACCGGGTGCGGGTTGAGGTCGATGCAGCCGAGGTTGGCCACCCAGGCCAGGCCGGCGGCGTCGCGCAGCACGACCTCGTCGGCGGTCCGGCCCGACGGGAACCGCAGCTCCGCGGTCTCGATCCACGACGGCCGCGACGACGGCGCCCGCTTCTGGAAGAACGGCTCGCCTTCCGCGCCGTTGACGAACCGCTTGAGCGCCATCGGCCGCCCGGCGACCCCGTGCAGCGCGCCGTCCGCGACCGACAGGTAGTACCGGACGAGGTCAAGCTTGGTATGCCCGGTCCGCGGAAAATAGACCTTCTGCGGGTTGGAGACCGCCACCTCGCGGCCCGCCACCTCGATCACGGTCTTCGGGTCCGCCATCGTGAGCCTTTCCCTGATGTCGCCGGGTTGTCAGTTCTTCGGTGCCAGGCGGCAGAAACAAGTCCGCAAGCCCGGTTCGCTGCGGATTACTGTTCTTTCTCTTTCCCCAGGATTTCCGCCAGGTTGTAGCTGACCGGTTCGTCAAGCTGGTCGAATGTGCACGAGGACGGGGCACGGTCGGGGCGCCAGCGGACGAACTGGGCGGTGTGCCTGAAGCGCGTCCCCTCCATGTGGTCGTAGCGGACTTCGACCACGCGCTCGGGACGCAGCGGCACGAACGACAGGTCCTTGCCCGCGTTCCACCGGCTGTACTCGGAGCTGCGCGGGGTGCGGACGCCTTCCTGCACGCCGGCGGCCGCCGCGGCGACGTGCGCGCCCCAGTCCCACGGATGCCCCTCGAACGAGGTGACGAGCGGCGTGAGCTCGGCTCGCAGTTCGCGGCGCACCGCCATCGGGAACGCGCCGATCACGCCGACGCTGGCGAGTTCACCCGACGGCCGGTAGAGCCCGAGCAGGAGCGAACCGATCGCGTCGTCGCCGGTCTTGTGCGGCCGGTAGCCGGCGACGACGCAGTCCGCGGTGCGCTCGTGCTTGATCTTGGCCATGACCCGCTTGTCCGGCTCGTAGACGCCAGCGGGCGACTTGGCGACAAGACCGTCAAGCCCGGCGCCCTCGAACTGGGTGAACCACTGCTCGGCCACGGCACGCGAGGTCGTCGCCGGCGTGAGGTGGACGGGCGGCCGGACGTCCGACAGGGCCGCTTCGAGCGCGGCCCGGCGCTCGGCGAACGGGCGCGCGGTGTAATCGGTGTCGTCGAGAGCGAGCAGGTCGAAGGCGACGAAGTGGGCAGGGGTCTGCGCGGCGAGCAGGCGCACCCGGCTCGCGGCGGGGTGCAGCCGCAACTGGAGCGCCTCGAAGTCGAGCCGCCCGGCCGCGAAGTCCGGCAGCACGATCTCCCCGTCGATCACGCAACGCGACGGCAGTTCGGCGAGCACGGCGCTGACGAGTTCCGGGAAGTACCTGGTCATCGGCCGCTCGTTCCTGCTGCCGATCTCCACCTCGTCGCCGTCGCGGAACACGATCGACCGGAACCCGTCCCACTTGGGCTCGAATATGTAGTCCCCGGCCGGGATCGCGGGCACGGCCTTGGCCAGCATCGGCGCTACCGGGGGCATCACCGGAAGGTCCATAGGTCACAGCGTCGCAGTTATCTCCCGGGGGGGCGACCCCCCGTACCCCCCGATGTGCGCCCGGACGGGCCTGACCGCGGAAAACCGCGATGTTATCAGGCCCGCCCGGGCGCACCAGAGCTTCGGCCGGCTCTGGGTTCTGCCGGGCAGCGGCCCCCGTCGACCCCGATGTGGGAAGTTGCCTGCGAGATTCTTCGTCCCCTGTGACGCCGGCACTGCGGCGCGTCTATGCCGTATCACCCCAGCCCCGTCCATTCCGTGCTGTTCTTCCACAGCAGCTCGCCGAGTTCGGGACTGGCCACCCGGCTCGGGGCGCGGACCGCGCACTTGTCATAGAACAGCCCGCTGTCACCCGCGACGGCCGCGGATGTCGCGCAGTACACCGAGGTGACCGCGCCCTGCTCGATGGTCAGCATGCGCCGGGTGATGAACGGCCGGGCAAGGCGGGGCACGCGCCGCCAGATATCGGAGGCGACCACCCCGGGGTGCAGCGCGTAGGAGCTGACCCCCGTCCCGAGCCGCCGCGCGAGTTCCTGCGTGAACAGGACGTTGCACAGCTTGGAGACCGCGTACTCACGCTGCCCGGTGAACGTCGGGGTGGGCCGACGCACCGCGTCGAAGTCGATGCCGGGCGCGGCGTAGTGCGCGTCGCTTGACACGTTGACGATCCGCGCGCCCGGGCCGCTCGCCGTCAGCCGCTGCAGCAGCAGCTGGGTCAGCGCGAAGTGCCCGAGGTGGTTGACGCCGAAGTGCAGCTCGAACCCGTCAGCCGTGATGCCGCGCTGCCCGCCCACCCCCGCGTTGTTCACCAGCACGTGCAACGGCTCGTCGCGGGCGAGGAAGGCGGCCGCGCAGGCGCGCACCGAGGCCAGGGACGCGAGGTCGAGCGGCAACAGCCAGACGTCGGCCGAGCCTGCGACGTCCCTGATCCTGGCCAGGGCGGCCGCGCCTGCGGCGGCCGAGCGGCAGGCGATATACACCCGCCCGCCGTCCTGCGCCAGCGCGGTGGCCGTCGCCAGCCCGATCCCCGTGTTGCCGCCCGTGATGAGAAACGTCTGACCCGAAGTCACGCGCCCGTCCTGAAGAGTTCTATCCCGTCCTTCGCCGTAGAGATATCACGGCTCACGGTCATCAGGATAAGAATCCTCATCCGCCGGCCATCGCGCCGACCACGAGGAACGGCTCCCGGCCGGCCGTGATGGCGTCCGCCACGAAAGCAGGCAGCGGCGCGTCCGGGGGATCGTTGGACAGGTCCTGCTCGCACGCGTAGAAGCGGACGAACGCCCGGCGCTTCGCGGTGCGCCGGTCCCTGATGGTGCCGCAGAGCACCGGGAAGCGGGCCTCCAGCGCGTCGAGCACCGCCCGCTGGGTGAGCGGGCGGTGCACGGACACCAGCACCTCGCCGTGCACCCCGGCGAGGTTGCGCAGGTGCGCGGGCAGCACCACGCGCACGTCCGCCGCGTCACCGGCCGAGGTCACGGCAGGACCTGTACCTCGACCGACAGCACGGCGGGCAGGTCGCGGACGATCGGCGCCCAGGTGTCACCGGAGTCGGCCGAGCAGTACACCTGCCCGCCCGTGGTCCCGAAGTAGATCCCCGTGTCGTCTAGCGTGTCGATGGACATGGCGTCCCGGTACACGTTGACGTAGCAGTCCCGCTGCGGCAGCCCGCTGGTCAGCGGCTCCCACTCGTTGCCGCCTACCCGTGACCGGTAGACCCGCAGCGCGCCGTCCGGCGGGTAGTGCAGGCTGTCGCTGGTGATCGGCACGACGTAGAGCGTCTCCGCCTCGTGCGGGTGCACGCCGATCGGGAATCCGAAGTCGGTGGGCAGGTTCCCGCTGATCTCGTACCAGTTCTCCCCGGCGTCGTCGGAGCGCATCACGTCCCAGTGCTTCTGCATGAACAGGGTGTCCGGCTTGGCCGGATGCGCCTCGACGTGGTGCACGCAGTGCCCGGCCTCCGCGTCGGGATCCGGGATACCGTCAGAGAGCAGCCCGCGGTTGATCACCCGCCAGGTCTCGCCGCCGTCGTCCGACCGGAGGGTACCCGCCGCCGAGATCGCCACGTAGATCCGGGGCTCCTGCAAGATGATCGTGTGCGGGCACAGCCCGCCCGCCCCCGGCGCCCACGACGGCCCGGTCGGGTGCGTGCGCAGCCCGGTGAGCTCGGTCCACGACACGGCGCCGTCGGTCGACTTGAACAAGGCCGCGTCCTCTGCCCCCGCGTAGACGGTGTCCGGGTCGGTCAGCGACGGCTCAAGGTGCCAGATCCGCTTGAACTCCCACGGCCGCGGAGTGTCGTCGTACCACAGGTGGGTGCCCGGGTCGCCGCCGGCGTAGCTGAAGTCGTTGCCGACCGGTTCCCAGGTGAGCCCGCCATCGTCGGACCGCTGAATGAGCTGACCGAACCAGCCGGTGTTCTGCGATGCGTAGATCCGGTCCGGGTTCACCGGGGATCCCTTGAGGTGGTATATCTCCCAGCCGCCGAAGTAGGGACCGCTGACCGACCACTTGTCCCTGTTGCCGTCCGAGGTCAGCACGAACGCGCCCTTGCGCGTTCCGGCGAGTACCCGTACCTGAGTCATGACGCTCGCTTCTCCTGCCTGAAGAAACTCCCTGTTTGTTGAGGCCCAGCCTTTCGAACCGGCTTTCCCATAGTAACCTTGAGTCGAACCGGTGTTCAAGTCCGGGCTAGGCCCCTCACCCGGATACGACTGCCCGTGTCCCCAGAACTCATCGCCCCCGATCGGGCTCTGGCAGGATAACGTGAACCGAAATGGCCCACCATACCCCCATGGAGTGCCCGATGGCCGGTCAGTCGCCAGACCCCTCCTTCCAGCCGACAGGTCAGGACCAGGCTCTGACCCAGGGACGTCCCGCCTGGCAGGCTCCCGCCTACCCGCCGCCGGGTGGGGCCGGCGGGCAGCGAGGCTACGCCGCGCCTTCCTACGCGTCCCAGGACCAGGGCTACAGCGCCCCGCAGGACCAGACGTACACGAGCCTGGGCCAGGGTGCGGGCCAGGGCCAGGACTATCAGAATTACCAGGGCTACCAGCCGCCGAGCTACGCGGCGCAGCCGGGCCAGAGCCAGGGCCAGGGCGCGGGGACACCGCCGCCGCAGTGGCAGGGGATCCCGGGCATGAAGCCCGCGGGCCGGGCGAAGGAGAAGGGCGAGAAGGGCTTCCTCGGCTCGCTGTTCGACTTCAGCTTCACCTCCCTCGTCACGCCCAAGATCATCAGGGTTCTGTACATCCTGTTCACCATCTGGACCGCGCTCGTCGGTGTGATCCTGCTTGTCGTCGGCTTCGAGACCGGCGGCATGGCGGGCGGGCTGTTCACGCTGATCATCGTGGAACCGGTCTTCGTGCTGCTCACACTCGGCATCTACCGGGTGGTGCTCGAGGCGTTCATGGTCGTCTTCCGCATCTACGAGGAGACGAAGAAGATCCGGGAGAACGCCGAGAACCGGGCCTGAGCAGCCCGGCCCGCAAGATTTTCACGCTCCGTCATCCACAGGCACTCGTCGCCTGTCCACAGCGCGTAGCCCGAGCGTGCACGGGCTGACACGCCCCGGATGTCCACAGCTGAACGGGTCCAACTCGGCGGTATTCCACAGGACAGCCCCGGTTACGCACATGGTGATCCACAGCGGGCCTGGAGTACCTTTACCTCTCCTGGGCGCGGAAAGCCGGAACGGCGGACCGCGCCGCGGGGACCGGGGAACACCATAGCAAGCCGGGCAGGACATCACGTCATGACCAGAACCCTTGTGCAGCCGCTGACCGCCGAGACGGCCAGGCACTCTCGTCACTTTCAGCTCATCGTCGACATTCACCTGCTGCTGGTCAGCGGCGGTGACCTGCTGCTCGGCAGGCGCGCCAACACCGGATACGGCGACGGCGCCTACGAGCCGCCGTCCGGACGCCTCGCCGAGCGGGAGACCCTCGTGGAGGCCGCGATCCGGGTGGCGGCGGACCAGGTGGGGATCGCGCTGGACCCGGCGCAGGTGTCGCTTGCCCACGTACTGCACGACGTCTCCGGCGCGGGGCGGATGGCGTTCTTCCTTACCGCCGACGCCTGGGCCGGCGAGGCTTGCCCCGTGCTCCCCGTGCAGGGAGCGCGAAGCTACAGCGACTTCGGCTGGTACCCGCTCACCGACCTCCCGGCGAACATGATCGACCGGGCCCGCGTCGCGGTACGGCACTACGCGGCCGGCGGCCGGTTCTCCACGTACCCGGCCTTCGGCATGTGAGCTGGCTGCCCGGTAGGCTCGGCGTTGATGAAGCTGGTGAAGACCCACGGGTCGTTGAATGAGATCTTCGCGCTTGAGGCAAGGCCCGAGGCGTGGGGGGCGGATGCTGAGCTGCGTGAGTTCGTCCGGCAGGTCTGTGACCGGTCGTCGTGGACGGGGGGCAGCGACGGGATCTACCTGTACGACGCGGAGCCGGCGCAGACGCAGGCGTGGTTCTTCAATCCTGACGGGTCGTCCGCGGAGTTCTGCGGTAACGGGATGCGCGGGCTTGGACGGCTGATCCTCGATCTGCGCGGCACGGAGACCGAAATCGTCGGCAGCGGGGGGCGGGACTACACCGTGCACCGGGCGGCGCCGACCGCCGAAGGCGTCAGGCAGGTGCTGCTCGAACTCCCGCAGCTGCGGTTCGACGACGCGGAGCTGCCGGAGCCGTTCAACGGCTTCACGGCCGTGGCAGTGCCGAATCCGCACGTGATCGCCATCGTCGAGGAGTACTCCGAGCCTGACCTGATCGACCTCGGCAAGCGCGCGGAGGAGGTCTTCCCCGAGGGGGCGAACGTCTCGCTCGTCCGCCCGGTCAACGGCGGGGACACTCCCGAGGTGTTCGTCCGTACCTTTGAGCGCGGCGCGGGCCTGACCCCGTCCTGCGGCTCAGGGGTCGTGGCGTCGCGGGCTGCCTACTCCCGCCTCGCAGGCCTCGATCCGGGTCAGCGGCTGATCGTCCGCAACGCCGGGGGAGTGGCCGCGGCCACGATCCGGATCAGCGGCGGCCAGTGGTTCCCCAGCCTGGAAGGGAATGCGACCGTCGTCTACTCCGCGGCGGTCAACCCGGATGGTGGTCAGGCCGGCCCGGTCGAATACGCCGCCGAGGAGAACGCCGCCTACATCGCGCTAGCCGAGGCCAACACCGCGCAGCTGAAATTCCAGGGGATCGAGACCGCGCTGCCAGCAGCGGCACGCAGGATGCTCAGCGTAACGGCTGGTAACTGACGCCCCAAGCGGGTCTGTCGGGAACGTGATCAACAGCTCTTACGGCTGCGTCAGCCCGCGTAGGAAGGTATGACGGTTGCCTGCGCTCTGCGCCGAATATCCTGCTATGGCCCGCCGGACCGGCTATTCGCGGCAAGAAGTAATCAAAACGCTCCCGAATAGTCCCGTGCATCTGCAACGCACGGGGGTACTCTCCACCAACGTAACCTCGCAGCATGTAGTACGCTGCGTTATCAATGAGATGGCGTGATGTCGTCGCCCGCGCGGCCAGAGGAGCCGATCCATGATACTTGCGCAAGAGGACGGGCTGGTCCCTTCCAGGGTCATCGACGTTAGCGATGTTCCGCTGTGTGCAGAAGTTAATATTGATGGCCTGGAATATATGCGTATTATGCGGCGGATCGGTATCCAGGATGGCGAATCGGTCACGCCCGTTTCCGCCTTCAACTCGTCGATCTGATCCTGTCCCTCCTTTTTCGTCCGGAGCTGACCATGCCCGCGCGCGTCCTGCCATTCCGGCAGTTCGTGCTGAAGGTGCATAGCCGCTGCGATCTCGCCTGCGACCACTGCTACGTCTACGAGCACGCGGACCAGAGCTGGCGCAGCAAGCCGAAGGTCATCGCGGCCGAGACCGTCGCGCGGGCGGGCGTGCGGATCGCGGAGCACGCTCGCCGGCACGCGCTGCCCGGGGTGCGGGTCGTGCTGCACGGCGGTGAGCCGTTGCTCGCGGGCCCGGCCCGGCTCGCGGAGATTGCCCAGGCGCTGCGCGCCGCCATCGAGCCGGCCTGCCCGCTCGACCTGCGCGTCCACACCAACGGCGTGCGCCTCGATGAGGAGCTGTGCGAGCTGTTCCTTGCCGAGCGGGTCGCGGTCGGCCTCTCGCTGGACGGCGACCGGGCAGCCAACGACCTGCACCGCCGGTTCGCGGACGGCCGCAGCAGCTACGACCAGGTGCTGCGGGCGGTTAACCTGCTGCGCAACGACCGGTACCGGGGGATTTTCGCTGGCATCCTGGCCACCATCGACGTGCGGAGCGATCCGGTCGCGACCTACCGGGCGCTGGCGGAGCTGGACCCGCCGGCGGTGGACTTCCTGTTGCCGCACGCGACGTACGACGACCCGCCACCCGGCACCGGGTCCGGCGGCACGCCCTACGGGGACTGGCTCTCGGCCGTGTACGAAGCCTGGCGCGGCGACGGCGAGCGCGTCCGGGTGCGGATCTTCGAGTCCATCCGCCGGACCTCCCTGGGCGGCAGCAGCCTGACCGAGGCGCTTGGCGTGGAAGCGAGCGACATCGCCGTCATCGAGACCGACGGGACCATCGAGCAGGCCGACTCGATTAAGGTCGCCTACGACGGGGCCCCGGCCACCGGCCTGGACATCTTCCGGCACGCGCTGGATGCCGCCGCCGTGCATCCCGCCATAGCCGCCAGGCAGCAGGGCGTCGCCGGGTTGTCCGCTACCTGCCGCCGGTGCCCGGTCGTCGGCAGTTGCGGTGGCGGGCTCTACGCGCACCGGTACCGGACGGGCTCGGGGTTCGACAATCCGTCGGTTTACTGCGCCGACCTGGAGAAGATCATCACTCACGTGCGATCCGGGCTCGGCTTGGTCTCGGCGGCCAGCGCCGGCCCGTCCACCGGGCAACGGCGGGCCTATCAGCTTCCGGCAAGCGACTTCGATTCCGTCGCCGCGGGTTTCGGTGACGGCGCCGCGGTCAACCGGCTCGCCGGGGCGCAGCACACCATACGCCGCGAACTCTTCGAACTCCTCCGGGGGCGGGCGAGCGAGCGGACCGACGGCACCTTCCTGGCCGGCTGGCACCTGCTTGAACGACTGCAACAGGACAACGAGGCGGCAGTGAGGGCAGTTCTCGCCCACCCCTACGTGCGGGCCTGGGCCGAGCGCACCCTGCGCGCGGCGACCAAACCAGACGGCCGGCCGGCTCCGCTGCCGCCGGACGCCGGACACCTCGCCGCGATCGCCGCCGCGGCGGCCGTCAAGGCAGGCGCGCTCGCTGAGATCGACATCCCGGCCGCGGGCGATTTCCTGGTACTGCCCGGCTTCGGCCGGCTGCGGGTGGGGCCGGGCGTGACCGCTACCATCAGCGTTGCCGGCGGCGGCTTCGAGGTGCGCGCCCACTCCGGCAAGTGGCATGTCCAGCTCGCGGACCCGGTCGCTGACCCGGACTGGGAGCCCGTCCGCGAGCTGCGGTCAGGGCAGTTCGCGGTCCGGCTGGAAGACACCGACCCGTACCGGGACTGTCACCAGTGGCCCGCCGCGCCGCGGCTGCCGGAACCCGCATTCGCGCGCTGGCAGCAGCTGTTCGCGGGGGCGTGGCCGCTGATCGAAGACGACTACCCTGCCTACGCGAACGGCCTGGCGGCGGGGCTGACCGTGCTGATGCCGCTGGCCAACGACGTCCCGGGGCGCGAGGTCAGCGCTGCGGCCCGGCCCGCGTTCGGCGCGGTCGGCGCCGCGCTCCCGGCCGACGGCGCGGCGCTCGCCCAGCTCATCATCCACGAGTTCCAGCACGTCAAGCTCGGGGCCGTGCTGGACATGTTCGACCTGTGCGACCCGGCAGACAAACGGCTGTACTACGCGCCGTGGCGGAACGACCCGCGTCCGCTTGAGCCGCTGCTGCAGGGCAGCTACGCGCACCTCGGCGTGACCGACTACTGGCGAGTGCGGCGCAGCCGCCTGGCCGGCGACCAGGCACTGGACGCCGCCGAGCGGTTCGCCCGGTGGCGAATGCTCACCGCCGAGGCGATCGACACGCTGGCGGACTCCGGCTCGCTCACCGCGCAGGGAACGCGGTTCGTGGCGGGTATGCGCGCCACCGTCGAGCCCTGGCTGGCCGAGCCGGTCCCGGACAGCGCAGCGCGGGCCGCCTCCCGGTGGGCCGCCGAGCGCCGGGCCGACTGGCAGCGCAGCCGGCAAGCGCAGCGCGAACGGTGAGTGCCGCTGGCTTGCGCGGGACTTCCGTGGCGATCGCGAGTTCGAGAACATCATTACTTCCTCCGCAAACGGCAAACGTCCGCACATAGCGAGTATTGGCAACGTGAGTGGCCCGTTGTTGTTAGTGCGCAAGATCGCAGCCTTCGCGACCGAATGGATTTAACAGCACGCCGGCTACCCCGGTTATATGCGGGGTGCGACCTTTCGGAATTGGGCAGGTTCTCCTATAGTGGGGTTCTCTGCTCCAATGTCGGTGAGCCGCCTGCCGGGGAGAGGGGGCTGCGTGGAACCGCTCGGACCTGAGACCGGCAGCGATGCACCGTACTTCTTTCTCAGCTACGCGCACATGCCCAGGCCTGTCGGGGACGACGCGACGGATCCGAATCTGTGGATCGAGCAGCTGTTCAAGGATCTTTGCCGGTCCGTCCGCGCGATGGCGACGGATCCGCCGCCACAGGTCGGATTCATGGACAGCGGCATCAGGCACGGGGCTGAATGGGCGCGTGTGCTGTCCGAGCACCTGGCGGTCAGCAAGACCTTCGTTCCGCTGTACTCACCGCATTACTTCTTGAGCGACAATTGCGGAAAAGAATGGCATGCCTTCTGCAGCCGCGTACGTAACGGCCATGCCAAAGGAACCGGTCACGTTGAACAGGTCATCCCCGCGCAGTGGATTCCGGTGCCTGCCGGGCAGCGCCCGCATGCCGTGCAGCAGATCCAGTTCCGGCCAGCCGATCTTGGCGCGACTTATGCCGAGCACGGTTTCTATCCGCTGACCCACATAGGCCTGTTCAGGTCCGACTATGACCTCGCCGTCTACAAACTGGCGCGGAAGATAGTGAACGTAGCCGAGGGCGAGCCGGCGCCGCCCGGGCCTGCCCTCGACTACGAATCACTGCCCAACGCGTTTGCGGACAGCGGCCGCCAGGCCATGCGCGGGGACAAACCCTTCCACATAGTCATCGCCGCGCTGTGCCTGGCCGACCTGCCGGCCGACCGGGCCCGCGACTACTACGGGGCCGATGCCTACGCCTGGAATCCCTACGTACCTGACCTGATCGAGCCGTTCGCCCAGTACGCGACCAAGGTGGCGCGGCACCACGGTCACCGCCGCCCGCAGGCGTTCGCCCTGCTCGACTACGCTGACGAACTGCTCCGCGACGCTGACGAGCAACCCGTCGCGCCCGCGGTGCTGCTCATCGACCCCTGGGCGGTCACGCAACCGGAGTGCCAGCGCCTGCTCGAGGCGTACGACCAGATGACCAAGCCGTGGATCCAGTTCGTCATCCCGTGGAACACCAGGGACGCCGGACTAACGGAGAACGAGGACACCTTGCGGAACCTGCTCGGCAAGGTGCTGCGGAGCAAGCTCGCGGACGGCGGCCGGCCGGCGCGGCAGATGGCCTCCCTGGGCGTCGGGACCATCGAAGAGATGAGCGTGGTGCTCCCGTCCATGATCCAGACGGCGGGCAGGCACTTCCTCCGGCACCAGAAGCCGCCGCCTCCGGCGGGAACGGTGCGGCGATGAACCCGATCCGCGGCCGTAATGCCAGAACTCCAGCGACCCCGTGGGAGCCGTAATGGCTGACGACACAATCGTCAAGGACAACGACGGCAAGATCGTCACCTTCTACTCCTTCAAGGGCGGGGCTGGCCGCACGATGGCCCTGGCTAACGTGGCGTGGATTCTGGCCAGCAACGGGTTCAAGGTGCTGGTCGTCGACTGGGACCTCGACTCGCCGGGCCTGCACCGCTACTTCCACCCGTTCCTTGACCCGGCCAAGCTGGCCGCCACGCCCGGAGTCATCGAGCTGATCAACGACTACATCTGGGCGGCCGCCACTGAAGGCGAGCGCCGGGCCGACTGGCACCGCGAGTACGCCCAGATCTGGCGGCACGCCATCTCCTTGAACTGGAAGCAGTTCCCCGGCGACGGGACCCTGGACTTCGTGTCCGCCGGACGGCAGAACCGCGACTACTCCTCGGCTCTCATCGCCATCGACTGGGACAACTTCTACGACCGCCTGAGCGGCGGCCGCTTCCTCGACGCGCTGCGCGCGGAGATGAAGGAACACTACGACTACGTGCTGATCGACAGCCGCACCGGGATGTCCGATGTCGCGGACATCTGCACCGTGAACCTGCCAGACGTCCTGGTTACCTGCTTCACGTTGAACGACCAGTCCATCGAAGGCGCGGCGAACGCGGCGTGGGCTGTCGACCAGCGCTACCACTACCGCAACATCCGGGTGCTGCCGGTCCCGATGCGCATCGACGACTCCGAGAAGGACAAGGCAGACACCGGCCTCGCGCTTGCCAGGAGCAGGTTCGGCTCACTGCCCCGCGGGCTGACCGGATACCAGCTTGACGACTACTGGGCGGCCGTGACGATCCCGTATAAGCCGTTCTACGCCTTCGAGGAAACGCTGGCGACCTTCGGTGACATGCCCAGGTCACCGCTCTCGCTGCTTGGCGCCTACGAGCGGCTGACCTGCGAGATCACCAGAGAGCAGGTCCGCGGACTGGGCGAGATGAGCGAAGAAACGCGGCTCAGGTACCGGGCGCAGTTCATCAGGCCGCGGCACGCGATCCCCGGCGATGTCTACCTGAGCTACGTTCCCGAGGACCGGATGTGGGCGCAGTGGATCGCGGGCGTCCTGCTCGAGCGCGGAATCCGGGTGCTGTCGCAGACGAGCCTGGCCGGAGTCGGCAGCGACACCAGGGAGGAGGCCGAGTTCGGCGCCCGGGCGGCGGGCCGGACGATCGCGGTGCTGTCGGCGGCCTATCTCCGGTCGCCGCAGGCCCAGGGGGTCTGGGACGGGATAAGCGCGATCGACCCGGCAGGGACCGCGCGGCGCCTCGTCCCGGTCCGAGTCGGGGAGGTGCCGCTCGAGCAGCCGTTCTCGACCAGGACCATGATCGACCTGACCCACCGGGATGCCGGGCAGGCGACGGAGGAACTGGTCAAGGCACTCGGGTCACCGCCCAAGCTGACCGACCCGGCGCTGGTGCCGAAGACGCCGCTGCCGCGGTACCCGCGGACCATCCCGCCGGTGTGGCGGGTGCCGGCCAGGAACCACTGGTTCACTGGCCGGGCCGACGTGCTCGACCAGCTCCACGCCCAGTTGCTCGGCAGCGGCAAGGCGGTTGTCATGCCGGTCGCCCTGCACGGTATGGGCGGGGTCGGCAAGAGCGCCGTCGTCGTCGAGTACGCGCACCGTTACATGGCGGACTACGACGTGGTCTGGTGGGTGCCGGCCGAAGACCGCAACCTGATCAATCCGGCGCTCGGTGAGCTGGCGGAGAAGCTAGGTCTCAAGGCCGGCGACGAGTACGGCGAGGCCGCCGCCGCGGCGCGCGAGGCGTTGCGCCTTGGCCGCCCCTACGATCGCTGGCTGCTCATCTTCGACAACGCCGAGGAGCCAGGCGACCTGCACGAGCACTTCCCCGGCGGTCCGGGTCACGTGATCGTGACTTCGCGGAACCCGGCCTGGGCGAGCGTGGCCGACCCGGTGGACGTGAACGTGTTCTCCCGGGTGGAATCCGTCGAGCACCTGCAGCGCATGGTGGACGGGCTGTCCAGCGGCGAGGCCGGTCAAGTGGCCGACGAACTCGGGGACCTGCCGCTGGCCATCGAGCACGCGGCCGCTTGGCTGCAGGCCACGGGAATGCCGGTAGCCGAGTACGTCGCACTGCTCAAGGAGGAACTCGCCTCCACCATCGACCTCAGCCAGGCGCTGGACTTCCCCCGGCCCGTCTCCGCGACCTGGCGGCTGTCTTTCGAGCGGCTCCGCCGGCAGTCGCCCGCGGCCGCCAGGCTGCTCGAGCTCTGCTCGTTCCTCGCTCCCGATCCCATCTCGATGACGCTGCTGAACAGCGACGAGATGCTGGAGTCGCTGCGCCGGGTGGACAGCAAGGTACGTGACCGCGGCGTGCTGGCCCGGCTTATCAGGGAGATGTCCCGGTACTCACTGGCGAAAATCGACCGCGGGTCCAACGCCATCAACATGCACCGGCTGGTTCAGGCGGCCATCCGCAGCCAGCTAGATCCGCAGCAGGGCGTCGACACGATTCACGAAGCGCACAAGGTCCTGGTAGGCGCGCGGCCACGGCAGGGTGACACCGACGACCCGGAAAACTGGCCCCGCTACGACCTGATCTGGCCGCACCTTGAGCCCTCACGGGCGTGGGACTGTGACGAGGTCGACACGCGCCAGCTGCTCATCGACCGGGTCCGCTACCTGTGGAAGCGCGGTGATTTCCAGGAGGCGCTGCGGACCGGCCGTGAGCTTGAGGAGAGATGGCAGGAGAAGCTCCAGCCGGACGAGTACTGGCAGCTTCTCTACCTCCGCTCGCACATCGCCAACGTGCTGCGGTCCCAGGGCAAGTTCCAGGAGGCGTACAAACTGGACTCCGCGGTATACGCCGAGCAGCGGGAGATTCTCGGCGAGACAGACCCGCAGACGCTGCAGACCGCCCGCAGCCTCGGCGGCGACCTGCGCGGGCTGGGCGATTTCCGCCGCGCGAGGGAACTCGACGAGGCCACGTACGAGGAGCTCAAGGACGCGTTCGGCGTCGACGACCCGGCCACGCTGAATGGCGCGAACAACCTCGCGGAGGACATGCGCCTGATGGGCGACTGCTTCCGCGCTCGGGACCTCGACACCGAGACGCTGCACCACCGGCAGCGCGTGCTCAAGAACCCGGATCACCCGTACACGCTGCACTCTGCCGCGAACCTGGCCCGCGACCTGCGCGACGTCGGCGATTACGCCGGATCCGTCGAACTGCTCAGGGACATCTACGCGCGGTACCGGGCGGTCGGCGAGGATCTCGTCGACACCTTGCGCACCGCGAAGAGCCTCGCGGTGTCACTGCGGAAGATGGGGAGCCTCGACGAGGCCTACGCGCTGACGAGTGAGACTCACGAGCGGTACGCGCGCAAGTACGCGGCCAACCACCCGGAGGCGCTCGCCTGCGTGCTGAACCTCGCCTGTGACCTGTCCGCCAGGGACGACAAACCTGCCGCCCTGGAGCAAGCCAGCGCCGTGCTTGCGGTCTACCAGGCGGACCTGGGATCGGCCCACCCGTGCACTCTGGTAGCGCTGAACAACATCTGTACCTACCAGCGGGAGCTCGGCTCGGTCCAGGAGGCGCTCCGCACGGCCGACGCCGCCTTGGATGCCATGCGGGAGAAAATGGGCGACGACCACCCCTTCACCCTTTCCTGTGCCATCAACAAGGCGAACTGCCTGCATGACGCGGGTGACTTCGACGCCGCCGCGAGCCTGCAGCGGGAGACACTCGACCGGCTGCAGAAGACCCTCGGTGAACGGCATCCGGATACCCTCGTCTGCGAGGGGAACCTCGCGATCACGCTGCGCGCCCGGGGCCGGCACGCGGAAGCCGTCAAGGTGCAGAATCACGTGATCGCGAGCATGACCGACGTGCTCGGCGCGGACCATCCCAACATCGCCGCACTGCGTGACTGGCGGCTCCGCAACCGCGACCTGGAAGCGCAGCCGACCTGACGTCACCGCGGCCGGGCCCAGTCACCCGCGGGCGCGGCAGGAACCTTTCCGCCCGAGCCCGGGTCAGTTGGCCGGGCTGACCGGCTGAACCGGCCTGATCAGCCAGGAAAGCATGTCAGGCACCACCTCGAGTGCGCCGAAGTGCGCCTTGCCTGGAAAGATCGTCCGGATCGCGGTGGGGATCCGCTCGGCCAGCCAGCGGGTGTGGGCCACCGGTGAGAACACGTCCTTCTCGCCGTGCCAGAGCAGCACCGGGACCCTGATCGTCGACACGTCGAAGTCCCAGGGCGAGGTGAAGGCGAGCGCGTCGTCGATCCACCCGTCCGCGGAGTCCCGCACCGCCTCGGCGAAATTCCTCATCAGTTTGGCGCGGATGCCGGCATCCGCCACCACCCGCCGGTCGGCCTCGGGCATCTCCCGTCCGAGGGTAGCGAAATGGCTCGCCGGATTGGCCCTGATCTTCGCCGCGGTCGCGACCAGGGTGGCGGCCAGCTGATCCGGGTCGGTCGCTGCGCTCTTGTACTCCGCCACGTTGGAGTCGGCCATGCCTCCGAACCAGTCGAGGCCCTCGGCGTCGGGTGGTGCCAGGCTCACCAGCGCGCATGCCCTGGTAACCCGGTGCGGCAGCAGCGCGGCGCAGGCGAGGGCATGCGGGCCGCCGCCCGACCGGCCGAGGACGGCGAACCGGTCGATGCCCAGGTAGTCGGCGATGGCCCGGACGTCGTCGGCCGCGTCGGCCACCAGCCGGGACACCTTGCGGTCCGACTTGCCGTAACCGGGACGGTCGTAGCTGATCAGCTGGACACCCATGGCATGCAACTGGCCTGGCTTCGGATGCGGGCCCTCGCGGCTGCCCGGAGTGCCGTGCAGCGAGAACACCGGATGCCCGGCGAGGTTCCCCCGAACTCGAACGGCGAGCTGTCGGCCATCGGCAGCGCGAACAAAGATCGTCACCTGCCGGGCGCACCCCAGGGCACGCGTCGTCGGTCGCAATTCACTGCCATTTTCCCCATAAATCGATCACATCCGTTACATGTCCCGACGTCAAGACCGTTCGTACACAAAACGTCGACTGCTTGATTGTTGAAGTTCCGGCTGATGCGGTGTGCGGGGAACCGGGCCGGCCGCTGTCTTGTCACGCCGTGACCGGACATTGACGTCCCCGGGACCGGGTCACTCCCGGGGGAGACGCTCCAGGGCCTGCTGGGCGCGGCGCTGCGCCGCTTCCGCGTGCCTGGCGCGCATCCGGGCCGCGGCGAGGTCGGCGCGCGCCCGGGTGAGGCGCTGTTCGAGGTCGCGGACCTCGGCCTCGAGCCGGTCCTCCGCCGCGACGGCCTCAGCGGCTTCGCTGGCGGTCGAAGCCGCGAACCGTTCGGCGTCCTCGTACTGTTTCCTGCGCCGGGCCGCGCGCTCCGCCGCCTCCGCGGCCGCCCGCTCGGCCTGTTCCGCCTGCCGCCGCTCCGTGGCCGCACGCGCCGTGGCCTGCCCAGCCGCTGGCTCCACCGCGGTGCCCTGCCGCGCACGGCCGCGCACCGATGCGGACCCCGCCCGGCGCGGTCCCGGCACAGCCAGCTCCGGTTCCGCGGCCGGGCTCGATTCTGCGCGGCCGGGAACGTCGCGGGACGGCGTGTCCGTGGCCGTCCCGCCGTCACGACTCTCGTCCCGGCTCTGCTGGTCAGGCGCGGCCACTTCAGGGGTACCGGCCAGGCTCGCCGCGCTTGTTTCGGCCGCGTCCGCGTCCTGGCCGGAGTCCTGGCCTTCCACCGCGGGAAGCACGCCGAACCCCGACCACTGCGCCGCCCGGGTCAGCGTCCCCGCCGCGAACTCGGCCGCGACCTGCGGATCGGCCACGGCGGCGGTCAGCGTGCCAGAGACCTCCTCACGCAGCGACGCCGGGGCGATGGGCACGTCCGCGGCACGCAGCGCCTGATCCGTCAGCGCGTCGACCAGTGCGCCGCGCGCGGAAGACAGCTCGCGCAGCCGTGGGCCGTGTCCGGCCTGCTGCGCGGCGAACAGCGCGGCGGCGAGTTCTGCCAGCTTCCGCGGCGCGTTCGGATCGGCGCGGGCCAGCCGGTTGACCACCCAGGCCGCGCGGGTGGGCCTGCGCAGCGCGCCGATCGCCTTCGCGGCCGCCCGGTCGCCTGCGTCCCTCGCCGCCGTCGCCAGTTCGCCGCGGCGCTCCGTGAACCCCTCGGGGGGAGCCCCGTACAGCTCTGTGACCGCCGCGGCGACCCGGTCGGGGTCGTCGGCCCCTGGCCCGGTCCCCGCGGGGCCGGCGCCGTCCCGCTGGTCCTCGCCACCGCGCCGCCCCTGCGGACCGCTGCCGCTCACTAGCCGGTTATGCCCCGGTTCGCAGCCCCGCGAACAGATCGTCCTCGGGCAGCGGCGTGCCGGTCGAGTCGACGATCCTGATGAAGTACTCGTAGCCGAAGGCCTGCTCCGCGACCTCGGCGGGCAGCTTGCTGAACCACGAGTCGTTGATCTGGCTGCCGTGCGCGAAAAGCGCCGCCCGTTTGCGGGTGAGCACCGGCCGGATGTCGACCGTGGTGGTGATCCGGGCCTCGGACTCAAGCGCGCGCTGTGCCCGCTCCCTGGCCTCCTCCGAGTCGTTGTCCCAGTTCGGCGTCTCCACGCCGGCTTCGCGCAGCGCGTCCCAGATCTTGCGCCAGTTCGAGCCCTTCATCGTGGACAGGTACACCTTCGCGGGAATGCCGGTCTGAGCGGCGGCGGCCTGCGCGGCGCGGCTGGCGTGCACGTGGTCAGGGTGCTGGTACGCGCCGGCGTCGTCGTACGTGACGAGCACCTGCGGGCGGTACTTCGTGATCAGCTCGGCGATCCGCCCTGACACCGTCTCAAGCGGCACGTTGCAGAAGGCGTCCGCCCTGTCCTTGTACTCCCACTCCAGCATCCCCGAGTCGTGGTAGCCGAGCGTCTCGAGCGCGCTGACCTGGAGGATCCGCGCCGACTCGTCAAGCTCGGCGAGCCGCAGCCGGGCGACCTGCTCCGGCTCGTGCCCGTCTTGTCCTGGTTTGATGCCGCCGGGCGCGTCGCCGAATTCGCCGTTCGTGCACGTGACCACGACCACCCGGATGTTCTGGTCAGCGTAGGTAGCGATAATGCCCCCACCGGATGCCTCGTCGTCGGGGTGGGCATGGACCGTCATGAGAGTAAGAGGCTCTGCCATGCCATCCACAGTGCCATGAGCCAGTGACATTATTCCGCACACTTTTCCGATCGGCTTTATGGAGAATGAGGTAATCCCGAACGAGAGCGGCTTACTCGGGATTCCGAAGCACCAGGTGGAAGCTCAGCCGCCGGGTCCGCGGGAGAGAATCGGGTGCGCCGCCGCGCTCGACGTCGCTCCCGGCGACATCTGCCTGATCGCGTGCCACGTCTGGGACACGATCGGAGCGCGGGCGGCGGGCTGGCAGGCGGCGCTCATCCTTCGCGAGGGCAACGCCCCGCTCGGCGTCGGGCCGCAGCCCGACTACGTCGGCAAGGACCTCGACGCGATCGCCGGCCAGCTCATCGAGCCGTATCCCGCAGCGCACTGACCCTGCGGTCGCTGGTCCGGCTCGCGGGAGCTCACGCGGGCCGCAGCAGGCCGTGCTCGAGCACCGCCGGCACGAACAGCTCGCGGTAGCCGTGCTCGTCGAACAGCACCGTTACCCCGTCACCGTCGTAACGCTGCACCGTGCCCTCGCCCCAGCGCTCGCTCACCACCCGAGCGCCGACAGCGAACGGGACCTCGCCTGGCGCGGGTTCACCGGGTGCGAGGTCGCTGTCGCAGTTCCCGCAGGGGCCCGGGTAATCCTGCCCGAAGTAGGACAGCAGGAACGAGCGCCTGCAGCCGGCGTGATCGGCGTACCGGCGCATCATCGTCAGCCGCGTGCGTTCCACCTCGTCCTCCCGCTGCGTCTCCGCCTCCGACGCGGCGAGCGCCTCCGCGACAGTCATCGCCCCGGTCCAGCCGATCTCGCCGTCGGCCCGCCACGCCGCCGCGCCGAGATCGGCCAGCCGGACAAACGCCGACGTCTGCTGCCGCGCGCCGGCCGCGACCCGCTCGCCGGCCGCCAGCCCGGCCGCGGCCCGCGCCACCGCCTCGCCCGAGACTCCGCGCGCAGTCAGGTGGCGGGCCGTGTCGAAATCTTCGTAGCGGTAAAGCAGCCGCGCGTACGAGGGCCGGTCGTCGCGGCCCGCCCGTCCGAACTCCTGGTAGTACGCGTCCAGGGAGGGCGGCGGGTCGAAGTGCGCCACCCAGCGGACGTCCGGCTTGTCGATCCCCATGCCGAACGCGACCGTGGCCGCGACGATGCGCGCCGCGCCGTCCATGAACGCGGCCATCGCCTCGTGCCGCTCGCCCGCGGAAAGCCCGGCGTGGTAAAGCGTCACCGTCTCGCCCGCCGAGGCGAGCGTGTCGCGTGCTGCCTGCGCGCTGGCGTGCGTTGCCGCGTAGACGATCCCCGGGCCCGCGAGCTCGCCCGCGACGCGGACAAGCTCCTGCTGCTTGTCGGCTGCGGTGCGGGCGTGGTGCGCCGACAGCTGGATGTGCGGCCGGTCGAAGTCGCCGATTGCCACCTCGGGGTCGCGCAGGCCGAGCCGCTGGATGATCTCTGACCGCACCGGCGGCGCGGCAGTGGCGGTCAGGGCCAGGCGGACCGGTGCGCCGACCGCCTCGGCCTGGGCTCCGAGCCGCATGTAATCGGGGCGGAAGTCGTGGCCCCACTGGCTGATCAGATGCGCCTCGTCCACGACGAACAGGCCCGGTCCCGCACGCCGCAGCGTTTCCAGCGTCTGTGCGTTCGCCAGCTGCTCGGGCGCGAGGAAGACGAACGTGCTGGAGTCGCACGAGGCGAGCAGCGCCGTCGCGTGCGCGCCCGCCGACTGCTCTGAGTTCAGCACGACAGCCTGCAGGCCGGCCGCCCGCAGATGGGTCAGCTGGTCGTCCTGCAGGGCGATCAGCGGCGAGACGACGACCGTCGGCCCCGCACGCAGCAGTCCCGCCAGTTCGTAAATCGCCGACTTCCCGCCGCCGGTTGGCAGCACGGCCAGCACGTCGCGGCCCCCCGCCAGCGCCTGGACCGCGCGTTCCTGCCCGGGACGAAGCCGCTCGAAGCCAAAGCGGTCCCGCGCGAGCTGTGCGATCTCGGTGCTGCCGGGACGGGCACGAGCCATCTTGCGAAGGTAACACGCGGAGCGGGCCGCGACCGTCGCCGGTATGGCGATGTGCCGTCTAGGCGTGCGCCATGACTTCGCCTGCCCCGATCCTCGCCCGCTCGAGTGAGCGCGCCACCCAGTACCCGGCGACAAAGCCCGGCAGGCTGGTGACTTGCGGCACGACTTCGCCGAGACCGGCCTCGGCCGCGGACCGGTCGGTGATGGTGACCGTAGGCGGAACTGCGAACATCATGCCCTTCCTCATCGTGAACGCATAGAAACGCTGAGTAACTCTAGCCCTTCTCTGCCGCGCGCACCGGAACCGCCTCAGGAAGCTACCCGATCCAGCGTTCCCTGCGATGTTCTCTTCACCAGCGGTGGCAACCGCACGGTGAGAGCGGCCGGCTGGACGGTGACGGTGAAGGTACAGCCGCGCGAGACGAGTTCGCCGTCTATCTCGCGGGGGAGCGGCAGGGCAGTCGTGATCTCGACCTTTCGCGCCTGGAAGCGCTCGAGCATCCGGTCCTGGTGGTGGCTGTGCGTCAGCACCCGGGTGGCGAGCCGTGTCCAGCCGAACGGTCCGCGCGGCGCGAGCACGCCCACGTCGAGCAGCCCGTCGTCGAGCCGTGCGTCCGGTAGCAGGCTGAACCCGCCGGGAAGGAGCCCGGAGTTCCCCGCGACGACCGACCGTGCCTCGCGCTCGATCGGCGGCCCGTCGTCCATCCGGATCGTGAACCGGGCCGGCGGCAGCGCGAGGTGGACCGCGCCGGACATCGCGTAGGCGAGCCAGCCGAACTGGTGCTTCAGCTTGGTCCCCGCGACGACGGCGGCGTCGAGCCCCATCCCGGCCATGGCCGTGAACGGCACTCCGTCGGCGACGGCGAGATCGATCCGCCGGTCGGTGCCGCCGGCGTCGAGGGCCGCGGTGAGCGCCGCCTTGGGGTGGTGCAGCGGCACGCCCAGCGTCCTGGCCAGGAGGTTAGCGGTCCCGTGGGGCACGATGGCCAGCGGTACCCCGGTCCCGGCCAGTCCCTCGGCACATCCGCGCACGGTCCCGTCACCGCCGACGGCGACCACGAGGTCCGCCCCGTCAAGCGCGGCACCGTTGGCAGCCGAGACCCCGGCCTCGGCCTTCTCCGTCACCAGGACTTCGGCATCCCACCCATGCCGCTTGCACTCCTGCCGGCACAACGCCAGCAGGTGCCCGCCGCCACTGACCAGCGAGCCATTGACCACAAAAGCGACACCAGGCATACCCCACAGAGAGTACCCGCAGTGGCCGCCGGAAACTGTACAAAGACCTCCGGCGGCCGCCAGGCAGATGACGGGGAAGCCGGGAGTCCGCTGAATCAGGCCGTTTCTGGCGTTCTACGCCCTGGGCAGCGCCTGGTGAGCCGGGAGACCGTCTCGCCCGGGCGTCGCTAATTCAGCAACCTCCTAGTGCAGATACCACCGGTGGGGGGCGATCAGCTTTTCTACCGAAGCCGGGCCCCAGGTCCCCGGCTTGTACGGTTCAACCGGCGGCGGCGAGTCGAGCAGCGGCTGGGAGATCTCCCAGACCCGCTCGATGCCGTCGGCGCGGGTGAACAGGGACTGGTCGCCCAGCATGGCGAGCAAGATCAGCCGCTCGTACCCCTCAAGGGCGTTGGCCGCGGCGAACGAGTCCTCGTACCTGAAGGTCAGCGTCGACGCCCCGAGGGTCATCTCCGGTCCCGGCATCTTGGTCACGAACTCGATGCTGATCGATCCCGGGTCGGCGAAGTCGATGATGATCTCGTTGATCTGCCCGAGCGGTGCGTCGTGCCGGGTTGAGCGGAACATCCGCACCGGGGGCGCGTGAAATCCGAGCGTGATCAGCTGCCGGGACGCCGCCATGGCCTTCCCTGACCGCAGGTAGAACGGCACCCCGTGCCAGCGCCAGTTCTCGACCTCGACCCGGAGCGCGACCATCGTCTCGGTGTCGGAGTCGGCGGGCACCCCGGGGATCGAGCGGTACCCGTCGTACTGCCCGCGCACCACGTGCCGCACGTCAATGGGCGTCAGCGCGTCGAATACCTTGCCCTTCTCGTCACGCAGCGGCTTGGCGGCCAGCGAGGTCGGCGGCTCCATCGCGATGAAGCCGAGCACCTGGAACAGGTGGGTCACCACCATGTCCCGGTAGGCCCCTGTCGCGTTGTAGAACCCGGCCCGCTGCTCGACGGTGAGCGTCTCCGGCACGTCGATCTGCACGTACCTGATGTGCTCCCGGTTCCAGATGGGCTCGAAGAGCCCGTTGGCGAACCGGAAGGCGAGGATGTTGTCGACCGACTCCTTCCCGAGGAAGTGGTCGATCCTGAACACCCGCGACTCGTCGAACACCGCATGCACGGTATCGTCCAGTTTCTTCGCCGATTCCAGGTCGTAGCCGAACGGCTTCTCGATGATGACCCGCGAGTTCGGGGTAGCCAGGCCGGACGAGCCGAGCATGGTCACCGTGGACCCGAACGCCACGGGCGGTACGGCCAGGTGGAACAGCCGCCCGATCGGCGGCGACCCGTTCTTCTTGTGCCCGGACAGCCCGGCGGTGACCGCCTTCTCCGCCTCCTCGACCGCGGACACCAGCGGGGACGGGTCGTCGGGTGACGCTGTGCCGAACGTCAGCCGGGCGGCGAACGCATCCCACGTCTCGTCCGGCTTGCAGTTCCCGAACTGCTGGCATGCCTGGTGCGCGCGGTCGCGGAACTCGGCGTCGGTCACCGCGAAGTCCGGCGGCGCCGACCCGACGATGCGGAACTCATCGGGCAGCAGCCCGGCGCGGAACAGGTGGTGCAGCCCCGGCAGCAGCTTCCGCTTGGCCAGGTCACCGGTCGCGCCGAACACCACGATGATGTACGGGTCAGGCTTGACGTGGTGCTTGACAGAATGCCCGTTGGGCCGCGCGGGCCCGGACTGCTCAGACCGTGTGCTCACTTCTGCTCCGCGTGCCCGCCGAACTCCGACCGCATGGCCGAGAGGATCTTCCCGGTGAACACGCCCAGGTCGCGCGACTCGAACCGCTGGTAAAGCGCCGCGGTGATGACCGGGGCGGGCACTCCCTCGTCGATCGCGGCCTCCACGGTCCACCGGCCCTCGCCGGAATCGGACACGCGTCCGCCGAACTCGTCGAGGTTCGGCGACTTGGCCAGCGCCGCGGCGGTCAGGTCGATCAGCCAGGACGAGATCACCGATCCGCGCCGCCAGACCTCGGCGACGTCGGTGACGTTGATGTCGTACTGGTACGCCTCGGGGTCGCGCAGCGGCGTGTTCTCCGCGTCGTGCGTGGCGTTCTTCTGGCTGCCGATGTCGGCGCCCTTGATGACCGACAGCCCCTCGGCGATCGCGGCCATCATGCCGTACTCGATCCCGTTGTGCACCATCTTGACGAAGTGCCCGGCACCGGACGGCCCGCAGTGCAGGTACCCCTGGGACGCGGTGGTGCCCGGGGCGCGGCCTGGCGTCGGTTCCGCCGAGCCCTCACCGGGCGCGATCGTCCTGAAGATCGGGTCGAGCCGCATCACGGCGGCAGCGTCCCCGCCGATCATCAGGCAGTAGCCGCGCTCCAGGCCCCACACGCCGCCGGAGGTGCCGACGTCGAGGTAGTGCAGCCGCTTCGGGGCGAGCGCCTTGGACCGGGTGATGTCGTCGCGGTAGAAGGAGTTGCCGCCGTCGATGATCACGTCGTCGGCGTCGAGCAGCGGCACGAGCTGCTCGAGCGTAGAGTCCACGATCGCGGCAGGGACCATGATCCAGATGTTCCGCGGCTTCTCGAGTGCGGCCGCGAACTCCTGCAGGGAGTGGGCGCCAACCGCGCCCTCCGACTCCATGGCCTTGACCGTGTCCGGGTTGACGTCGTAGGCCACGCAGTGGTGGCCGTCGCGCATCAGCCGGCGGACGAGGTTGGCCCCCATCCGGCCAAGCCCGATCATGCCGAGCTGCATTGGTGTACTGGTTGGCATGGCGAATCCTCACGCTCCCTTGGACTTGAGCGAACGGTAGCGCCGGATCAGCGCGTTCGTGGACGAGTCATGGTTGAGTTCCGGCTCCGACGCGGACGTCAGTTCCGGGATGATCCGCTGCGCGAGCACCTTGCCAAGCTCGACGCCCCACTGGTCGAACGAGTCGATGTCCCAGATGGCACCCTGGACGAACACCGAGTGCTCGTACAGGGCGACCAGGGAACCGAGCAGCCGCGGGGTGAGAATGTCGCACAGCAGTGTGTTGGTCGGGCGGTTGCCTTCCATGACCCGGTGCGGGACCACGGCTTCTGCGGTCCCTTCGGCGCGCACCTCCTGCTCCGTCTTGCCGAACGCCAGCGCCTCCGCCTGCGCGAACACGTTGGAGGACAGCAGGTCGTGGTGGTCGCCGAGGGGGTTCAACGTGCGCCCGAACCCGATCAGGTCCACCGGGATCAGCACCGTGCCCTGGTGGATGAGCTGGTAGAACGAGTGCTGCCCGTTGGTGCCGGGCTCGCCCCAGTACACGGCTCCGGTGTCGTAGTCGACGTGCCGGCCGGTCAGCGTGACGTGCTTGCCGTTGGACTCCATGGTGAGCTGCTGCAGGTAGGCGGGGAACCGCTTGAGGTACTGGTCGTACGGCATGACCCCGTAGGTCTGCGCGCCGAAGAAGTCCCGGTACCAGACGGCGAGCACGCCCATCAGCACCGGCAGGTTGGAGCCAAGCGGCGCAGTGCGGAAGTGCTCGTCGATGTCGTGGAACCCGGCGAGCATCTCGTCGAACTGGTCGGGCCCGAGCGCGATCATGGTGGACAGCCCGATGGCGGAGTCCATCGAGTAGCGCCCGCCGACCCAGTCCCAGAACCCGAACATGTTCGACGTGTCGATACCGAACGCCGACACCTTCTCGGCATTGGTGGACACCGCGACGAAATGGTTGGCCACCGCGTCGGGGGACCCGAGCGCGGATACGATCCAGTCCCGCGCCGATCTGGCGTTCGTCAGGGTCTCAAGCGTCCCGAACGTCTTGGAGGAGATGATGAAGAGGGTTTCGTCCGGCGACAGATCCCGGACCGCCTCCACGAAGTCGGTGGAATCGACATTGGACACGAAACGGAAGGTGATGTCCCGGGTGCTGTAATGCTTGAGCGCTTCATAGGCCATGACCGGCCCGAGATCGGACCCTCCGATGCCGATGTTGATGACGTTCTTAATGGGTTTCCCGGTATAGCCCTTGAACTCGCCGGAACGGATGCGGTTGCTGAAGTCGCGCATCCTCCTCAGCACGGCGTGCACCTCCGCCACCACGTCCTGCCCGTCGACCACGAGCGTGGCCGTGGCCGGCAGCCGGAGCGCCGTGTGCAGCACCGCGCGGTCCTCGGACACGTTGATGTGGTCACCGCGGAACATCGCGTCCCGCCGCTGCGGCACGCCCGACTCCTCGGCCAGTTCGATGAGCAGCGCCACGGTTTCGTCGGTGATCCGGTTCTTGGAGTAGTCCAGGTAGATGCCCGCGGCCTCCGCGGTCAGCCGCTCGCCCCGTCCGGGGTCGGCGGCGAACAGGTCGCGCAGGTGCGCCCCGGAAATTTCCGCGTAATGGCGCTCAAGCGCCTGCCACGCCTTCCGCTCCCGCAGCGGAGTAGCCGGCATGCTTCTCTCCCCTCGTCAAGAACTCTCGCTGGTTTCCGTTCCGATCCTTCCACGGCTCGTGGTCGGCGCGGTGTCTGGGGGCCAAAGTCTTGCTGCGGCGTGGTGATGGGCCTGTCAGCGGGGCGGCTGACGCGTCACGGTTCACGTCCATGACACTGTCCGAGGCTGCCGCCGGTATGCAGCCAGGCGGCAAGGATGTGAAAGTGCCGCGGGCAGCTAACCTCAGAGCCCGGGCAGCTACCAGCCGGCGGCGGCGCGGGCTACCGCGCGGACGCGGCCGCTGGCCGGCAGGTCCTCGAGGAGGACCGAGTTGCCTTCGGGGTCGCACAGGGGGAGTTTCCAGTTGGGGTACTCGTCGGATGTGCCTGGCATGTTCTGGGACCGGGTCTCGCCCGCGACCTCGGCCAGGTTGACACCGATGAGCAGGGCCGGCGTCCGCGCCAGGTAGCCGTAGAGCGCGGCGGTGAAGGCGTCGGCCGTCGGGCGCTCGCCCCGCGGCAGCAGCCCTTCCGCGACCAGGGCGCCGATCCAGTCGTCCACCGTGCGCGCCGCCTCGGCCCGTTCCTCCTCCTCCGAGCGGCTCAGCAGTCCGAGCCTGCACCGGTCGGTCACCTGCGATCCGGAGAGGAAGGCCGCGGCCGGCGGCAGGTCGTGGGTGGAGACCGTCACCAGGGAGTTGCGCCGCCACCACTGCGGGGCGAGCGGCTCATTCGACCAGCCGCGCTCGAACCAGAGCATCTGCGTGCCGAGCACTCCGCGTGCGGCCAGCGCCTCGCGGAGCCACGGCTCGACCGTGCCGAGGTCCTCGCCGACGACAAGGGAACCGGACGCGGCGGCCGACGCGGCCAGCGTGCCGAGCGTGCCCTGCGCGTCGTAGTACACGTACGCGCCTTCCGTCGGCGGTGCTCCCGCGGGTATCCACCACAGCCGGGACAGGCCCATGACGTGGTCGATCCGCAGCCCGCCGCCGAGGGAGAGGTTGGCTCCGATGAGGTCCGCCAGGGGCTGGTACCCGCGGGCGGCGAGCGCCCTGGGGTGCATCGGCGGCAGGCCCCAGTCCTGGCCGCGCTGGTTGAAGCCGTCCGGCGGCGCGCCGACGGTGAACCCGCTGGCGAAGTACTCCTGCCCGGCCCACGCGTCGGCACCACCGGGATGCACTCCGATCGCCAGGTCGGCGATGATGCCGATCCGCATGCCCGCCGCGCGCGCCGCCGCCTGGGCCGCGGCGACCTGGTCGGCGACGAGCCACTGGACCCAGACGTGGAACTCCGCGAGCGCGGCGAGGTCCCCGCGCCGCACCTCCGATTCCGCGGTCTTCGGGTCGCGCAGCCGGGCGGGCCAGGTCCGGTAGTCGGGGCCGTGGAATTCCGCGAGCGCGCACCAGGCGGCCCAGTCTTCCAGTGCCCGGCCGTGCCGGGCACGGAACGCACCGAGCGAGGCGTCCCGCGCGTCGGACAGCGGCACCTTCCGCAGCACCTCAAGCGCCTCGCGCTTGGCGGTCCAGACGGCGTCCCTGTCGATGTGCGCCGGCGACCGGGACGCGTCCCGGAGCGGCTGCGAGAGGTCGGTCAGCCGCTTCCGCTCCGGATAGCTGAGGTCCCTGTATTCAGGGATGTCCTCGATGCGCAGGTAGAGCGGCGACATCCAGCGGCGGCTCATCGGCAGGTACGGGGACGGGCTGATCGGGGGGAGCGGTTCGGCGGCGTGCAGCGGGTTGATCAGCACGAACCCGGCGCCCAGGTCCCGGGCCGACCAGGCGGCGAAGTCCGCGAGGTCCCGCAGGTCACCGTGGCCCCAGGAGCCCCGCGAGCGCAGCGAGTACAGCTGTACGGTGAACCCCCACGACCGCTCCGCCGGCACGGGAGCGACCGCGTCCGGCGCAGTGAACTCCGCGGCCGGCGGGGGCGCGTCCTCGAGCGCCGTCACGATCGCGGTGAGGGTCTCGTCAGGCACGGTGACCTCGTGCCCCCGCCAGTCCCAGTAGCTGACGGAAACCCCTAGCTCGGCGGCTCGCCGCCGCAGTTCCCCGGTTTTCACCTGCATAAGTTTGCCGTACGTTCGCAACTATCGGGGCACACGCTTCGCGATCAGCTCAGCGTGGCGGCGTGGTCAGGAACAAAGGTCTGTCTTTCCCGGGGAGTCCGGATGTAACCAGTCGAGGACGGGCGGTGCGGCAGCTTCAGCTTCGGCTCCGGTACGTCGTGGTACGGGATCGTGGACAGCAGGTGGGCGATCATGTTGACCCGCGCCCGCCGCTTGTCGTCGAAGTCCACCACGTACCACGGTGCCTCTGGGATGTCGGTCATGGTGAACATGTCGTCCTTCGCCCGGGAGTAGTCCTCCCACCGGGTGATCGACTCCAGGTCCATGGGGGAGAGCTTCCACCGGCGCATCGGGTCGTCCAGCCGTGACTCGAACCGGGACTGCTGCTCGGTGTCGCTGACCGAGAACCAGTACTTCCGCAGCAGGATGCCGTCTTCCACCAGCATGCGCTCGAACATCGGGCACTGGTGCAGGAACCGGCTGTACTCCTCCTTGGTACAGAACCCCATCACGCGCTCCACGCCAGCCCGGTTGTACCAGGACCGGTCGAACAGGACGATCTCCCCCGGGGCGGGCAGGTGCGCGATGTACCGCTGGAAGTACCACTGGCCCTCCTCGCGGTCGGTCGGCTTGTCCAGTGCCGCGATGCGCGCGAACCGGGGGTTGAGGTACGCCATGATCCGGCTGATCGTGCCGCCCTTGCCCGCCGCGTCCCGGCCCTCGAAGATCACCACGATCCGCGCTCCGGAAGCCCGCGCCCAGTTCTGCATCTTCACCAGTTCCGCCTGAAGCCGGTAAAGCTCGGTGTCGTACGCCTTCTTCGACAGCTTCTCTCCCATCACCCAACGCTATACATTGACCCGGTGAGCGAAGAAGAAGCGCGCCGCTACGAAACCGTCCTCGTGCACCGGACCGGGGCGGCGGTCAAGATCGTGCTGAACCGGCCGGAGCGGATGAACGCCTGGTCTAACGCCCTGTCCCGGGACCTGCTCTCCGTGCTGCGCGACGTGGCGGCCGACGACAGCGTCCGCGCGGTCATGCTGACCGGCGCGGGCCGGGCGTTCTGCTCGGGCGCCGACCTGAAGGAAGGCACGTCGAACGCGGCGGCCAGCGGCGGCGTCATGGACACAAGCGGGGTGCTGACCCGCTGGTACCACCCCATCGTCAGCACGATCCGCGAGATGCCCAAGCCCTTCATCAGCGCGGTGAACGGCCCGGCGGCCGGCGCCGGGCTGTCGCTGGCCCTGGCCGCGGACCTGGTGGTGGCGAAGGAGTCCGCGTACCTCCTGCTCGCGTTCGTGAACATCGGCCTGGTTCCTGACGGCGGCGGTTCGCTGTTCGTCCCGGCGCGGGTCGGGTTCGCCCGCGCCGCCGAGATGGCGATGCTGGGCGAACCGGTCCCGGCGCCGAAGGCGGCGGACATCGGCCTCATCAACGCGGCATGGCCGGACGACGAGTTCGAGAAGAACGCCGAGGCGCTGCTTGTGCGGCTGAGCAACGGCCCGACCCGCTCCTACGCGGGCACGAAGCGGGAACTGAACCACTGGCTGTACGCGCGGATGGCGGAGCACCTGGCTCTGGAGGCGTCGATCCAGGGTGAACTGGCCGCGAGCAAGGACTTCGCCGAGGGTGTCACCGCGTTCCTGGAAAAGCGCGCCGCGCATTTCACCGGGCAGTGACCTGGCCGGGTAGCGACTCCCAGGTCTTACCGAGAGCACCGGGACGGCTGACGCCCGGGTCTGCGATCGTGTCCGCTGCTGCCCGGCTGGCCGCGGCACTTCGCGGGACTGCCACGCGCTGCTGGGGGATGGTTGCTCTAACGTGATGGGCATGACTTCTGAGAGGGTGGCGGTTGTTACCGGGGCCGGGTCCGGGCTCGGGCGGCTCATCACGATCGCGCTGGCCGACAAGGGCTGGTACGTCGTCGCCGCGGGGCGGCGGCTCGCACCGCTTGAAGAGACCATGGAACTGGCACTGCCGGAGATGGTGCTGCCGACGGCGGCCGACGTCGGCGACGCGGAGTCGGCGGCGCGCCTGTTCGGGACGGTGCGGGACCGGTTCGGGCGGGTCGACCTGCTCGTCAACAACGCGGGGACCGGGGCGCCGCCAGGGGCGGTGGACGAGGTCACGCCGGAGGGGTGGCAGTCGATCGTGGCGACCAACCTCACCGGCTCCTACCTGTGCGCGCATCATGCGGTGCGGATGATGAAAGCGCAGAACCCGCAAGGCGGGCGGATCATCAACAACGGGTCGATCTCGGCGCACGTGCCCCGGCCCGGTTCGGTCGGCTACACGGTCACCAAGCACGCCATCACCGGGCTGACTAAGTCGATCTCGCTCGACGGACGCCCGTACAACATCGCCTGCGGCCAGATCGACATCGGCAACGCGAACACGGAGATGACCAAGTGGATCGCGGCGGGAGCGCCGCAGGCCGACGGATCCGTCAAGCAGGAGCCGACATTCGACGCTCAGCGCGCGGCCGACGCGGTTGTCTTTATGGCCGAGCTACCGCTTGACGCGAACGTCCAGTTCCTGACGATCACGGCCACGACGATGCCGTTCATCGGCCGCGGCTGATGGCGGACCGCGGCCGATGACGGCCTAACGGGGCTCCGCCTCAGGTCCGCGCGCCGGAACCGATTGGCGGAGCCCCCGGACGGGGGGGCATCCGGGGGCTCCGAGCGGGGGTAAGCCCTGCTATCGAAACGCTACCCGCGCCCTAGTTGTTACACGTTTGACGAAGAATTTTTTCTGTGATGTTACGATCGCGGAAGGTAGCCAGCTCCCGGCTTGAGCGCCCTACAGCCCGTACGTCTCGAGCAGCCGCAACCAGACTTCGCTCATCGTGGGGTAGGAGGGGACCGCGTGCCACAGACGGGCCAGCGGGACCTCGCCGGCCACGGCGATCGTGCCGGCGTGGATCATCTCGCCGACGCCGGGCCCCGCGAGGGTCATGCCGACGATGACCTGGCGGCCCTCGTCCACGACCAGCTGCGCGCGCCCCCGGTAGCCGTCGGCGTACAGGCTGGCGCCCGCCACGTCGCCGATCTCGTACTCGACCACGCGAACCTGCCGTCCGGCCGCCGACGCCTGCTCGGCACTGAGTCCCACGGCGGCGATCTCGGGAACCGTGAAGATGACCTGAGGCACCCAGGTCTTCGACGCGAGGTCGCGGACCGTCGGCTCACGCCCGGCCGCGCGCGCGGCGATGGCGTCACCGCAGATGCGGGCCTGGTACTTGCCCATGTGGGTGAGCAGCGCCAGGTGGTTCACGTCGCCGGCCGCATACAGCCAGCCTCCCGCGACGCCGGTCACCCGCATCGTGTCATCGACGGAAAGCCATGAGCCGTCCTCAAGCCCGACGGCCGCCAGGCCGATGTCACTGGTCTTCGGGTAGCGTCCGGCCGCGCTCAGCACCTCGTCGGCCTCCACGGACGTCCCGTCGTCGAGCGTCAGCGTGACGGGGCCGTCGCCCGTCCTGCTGGCCGCGCTGACGTTCACGCCGGTCCGCACGTCCACGCCCGCCTCGCGCAGTCCGGCCGTGACAAGCTCCCCGGCGAACGCGGGGACCCGGTCGAGCAGCCGGCTCAGGGACAGCAGGGTGACCCGGGACCCGAGAGCCGACCAGGCGGCCGCCATCTCGCACCCCACGACGCCACCGCCGACGATCGCGAGCCGGGACGGCACGGACTTCGCGCTGGTCGCGTCCCGGCTGGTCCACGGCCTGACGCCGGCGAGCGCCGTGGGCACGACGGCGCCCGTCCCCGTAGCGATGACCACCGCGTGCCGCGCCGTCACCGTGACGTCGCCCACGCTGACCAGGCGCTCGCCGGCGATCCGCCCGTGCCCGCGGAGCAGCTCGATCTTCGCCCCGTTGAGCCACGCGACCTGCCCGTCGTCCTGCCAGTGATGCGTGAAGGAGTCACGTCGCGCGAGCACCTGGTCCGCCTCGAGCCGGGTCCCGGCGACCCCGCGCACCGAACCAGCCTCGGACGCCACCTGGACCGGGCGCAGCAGCGCCTTGCTCGGCGTACAAGCCCAGTACGAGCACTCGCCGCCGACCAGTTCCGACTCGACGATGAGCGCGGTCAGCCCGCCGCGCACCGCCCGGTCGGCGGCGTTCTCCCCCGTGGGGCCCGCCCCGATAACGACCACGTCGTAAGTGTCAGCAGCCATGCATGTCTCCCGGGATCCGCTAGCCGTCTCAGTCATGTCACCGAACACTTGTCACCGGACAGGGCCATCGCGTTACGGCTCTGTCATAGCTCCCCGGCGCGCGTGTCGCCAACCATTGCCGCCGGATCGATGACCCGGTCGAACTCCTCCGCCGAGATATAGCCGAGCTGCAGCGCCGCCTCGCGCAGCGTGGAGCCGTCATGGTCCGCCTTGTGCGCGATCTCGGCGGCCCGGTCATAGCCGATGACCGGAGACAGCGCGGTGACGAGCATCAGCGACCGCGCCACGTGCGAGGCGATCTGCGCCTCGTTCAGCGCCGCGCCTTCGACGCAGAACACGCGGAACGCGCGGCCCGCCCCGGCGAGCAGGGAGGCGGAGTGCAGGAAGTTGGCGATGATCACCGGCCGCATCGTGTTCAGCTCGAGGTTGCCCTGCGAGGCGGCGAACGCGATCGCCGTGTCGTTGCCGAGCACCTGCGCGCACACCATCAGCAGCGCCTCGCACTGGGTCGGGTTCACCTTCCCCGGCATGATCGAGGAACCAGGCTCGTTGGCCGGGAGGACCAGCTCCCCGAGCCCGGCCCGCGGCCCGGAGCCGAGCCAGCGGATGTCGTTGGCGATCTTCGCGAGCGGCACGGCGAGCCCGCGCAGGCCGGCGGAGGCCGTGGCCACGGCGTCCGCGCCGGCCAGCGCCGCGAACTTGTTCGGCGCGGTCACGAACGGGTACCCGGTCGAGACGGCGATCCGCGCGGCCACGTCGGCGGCGAACCCGGGCGGCGCGTTGAGCCCGGTGCCCACCGCTGTCCCCCCGGCTGCCAGCTCGTACAGGTCAGCGCAGCCACGCTCGAGCGCGGACAGCGCCTGCGTCAGCTGCCGTGCGTATCCCGACCACTCTTGCCCCACGGTGAGCGGAACCGCGTCCTCGAGGTGCGTTCGCCCGATCTTCACGACGTCCCGCCACGCGGCGGCCTTCTCGTCGATGGCGTCACGCAGCGCCGTCACCGACGGAATCACCGACTCCGCGACCGCCTGCACGGCCGCCACGTGCATCGCCGTCGGGAAGGTGTCGTTGGACGACTGCCCCATGTTCACGTGGTCGTTGGGGTGCACCGGCGACTTCGACCCGATGACCCCGCCGGCCAGCTGGATCGCCCGGTTGGCGATCACCTCGTTCACGTTCATGTTCGACTGCGTCCCCGACCCGGTCTGCCACACCCGCAGCGGGAAGTGCTCGTCGAGTTCCCCGTCGATCACCTCGTCGCAGACCCGTGCGATCAGCTCGGCCATCCACCCGGGCAGCCGCCCCGCGGCCCCGTTGGCCAGCGCCGCCGCCTTCTTCACGTGCCCGAACGCGTGGTACACCGCTAGCGGCATCGGGTCCGCCCCGATGCCGCCGAAGTGCAGCAGCGACCGCTCCGTCTGCGCGCCCCAGTAGCGGTCAGCCGGCACGTCGATGACCCCCATCGAATCCGACTCCCGCCGGTGCCCGCTCTCCCCGATCCCGACCGGCAGATCCCGCACCTCAGGCGCTTCGCTCATGCTTCCACCCTCGCATACCCGGGATCTGCCGCGCCTCTCCTCCCCGGCGGTGGCAGGAGAGAATGCGAAGGAACGCTTGCGCCGGTCCGCCACCCGGCCCGTTTCCCGCACCGGGCGGCGAAGCGCGGCAGGTGCCGTCCCCCCGCTCTTTACCCGCACGCCTCCCTAGGAACTGGGCTAGGCCGCCGCCGTACCCAGGTGCCAGCGGACGATACGGAAGCCGTGCCGCAAGGCCGTCTCGAGCACGTCGGGGTCGAGGCGCCCGTCGGGGCGGCGGGGGATCGGAAGGAAGCGCATCGCCCGGGGATTCTCCACCGCGATGACCCCGAGCAGGCGCTCGACCTCGGCGGCGTCGCCGACGAGGTCGGCGTGCGCCCGCACCTCCCGCCCGCGCAGCCGGAGCTTGACCGGCCGGCCGCCCTTGAGGTTGAGCGTCCAGCGGCCGCCGCCCGGGGTTAGCAGCGTGTCACCGTCGCGCGCATAGCTCACCGGCTGGAGGTAGGCCTTGCCGCTCTTCACCCCGGTGTAGGCGACCAGCATCAGGTTCCGCGACAGCGGCGTCGGGAACGGCAGGCTAAGCACGACGCGCATCGGCACGTTGACGACGCGCATGATGCGGGCTTGCCGCCGCCCTTGCGCGACCGGATTCGCGGCGGCGGCTCCCCGGGCGACAGGCTGCCCGGGCACCTGCTTGCCGGCTGCCTGCCCGGGCGCCCGCTCGTCCGCCACCGGGCCATCGGGGACTGGGCTGCCGGTCGTCGGGCTGCCCGCCGTCGGGTCACTGGCCATGTCTGGCTCCTCCCTCACACCACTCTTCGGCGCCGCGCCTTTCCACGTGGCCCTCTCCGGTCTAACTTAGATATCTAAGGATTAGATGTCAAACCCTTAGCTTTCGATGGGTGGTGTTACCCTGGCGGACGTGCCGGAGCCGTTTCCCGTTCCGATCGGGCTGCGCCTGAACCATGCCGCCCGCGCCGTCGGCCGCGCCTTCGACGAGGCCCTGACGCGGGCGGGCGGCAGCCTGCCGGTCTGGCTGATCTTGCTCAACCTGAAGGTGAGCAGGCCGGGGACGCAGCGCGAACTGGCCGAGGCGGTGGGAATCCGCGAGGCGACGCTGACCCATCACCTCAACGCGATGGACGCCGACGGCCTCATCACCAGGGCCCGTGACGCCGCGAACCGCCGGGTTCAGGTCGTCGCGCTGACGGAAAAGGGCGACGAGGCGTTCCTGCGCCTGCGCGCCGCGGCGATCGCCTTCGACGTGAAGCTGAGAGCCGGCCTGGACGACGCCGACGTCGCCACCCTGACCGTATTGCTCACCCGCCTGACCGAGAACCTGGGCCCGTCCACCGAGACCAGTTCCCCCTCGCCCGGCCCGCCGCACGGCCGTTAGCCGATGCCGGCTGGCCGGGTACGGATCATGGCGTCGGACGTGACCCGGCGGCCCGGTCGGCATCGGAACGGAACGCGGGGGAGCGGGGCACCGACGCTGGCGACCGGGACGTCAGCAGCGGCAGGTCGCGCGGTGCGATGACGGTGGACAGCACGATCGCCGACGTGGAGCGCGCGACCGAAGGTGAGGAGTCGATGCGCAGCAGGACCTGCTGAAGGTCGGTGTTCGAGGTCGCCGCGACCTTGCAGACCACGTCCGCCGACCCGGTGATCGCGTAAGCCTCGAGCACCGCGGGGATCGCGGCGAGATCCGCCTGCACCGCATCGAGCGCCCCCTGGGCGATGGACAGCGTGACGAACGCGAGCACCGTGAACCCGGCCGCGGCCACGTCGACGTCCGGCCCGTAGCCGGTGATCACCCCGGCCTGCTCCATGCGCCGCAACCGCGACTCCACGGTGGCCCGCGCCACCCGGGTCACCCGGGACAGTTCGAGCACCCCGGCGCGCGGGTTCTTCCGCAGCGCGGTCACCAGCGCGAGGTCGAGCGCGTCGAGTTCCGCCATCCCGGCTCCTTCAACGTAATAGTCAATATGCTTAGTTTACCGGCGAGTAAGCAGCACAGAATGCCCAATGCGACTAGAAGAAGATGGGTTGGTTGACTAGGGAGGCCGAAACCGCTCTGATGGCTCGTAACTTTCAGACAGCGGCGCCGGAGGCACACCGATGACAGTTACCGAGCTTGACACCGACACCCTCACCGGCGTGGTCGTCCATGACACCAGCCGCGATCCGTTCCCGGTCACCGGCTGGGACGCGCTCGTTTGGGCGGCAGGGAACGCGACCCAGGCGGCGCTGTACTTCCAGCTCGCGTTCGGCATGCGGCTTGAGGCCTACTCCGGGCCTGAGACGGGGAACCGTGACCACCACGCCTACGTCCTGCGGGCGGGAAGCGTCAGGTTCGTCATCAAGGGCGCGGTCAGCCCGGACAGCCCGATCGCCGACCACCACCGCAGGCACGGCGACGGCGTTATCGATGTCGCGCTCGGCGTGCAGGACGTGGACAAGTGCGTCGCGCACGCCCGCCGCGCCGGGGCGACGGTGCTCACCGAACCGCACGACATAACCGACGAGAACGGCACCGTGCGTACCGCCACGCTCAGGGCCTACGGGGACACGACCCACACCCTGGTGGACCGGTCCCGCTACCACGGCGCCTACCTCCCCGGGTACGTCGCGCGCACGAGCGGGGCCGCCGCCGTCACCGAGCCGGCGTTCGTCGCGCTCGATCACGTCGTCGGCAACGTGGAGCTTGGCGCGATGGACGAGTGGGTTGCGTTCTACCACCGGGTCATGGGCTTCACCAACCTGGCCGAGTTCATCGGCGACGACATCGCCACCGAGTACTCCGCCCTGATGAGCAAGGTGGTGGCGAGCGGCGACCACCGGGTGAAGTTCCCGCTGAACGAACCCGCCAAGGGCAAGAAGAAGTCGCAGATCGACGAGTACCTGGAGTTCTACGGCGGCCCTGGCGTGCAGCACCTGGCCCTGGCCACCCCGGACATCTGCGCGACCGTGGACGAGCTCACCCGGCGCGGCGTGGAGTTCCTCGCCACGCCCGACTCCTACTACACCGACCCGGTGCTGCGGAGCCGGATCGGCGAGGTGCGCGTTCCCGTCGAGGAACTGCGCAAGCGCGGCATCCTCGTCGACCGCGACGAGGACGGTTACCTGCTGCAGATCTTCACCAAGCCGGTCGGCGACCGGCCGACCGTGTTTTTCGAGTTCATCGAGCGGCACGGCTCGCTCGGCTTCGGCAAGGGTAACTTCCAGGCCCTGTTCGAGGCGATCGAGCGCGAGCAGGAGCGGCGCGGCAACCTCTGACTGGCAACCCCCGCCTGCCCTGGCCCGCCAAGCGGCGTGCGTCTGCCCCTCCCGGCCGGAAGGCCGGCGCCGGCCCCGCGGCCAGGCCGGAGGTCAGGCGTCATCGCTGCCGTCCGTCTCCCCCGAATGCTCGCGCAACTGGATCGTGAGCATCACCCGGGAGGTAATCCCGAGCTTGCCGAAGATGTGCTCAAGGTGCGCGTCGACGGTGCGCCGGGAGATGACGAGCTTCTCGGCAATCTGCCGGTTGGACAGTCCCGCGGCAACCAGCGTGGCGATCTCCCGTTCGCGGGCGGTGAGCTGGCTGTGCACCCGGGCCTTCGCGCCGCCGTGCTCGGTGGGGTCGCTATCCTCGTTCAGCGCGAAGGCGGTCACCTCGTCCAGCGGCTGGCGCGCTCCGCGCGCGAACAGTTCAGCGAACCGTTTGTCGCCGAGCGCGGCCTCGCATGTAGCCACCGCTTCGGCGTGCAGCCGCTCGAAGGTGGGCGTGGCGGCGAGCCGTCCTTCCGTCCGTTCCCACACCGGATCAGCGCCGCCGAGCAGCCAGGCGGCGCGCTGGTGGCTGCCTGACCTGGCCGCCAGCCAGCCCAGGATCTCGAGCGCGAACGCGGTACCCAGGATGTCGCCGATTTCCTGCTTGACCTGGAGCGCCCGGGTGACCGCCCAGGTGGACTCGATGTCGCGGCCCGCCAGGTACAGGGTGAGCGAGGCCTGGAAATACAGGTTGGCGTGCAGCCAGCGCTCACGGGACGCGCCCAGGTGGCGCAGCCCTCGTTCCACGTGCCCGAGCGCGGCCTCGATGTCTCCGTTGAAGAGCGCCAGGTAGGCGAGCTGGGTGTCGATGTCGATCAGCCCGAGCTGGTCACCGAGCGCGGTGAGCAGCCGACTGGCCTGCTCGCCGGCCTCGGCCGCCTCGGTGAGCCGCCCCGCTGAGTTCAGGGCGGCGTTCATCACCACGTGACCGCGGGCCGTCAGGCCGTCGTCGCCGAGCTGGGCGGCCAGGTCCAGAGCGCGCGACGCGTCGGCGACCGCGAGGTCGAAGCCGCCCTGCAGGGTCAGCAGGTGGCCGCGGGCGAGCAGCGCGCGGCACTGCGCGGCCGAGTCTGCGGGCGCACGCTCGACGGCCTTGTCGAGCCAGTAGCTTCCCTCCCTGGCGAGGCCGCGGCACCGCCAGTAGGCGTACAGCGCGGTGGCGAGCTCGACGCCGTCCGCTGACCGGGCGGACCCGCCGGCCTGGCTGTCCTGGCCGGCTTGCCTGGTCCGGTCAACGGGGCCGGCCTGGTCACCGAGCGCGTACTCCAGCGCGGCCCTCGCGTTCGCGTGCTCGCGCCGCAGCTCCCGCAGCCGGCTGAGCTGGTCGTCGTCGAGGAAGTGCGCCTGGAAGTACCTGGCCATGGCCAGGTAACGACCGATGAAGCGGTTCCGCGCGCCGGTCTCCGCGTTCGCGGCGGCGAGCTGCTCGGCGCCGAATTCGCGGATGGTGTCGAGCATCAGGTACTGGGTAAGCTGCCCGGCGTCGTCGGCCGCCGGGTCAATCCTGATGAGCACCGACTTGTCCACGAGCCGGATGAGCGTCGGCATCACGTGGGCGGGATCGAGCACGTCGGCGCACACCTCCTCGGCCGCGCTGATGCTGAACGGGCCGGCGAAGACGGAAAGGCACGCCCACATCGTCCGCTCGAGCGGGGTGCACAGGTCGTAACTCCAGCTGATCGCGTCCCGCAGCGTCTTATGGCGCCCGCCGCGGTGTCCGCTCGTCAGCAGCGCCAGGCGCTGGTCAAGGCGGGCGGCGAGTTCAGCCAGCGGCAGCGCGCGCAGCCGGACGGCGGCCAGTTCGATGGCGAGCGGTATGCCGTCGAGCCGCCGGCAGAGCCTGGTCACATCGGGCAGTACGTCGGGGGTGAAGGCGAAGCCGGGGACCGCGGCCGACGCCCGCTGGATGAACAGTTCCACGGCCGGGCCGGGGGAGCTGTTGGCATCCTGCCGCCTTGGTATCGGCAACGGGGGGACCGGGCAGGCGTTCTCGCCGCTTACGTCGAGCGGTTCCCTGCTCGTCGCGAGCATGGTGACGCGCGGCGCCTGGGCGATGACCGCCTCGGCGAATATCGCGGAGGCGTCCACCAGGTGCTCGCAGGTGTCGAGGATCAGCAGCAGCTGGCGGTCGCGCAGGTAGGCGAGCACCGCCTCCAGGGAGCCGTGCCCAAGCTCGGGGAGGCCGAGCGCGCTCGCGACCGTGTGGACAAGCAGCCCAGGCTCGCGCAGCCCCGAGAGCTCGACGAGGCAGACCCCGTCGGCGAAGTCCGGTGCGGCGGTGGCCGCGGCGCGCAGCGCGAGCCGGGTCTTGCCGACGCCGCCCGGGCCGGTCACGGTCACCAGGCGGGCCTGCCTGAGCAGCGCGCTCAGCCGGGCAAGCTCCGTCTCCCGGCCGACGAAGCCGGTTGTCTCGACGGGAAGCTGCCGCTGCTGCCACGTCGTCCGGCCGGCGAACGTGTGATCATCACCAGGACGGTGCACGGCTCTCCCCTCCCCGTTCCGCCCGGCGCTGCGCTGACTGCCGTGCAATTCTACGGGACGGGCGCGAAACCGCCAGAGGCGTCCCTACCCGCATGCCGTCGGGCCTGCTCAGCGGCAAGACCCGGGGCACGGGGACGCGCGGCTCTGCTCGCCGAACTGGCCGCTGTCAGGCGCTACGCGTGCGCGACAGAAGACAGGACGTCGGCCAGGTGACCGGACGCCCGGTCGCGGAGCCAGATCGTCAGCTGCACCCGGGAGGAGAGCCCGAGCTTGCCGAAGATGTGGTTGACGTGCGCGTCCACGGTCCGCTTGGAGATGACGAGCCGCGCGGCGATGTCCCTGTTGGACAGCCCGCGCGCGACGAGCGTTGCGATCTCCCGCTCGCGCGCGGTGAGCCCCTCGCTGCCCTGCCAGCCGTCGGCCTTCCCGGTAGCCCGGTGACCGATCAAGTCGGGAAGCACGTCGACGTCGGCGACGGTCAGCGCGGCGATCTCCGCCAGCGGCCTGGCGGCTCCCGCCGCGTGCAACTCGGCGTACCGTGTGCCGCCGAGTGTCCCCGTGGCGGCTTCGATACACCGCTGGTGGTGGCCCTCGAGCACGGCGCTGCCGCTGAGCCTGCCGCCGCTCCGCTCCCACAGTGCCTGCGCCGCGCCGAGCAGCCAGGCGGCGCGCTGGCACCGCCCCGCGTCAGCGGCCAGCCAGGCGAACACCTCGAGCGAGTAGGCCTCGCCGACCAGGTTGCCCAGCTCAAACGTTTCCCGTAGCGCGGCGGCGGCCGCGCCGGCGCACTCGGTCTGCCTGCCGGACTGCTGGTAGCAGGCGAGCGCGGTCAAGGCGTGCGCGATGCCGCGCAGCCACCGCTCGCCGGGCCCCAGGCCGCGCAGGAGCCGCTGGCAGTGCTCCATCGCCGCGTCGAAGTTGCCCGCGTGCAGGTAGGTGAAGGCGAGTTGCATCTCAAGGGTGCGCAGCCCGTGCTCCGCGCCAGCCGCCTCAAGCCGCCACCGTGCCTGCTGTGCCGCCTCAATGGCCTCCGGGTACCGTCCCGCGGTGGTGAGGGCGACCTGGAGCGCGAGGTAAGCCCGGGCCTGCGTCCGCTCGTCGCCTATCCGTGCGGCCATGATGATGGCCTCGCTCGCCTGGTCGGCTGCCTCGGGAAGCCCGACGGCGGTGCCCAGGAGCGCCCGGTTCGTCAGTGCGCTCGCCCGTTCCGGCGAGGGCTCGGCGAACCGCGCGAGCACCCTGTCCTGCCAGCGCATGCCCTCACGGATCGCCCCGGACATCCAGTAGGGGAGAAGCGCGGCGGCGAGCCGTGCGGCGGTCCGCGCCCGGGGCGGCGGACCGCCGCGGGAGCCGGGGCCGGTGTCGCCGAGCCCGTACTCGAGCGCTCCCCGGATGTTCGCGTGCTCAGCGCGCAGCTGGCCGAGCCGGTCCCGCTGGCCCTCCGCGACCAGGCGCCGACTGAATTCACTGGTCAGGGTCACGTACCGGGCGAGGTGCCGTTCGCGGAACTCGGCGTCCTCGCCCGCCTCGGTGAGCCGCGCGGCACCGTACTCGCGCACCGAGTCGAGCAGCCGGTACCGGCCCATACCCGCGGGGAGCACGACGGACTTGTCCACGAGTCCGCCGATCGCCTCAATGGCGTGCTCGGACGGTACGTTATCGCCCGCTGCCACGTCTCGCGCCAGCGCCAGGTCGAAGGTGCCGGCGAACACCGACAGCCGCCGCCAGACCGCCTTTTCCGCCTTGGTGCAGAGCCCGTAGGACCATTCGATGGCGGCACGCAGCGTCTGATGCCGCCTGACGGTGCCGCGCCGGGTGCCGGTGGCCGCCGCGAGTCCCGCCTCGATGCGCGCGGCGAGCTCGGCGATCGGCAGCGCCCGCACCCGGACCGCGGCCAGCTCAATCGCCAGCGGGATGCCGTCGAGCCGCCGGCAGAGCCGGACGACGTGCGGCAGGTCCGCGGCGGTGAGCGTGAAGCCGCTCACCGCAGCCATGGCACGCTGCGCGAACAGTTCGACGGCGGCGCCTGCTTCGGCTGCCGTGGCAACGCTGCTATCCGTGCTCGGCACCGGTAGCGGCCCGAGCCTGAGCACCTCCTCGCCCGGCACGTGCAGCGGCTGCCTGCTCGTGGCGAGGATCCTGACGTCGTTCGTCTCCCGCAGGATCGCGGTGACCAGCTGCGCGCAGGCACCGGTCAGGTGATCGCAGGTGTCGAGGATCAGCAGCAGCTTCCTGTCGCGCAGTTCGCTGAGCACCGCGTCGAGCCGGCCGGCCGCGTCCGCGCGCCGGAGGCCGAGGCGGAGCGCGATCGTCTCGGGTAGCAGCCCCGGATCGCTCAGGCCGGAAAGCTCGACGAGACAGCGCCCGCCGACCGAGCCTGCGTCGGCGGCGGCGCGCACGGCGAGCCGCGTCTTGCCGACGCCGCCTGGTCCGGTGACTGTGACCAGCCGTGCGCTGTCGAGCAGACCGGCCAGCCGGGCGAGCTCGCCGGTCCGTCCGACAAACCCGGAAACGTCGGCAGGCAACTGCCAGCGCCGCTGCTCCGCTCCGGCGCCGCCGAACGCAGCCGGGGAATTCATGCGCACCTCACGTAGTCGCGATTCCGCCCACCGCATTATCTCTCAATAAAGCGGTGTGATCCTATGCATCAGGGCAAAAGAGAGTTTGGAAAAATCGCGTGCGATTTACGTCAAATGACTCATTCGGCATAAATCTGACGAACCGCCCCGAACTGGGGATGCCGCTGAGCTCAAAGTGGGCGGGATGTCGCGCAGAACCGCGCGTGGCACCGTGTGCACTGGCCGCGTCTTAATCACGAAAAACTTTGCTATGACGAAAGAATAAATGCCGTGTGTGCGCGCCAAATTTCGTGATCACGCGCCGCGCTCGGCCGTCGCTGCCGGGCCGGGCCGGCCGGGCGCGGTCAGGAGCCCGCTGAATTAGAGCGTTTCTGGGCTACTACTTGCCGGATCTTCCCTGGTCACAGGCATGACCGCACGCCTGGGCGGCGCTAATTCAGCGGACTCCTAGACCTCGGCCCGGACGGCGGGAGTCAGCAGGTCGCCGACGGCTTCGACAAGGCGCGTCATCTCGTACGCGACCTGGCGGGTATCGCATTCGGGTGCCGCGAGCACCGCGAGGCTCGAGCCGTCGCTGACCGCCCGCACGAACATCAGCCCGTGATCCATTTCCACCATCGCCTGCGTGGGGGTGCCGGCTTCCATGATCCGGGCGGCGCCCGCGATGAGACTGGTCAGACCGGAAGTGATGGCGGAGAACTGCTCAACCGCCTGCTCGGGAATGCCAGCGGAGAGGGCAAGCGGAACCCCGTCGGCGGACACCACGATCGCGTGCGCGACATCCTCGACGCGCGTGGTGAAGTCGGTGACGAGCCAGTTCAGGTCCTCGCGGTAGGCGCCGCTCAACGGCTGTTCTCCTCTCCTGCATGCGGTGCCAGGCCGGTTCCAGAACCCGCCTGCACGGCATCACGGCTGCCGAGCTGGAACCCGGACAGGCGGCTGCGCGCCGCCTCGGGCGAGCGTCGGCGTGGTATCACTTGCTCCTGGTGGCCGGTCCGCGCCTGCGGGCCGTCCCCGGCGGCGTCCGTGGCTGCCGGGGGGGCACTGAAAACCGGCATCTCGCTGCCCCTGGCGGCGGGCATTCCGGAATCCGGAGTGTCTGCTGAACCCGGGTAGGCACTCGTTCTCGGTACCCGCCTTGGCAGCCCCGAGGCGGTCGTGTCGGCCTGCTCCCGCACGCCGCCCAGGCCGTCTGCGTGGCCAGCGTGGCCGGCGGCGTGCATTCCCGCGGCCGGCCAGCCGCCCGTGGTGACCTGCCAGGCCACCGGTTCGGCCGTGGGCCCGGCGGCCCCGGCGGACGGGCGCTTGGCGGCGAACCACGCCGTCGGCGGCCGGGCCGGAGAGTCTCCTCTACCGTCAAGGCGGGGCTGCTCGCCGCTTGAGAACAGGCCGCTGCGGTGCCGGCCGACCGCGCGCCTGGCCGGCGCCTCGCTCCTGGCCGGCACCTCTTGCCAGGAGCCTGCAGACTCGGAGCTTGCCGTCGCGAACGGCCGGGAGTGGCTGCCGCCCACCCCCGGGAGGGGTTCGTACCTGGCGAGCGTGCCGGGCAGCCAGACCAGGGCGGACAGTCCCTGCGGGGTGCCTGGACGGAGCTTGACCCTGATTCCGTGCCTGGCCGCAAGCCGGGAAACGGCGTAGAGCCCCATGTGCCTGGAGATGGACACGTTGAGCACCGGGGGGTGGTCGAGCCGCCAGTTCATGTCGGCGAGCCGGCTGGGCGTGATGCCGACTCCGTCGTCACGGACCTCGATGAGGACTCCGCCGGTACGCAGTTCGGTGACGGTCACCTGGACCTGCGTGTTCTGCGGCGAGAACAGCGTGGCGTTCTCGATCAGCTCCGCAAGCAGGTGCACTACGTCGGCTGCCGCCTGACCGGAGATCATCATCCCGCGCTGCACGGTGAGCGTCACCCGGCCGTACTGCTCGATCTCCGCCGCCGCGGCCCGCGTCACGTCGGTGAGCGGTACGGACTTGGTCCACTTGCGGACCGGCTCCTCGCCCGCGAGCACGAGCAGGTTCTCCGAGTTACGCCGCATCCGGGTGACCAGGTGGTCCATGGCGAACAGGTTGGCGAGCTGGTCCGGGTCGTCCTCGCTCTGTTCCATCGCGTCGATCATCCTGGACAGCCGCTCGATCAGCGGCACGCTGCGCCGGGACAGGCTGATGAACATCGCGTTCAGGCTGCCGCGCAACTGCGCCTCGGTGCCGGCCAGCCGTACCGCCTCGGCGTGCACCTGGTCGAACGCGCGGGCGACCCGCCCGATCTCGTCAGTGGACTGCACGCCGATCGGCTCGACCGCGGCCGGTCCCTCGGCGCCCTCCGTGCTCGCGGCCGCGGCCGCCACCCGCGCGGGCAGCCGCTCCGTTGCGATCTCGAGCGCGTCCGCCTGGAGCCTGCGCAGCGGGTTGACGAGGCTGCGGCCCACCAGCGCGGTCGCGAGTGTCACGAGGAGCACCGCCGCCGCGGTCACCAGGGCGGTGAGCAGGGCCGATTCAAAGGCCTGGTGCTGCAGCAGCTGGCTGCGCTGCACGATCTGCGTGGCGAGCTGGTTCTCGACCGCCCGCATGGTGTCGACCACCGCGGACTGGTCCGTGTACCAGATGGCCCCCGCAGTCGTCGGCCGGAACCCGGTCGGAAGCTCGCTGACCTGCGGGAAGACGGCGTCGGGATTGCCGTTGACGGTAGTCGCCAGGTTGGTGATGGTCTCCGCCGCTTCGACGCGAGCGCCGGTCACGGTGGCGAGGTAGGCCGCGGACTCGGCCGGGGTCGCCGACGACTGGAACGTCTGGAGGTCGGTGACCTGGAGGTACTCCGCGGTGCTCAGCGCCTGCAGGCCGCCGGCGTAGTCGAGAGCGGCGGGGCCGCTGACGTTGTTGTACGGCGTGCCCGTCGGGTTCGCCTTGGTCGCCGCGCCGCCCGCGTCGTTGAGCCCGCTCTCGATGAACGCGGCGTAGAGCATGGCACGCTGCTGAGCGGCCTGGTCCTTAGCCTGCGACAGCGCGCCGAGCGCGATCACCTCGTCGGAGAGCAGGGCGTCACCGCTGGCGCTGGTCAGGTCGGCGTTGAGCGCGAACAGGTCGGAGAGCGTGCCCTCGTAGTCGTCGATGATCAGCGCGGGCGACTGGCCGAGAACCTCGACGCGGAGCGCGTCGAGGTCGCCGGCCTGGGCAGCCACGTCGTTGGCCTTGTCCTGCACGCTCACCGGGAACGCGGGATCCGAGATCACGTTCTGCGCGAGTTGCTGTACCTGCGCCGCGGCAGCGCTGGTGGCCCGCTGCGCGTCCGCCAGCTGTTCCTCTTGTGCCGTGAGCGCCTGCTGCAGCGACGCGGTGACCCTGGGCCCGGCCTTGGCCGTGACCGCGTCCGCCTGCAGGGCGGTTACGGCCGCGGCACCAACGGTCAGGTCGCGCTCGTTCTCCAGGTTCTGCGCCAGCAGCGTGACCTGCCTGCCGAGGATGGCGAGCTGGGTGGTGCGCGCGTACCCGTTCGCGGTGCCCACCGCGTCCGCGACCCGGAGCCCGCCGAAGACCAGGCCGGTCACGCTCGCCACGGCGAACAGTGCGATAAGTCGCCTCGCCACCGGCCAGTTGCTGAGCGACAGCCGTGCGGGCGGGGCGCTGCTCCGTTTCGCGTTCCGGCCCGTCCTGCCGCGGCCCGGCTTCGCCCGCCGGCCCGGGCGCGCCGCCGGGCCGGCGCCCGGCGCGGCCGGCGTGCCCGTCCCTGTCCGGGCCGGCGCTTCCTGGGCCGTCTCGGCCCCCGCGGCCAGCGGGAAATCCGGTCCAGGCCCTGCCCCTGCCTCCGCGGCGGTCTCCTGTCCCGTCTGCTGGTCCGCGGCCGCGTTCGCGGCCATTTCCGTACCTGCGCCGGGCAGCACCGACCACCCGCCTCGCTGTCCGCCCGCGAGCGCGCCGGGGCCACTCATCGCTCTGCCCTCGCCTGTTTCATGTCTTAGCCGCAGATAAATATCGACATGAGCCGGTCACGGCGCGCGGTTAGGCCGTTGCATGCGCTCCGTACCTGGCTAGCGAGAGTCTAGATCGCAGTTGCCCGGAAATTTGGCGAAACAGCGATTCAACGGAAAAATCGGCGGACGTGATGAAAAATCGCGCATCTTTATTTTCACGTGTATCAATAAATGCTCTTCGCGCGCACAATTCCCGTCGGTCACGCCAGTCCCCGCCCTAGCTGAGCACGAACTTGATCGCGTCGAGCGCCGTCTGGATGTTCGCGACCGAGTTCGCGTACGACAGCCGCAGGAATCCCTCGCCCCACGCGCCGAAGGCGGTCCCCGCCAGGCAGGCGACCCCGGCCTCGCTCAGCAGGCGGCCGGCGAGTTCGCCGGCCGGCACCCCGGTTCCCGAGATGTCAGGGAAGGCGTAGAACGCGCCGCCTGGCTCGACGCAGCGGATTCCGTCGATCGCGTTCAGCCCGGAGACGATCACATCGCGCCGCCGCCGGAACTCCGCCACCATGGTGGCGACCCCGTCCTGCGGCCCGTCAAGCGCGGCGATCGCCGCGTACTGGCTGAACGCCGAGGTACAGGAGACGGAGTTGATCGCAAGCCGCGTCACGGGCTCGACAAGCCCGGGCGGGAACACCCCGAAGCCCAGCCGCCACCCCGTCATCGCGTAGGTCTTGGACCAGCCGTCGAGCAGCACCGTGCGTTCCGGCATCCCGTCGAACTCGAGCACCGACGCGTGCGGCCCGGAGTACCGCAGCGCCCAGTAGACCTCGTCCGACAGGACGATGAGGTCGTGCCTGATCGCCAGCGCGGCGATCGCCTCGCAGTCGTCCCTGGTCAGCGCGGACCCGCAGGGGTTGTGCGGCGAGTTGATGATCAGCAGCTTCGAGCGCGGCGTGATCAGCGAGGCCAGTTCGTCGACGTCTATCCGGAACCCGTTGCCTTCGCGCAGCGGCACGGGCACCGCCGTCGCCCCCGCGAACGAGGCGATCGACTCGTACATCGGGAACCCGGGATCGGGATAGAGCACCTCGTCGCCGGCCTCGCAGAGCGCCAGGATCGTGAAGAACATGATCGGCTTGGCCCCCGGGGTCACGACCACCCGGTCGGGCGCGACCCGCAGCCGCCCGGTCCGCTCGAGGAAGGCCGCGACCGCCTCACGCAGCGCCGGAATCCCCGGCGCCGGCACGTAGTGCGTGTGCCCGGCGAGCAGGGCCTCAACCGCGGCTCGCGAGATATGCTCCGCCGTCGGGAAATCGGGCTCCCCGATCTCCAGGTGGATAATCGTTTTCCCGAGAGCTTCCAGTGCCTTCGCCCGCGCGAGTACCTCAAACGCCGACTCAGTCCCCAGCCGCCCCATTCGCCGCGCAAGCCTAATATCGGTCACATCGTCCATGCTAGATTCCGGGCGCCGCCCGGACACCCAAGGCCCCTGACACACTGGGAGAGTGGATTGCGGACGGGAGCAGCTTGAGCGGGCCTACCGGGACGAAGCGACCCGGATCAGGGCCGCGCTCGCCGCACGGACCGGCGATGTCGGCCTGGCCGAGGACGCGGTGCAGGACGCGTTCGTCGAGGCGATTGAGCACTGGGCCCGCGACGGCGTTCCGGCGAACCCGGGCGGCTGGCTAGCTACGACGGCCCGCCGCAAGGCCCTGGACCGGCTCCGCAGGGACAGGGCCGGCGCGGACAAGTTCGCCCTGCTCGCCGCGACCGAGGCGTGGGCATGGCCGGATGCCGGGGGAACGGCGGCCGGCGCGGCCAGCGGGCAGGGGACCGGCCGGGCGCCGGGCGGTCCCGTCGACCCCGGAGGCTGGTCAGACCTGAGCGGTGAGCCGGATGCGGGCGAAGCGGACCGGCGGGCCGACGACGAGCTGCTGAGCCTGGCGTTCGCCTGCTGTCACCCTGCGCTGACGCAGGAAGCCCAGGTCGCGCTCACCCTGCGCGCCGTCTGCGGTCTGACGACCGGCCAGATCGCGGCGGCGTTCCTGGTCACCGAGCCGACCATGGGCCAGCGCATCCTGCGCGCCCGCAAGACGCTGAGCGCGCTGCGCGCGCCGGTCACGGTTCCCGATCCCGATGAGCTCGCCGGACGGCTCGCCCAGGTGCTCGCGGTGGTCTACCTCGTGTTCAACGAGGGCTACCTGGCCAGTTCCGGCCGCGAGCCGGCCCGTCGCGACCTGGCCGCCCAGGCGATCGCGCTGACCAGGACGCTGCACAGGCTAATGCCCCGCGAGCCCGAGGTCCTCGGTCTGCTCGCACTGCTCCTGCTGCACGAGTCACGCGCGAGGGCGCGCTTCGACGGCTGGGGCCGCCTCATCCGGCTCAAGGACCAGGACCGCGCCAAGTGGGACAAGCGGCTGGCCGACGAGGCGACGGCTTACCTCGACCGTGCCATCGCGCTGCACCACGCGGGGCCCTACCAGGTCCAGGCCGCGATCGCCGCGCTGCACGCCGAGGCGCCGTCCTACGAGGAGACCGACTGGCGGCAGATCCGCCTGCTCTACAGCCGCCTGCAGCAGCTCGCCCCGTCCCCCGTGGTGCTGCTGAACCGCGCGGTCGCCACCCGCTACGCCATCGGCGCCGAGCAGGCCCTCGCCGAGATCGAGCCCCTGTCCGCCGATCTTGACGGGTACCACCTGTTCCACGCGCTGCGCGCGGCCCTGCTCGCCGCTCTCGGCCGGGACGCCGAGGCCGCCCAGGTCCGCGAGCGAGCCCTCGCCCTGGCCGTCAATCCGGCCGAGCGCGACCTGCTCACCCGCGGCCTGAGCCTCTAGCAGTGACTTCCGGTCAGCTCATGTCCCAGACCGGGCGGACCTCCACGCTGATCCAGCCGCGGTCGACGCCCGGCCAGGTCTTCGCGACCTCGACCGCCTCGTCGATCGTGTCGGCGTCGATCACCGAGTAGCCGCCCACGACCTCCTTGGTCTCCATGAACGGGCCGTCGGTGACCCCGCTAGACCGTATGGTCTTCGCGGTCGACGGCGGCTGCAGCGCGTTGCCGCCGTCGAGCCGTCCGGTCGCCCCCCACTTCTCGTACCAGGCCGAGATCTCGGCGTACCACGCCCCGTACTCAGGCGTCCCCGCCTTCGGCTCCTCCGGCGTGTCCAGGATCAGCATCACGTACTTCACGCGAGTCTCCTTCTCTTCGCTTTCCGCTCTTCACGGGGCGCCCGCTTCGACCCCCCTCCACCCCTCCCACGAACGACGTGCTCCCCGATCCGACACGCCGGGAAAAACAGGCGGAAATTTCGGTCGGCCCCCTTCAGCGGTTGCCGGTACGCCAGACGAGTCGCAGGGCCGACCAGTCCTCGTCGATGGCCGCGACCTTCACGTCCACCAGGCCGAGGTCGACCGCGTAGCCGCGGACCACGTTGTCGGTGATGTCGCTGACGTGACCGGCCGCGCGGCGGGGCCAGGCCGCCCACACCGCTCCCGCCGGGAAAACGCGCCTGGCCAGTTCGGGCAGCCGGCCGGCGATCTCGTCCGCGGCGCGGAAGAACGCGACGAGCACGTCCGCCGCGCCGTCCGCGTCCGGTGGCAGCAGCCCGGCGGGCGGCGCGTCCAGTGCCCAGCCGTCGGGCGGCTGGGAGAGCGCGAACCGCAGCCCGGGCTTAAGGCCCAGTTTCCGCGCCTGCGTCGTGCCGGAATGTCCGGCGGCGTTCGCGGGCACTCGCCGCTCAGGGGACGGGCACGTCGCGATGCGCGGCCGCGAACGAGCGCTGGGCCTCGGTGAGGTCGGCGCTCTTGACCGGGCGCACCAGGTCGACGTGCCGGCCCACCGGGCACCACTGAATCCGCCAGAACCCCAGCCGCAGTGCCTTCACCGATGCTCCGGGAATCCACACGGTCGTGAACAGGTGGCCCTGGCGGCAGCGCACGAGGGTGTTCTTGCCGAAGCTGTAGCCCTGCCGGGTGAGAATGATCGTTCCGGCGACGTAGCCGGCGACGACCGCCGCGAGGACCGCGCGTCCGCGCTTGCGCTTAGCCGATGTCATGCCGCACACGCTACTCGGCTGCCGCGATTGCGCCATGGCTATTGGTCCCGGTGCCGCACCGCGTCATCCCCGGGTACTCCGGCCTAGTCCGCCGCCGCCGCATCGAACGTGCTGCGCAACCGCTCACGGTCAGAAACCCGGTTTACTCAACCGACCCTGCCGGCCAGGGCGTCAGGGCGCTGTCCGAGCTACGGCTTCAGCGGCGTTTCCCACAGCGAGATCTGGCGGTACTCGTTCTCGCCGTTGAGCGTCTTCTCCGAGGTGAGGATCAGCACTTCGCTTCCGCCGGGACCGACGAGCGCGTAGCCGTCCTTGTGGTTAACGGGAACGGTGACGGTCAGCAGGTACTTGCGGGTGGCCGTACTCCACAGGTCGAGTTTCCCGCCGGCCCGCTGGGTCACGATCACGCTGCCGTCGGTGCTGTACGTATTCCACGAGTACGTCTGCCACGGCTGGCGCAACTGCTCCTTCCACCGGGGATCGCTGGGCGTGATGTTCGACTGCGTGGCGACGTCCCACAGCGTCGGCACCGCGCTGCCGCTTCCGCCGGCCGCGGTGGGGTAATTGCTTGGATTAGCCACCAGGATGGTCTTGCCGTCCGGGCTGAGAACCGTGTACTCGCTGGAGCGGAGCTTGGCGATCACGCTTTCCTGGCTGAAATCCCAGACGTAGGTCTCGGCGCTCGTGGGGTGGTAGATCATCCTGCCGCCGTTGAGGTCAAGCTCGTAGGGCGGAGGGTAGGACTGGTCGGCGCCGTCTGGCAGTGTGACAGCCGGCGCGACGTAGAGCGCCGGGCTCAGCGTCACCTGGCTGACAACATTGTTCTGGTAGGTCAGCGCCGTGCTGTTGTCGTTGCTGAAGGCGACCGTGGAGGGCGTGCCGACTGACCAGATGACCGTCCGCTTGCCCGTGGCGAGATTCCACTGGTACACGTCGTAGGCCGACTCGGAGCCCGGCGTGGGCGCCCCGCTCGGGACATTGGGATAGACGACCGCCGTCAGGCTGGAGTCGTCCGCGCTGAAGGCCAGGTTGTCGATGACCGCGGGGTACATCGTCTTGCCGAGCGTGATGCCCGGCGCGGAGAACGTCGTTACCTTGGCGGGGGTCGCCGTGTTCCACACGTAGATGGTGGATCCCTGGCCGCTGGCCGCTATCAGCTTGCCGTCCGGGCTGACCCACGTGGTATCGATGGTGCCGCCGCCGGGCACCGTCAGCGTCGCGGTCAGGGTGGGCTTGCTCGGACGGGTCGTCGTAGCCGAACTGGCCGAGACCGCGCCCTGCGATCCACTGGGCTTACTGGCCACGTAAAGGACGCCGGCCGCGGCGAGGATCACCGCCGCCGTCCCGCCGATGATGGCCATGCGGCGGTTACGGCTGTCGCGCCGTCTGCCGCGGCCGCCGGTCACCGGGCCCCGGCCGTAGCCCGCGCCGCCGCCGGCGCCGGAGATCGTGTGCGCGTACCCCGCGTACCCGGCGCGCCCCGCCTGATCCCGGGTCACCGTCGCCGCGTCCGGCATGCCTGCCTGGGCGAAGAACCCGTCGGGTGCGCCCGGTTGGCCGAACCTGTCCGGTGTGACCCCAGGCGGGAATGACGGGTGCTGGGACCAGCCGGCGGCTGGCGGGGCCGCAGGCAGCTGAGGCCGCATGGGCGGCTGGTATCCAGGCCGCGGCTCGTACTCGAGGCGCGGCTCATACTCGCGAGCCCGGGCCGGCGGCAGGGCGGGAGGCTGCGGGAAGTCGGCAGGAGGCTGCCGCCATGGCCGATGAGCGGCCGGGAGCCAGGCCTGGTCCGCGGCCGCGGCCTTCCCGGCAGCCGCGGCAGGCCCGGCGTCCTTCGCCAGCCAGGCCCAGGGATCGGGGGCAGGGGCAAAGGGCGAAGCAGGGGCAGGAGCATGGACCTCCCGGGGCGGTACCAGTGCCCTGCGCAGTTCCTCCGCGAAGTCGCCGCACCGGGGGTAGCGGTCGGCGGGCGACTTCGCCAGGGCCCGCGCGATGACGCCGTTGACGGCGGAAGGCAGTTCCGGCCGGAACCTGGTCACCAGCGGCACGGGGTCCTGCAGGTGGGCGTACATCGTCGCCACGGTCTCCGGCCGGTGGAACGGCAGCGTCCCGGTCAGCAGCACGAACGCCACGCAGGCCAGGGAGTACTGATCCGCCCGCCCGTCTACCTGGCCGCTCCTGATCTGCTCGGGTGCGCAGTAATCCGGGGTGCCGAGGAACTGCCCGGAAACGGTCAGCGCGGTCGAGGCCCCCGTGCCCTTGCTGAGCCCGAAATCGGACAGGTAGGCGTGCTCGGGCCGCTCGGGAACCGTGTCCACCAGGATGTTCTGCGGCTTGACATCCCGGTGCACGAGGCCGGCCGCGTGCGCCGCGTCAAGCGCCGAGGCCACCTGCTCCACCAGCGAGACGGCCCGGTCGACCGCCAGCAGGCCGCGGACCCGGCGCAGCAGCGCCGCCACATCTCCGCCGGCCACGAAACGCGTCGCGATGTACAGCAGCCCGTCGGCCTCGCCCGCCGCGTAGACCGGGACGATGTGCAGCGAGTCGACCGCCGCGGCCGTCCGTGACTCGCGGAGGAACCGCGCCCGGAACTCCTCGTCGTTGGCCAGGGACGGCGTGATGACCTTCACCGCGACAGGGCGCCCGAGCACCTCGTCGCGCGCGCGGAACACCACGGCCATCCCGCCCTGCCCGATCTGCTGCTCGAGCAGGTAGCCCGCAATCCTGCTGCCGGGCCGCAGCCCCCCGAAAGAGCCATGAGTCTGGCCCGCGAAGTCACTCGTCATGCACGCCTCCCCAGGCGCGCATGACTCCATCCTCCCGCGCCCGCTGGGGATAGTTTGGCATCAGTCAACCAAAGATGCAGCGATTCGCGCTGTCCGGCGTTGTCCGACGCGATCGTGACCGGGGCGAACGCCTGCACGCCGGGACACCTCGCCGGCGTCCGGCGTGGCGCGACCTAGCGACGCCCCGCTCCACGTGGACGGCGCCACGGATCGGTGGGGCGGGCACGGGCGGAGCACGAAACGTTCCTCGTGATCTTTACTGTGACCTTGACCGTCCCGGGGTCAGGCGCCGAAGCCTGTCATGGAGAAGGCCTCGTCGAGCGCCAGGTGCCAGGGAAAGTCGTCGTCGGTCGCGCCGGGCGGCGCCATGCCGCCAGGACCGAGCAGCACGGACACGCCCTCGCTGCGCAGTTCCTTCAGCGACCTGGCGAACTGCGGCCGGGACGCGAGGGGCGCGCTGACGCAGGGCAGCACGACGATGGGCAGGCCCATCCCGGTTTGCTCGGCGAGCACGGCGAGCACGTACGAGTCGGCGATGCCGAGGGCCCACTGGTTAAGGAGGTTGAAGGTGGCCGGCGCGACGATGATGGCGTCCGGCACCAGCGACCGGGGCGTACCCGGCGCGCGGTGCTGGCTGCGCACGGCCGACCCCGTGAGCGCCTCGATCTCGCTGGCGTCGAAGAACGCAAGCGCTGACGGGGTGGAGATCACTTGTACAGTCCAGCCCCGGTCAAGCGCCTGCTTCACCAGCGTCCGGATGTCCGCGGCCGGCGCCGCGCCCGACACGACAACAGTAAGCACACTGCTTTTTCCCGCCATGCAACGAGCATAGATCGGTGTCACAGAATTACCAGGTGCCACGCTGATCTGCCGCGATGGCCGCTTCGCAACCGGGGCATAATGGCGGTATGCGCGGAATACGCCCTCCGCGGGGCAACCTGATGAGGCGCGACGGGCCGATCAGGCGGACGCTGGCCGACCTGGCCAGGGCCGTCACCGATCGCGTCATGCGCTGGCGGGGCCGGCCGCCGGAGCTTGCCGGTGTACGTGAGCCCCGCCGCCCGCGGCCGACGCTGCCCGCGGCCGCCGTGGCCCTCGCCGAGCCCAGGGCCGGACTGCGGCGCTGGATCAAGCTGAAGGACCGGACCAACCGCTGGTAGCCCTGCGCCGGCTGGCGCGGACCGGGCGGGCGTCCTTGCCCGGCCCCCAGTTCTTGGGTGCAATTACGAAGATCGCAATGGCGATAACCCCGAGAGGAAACAGCACAAGCGGCTGAGGGGCGCGATCCGGGTGTTCAATTGATATCACCGGGTTGTTGCCTGGAATGCCGGACGAAGGCAGGGTGCTGGCCGTGACATCGTTGAGCGAACTTGACGTGCACCAGGTCGCGTGTATGTGCGGCGGGCCGCAGCGGGTGGCGCTTGCCGCGGTTGCCGTCATGGCACGAGACGGCAGGATCACGATCTCGCGGGGCCGGCACCGGGTCCGAGCCGTCGATCGCACGGCCGGGCACCCGGTTGAGCGCACCGTCCTTGAGGCGGTGCCGGCCTCGGGCAAGGTGCTTGGCCCGCTTCTTGAGGAGGTCGCGCGCTCGGCCGCCGTGCAGGAGCTGGTCGAGGGGCTGCGGCGCGGCGGCCTGGTCGGGCGCCATTCCCTGGCCGGCCATCCCCACCTGTCGGCCGCAGGCCGCGCGGCACGCAAGGAGCTGGAGGATTCCTGCGCGGAAGCGCCCGGGGAGCTGAGGGTTGCCGTGCTCGGCGCTGCCGGCATCACCGATGCCGGGCTTCGCGGCATCTTCGAGACGCCGGACCCGCCACTGGGTGGCGAACTGGCCGGGCGCGGGAGACGCAAGAACGCGGCTCTGCGCACCCACCGCGACATCCCCTATGATTCGCCCGTGCCAGGGTATCCGGGGATATCGGGTCGCTGGTGACGCCGTTCCACGCGGTGGCTGAAGTGGTGGTATCCCGGCCGCGGTGGATTGACGCCGCCGCGGTCCGGCGGCTGTTGCCGGTGGCCGACGCGGTGGCCGTGCTCGAAGGCACTCTGCTCGCGGCGGACCTCACCGCAGAACCGCCCCGGCAGTCAGTGCCGCTTGCCTCCGGCCAGCTGCTCGTCATGCCCAGCACCGCAGGCGGCCTCGGCGTCAAGATCGCCACCGTGAGCGAGCGAGCCGGGCCCGGCCGGCCGCGCATTCAGTCGGTCTACGTGCTGTTCGACGCCGCCAGCCTGGCCCCCGCGGCCTTCATCGACGGCACCGCGCTCACCACGCTGCGCACGCCGGCCGTCTCCGCGCTTGCCGCGAGCCGGCTGATGCCCGCCCGGATCGGCCGTCTGGTTGCGTTCGGCACCGGCCCGCAGGCGATCGGCCACGTCGAGGCGATCGCCGCGATACGCCCGGTGCATGAGGTGGTGATCGTCGGGCGCACAGGTGCCAAGGCGGCCTCGCTGGCCGGCGAGCTAGCCGCGGCGGGAGTACCCGCGCGGCCAGGCACGCCGCGAGCGGTGGAAGACGCCGAGGTCGTGGTTTGCGCGACGACCTCGGCGGGACCGCTGTTCGATGGCCGGGCGATCGGGCCCGGCTGCTGCGTAATCGCCGTCGGCTCGCACGAGCCAGGCAAGCGCGAGCTCGACGCCGCACTGCTCGGCCGGTCCACGGTGATCGTCGAGGATGTCCCGACCGCGCTGCGGGAGGCGGGCGACGTCATTGCGGCGATCGCCGCAGGTGCCCTCACCGAGGGACGGCTCACGCCGCTTGCCGATCTCGTCGCCGGCCGGCTGCTCCCCGACGAAGGGCACCCCCGCGTGTTCAAAAGCGTGGGCATGGCCTGGCAGGACCTGGCCGTTGCCAGGGAGATCTACGCGCGTTCGACGGGAGAGGAGAGCTAACCTCCGGCTACCGATGTCATTGATATCGGCGCCCGCGTTATTAGGCTTGGTGATCATCTAGATACAGGAGACGGCAATGCATACCGTCCTCGTGGCCAACCGGGGCGAGATCGCTGTCAGGATCATCAGAGCCGTCCACGCTGCCGCCGGGCGGGCGGTCGCGATCCATCCGGCTGACGACGCCGGTGCCCTCCATGTCCGGCTGGCCGACGAGGCCTTGACGATTCCCGGTGCCGGCCCGGCGTCGTACCTGGACGCGGAATCGATCGTAGCAGCCGCGCTGTCGGCGCAGAGTTCGGCGATTCACCCCGGGTACGGCTTCCTCAGCGAGAGCGCGGACTTCGCCCGCCGGTGTGCCCGGGCAGGGATCACATTCATCGGCCCTGCGCCCGAGGTGCTCGACCTGTTCGGTGATAAGGCCAGGGCCCGGCAGTACGCGCTGGCCTGCGACGTGCCGGTGCTCCCGGGCACCAGCGAGGCCACCGCGCTGGAGGAGGCGGTGGCTTTCGCCGCCAGGCACGGTCCCGTGATCATCAAGGCGCTGGCCGGCGGTGGCGGGCGGGGACTGCGCGCGGTCAGCGGACTAGACGACCTTCCGGTGGCGTTCGCGCGTGCGGCCGCAGAGGCGAGGCAGGCTTTCGGTCGCGATGAGCTGTACGTGGAGAAGCTGCTCGAGCGGCCCAGGCACGTTGAGGTGCAGATCCTCGGGGATGGCAGCGGGGCCGTGGCCGCGCTCGGTGACCGTGACTGCAGCATTCAGCGCAGGCACCAGAAGCTCGTGGAGGTGGCGCCCAGCCCGTGGCTCGACGAAGACCTCCGGATCCGTCTCACGGCGGCCGCCGTGCGCCTGGCAGCGGGCATCGGCTATGCCGGGCTCGGCACTTTCGAGTTCCTCGTCCGCGGCGATCAGTTCTGGTTCATGGAGGCCAACCCGCGCCTCCAGGTCGAGCACACGGTCACCGAAGAGGTCACCGGCACCGACCTCGTCGCCGCCCAGCTCGCGGTAGCCGGCGGCAGCACGCTGGCCCGCCTGGGGCTTGGGGACACCCCGCCCCCGCGCGGCGTGGCGATACAGGTCCGGGTCAACGCCGAGACGCTCGGCCCCGACGGCGCTCCTGTCCCGAGCACAGGCCAGCTCAGCCGGTTCACCCTCCCAACCGGACCGGGCGTCCGCGTCGACACCCACGGCTACCCGGGCTACCGCATCGGTCCGCGGTACGACCCCCTGCTCGCGAAGATCATCGTGCACGGGCCTGACCTCACCCAGGCCGCCGCCCGGGCCGCGGCCGCCCTCGAGGAAACCGTCATCGCGGGCGTGGCGACCAACGCCGACCTGCTGCACGGCATCGTGTCGTCGGAGGCCTTCCACGCCGGCCCGTGGGACACCGGCTTCGTCGCCGAACACCTCGAGGAGCTCCGCACTCACCGGCGGACCAGCCGTCTGCCGGGGGGCGTCCTGTCGGGGGACCAGCCGCCAGGCGGCCAGCCGCCCGGTAGCCGGGGGGTAAGGGTGCCGCCCGGGGCCGTCGCCATCCTCGCCCCGAGCCCCGGCGTCGTGGTGCGCCTCGACACCGATGCCGGAGGCACCGTCGGAGCGGGCGGCCCGGTCGTGGTGATCGAGGCGATGAAAATGGAGCACGTCGTCCGCGCGCCGGCCGGGCTCCGCATCGATGTGGTGACGGTCGGGGCCGGCGACACTGTCGAGGCCGGCACGGTGCTGGCCTACGGGACACCGGCCGACTCGGCTGAGACCCCCGCCGTCACCGGCGGCGTCGATGAGTTCGCCTCGCTGGGCGACTGGTCGGCCGAGGTCGCCGAGATCGAGCGCCGGCGCGACCGGGCGCTGCGGATGGGCGGGCCGGAGAAGGTCGCCCGCCAGCATGCCGAGGGCAAGCTCGACGCCAGGCAGCGCGTCGATGCCCTGGCCGACCCGGGGTCATTCGCTGAGATCGGCGCCCTCGCGGGCTTCGCGCGCTACGACGGCACGGACGAAGAGCCCGCCTTCACCCCCGCCAACTTCATCGCAGGAACGGCTCGCATCGACGGCCGGAGGGTCGTCCTCGGCGTCGATGACTTCACGCTGCGCGGAGGGTCGGGCGACGCCGCTATCCATGCCAAGCAGGTGTTCGCCGAACAGTACGCCCGGGAGATGCGCCTCCCGGTGGTCCGTCTGCTGGACGGGGCGAGCGGCGGCGGCTCGGTGAAGATGGCCGTCGACGCTGGCTACACCTACGTCCCGGTCAACCCGGCCTGGGACGCGATCGTGGACAACCTCTCGCTGGTCCCGGTGGTAGCGGCCGCGCTTGGCCCGACCGTCGGCCTGGGCGCCGCGCGACTGGTCATGTCCCACCTGTCCGTGCTGGTGGAGGGCCAGGGGCAGCTGTTCACGGCCGGCCCACCGGTCGTGTTGGGGGGTACGGGGGAGCGGCTGACCAAGGAGGAGCTGGGCGGAGCCGGGGTCCACTGGTCCAACGGCGCCGTCGAGCGCATCGTCCAGGACGAGGAGGCCGCGTTCGCGGTGCTGCGCCGGTTCCTGTCCTACCTGCCGGGCAGCGTCTTCGAGCTCCCGCCGGTGAGAGCGGCGGGGGACCCGGCCGGCCGGCGCGAGGAGGGCCTTCTGGCCGCCGTCCCGCGGAACCCGCGGCGTCCGTACGACGTGCACGCCATCCTCGCCGCCGTCTTCGACGAAGGGTCGGTTTTCCGGTACGCCGGCTACGGCGGCGGGACGCTGACCGCGCTGGCCCGACTCGACGGCCACCCGGTCGGGGTGATCGCGGCGGACCCCACCCTCGGGGCCACCATGTCGGTCGAGGGGGCCTTGGCGGTGACCCGGCTGGTTGACCTGTGCGAGACCTTCCACCTTCCGGTCGTCAGCCTCACCGACCAGGCCGGCATGACGATCGGATCCGCGGCCGAGCGGGCCGCCACCATCCGGCACGGCGCGCGGGCGATCACCGCCGTCTACCAGGCCCGGATCCCTCAGGCCGAGCTCATCGTGCGGCGCGTGTACGGCGTGGGCGGTGCCGGCATCATCAACCGGCACCGCGCCAGCCGCAGCTGGGCGTGGCCGTCGGGCGACTGGGGCTCGCTGCCCGCCAGAGGCGGTATCGAGGCCGCCTTCCGGGCCCAGCTCGAAGCCGCCGCCGATCCACCGGCCGAGCTGACCCGCCTCAGCGCACAGGTCGCGGCGGTCGCGTCACCCTTCCGCACCGCCGAGCACTTCGGTGTCCAGGACATCATCGACCCGCGCGAGAGCCGGCCGCTGCTGTGCGAGTGGGTCCGCGACGCCTACCGGATCCTCCCCGAACAGCTCGGCCCGCCGTCGTTCGGGACGCGTCCGTGAACCGAGGAGCGACCGCATGACGATCGACGCCCACTGGGCCGCTGAGGCCCTGGGCGATGTGCATACCGCCGAGGGTGAGTTCGTGACCGAGCGGCTCGACCACTGGGCTGCCACCACGCAGGCAGGCTCCGCCGAGGAGGCTCGCCTCGCTGCTCCTGTGCCTCACGAGCCATCGGGGGCACCATCATCGTGGTCAGCGGTCGCGTTCTGGTCGACGAGCCGTTAGGGTGCGGCGCATGTTGCGTCCTGAAAGCTGGTCCAGGCTTACAGGTGGGAGTCCTGTCCGGGTAGGCACCGGAGCGCCCGGTAGCAGCCCCCGGTTCGTCGTTGAGAGGCGGCGGGCTGAGCGGGGTGTCGAGAGCCTCTTCGGAGGGAGCAAGCGCGCGGGCTGCAGCGTTAAGCGAACCTTGCAGCCTCGTCAAACCGACGATGGGGGAGCCGAGCCGCTCATGTCACGGCGAAGGCCATGTCCGTCAGGCCCTGTTCCGGGGGCAGCCTGGCGGGTCCTCCGGGGGTACGGAGGGCGGCACGCGCGCACAGTCTTGGCCGGAACAGGAGAGGCCCGTCTGCCTGGCCTGCGTCGGGCGAAGACCAGGTGTATGAGCCGGTGGTGAAGTCGCCTGGAGGGCGGCGGGGGTCCGAGGGGGCCGTAGTACCGGTGATCGGCGTGCAGCGGAACGCGCCGGGAGGGAAGGGCCCTCACTTTGATCGCGGCTGTGGAAGCGGGGCCGGATCCTGCACGCCGACACAGGCCGGCGCCTGGACAGAGGAATGGTTCAACGGGCACGGGCTCTACCGGCTCCGCGGCACCGTCCGCTATCCGAAAGCAGCGTAACCATGCACAGAAGATCATCGGTAAGCCGTATGCGGGAAAACCGCGGAGCCCTTACGGGCACGCAACGGGCACGCTGGCGGCCGGTAGCGACCCGCGCTCGTCATGCAGCGTACGCCGTCACCCAGCGGATCATCGCCACGTCACCGCCGGGCGACCCCGCCTGGGCGAGCCCGAAGTCCGCCACCGCGGCCAGTACTGCTACGTCGCCGCGCAACCCGGGGTGGAGGGGGCGATGCCGGTGATCTCGGCCAAGTCCCCGGCGCCGATGAGGTTCTCTGCCGCGAGCTCGGGGGCGGTGAGGCTGACGACGCAGTGATCGAGGTCCCGGCGGCCGTCGTGGCGGGTCCAGAGGGCCAGGTCGTCGTTCCACCTGCCTTCGTCGGCTCAGCCCTGTGGCACCTGCAATTGCCAACGCTATCCAGCAAGGGTCGCCTCGATGGTTCCCGGTCTAGGCGGCGGGCCGATGAAGAGGCACACTCCTGGCCATTGCGAGTGCATACACGATATGAGCGAACACGAGATAAGCGTTGCCTCCTACGCGACGTTCCCGCTCACCATCACCATCACAAGACGCTGCCGCAGTACTAGACCATCATGAATGCTTTTGGTGTCGTGAAGGCACTCGTCTCGTCTTTCATGCGGAGAGCGCTGCGGCCTGCATGGCAAGAACTCACTGGGATTCCGCTCGCCTTGACAGGGCTGACCGGGCAGCGGAGGATACGGGTGGCGGGGCACCGCGGGTTATCAAAAGTGTGCACGGAGTTAATCATTTCCGCATCTGAGCGATCAGGCCTACACCATTTGAGAACACCCAGCTGTCACGGCCTGGATGTATCACTGCGAGGGGGATTCTCACGATGTACACGAGGGTCCGGCGCGCCCTGGGATCGCGCCTGCTTGTTCTAGCCGCGCTACTGCTCGCGCTGGCCGGCGCGATGTTCACCGCGACGAGCAGCCCGGCGTCGGCGGACCCTAACTGCGCCGCCGGCACTTACTCCAACGGCTCGATCTGCGTGCCGGCTGACCCGGGCTATTTCGTCGCGACCGCCGGCGCGACGAGCGAAACTCCTTGCCCCATCGGAACCTTCCAGCCCAGCAGCGGCCAGGTAGCCTGCACACCTGCCGGGCCCGGGTTCTTCGTGGACACCACAGCCTCTGCGACAGAAACGGCGTGCGCTGACGGCACTTACCAGCCCGACAGCGGGCAGGTGAGCTGTCTCCCGGCCGGGCCCGGCTACTTCGTGGACACCACAGCCTCTGCGACAGAAACGGCGTGCGCTGACGGCACTTACCAGCCCGACAGCGGGCAGGTGAGCTGTCTCCCGGCCGGGCCCGGCTACTTCGTGGACACCACCGCCTCTGCGACAGAAACGGCCTGCGTGGCAGGTACCTACCAGCCCGGCACGGGCGCCGACAGCTGCCTCCCGGCGGCACCGGGCCACTACGTTTCCGCAACCGGTGCCACTAGCCAAAAGGCGTGCGCCGTTGGCACCTACGCGGCCGACGCGGGCGCCGCCAGCTGCACGCCGGCCGCGCCAGGCTTCTACGTCGATACGGTCGGGGCCGTCGTGGCCACGGCGTGCCCGATCGGGACTTACCAGCCGAACACGGGCGCGACTAAGTGCCTCGCCGCCTCACCCGGCCACTATGTCGCCATCGCCGGGCAGGCAAGCCAGACCGCCTGCGCGGTCGGCACGTACCAGCCAAGCACCGGCGCGGCAAGCTGCATCGCGGCGGCACCGGGTAACTACGTCTCTACGACCGGGCAGACCAAGCAGACCGCGTGCAAGGTCGGCACCTACGCGGCCGACGCGGGCGCCGGCAGCTGCACGCCGGCCGCGCCGGGCTTCTACGTCGATACGGTCGGGGCCGTCGTGGCCACGGCGTGCCCGGCCGGGACCTATCAGCCGGGCACCGGCGCGAGCAAGTGCCTCCCCGCCGCAGCTGGCCACTTTGTCTCCACAACCGGCTCGAGCACCGAGACGGCATGCGCGGCTGGCACCTACCAGCCAAGCACCGGCGCGGAAAGCTGCATCGCGGCGGCACCGGGCAGCTACGTATCTACCACCGGGCAGACCAAGCAGACGCCGTGCAAGGTAGGCACCTACGCGGCCGACGCGGGCGCCGGCAGCTGCACGCCGGCCGCGCCGGGCTTCTACGTCGATACCGCCGGGGCCACCAGCGCTACGGCTTGCGTGGCCGGTACCTACCAGCCCAGCGCCGGCCAGAGTAAGTGCCTCCCCGCCGCAGCCGGCCACTACGTTGCTACCACTGAGGCCGTCATCGACACGCCGTGCGTGGCCGGTACCTACCAGCCCAACAAGGGCGCCGTAGCTTGCATCGCCGCGAGCGTCAATCACTACGTCCCTACTAGCGGATCCACGAAGCAACTCGCATGCCCTGCGGGCACGGATCAACCGGACACCGGGCAGGCAGCGTGCGTCCCGGACTCAGGTAGCCAAGTCGCCACGCAAGCAGCGGCGGCCGATCTGGTCGTCGGCACGGCGCCAGGCAGGACCGTGACCGTTTAGGCGCCTAGTCATCTCAGTCCCCGGCGAGCGGCATGCGCAATTCGAATAACTACGCTATGTGGGGCGCCAAGTGAGCTTGGCCCCCGTTTCCCTGACCTGACCTGAGGTGGCCTCGGCCG
>Ga0335072_10000605_pt1 | contig 66554 bp, 61 predicted proteins | sample Lox_Sample_21_FD_206725 | JGI IMG/M metagenome (GOLD analysis project Ga0335072, IMG submission 206725) | Soil microbial communities from Loxahatchee National Wildlife Refuge, Florida, United States - Lox_Sample_2.1 | ecosystem: Environmental > Terrestrial > Soil > Wetlands | place: USA...
CAATTTCGGTCAAGCTCTTCAATCTTCCCTTGAAGGCTGCCTTTACGTCTTACTCGCCGCTGAGGCTTCCTCCTCCCAGGCTTTACCACTGCTGTTGGACTGGTCACAAACCTCACACAAGGAGATGGTGTGCTTGGGATTACTCTCAGAACAGGATTGCTCAAGGCAACCTTGATCTCAAATTGGACATGGCTGAATCCACTCGCTCTTGTCGCACATGGAGGACATATGTTCTTCATCCAAAGTGGGTGATACCAGAGACCACCGGTGGTATCAGTTGCCTTGTATCCAGAAGCCAACCCGAGGATTGCCCCTTTCCCAAGCTCTTTCTCATCCATATGTGCATTCAATGGCTTTGCTTGCACAGACAATATCTCTCTCTCGCCATCTCAGCCGAAAGCAACGAACTCCAAAACACTGCGGGTCTTCACAATTTACGCCCAAAACAATGTCGCGGCGGCTGAAATCTGCACCCTGGCTGTAGAAGAACCGAGACTCTGCGAAACAACAGCATGAATTGCACTCCTTGGAGCTCAAGCAGTTTAGGCTAAGCTATAGTTGCGGCCCAGTCACAGAGTGCACTTGAACATGGAGTGCGTTGTGCGAAACTGAGGTAAACGTCATCGAGACGGAAAAGGATTACTAATATACGGCACAATGGATGGAGCGTCAGTCTATACAGCCCATTGACCGAAAGCCGATGAGAGGATCCCATTGGACAAAAGGTTGGGGGGTTTAAACAAGTTTCAGGTTAAGCAGGTGACGATAACGCGTGGACTGCGCGGCCTGGGTGGACAGTAGAAAAGTTGAAGGAATGGACGGTACTGCAGCTAGGAAAGCATTTCGCAAGGACTCTTTGATGGTAAAACACAGCTTGTCCACTAAGTTGTCCATCCAAACCTAGCTACGAGTCCGTGTAAGGTGAGACAAAGCAGTGGCATGTTTTGTAAGTGCCGGAAGAACAAAGACGGAGCGCCTTGCTCTCGTTGGCCCAAAATTGGCACAGGGTCCACCCGCACTCCGCAGGCCGCCATTGGTTAGGGGTAGTCTCGGGCCTGACTGGCTTGCTGAAGTGGAACAGTAACTTAGGTAGTTCAATTTTAACACGCATAAGACGACTTCCATCCATCCATCCGACGCATACCTCCCAGCTCATCAGTTCGGACCAGACCTACTCTGGATCATGGCAAACGAGGCCTCTATTGCTGCCACGAACAGGTCGCTGAGGCTCATCAAGGCTGTGAGTTCGCTGCCGGCACGACCAGCCAACCGCTCAGCGCCTCAATATTGACACATGATTTACAGGAGCTCGAATTTCTAACAGACTCTTCCGTCATCTCGCCGCAACAGCTCTCCTCTATCCTTGCTCAGCTACCCGCTCAGACACCACTCCATGCTCCTTTATACACGCCAGTTACCGGTAGCTCGCCTACACCGCCTACCAACCTCTTCACCAACGTCAATCTAAACGAGAAAGCGAGTTATGGCGTCGCTACGAATCCTGCGCCACCACCGCCTGCTTATGCTTCGGGACCCCAAATATTGTCAATAGCTGCAGCGTTGTATGCCTACACTCCTACAGACGCAGGGGACCTAGCATTACAACCGAACGACCGCATTCAGGTGACGGAACACATGAACAATGACTGTAAGCCATGCACGCGACCCTTTTTAGGAACATCTTGGATACTGATACAGAGATACAGGGTGGCGAGGGCGCAACGAACGAACTGGTCTCGAAGGCATATTCCCAAGAAGCTATGTCAACATTGTGGAAGAGAAGAGGCCGTTCCTTATTTCCTCACCATCGACAGATTACGGCAACATGCCGCTGGCTGTCAGCCAGTCCAGCTCCGCCACACCAGCAGAAGGCAGAAAACCCAGCAAATTCGAGGAGAATGGGAAAAAATTCGGCAAGAAAATGGGCAATGCCGCCATCTTTGGTGCTGGCGCCACCATTGGCAGCAATATTGTGAACGGCATTTTCTAGTTGGCTCTCACTGCAAATGCTTCTATGGTGTCAGAAAGGAGATTTTGGCTTCTGAACGATGGTGTTGGTTATGATGGGACACGGTGACTGAAAGGGCATCGGACAAAGCAAGACTGCATGGAAAAGGCGTTTCGGAAATACAGAAACTGAAATTCTTGTCCTATTTCGGCATTAGATCCGACGACATCTATTTCTTGACGAAACTACATTTTTCCTTTGTGCATATTCTCGGGTTTGGCCTGGCTATTGAGCCAATAGGGATACTATCATATTTCACAGCACATTCAACTAAGTTCTAGTAGAATACTTTGAATGTTTGATAGTCTGTTTGTGGCTTAAGAACAGGGCAATTGTGCAACCGTGAGGTAGGTACTTGCTGTCTCCCACGCGTGTAGATTCCCGATATAGTGCTCGGCACGATCTCCGGCTGTCTCCTTCAGTCCATGCGACCATCTCGTCTCGTACTCCCCCCACGACCACTTCGGGCTAAGACCTAGAAGCAGGCGTGGAAACTCAAACAGGTTGTCGCTTGGGTATTGGGCTTTGCCCTGGTCCTAGCCGTCCAGATTCGACATGCATCATTCTCCAGAATACATTTTCTTGCGGCTGGCGACCCTCTAGCAAATTCGGAGCATGGTTGCAGAGAAAGCTCGTTGTGACCCCAAAGCAAGATCCCCCGCGCTCTCTCTCTCTCCAGGTCTGTCGTTATTGAATCCAACCATCTCACAAAGATTCTCCCCGTCAGTCATCTTCCCTAGCTGGTGGCTTCCCAGCCCCTTTGATCATAGCCTCGATCATTTGTGCTCTGACAATCTCCTTACTTTCTCCCATGCCGATGGCCATATAAGCAAGTAGAGGTGGGTGGCCGATGTAGCTGGCGTAAGAGTCACGGATGATGTTACTTGTCCATTCATGGCGTGTTGTGTCAGCATGACCAGTGCCCACGTATTTGGCTTGCAAGGACTCAAGTTGTTGGAGGGTACGAAGTTTGTCTGCCATGGTGTCGAAAAGGTGTGATGTCTGGGAGGGGGGTTGAGGAGGAGGCTGAGGAGGCCGGTGGGAATGGTAAGTTACGGGACTAGTTGGAAAAAGGTGTTCCGTTTGTTGCCGCGATGGTAGGTTGGAATTAGTCCAGAATATACCACAGTATGTCCTCCGTTTCTGGTCGCCGATGAGGCTATTGAGAAGGATCCGAATGTTATGCAAGAAAGCCCGAAGTTTCGCGAAAGGTTCTGCAACAGGGAAGGCACTTCCTTGCAAAGCTGCGACACGCCAAGTGTATTTTTGAGACGGAGCCCCCGTGAGCCCCTCCAACAATCGGCAGCAGCTACCCCACATCCTTCGCCACGGGCAACTGGCCTCCGGATGCGCGAACTGGAGGGAGAGTATCTCCCGTCATTATCGCGTTGATATATGGCTCCCACCTTCGTTTCTCCCGCCCCTCGGCAGCTTCTCATCTCACCATGTCCGCCATGAATCAGCTACGTTCCACAATGCTCTGCCGAGCCAGCTCCTCTCTCTTACGAGGCTCTCAGCCTCGACCTACCTACGTCATGTCTGCTAGCAACCGATTGAACGCGGAGATAAGACGCCTGCAGTCAAGCAGTGCCTCAGGCGGTATACAGAAGATCAAGGTCAAAAACCCCGTTGTTGAGATTGACGGCGATGAGATGACGCGGATTATATGGCAAGACATCAAGGACAGACTGATACTGCCCTACCTTGACATCGACCTCAAATACTATGACCTGGGCCTTCCCTACCGAGACGAAACGGACGACCAAGTCACCGTCGATGCGGCGCACGCGATCATAAAGCACTCTGTTGGCGTGAAGTGCGCCACTATCACGCCAGATGAAGAGCGAGTCAAAGAGTTCAATCTGAAGAAGAGTACGAAGCTATCGAATAAATGTCCCTTGAAGCTGGCAGTGTCTAACTTATCCTAGTGTGGCTTTCTCCAAACGGTACCATTCGAAATATCCTCGGCGGGACGGTCTTTCGAGAACCTATTGTCATTCCGCGCATACCCCGTCTCGTTCCAGGGTGGAAACAGCCGATCGTAATTGGGCGTCACGCTTTCGGTGATCAGTACCGCGCCAAAGATACAGTTATTGACGAACCAGGCACACTTGAGATGGTCTTCACACCCAAGAAAGGCGAGCAGCAGCGGATCAAGGTCTTCGATTTCGAAGCCCCGGGCATTGCGCAAACCCAATACAACACCTCTGCGTCGATAAGCGGCTTCGCTCATGCCAGCTTCAAATTCGCTCTGGAGAGGGGCTACCCGATGTACATGAGCACGAAGAACACGATTCTGAAAAAATATGATGGGAGGTTTAAGGACATTTTCCAAGAGATTTACGAGTCAACGTACAGGAAGGAGTTCGAGGCCAAGAAGATCTGGTATGAACATCGTTTAATAGACGACATGGTGGCGCAGATGATCAAGTCTGAGGGCGGCATGGTCATTGCTATGAAGAACTACGATGGTGACGTGCAGTCTGACATTGTGGCACAAGGGTTTGGCTCACTCGGCCTCATGACCTCACAACTCGTCACACCTGACGGTCTGACCCTCGAGGCAGAGGCTGCCCACGGAACTGTCACCAGGCATTATAGGGAGCACCAGAAAGGGAAGGAAACTTCAACGAATCCGATTGCATCGATATTTGCTTGGACAAGGGGCTTGGTGAAACGGGGCCAGCTGGATAAGACGCCTGAACTTGTCACTTGGGCCGAGAATTTGGAGAAAGCTGTTATTGACACGGTCAACGATGAGGGCATAATGACGAAAGATCTTGCACTTGCTTGCGGGAAGAAGGAGAGGTCAGCTTGGGTCACCACGAGCCAATTTATGGAGGCAATAGAGAAGGGGTTTAAGAAGAACCTTGCTGCAGAAGGACTGGGAAAGAACGCATGATACGACAGAAGGACTTTCAGACCGATAGAATCTCAGGTTCGATGTACCGTTTTTCGGGTGTTTCCTCCGTTGGTGCCCGATTGCATCCATAGCCAGAATCAGAAAAGAGGATAGACTTACTCCGTAGGCCATGATCGCTGTCTATAAGCAAATTTTCATCATTCGTCATCCCGTAGACTCCACAGATTTTAGACGATTGTCCATTCAAGATCAAATTCGCTTGACTTCCCAACTCTATCGTTGTCCTTAGCCTTGGCCTGGCCCCCATCCACTCCCGCCGAAAGATGCCCATTATCACTTCTTTGGCGGGAATTTCGGCTCTCCAATCCCAGTTCCCCTCAGCTTGATCCCTAGCACTCTCTCCATGGCCCCAAGCACCTTCTGGTCCGGCGCCGCAGTGCCCTTTTCGAAATCTTGGACAACTGTAACAGTTGTGTTGCATTTTGTGGCAAGATCCTTCTGTGTCATCTTCGGCTGGATTTCATTGCGACGCTTCACGATAGCTTGCCCGACTTCCAGGCCGACCGTCTTGGGTTTCACGATCTCGTCGGAACGGTCGACTTTGGTCAAGTGCTGTCCTTCTACAGATGGTTTCTAGAGGCCGTATGTTAGCTCCCACTGTATGGAAATGGTTGGTGAAGAAACTCACAGTATTTGCCGGAGCGTATTTCTTCTCGGTACCTAGAATGGCGCCTGAGCGGGCTGCTGCATTGATGGCGGACTTGCCCTTGATGACTTTCACGTGGTCACCACCACCAGCACCGCCTCTAGCTTTGCTGCCGATGCGGGTGACGCTATCCCAGTCCTGGTCGGCCATGTTGAGATAAATGGGTTGTTTGATTTAGGTGGCGTGCAAATGGAGGGTAAGGTTCAGATGGCGGTGGGGCTGCAGTTGGTTGCGGTAAGAATAATCGTCAGAACCGCGATCACAGTGGTTGTCGTATGACCTAGGTCTGTAGCCGGAATAAAAAGAGTCCTTTGGAGTTGTCCAGAAGAGCAGTGAGGCAAAGTGGTGAGCGAAGAATAAATAATCGTCGGTCCGTTGGCCGATGAGTCGACTCTAGAAGCTCCTACGCCAAGTATTTTCGGCTTCGATGACTTCATTTAGCGACATATTTTCCTCAACCACGTTCGCCTTTTTGTTTGCCAATCTATGCCTGAGCACGTCGTCTGAATGTTTCGAGGCGAAGGCCCGAAAGGGCGCAGATGCTCTATAGAGGCTCGTGTTACCCTTGATACGAAAAGTCTCCTAGTCCATTACGTGTCAATTGATGTATTTCCCACTCTGAATTGATGTGCACACGGCGTTGTCCACGACCGAAAACATGTTGCGCAATGGAAGCCTTGGAAATGGTGGGGCGACAGACTGTAACCTCAGTGCATTTCCTCTTTCCGATGTGCTTGTGTCAGCAATACCTGTCTTCTCTCTTGCGGTATAAGGTTCTTGATCGGAGACGGACGCGACAGCTGTTGTGGTGGTGTCTTCGATCTGGCATCGGAAACTGCTATATCATTTTATTTCGCATGCTCTCTCTAGTACTTCAATCTTTCGGCTTTTCGTTGATGTTGGTTACTATGGTCCTGAGATGTGGAAGTCTGGTTCAGTGGTTCGGAATGTTACAACCAGTTGAAAGAAGAATGGTAACAGCCAGATCTACGGCCAGTGATGATTTCCTGCCAAACCACACATGCGCGGCTTTTCCCGGCCAATCAGTCATTCTCATATTCCTATCTTTTTGTTGGCATGCCGATCGGCTGGACAGGTCGAGCCGGCACCATTCTCTCCGCAGATTATCGTTCTAGGCCATTGGAAGGAGCCAGCCGAAGAACCTGGTTCAGCGTGGAGGCGGAAGACTATCTCGAAAGAGGAACTCATCCGGATGGGTCTACGTGGCAAGCTTTCGGAATACCTCAGAAGTCAAGGAGTTAGGCTAGAGCAGTATTCCCACGCGCTCCTCGTTACAGCACTACGGTTTCTTGGCTTCTCATTTAACCCTGTTTCGTTTTGGTATCTCTATAACGAGGCGAACCTTCTTGAAGCGATGGTAGGAGAGGTTAACAACACTTTTGATGAGAGGAGAATGTATTTCATGGAGAGGAAAGTAGACGGTAGGCTAGCATCGAAAGAATCAGTCTGAAATTTTGAGTACAGCTGATGGAAGGATTTCCACATCTCGCCTTTCAACTCTCGAGATGGCTCGTACACGCTTCAAGCTACAGATCCTTACGCCGATGACGATGCGGGCAATTTCAAGATTGATTGCAACATTGTTCTAAAGACTGCAGATCAGAAGGCCGAAGTAGCTGTTCGAGTCTTTTCTACCGCTTCGGCACTTGATATCATGTCTATGGCGAGGTGGCAGACGTTGGCCTCCGTGTTCCGCTGGTGGTGGGTGGGCCTCATGGCGAACCCACGCGCATCCCGCATGAGGCGTGAATCCTCTGGGTTAAGAACCTGCAGGTCTACTATCGACCTGAGGTAATGAAAACAAGTATTGGATGACAAGAGTCTCGTGAAGAAGCACATTTGGAGCCATATTTCCATCTATTCTTAGAGCGACTCGTGCAATGTTCGCAGGACGGCCTTCTACTCAGCTACATGTCTGTAGTAGGGTCCTCGGCGGGGTCGCTTGAGACCATTGGAGTTTCACAGTCTGATCTCACCCACCCCAGCCAGCCAGGGATTGAAATCCGAGTCCTGACGTCGTCGCTCTACAGTCGGTTTGTGAAATTTCAAAACCACAGGGAAGAATTCGACAAGCTTTGTTTCGACGCGCCGGCCTCTGAAGAACTCAGCTTCATATCTGATCGTGCCACTTTCTTGGAATTGCTTTCGAGAGCAGAGCAGATAGACCCCGAAATCGCTGGTGCCCCATTTCGCTCGCGCGTCCTTGGGTGGATTCGAGGAAAGACGCCCTTGTACACGGTGCTGTTCCACAATACGGTAACCTACCCCCATCCCGATGACCGGCGTATTTGCGGTCTTCCGAAGCTTGATATGCACGTCCTGAAGGACGGGGACAGTCCCAGCAGAAGACACTATGGTCGCAACGTGACTGCACTACTACTTTCAGATCGTCTTGCCTTTGGGTGGACCCAAATCATGCGTCTCTATGGGGTATGCCACAGTTAGAAGTAACCAGAAGTTACTCAACTCCAGATCTGCTGGTGGGACCGCCTACACGTGTGCTGCAATCCTTGGGATACTGGGACCGCATCTGTGGGTTTTTGGAAGCAGATTAATCTGACATTCGCGGACTCATCACGAGGCAGGAATCCTCTAAGGCGCCTATTATACATCCGAATCCTTAGGAGGGCTGGCTCAAGACACGACTTGCATTGGGTTTGTTCTTGTGAACAAGATGTTCATTCCGGAGCCCCATTATCATTCCCTAATTACAATTTGCTTACGCCCAGATGATATTAACGCGATACAATCCATTATGAAGGCTACGCATTTTGTGCGTCATTGTGTATGTCAGTGTCAGCTGCCGCCTTCCAAGCTTCCAAGCTCTGAAGCTCTGAAAGCGCGGGCCGCTCACTCGCCATGGTGGATAAAGATGCCTCTCCGGGGTTCCGCATAAGGCTACCGAGGCTGCACTTTCTCACCTTGCGGGGAAAGGGAATGCAGATCTCTGCCAGGAGAGGCTCTATTTGATCTCGGATTTTGGAACGCGGTTATGATCACAGTAGGTTGTCGAACCGAGCCCTCGACAATGTGACATTTATGGCTGTTCTGTCTGCTGTAACTGCTTAGCCTGGCTTGGCTGCGTCCGGCCCCCTATTGGCCAGAACGATAAGTTGCATGTGCATCACAATCCCATATGCGTTGCGCCGATTCGTTCGTCCTCCGGCTACAGTCCGTTCTGGTCTTTTCCCAAGGTGGGGTAGATGGGCGACTGTGGATTCAAGGGTGCGTCAGCTCCCATATACGTAAATATAGTAAGCTGAGCCATTCTAAGAGCCTTTGAGTAGATTACGTCCTCAACATTTATAGCCCCCCATTCACTCAACGCTCTGTCTGCTTTCTCTTCTCAACAGTGACCTCGCCTCAAGAGCCTTAACAGCTCGTTAAGTAGAAAAGGCCCCACCACTCATCCAGCAGCAGCAGCAGCAACTTCTCAAGCATTCATCAGCATATCGTCGCATCATATGGCCAACATGGATAGTCATACCAATACCACCAATGGACATAGTACTTCCGCCATTTGCAATACTGCAGAGGAGTTTCTCGCCCACGAATACGACTTCGTCATCGTTGGCGGAGGGACGGCGGGCCTCGTAGTTGCAGCACGCCTAACAGAGAATCCCGATGTCACGGTTGGCGTGATTGAGGCTGGTAAGAACAGGTTGGGTGACATGTTTGTGGACACCCCTGCATTGTTCGTGAAAATGCTCGGCGACGAAGACTATGATTGGAAGTTCCACACTACTCCTCAGGCTTGTCCCTCCCCCTCTCTAGCGAGAACAACGTCCGGGGTGCTAATGAGATCTTAGGAAGGAAACAAGGGCAACGTTCATCACATGGTCAGAGGAAAGATGCTCGGTGGTTCCAGTGGCATCAACTACATGATGTAAATGACGACGTCCAACAGGCTCATAGTAACCGACTTACTCTCCCCCAGGTATGTACGTGGCTCCACTCAGGACTACGACGACTGGGCTGCTCTGGCCGAGGACCAGGGCTGGTCCCATGCTGAAATGATCAATTACATGCGCAAGCATCAGACTCTCGAGCCTATTGACGAGAGTATCACAGAGGTAAAAGCGGCTCTCTCTACTTGCCAACGTTCATGGCCTTCTCGAGGAACTGACAGGTAAGCAGCGTGGCACCATGCCCTTTGTCGGAGAATATCATGGAACCAGTGGGCCCGTACGGACTAGTTTCAACGACTGGCAGCTTCCGCTCGACGCCGATATCATCAAAGCTTGTGATGAAGTTACCGGAATGACGAAGAAGCCCAAGGATCCTTGGAGTGGCGACCATATCGGCTTTTATAACACCCTTGGTAAAGAAGACGTGTTTCTACTCACCGCGAGTCAGGCATAGCTAACAATAGGATAGGGCTGGTTGCGAGGACGGGTCCGAACAGAGGCAAGCGAAGCTATGCGGCCAGAGGTTATTTTGAGGCAAATCAGCACCGCCCGAATCTCAAAGTCCTTTGCGAGGCGCTGTCTACAAACGTAGTCCTTGAAGGCAATGTTGCCAAGGGCGTTGCATTCATGCACAACGGATCGAAGCATACGGTCAATGTCAAGAAGGAAGTAATCGTTTCTTGTGGTGTGATTCAATCTCCACAGTTGCTCGAGCTTTCTGGCATTGGCGACCCCGAAGTCCTGAAAGCAGCAGGTATCGAATGTAAGGTTGAAAATCTCGGTGTTGGCAACAACTTCCAGGACCATTGCCTGTCAATCGGGGTGTACCAGCTAGCCCCAGGGACTATGTCGCTGGACGCAATGTACGACCCAAAGGTCATGGAAGATGCTCAAAAGACCCTCATGGAGAAGCAAGGTGGGCCTCTGACCGGGATATCAAGTTGCCAAGGGTTCTTCCCCTACAAACTGTTCGCCTCGGACGAGGAACTGAAGGAGACAATTCAAAGCCTCAAAGACACCAAGTTCCGAACTCCATACGAAAAGCAACAAATCGAGCAGATCATCAGACATCTCGAAAGCAACTCTTCTGCCAATCTTCAAATGGTAGCCGTCTGTGTAACCGGCGGATACGAGCATGGGATCCAGGATCAGAGCTTGCTCCTGCCTGCAGTCGATCCATCGAAGGGCATGGGTTGTACACTTTCAATTTGTCTCCAGGTAGGAATTCTGCGCTTCGACGGGTGCCTACCTCTACCCCTTGATTTCAGTTTTCTGACCCTGCCTAGTATCCCGCCTCACGCGGTAGTGTCCACATAACAAGCTCTGGTGAGTCCGTTCATGCATCGCTTAAGCCCAAGATTGATGACATAGCAGATCCTACAAAGTATCCGGCCATCGACCCAGGCTACCTCAGGCATCCTGCAGACGTGGCGGTGCTCGCTGCCGGATTGAGAATGATTGACAAGGTTGCAAACTCACCTCATCTCAAGGACAAATTTACAAAGCGCCTGTTCCCTGCTCCCGAAGTCGACCTCCAAGACATTGAGCAATCTAGAGCAGCAGTTCAGTAAGTTACTAGGCATCCCTTTGCTGACCCGAACTAACACATGGAAATAGTGACTGGGTTCTCTCTGAATACCATCCAATTGGTACCTGCGCCATGGGCAGCGCTCTTGACAGCCGGCTACGAGTGAAGGGTGTAAGTGGATTGCGAGTGGTAGATGCAAGTGTCTTCCCCAATAACGTGAGCGGAAACATTGTCAGTTCTGTGTATGCCACTGCGGAGAAGGCCGCGGACATTGTCAAGGCAGACTACACCTATGTAGCATCCCAGAAGGCTGTGAAGTAGATAGACAAGGTCGGAGAACGCCTCGCTAGTCATGTTCCCGCTTTTGATAAGTCCATTCGACACTTCGCCCTGATTTGTAGAGCCCATAATTGCAAAAGGATTCATAGCCATCTTGTTGCCTGGCCTAAGCAAGGCTGAGTCTTATTGCGCCTGCAATGCCAGGACCCCCACTCGGAAGTCTCGGAACAGAGAGACAACCCCCTTGGTGCGGCGTCCCCTAGAGGCTAGCGCTTCTTTAGCGCGGCATCCTCGGGTCAGCCAGTCAGGTGAAAGCCGTAGATATTACTGCGGCAAAAGAAACCTGTCACACACTTGCCCTGCTGCCTCAGGTGTCCTTGCAAGCCTGCAATTCGTACGCGCCTCAGAATGTTGATGAGGTGGCTGATAGATCCAAGTAATGTCGGGCAGCAATGCCTAGCGATTGTACCTCTCACGACCTGTATCCCAAGCCACTCTAATGCGGCAACCATATACAGTAAGCCGCCGCTCCTTTTTTGAGTCTCGCTCATAGATAGGTCATGTATTCCAAGACGTTGACACGGGATGAACTCGCTAATATGAGTTTGTGGTGGGTAAGTGGTGATCCCGCCGAGTTTTGTATTAGGCCTCTACTCCTTTCGCTTCTCTCCGCTGTCCACGTCGTCACGCTTTTCTCCTGCTGCCAGAAGTTCCAATTAACAGTGTCCTGCCATACTTTCCCTATCCTTCCAATAAAGTGGCTTTGAGCATAGCTGTCGTTGGGGCCTTGTATATTTTCCGTCCAAACGCTCTCGGAGAGGCCCTCACGCGAATCCACCGGTGGCCAGATTTTCTTAGGATAACACTCTTCAAGACCCAGCTTTCCCTCTAAACTGTACGCAGTCCAGCATTACTCGCAACCTCTCTCGCCACGCGCTCTGGAACTGGACTCTCCTTGCGTACCGGCTTCGGGTAACATGAGAACCTCTCCTCAAGGAGTTCACAGTCTAACTATGGCTTTCCAAAGTCCGTAACAACTAATAGCACGATCGTGCCACCCTTCCTATCACTGAGGTCGACAAACATCGGGGTGCCTTCCGCGTCGACCCATTTGGCCCATTGGTTTTACCGGAGACTTGATAATCTAGTCCAATTCCTACTAGGTGGAAGCACACCGCAGGCACCTTTGCCAAAAAGTTCCCACCGAGGGAGAAGACTACCAGATTTCCCCATTACTTTTTATCCCAGTTTCCAAACCTTCGGCCAGAGTCCGTTGAGCCCCTTCCTGACTAAATACATCCCAATCTCATTGGAGGCCTGTCCCTATTTAAGTGGCCCAAACAAAGGATACGTGTGAGTTACCTGGCAACCCAACCTTGTGACCGGACCTAATTCCTGGATTCAGCCAGGGTACTCTTGCAAATGCGTATAAGGTCATCGTCACTTGCTGCAGGCCTCAAACCCGCACCTGGTCCTCAATAAGCTGAACAACGTGCGACTCAGACGATAGGATTGGTCTCACCTCATCTACTTACATTAGGGACGCCGAAAAAGTCATGGATTTGGCCGGAATGGACTACCAAGGAATGCATTCTCAGAACCGGAACGTCCACCGGAGGACACCTCATGCCACCCAATATGTCCAGAGCGGGGATCAAGTGTATGGAAGTGCTCAAGATATGGATTCGTGGATTGCCGGAACCGCAAGCTCGGACAGTTTTATTCCAGATATGTTTTCCGGTTGTGTAGATTGGTCCACACTTGCTACTCCTGAAACGGCTCCCGGTTACATCTGTGAAGTACCCGTATATGCCCACCAACTCTACGTCGATACAATACATCACCCGGCGGATGCGTACCAGAGCGGAACCGAGCCGTCGCAAATGCAGCCGCAAGAGGATAACCATCCGTTCCAGGTGAACCTCGTACATCCCGCCACTGGGGGATTCCGAGAAAATCATTGGCCACGGCCTCCTAAAGCACCACAAGGTGACTTCCCTTCAGGATTTTGTGTGGACAATGCGAATCTGGATGGACCATTAGGAGCCCTTAATTGCCAGGACTGGGATACATGCTACTATGGTTCTCTTCTCCCATGCAATCCGACCCACAAATTCCATGGCTCATTATTCCACAGCGATTCATTATCCTTGGCCTCGCTACCAGTACGTGAGGCCACCTCTACCGCCGTTCCTCCGGATCTATCCAGCTCGCTGCATCCTATCACAAATTTGGTCAACTGTCCCAACATGGGGTACAACTCGGCCTCGGACACATATGCAGTTGCAGCTGACATACGAATTACAGGATCTAAAGTAGAGATAGGAGACACTGTCAGGAGCCCGATGTTGAACTATCATCGAACGCCTTCTACTCAATTACTACCACCGCCTCCTGCCGAGAGGACGCAACCTATGTCCAATGATGTTGGCCACCCCGCAGACTTCGAAGTGTCTAGAAATACCGGCCCAGAATTGCAACAAATCGTGTGGAGTTCGTCGACGGGGGAGTCGGTTCTGGTAAGAGCGAAGAGATCTGTCAGCGATGCAGACCGAGCCGAAAGCCAAATGATCCGATCGCTTGGCGGCCAATGCAAGAAATGCAAGAAAGACAAGAGGAAGGTATGGATCTCGTTACTTACCTACTACCCGGCTTTTCGCTAAGTCTTGAAGTGTAAGGTTTCTCACCTCCAGGCTAGGTCTGATGCTAGCCCGACTTCGCCTTCTGCGAAGACTTGTTCCTCCTCCGAGTCTTCACTTGTACTAGTCTCAACGCACAAACGACGTAAGGTTGATCAGCCTGATGTCCATGCTCAGAGCCGCTGCCAAAGCTTGGAGCCCGCGCGTGTAGACGGCCGACAACAAGGTACCGATTCGGCGTCAGGACGCTCCCCCTCACGTGAGAACCGAAGCAAGAGCATTTCCTCCGCCGCTGGCACAGTGGGAAGTGCTGACACACCGCCACCCAGTGAACCTGGGACGATCGTGTCGAGCACGGTTGATGTGGACATTGCCAACTTCAGTCAATACGACCTAGCCTTTGGCGGCCAGTTTATGTACGGAAAAAGCCCCTCCCCCAACCCACAATGCCTAGCAAGTTTGACTGACATGAAGTCCTCGGCGATGGTTCAGTGACTGTTTTACACCTGAGTCACTGGGTTTGAATAGCCCAGCTGCCAGTCCAAGTGAACGCGGAGATCTGGCTGGCCGCTAGTTGTGTGACTCCAGTCACCACCACTGCCGGTTGCCGGCCAGTGGTTATTTGTACTATTCTTGTGGGAATTTCGGCGCAGATGGGATACGTTTGGAGCACAGGACATCTAGCAACCATGAAGGTCCTGATGGACATGGGTAGATTATCTCTAACATAATGAAGTCATGAGACTCGGGTCACAGCACGACTTGTATGTTTATACTTGTACTCAACTCTTTCCTAACATCTCTCTCTGCCCCCTCTTTGTTATGAGAGAAGGAAGTTCTGTACATCAACATACTTGACTAGCCTGAGTTGGCACAAATTCCTCACCATCGCTGTTTGGCGAAAGGGTGCTTCCTCAAATTTCTATCATTTCCCCTATATAGACAATCCCACTAGAGCGCGTCGGCGCCTGGCATTCTGACGACGAAGCCCGACATTCGTCACAAATCTGGGCGGACTGATGCAGCATGTCTCCGGCATGACACTGGCATCTAAAAGCCAGATCATTTCTCTTCCAATTCATGCATTTACTCCACTTGCACAACCCAATGTGCACTGACGGTGCCGAATCTTCACCCTTCAAACTCTCCGTAGGCCTAGAGTTGTCCTTCTATTGCTCCAAGCGGCACCAGCGGCCGGTGCTTGTAGGATTCAATCGTGGAGATTGACACATCTAAGTCATCCTCGTAATTTTGCTGGTTTGGATCAGAGAGATGCAGCAGCAACCGCTCCAGTGCCTTTGAAGGCAGCCTTACTCGTGATGACAACCTCGACTGGGTATTTCCACTCCATGAATTGTTTCCATCCTGAGAAAGGTATCAGCATCATCTCAAGCCGCAGGCATATTTCCTTACATACCCCAATATGCAAATTTCCTTCCAAAGTATTTGCCCATGTACGGTACGATGACCAAACTTAGCAGAAGCTCAAGCTGCTGTAAGCTCTCTTTCCACTCTTTCTCGGCATCAGATTCCTCAAAGTCGCTCTCGCTGACCGTAACATCGTCTGAATCTGTCTGTGACTCTGGGAGGGAATCTATGTCGTCGTCTGAGCCGCTCGTGGAAGGATATAGGAGTGACGGTTGAGATGCGGAGGGGTCTGAGGTGATAAAGGATGCCGAATCGGCAGACATGGTTGGGAGGGCCAACGTTGGGTACTTTCTTCTGCGGTCGCCTACCGCATTGATGGCGATGACTGCATCGTGTGAGGCTTATGCTCAAGTTAAGTGGTCACTAGTCGCTATTGAAGACGCAACTCTAGAAGTGTGGGTGAGGTTTGTTTGGGTCTATGATGTACGTTCAAGCTTCCAAGTTCTGCCCGTAGGAATAGCTCCGCGAGCGCGTCACATGATTGGTTCTTTTTTTGAGTCATTGGCCACCGAGGAATTCCATCAGACATCCTCAGCATTATCTAGAAACGTCCTACTCTTCGCCTCGCAGATTCATAACCCTATTCCATCAATATACACGCAAACCCCGCTTACAGCTCAGTACGGCAAACATAAGTTCTAGCAAGCCCAGCATGGCAGACGTGGTAGGTCTTGCCGCACATTCCTTGTGGGTTCCACCGAACAGTGGGCCACTACTGTCCCACCTTCCTCCGCAGCTTTTGCCTACATGACTAATATCACCTTACAGGAGGTTCCGACAACAGAACGAAGATCTCGAAAGTCAGTGGCGTTCAGCGAAGGCACCACAATCATGGACGAAAACGGCGAAATTTCACAGGCGGTGGCGGGTGAGGACAAAACCACTGCTGTGAAGCACACAAATAGTGAGCTTCAAGATCGCCTTTTTTTGACCTACCCTATTCACCACTGATGACATTTTGACAGGCTTAGGGGACAAAGAAGTCGACGAAGTCACAGACATGTTCGCAGGCCTAAACAAGAAGAAGAAAAAGTCATCGAAACCCAAGACCGACAAAGAAGAAGCGGAGGCCGACATACTTCCTGCTACTGGCGACGGCGACTTTGATGCCTCGATCCTCAAGAAGAAAAAGAAGAAGTCCTCAAAACCCAAGGCCGCCGACGCAGGCGACTTCGAGGCGAAGCTCGCGGAAGCTGGTATCGAAGACCCAGACAATGAGCCGCCTGAGGCAGGAGAGTCGAACGGAGACACGAGGACACAAGATGGCGACCTTGCTGCCGGCACCGGCATATGGGCACACAATTCCACAACACCGATTTCCTACCCTCTCCTCCTGTCTAGATTCTTCACCCTACTAAACCAGTTCAACCCCGACATCCTCTCGTCAGGCTCGAAATCTTACAAGATTCCTCCCCCGCAATGTCTACGAGAAGGAAACAAGAAGACTATATTTGCCAACATTGCGGAGATCTCAAAGAGGATGAAGCGAAACGACGAGCATGTGACGCAGTTTTTGTTTGCCGAATTGGGTACTTCGGGTTCAGTGGATGGCAGTCAACGATTAGTGATCAAGGGCAGGTTTCAGCAAAAGCAGATCGAAAATGTTTTGAGGAGATACGTTGGTGAGCGAGATTGAGTGCGCCCTTTCCGTCCATGACAAAAATACTGATGAATACTGCAGTCGAATATGTTACATGCAAGACGTGCCGATCGCCGGATACAGAACTCAACAAGGGCGAGAACAGATTGTATTTCGTCACATGCAATTCATGCGGCAGCAGGAGATCAGTGACAGCTATCAAATCAGGTTTCACGGCACAAGTCGGAAAGCGCAAGAGGATGAATGTTTAATCGCGTGGAACAAGCTTCCAGGCTTCCATTTTTATTCGTTCTGTTCCAAGAGAGCAACGATTCTTCGCCTCCGATTGCTAGGAGGGTATGTGGGGGACCTCGAACTTAGGAGAGACTGTTTACGTATGCTGTGGCGTGGGACTTCTGCCTCGTCATCTGAACTGTCTCAATACAGAGGCGTTAATTGAGTCTGTGTAATATCCAACATACGTACATGTATCCAGGATCCTAAGCATCTATGTCTCCAAATGTCGATGCAAATGGCAACGTGACAAGAATGATTATCGCCCTTCAGTTCCACCATTAATTCCCTATTGTACATCCGCACTACTCTTTACAGATATGGCTCGTTTTCTTCTCCAGGATAAAAACGATTAAACCGAAAAGGCTCACAGAAGATGAAGTTTCCTTTGTCAACCCCCATATTGATCCCCGTACGAACGTTTCCCATTGCAGGCCGCTTGAAGGGGGGTCTGATCCCATATTCCACCAAAGGAAAAAGTATGGTTTGAGGAGCCGAGTGGGTAAGAAATCCTAACTGCGCATTTTGGAGGCGAGCATTTGCCTCAAATGGTCCGCTCCACATGCCCTCAAAATAAGCGGCAGGTTGTAGGAGGAGCAAGAACTGTCGTCATATGCGAAAGAGCTGGGCGTGGGGGAGTCGGAAGGGTTTCCCGCAAGCAGAACCACCAGCTTTGCGGAGCGGGGACCGGAGTTTTGGATGCGAAGAGGTTGGGCGTAAATGTGAGGCCAGAGAGAGAGAGAATAGGTTTGGTGGTGTGGGTAGTGCTCGCATTTGATGTGGATTTGTCGTTCGGTTGTTGGTTGTCTGATGTCCCCCCCTTTTAGCCTGGGCGGTTCGACATAGGTAGGGAGTTGTATGGGCGGACTCTTAATGGAAGGAAGGGCCCTCGACACGAGTGGGATCATGAGAGAGCATCATCACGCTCTCGACATTGTGAGGGAGTTGGGTTTATTGTTCTGGCGGTCTCAGTCGCTCGAGTTCTTCTTCCTTGTCAACAAGCTCTTGCCTGGCAACGTCGAGCTGGCTAGTAAGGCGTGTCACCCTCTCTCGCATTCTGGCGTGGTCTTCTTGAAGTTGCATGATTGTGGAATCCTTTGTGTGGAGTGTATTTCGAAGTTGTGCCACCTCTGACATCAGTGGTCTGATGCGATTCACCTCACCTTCCGTCTCCCGCAAGCCTGACAATTGCGCAAGGTCGGTACGTTGCTGCTGAATCTGCAGCTCCAAGATACCCTTTTCCTGCTCCAACGCCTGGACACGCGCCTCTTGCGCCAAAAGGCGCACGATCTCTGCGTTTTTCGTGTTGATTTCCGTTTCTAATGCTGAAATTCTCTGCGTGCCGTTACTCTGCGCCGTCTCCAAGTCGGAAATTCTCCTGCTCTTTGTACCCAACTCCTCCCTTGCAAGATTGACTTGTACCTGGAGGCCGCCTTGAACCCATTTGAGGACTCCGAACACCGATGTTGCTATCAGAAAGCCAATGAGAATTCCCAATCCTATTCCAAGGCCTAGCCAAGTTCGTGGATCCATCATTCCACAGCCGTGACGGACTTTGCACGCGTCTCGTACTGAGACTGCAGCAATACTGGAACTGCGAAGGTGTATGCAGAACTCTCAGCGTGCGACGGGTGTGGCGTTCCTAATAAGGTTGTTTCTAGTAGGACAAATGAACCTTAGATATGGAAATATGCGCCGCGAAATTTCCGCCACCAGGCTGACAAGGCTTCTAGAGCACAAGCATGCCGTGGAACTTCACGAGCCTAGGCCGTCAGCATTAATCAGAAAACTCCTTTGTACGGAAGTCCACTTGGCCCAGCGAGGGTCTTCCTAGCGCTAACGCGTAATGAAATGGTCGGGGTCTGAAGGTGACGCTCCACAGACGAGAGACGAACGGGCTATCGTAAGATGCCTGGGAGGCTCAACTCCTGATTACTGCGCTATAAAAGGTTCGACCGACTAAAGAACAATAGTACGTGAGGCGTTTTTAAGGGGTGCGCATGCCTTTTCCTGATACGACCTCGATTGCAGCAATGCCACGTCATCATATCTCACTTCGAGAAGAGCCTTGATGGTTATTGGGCTTTGCCTGTGCTCGTTCGACAACCTCTTTTCTTGTCTTGGTGCTCTCCTCTGGTTATTCAAAGTCGGTAATACTCGTGAAAAAAACATGGAGATGTCTTAGCGTGGAATTTAATGCAGCTCCGGGGGGAGGCGGGCCGAGCGTTTTCGATAAGCAGAAAACGTGGCTTTAACGGAAGATTAGCTCCCTCCCGGAACCTCATGCCAATTGGAGAGAGTGGAAAAATCAATTTCTGATTTTGGAAAAACACATGGGGGGGTTCCGGCGTTAGCGTGAAGTGACAAATGGTAGTACCCTCGAATCGAGAAGTGCCTATATCACGCCTAGATGCCTTCTTCAGTCGTAGTGGGGCACAATTTTATGGGAGTTCCAAAACCACCCACCGTAACCACATCACATATCTACTTCGGTGCAATTTCGGGGCCAAGGACTCCGTTGCCTGGTGGCTTGGGCGTAGTGCCACATCAACAATAATTTCTCCGGTATTCCAAGTTTTGCATTCCACCCAAAGGGTGCGATCATGTCAGGCGGGACAAAGCACAGGAGCTACTGAGCGCTGCTCTCCACCCAAACTAAATGAAGAATTGCAAAGTTGGGCGCGTTGAGAGAGAGCGGGTCGTGATCATCGTGGAGAAGAGGCCTTGCGCTGCGGGGCTTGGCATGCATAACCAGGGGGCGGGGCCTGGAGGGTAATTCCCCAAACTGACTCGAGCGGCACGTATCGCGCTTGTAAAAGGAAAGGACACTACCTACAACAAGTGCCACTCGACTTTGTGACTCGGCTTGCATGAAAGACAGGGGATGGTCGCTTCCATACAACAAATTTTTGTCGAAAATACTTCGCTTCGTATTGCAGCTAGTATTGATTGAAACGACGACGTATGAGGCTTTGATCAGTGGCAATAGAAGTCGTAGCAAGCTTTTTCGAAAGCATCTGCTTTTTGTCGTGTCACCAGTCTAAGCATGCCGGAGAACGACTGAGAAATCTTGCAATGGACTACTACAACAATAATTCCAGCACAGGTTTTTGCAACACCACCAATTGTCCACTCCCTCCAGATCTCCAGAAACTCGTTCGATTCTGGTACCTTCCTCCCGGAAATGATGTCCCAGAAGATGCCACCAGCTCCAGCTACTGGCCTTCCTCGGCCGTTTGTCTATGGCTCGTTTCATTATGGACACTCACAGCTTTTTGGACTCTGATCCTCGGAAACACTCATTTTGGAAGTAGATATCGACGTTGGCTGGGATTGCGTTCACCTGCAGCGTCGATTGGCCAAGCCTTCTTTGAGGTGGAACAGGCTGGAGTTCGAAGAGGAGACGCCGCGAGAGAAGCGGAAGCGTTTGATCTCTCCGCCATGTCGCTTGGTGGCAGTGTTTTCCTCCTTCTCGCTGCCAGTCTTGCCTCCGCGGGAATCCTATACAGCAGCGGACCCGGCTCCTCATTACGCGACCTCTTCGGCGCTTGGCTCGTCCGACCCCTTCCGTCGATGTTAGTCTTATGTCTTGCGCTCGTCAATCCCGAGTCATATATCGATAATGCCTTCGAAATGCTCGTAGTTGAGACCTGCTTTGGCTTGTTCTCCGTATGGCCCTTCGCCGATGTCGCTCAGAATACTCGCCCTATGTCCATGGAAGCGCAGTTGTACCTGTATGAAAACCCAACGGCAGCGCTGGGTGTCCGAATTATGAGAGCTGGGTCCGCTTTTGGATTGCTAGCTTGGGCAATCCTGCTTCTCTCGATTGTGCCCTTCGTCATTCTGGGTACTGGAGCGCGGCAGACGCCCGAATCACGTTCAGCCCTATTCTTGTTTTGCTTCTGCTACGATTTCGTGAAGGTCTTGTCGAGCTTCTTGCTGTGGGGAGGGGCGTTCGTGGTGTCTCCTAATATTTACGCCCCTGGGCGGAAAGAGACGGTTGGTGTAACGATCCTCTGGGCCGTGGTACCGGCCATCGACCTTTTGTGGAGGCATAGCTTCAGAAAATGGCACAATGGTGACTCAGTCGAATTGCAGAAATTGATTGGTCTTGGTGATGGCGACGAAGGACGACGGGTTTACATAATGCCCGAGTGATCTCATTGCTTGCTTCCTGTTATCTGGAACGTGGCAAAGCCTACAACTGTGGCACTTCAAATCGCACAGATCGCTTCCCGGTTTTGAAAGCCTTCCATATTTGCTTATCGGGTTCTAAGGCCTCTGCTGCGGCATGTTGTCTACCTCCTAGGATCTAGGAAAAGCAAACTTCTTCGACTCTGAGAGCGAAACGGTCCCAGACAGTTTCTCGAAAGGCTCAGAACATTTCCGAACCGACAGTGTCGATCTGCAAGAGTACGATACAAGCGTACAACAACAAAGGCCTACGATGTTCGATAAAGGCTTCATGAGATCCATGCAAATATACCGCCTACAGCTTCAGGATTGGCAAAAGCCGACGAAGGCAATGCATCTCTGCCTGAAAGCCAAATATAGTCTCCCGGAATGACTCGGGGCAGCCACATTCGGCAGCCCTGTTGCGTCCCACAGCCAACTTTGGCTATTGAGCATGCGGGAACACATTCACACTATATTTGGGAGGGCAAATGTTATCTGATTCTCCTATCTGAAAGTCTATGGGAGACTACGGGAATGAACCTCGCTGTTGCTAACTCTCGACACATCTACTGCTTAGTCATTTCATATTAAGCTGTCAGTATGGAGGGTGCTAGGCTTCCTAGAGTGTTTAGAGCGCTTCTGTTCTATCCTTACAGGCGGTGTCGATGCCGGTAACTCTACCGGTCCCGGGGATTACGGGCGTGCATTTCATAGGCATGTATCTCACAGGCGTGCATCTCGTAGGCATGTGTCTTATGGGCGTACATCTCACGGGCGTGCACCTCATGGGCGTGTACCTCACAAGCATGTACCTCATGGGCGTGTACATGGGTGTGTACATGGGCGTGTACCTCACGGGCGTGTACCTCACGGGTGCGTGCCTCAAGAGCGTATACCTCATAGGCCTGCATCTATGGGCGTGTACCTCATAAACGTGCATCTCATCACATAGGATGAAGGTATCTCCTATCCGTAGGTTGTGAGGGTCCATAGTATGAAGAGTGTAAATAGCGGCAGCTTCAGGCTCTGAAATTATGCGTGTTGGCGCCAAAGCCGGCCTTAATAGCACAACTCTTTGTACAAGTCAATTAGGCCTAAACATACGCCTGGCGGACTCACGTTTACCTATTCAAGTTGAACCGAGGTGACCTCTAACTAGCTGCAGTTGTCCTAAACCCTTCCAACCCTGCCAACTTGAGATGACCTCGACCTACTTTGAGGAAGTCATTGAGTCGCCCCACGATGGGACGGCCACATCTTCGACGCCTTTTGGCAACGCCTCGTCATCGGCCAAAGCGAGTGCTATCTCCAGCAAGATCACAACCCTGCTTTCGTCCTCCTTTGCCGACTCGGATGTTCGAGACGCCCTTGCTATTCTGGATGCCAGGGGCGTGACAAACAATGCAGAAACAAGAAGGAACTTGAGACAAGATGCACAGAAAGAGGTGATCGATTGCAATGCCGAGATCGTGGCGGACTTTGGCAGGGTCGCGGAAGTATGGCACGTCACCTTCAAGCTCTGCCCTTTTGCTCACAAAAGGCGTTTAGCAACTCAAAAGGATCGGCGCGGTGATTACTACGCTCAACCATACGTGTGATGAGATGCGAAAGCACATTGCTCTGGCGAAGCAGGAAACTGAACCTATGCTGGAGGAAGCCGGTCTGCTGATGGCTGCCAAAAAGGAGACCGAAGCCAAGCAGGATATACTCAATGCTTTCAATAAACACTTTATCGTCTCCGATAAGGACCTGTCGGCTCTTACGAGCTCGATGGAGCCCGTTGATGACCGCTTCTTTGAAGTTCTTGCTCATGTCAAACGGATACACGAAGACTGCGAAGCGCTGCTGGAAAGTGAGGATCAGATGTTGGGAATGGAGTTGATGGAACAGACGTCTAGAGACCTGGACGCCGCATTCAAGAAACTCTATCAATGGATTCAGAGGCAGTTCAAGACATTGGACCTGGAAGAACCGCATATCAGTGGCTCGATTCGAAGAGCATTAAGAGTCCTTGCAGAGAGACCATCGTTGTTCCAGAATTGCCTAGACTTCTTCGCGGAGGCTCGAGAGCATACACTGTCAGACGCCTTTCGTATTGCTCTAACGGAAGCCGTTGGAGCGTCAGAAGGAGCAAGTTCTGCCAAACCCATCGAGTTCTCTACGCACGACTTACTACGCTACCTTGGAGACATGCTTGCATGGGTTCATTCATCCAGCGTTTCGGAGAAGGAGTCGCTCGAAGGCCTCTTCATCTCTGACGGCGCAGAGATCGCCAAAGGAATAAAAGCAGGCAAGGACAGCGAACCCTGGTCTCGTCTCAGGTCAGAGGAAACGGAAAAGCAGAATGGTGATGACTCCTTTTTCGACGGCCAAAAGGCCCTCAACGATCTCGTAAACCGTAACTTAGCAGGGATATGTCACACGCTCCGCCAGCGTATCGAGGTCGCCATTCGCAACAATGATGACCCTGTGCTCGTGTACAAAGCCCTGCATCTACTGAGGTTCTACCGCAATTATTTCTCGAAACTTCTAGGTCCAGGTTCAGGCCTAGCAGAGACGCTGGGAGCCCTTGACGCAAAGATCTTTGAGCACTTCGAGCATCTTTTGCAATCCGAGGCAGATGTCGCCAGTGATGAATCTTTGCCTTCTGAGCTCAGTGTTCCGGCAATCCTGACTACAGCATTAGATCGTCTCGGAGTTCTCCTCAGGTCAGTGACAGATGCGTCGTCGGTCGCAGAGGTGGATCGCCTTCTTTCAGTAGCTCTGACGCCGTTCCTTGCAACTTGTGAGGAAATGGCAGATGAAATCTCCAATCCAATGCAAAGGGCAATCTTCCGCCTTAATCAGGGCCTGACCATTCGCTCACGCCCGGACATTGCTCCACAAGTCCCTGACACTTCAACGATCATGCAAGGTCTGACTGGAGGCATCACTGCATTAATGGGCGAATTGGTAGATCTGCAGCACGAATTCCTCCTCAAAGAGTCTGGCCTGCAGACTCTCCTAGACTCGGGCCTCTTTGATGGAAAGACGGTTTCTGTAAGAGCCGAAGAAGAGGCGGATGGAGACGAACTCATCATCGAGATGCTACAGGATGTGGCAGCGAAACTCGACGCCTTCCTCCCAAATGCGCAAATGGATGCGCTCGACAATCTAAAGACCCTCAAAGACAAGGTTGCTGCAAAGGAGATCACAGAAGCGGCGATACAAATGTTCTGCGATGATTTCGAGCAAGTCGAGCATGCTATCGAAGATCACGATGAAGAAGTCGACCGTGCAGACTCTGCTGTAGGAGACGAGCAAATGCAAGTCCCTAGTGTGGATCGCGATGCCCAAGAGGGCGACGAGAATGAGGAGGGGGACAAACGACGAAGGACGATGTTCGGGCCGTATTTCCCAAGAACTACTGCTGAGATCAGAGTTCTATTGAGTTAGCATTACTCACATAGAGATCCTGTCCAAGCGCGAAAATTCATAAATCTTCATTGGTCTAACAATTAGCATGGGTATCATTAACGGTTCTTTCTATTCGTATCGTCAGGGCCTGCCTTTGGAAACAGCCCGGTTCCCATCTCATTACTCCATCACCCATCGAGGCCTTGTAAACCATTCGCTGCTTCTCGCGCTGACAGATATGGCAATACTGCGCCCAAGAATCCTGTCTGACATCGCTTATTGACCAGCTTGACGCAATTGAGAACATTGGGCACGGCCCGCGCTCGCACTGATAGTCGTGTGGAGAGTATGCCGGCCAACTTTGTCTGCGGCCTGCCCTATATCTTCGTACCCACTTGCTCACCCGCCTGCAAGATCACAATCCCATACGGATCCCTATCCCTCTCGCTAATCTCCACTGTGACCGTTTCATCCTTCAAGGCGTCTTCCAGATGCTCACCCACCTCCCCTTCCCCCCCCTCCCTCACCCTTTCCCACTCTTTCTTTATCTCCGCCTCTAACTTTCCCTTCATCACACTATGCAAATAGCCCCTCTCACTATTCGAATGAAACAAGCTGACCACACATCCTCCCTTCTCCGTCACAGCTAGGGCCTCGTGATGGCTCAGCTCGCCTGTGAACAGTAGTCCGCCCCTGCCAGCAGCAGCACACTCACGGAGTACGGAACCCCCTATTCGTTACACGTGGTCAGCGGCGTTAATTCGGACAAGGGGGAGTTGGATAAGAAAATGGGTTATGGAAGGCGTCATTATGAGAACCCTACTCGAAATTTCCAAGCGAGTTATCACTAGAGACACAGAACTCACCAGAGCCAGGGCAGATGCCTACAGTGTGGATCTGGATGTCTTCGACGGAAGATGACTGTGGAACCGCAACGGGGAAGCCTTTGGGTGTGCCAACGCCGCGGGCGATGCGCTCGATGAGGTGAGTGAGAGGTTGGGGGGAGTTGAAAGTAATGAGGCGGCCTGCGCCGGTGTTGGAGGAAGTGTAGGCTGGGTTTGATTTTGAGGAGGCGTTGGCGTTGGCGGTGTCGAGTGCGGCAGTGGGAGATGGGTGGATTACGGAGCGCTTGTGGGGTACGACAGATGCATGAAGATCCGTTTTGGATATTGAGGTTGGGAGCGGATATGTGGGTTTCGAGTATGAGCGCTGTGAGTATGCCGACGGCCTCCCTACAGCCTTATCGCCGTGAGTTTTGGTGTCTTCGGGTTTCGCCTGAGATTTCTTCTCATGCGCTTCGAGCATAGGAGGTTGGTCACTTGTCGCCGTATGTGTTTCTGGCTCTGGATTGCTTAGTTTGCCCGACACGATATCGCATAGCCAATCAGTCATTCCATCTGGCACGGCATCAACGGCTGTATGTGGACAGTAGACGCTGATGCCCTGAAGCGCCAGTCTTAAGAGGGAAGATTGCTGACTGTCGGCTAGGGTGAGGGACTTGAGGCCACGGAATATGATTGGATGATATGAAACGACAATTGAGTGATTGTTTTCAATTGCTTCGTCGGCAACTGCGCGGGTCAGGTCGACGGTTAGGAGGACAGAGTTCATCTGTCGGCGGAGAGGGTCGAAAGGGGCTTCCAGGAGGAGGCCAGTGTTGTCGAAGGAGTTGTCGGCGAGGATTTCGGGATAGCTGAACGTCACAGTCAGCAGGATGCTCCAGAAGACCAGAAGTTGTTTACGTACAGCCTGCGCATCGAATTGATCACGGCATTGGTGAAGGGCGAGGCCGTCATGGCTGCATGAGATGCCATCTTTCGAGTCGACTGACGTGACAGTGCGAGGACTGAGCGAAACATGGGGCGGGACGCTATCTTACTCTCGCTTTCTAAGAAGCATACTTGCCGACCTTAAAGTTGAAGCTCGAGAGGTGTGGCGCGAGCTCTTTGGAGTTCTAGTTATTGTCCAGCAGCGGAGCCTCTATGTTACGTCATTGTGGCTGAATTGGCAGGGACTTGGCAGACCCCTTTCCAACTTTCACTTAGCAAGCTTCTACTCCGAATCATGGGCAGTCTTAAAGCAGGCCGCGCAGCTTAGCATGCCCCATGAAGTGGACGCTGAGGCTCAGGGCGCGGAGCCAGAGGCGCCTACCAACCTCCAAATCCTTCACAACCACAGATCTGCATGCCCTTCCTTGAATGACTCTGGAAGGACTTCTGCAATGTCATATACAGCGCTAAAATGTCCCAAGGTACGACGACACGCGCCGCCAAGGCAGATATGCTGCAGGGCAACCGTCTTTTGGGAAACCCCTGAGTTCAAGTCCTCGATAAAATGTATAGCGCGATCGGCGAAGGGATAAGGCATGCAATGGACCATAATTTCCCCGAATGCCGCTACTTCTCTTTAGAAAGATTCAAACTTTTGGAACAATCAAGCCATCGAATACAGGTCTCATTACCGGCTATTAAATGTAGCGGCAACGTAAAAGCGGAGCGCGCAGCGCGACGCCAGAAACTCGTGATTAATACATACAGCAAGACCTCTCACTTGGGGAGATCTCGTTCTAAGACGATGCGAACATGGCGGGTACGGCTAGTCCAAGACAAAAACGCAACCCACTACGACGATTGCTTCATCTGTTCCATCGCTCCTCTTCGACCCTTGCCAACCGGGCCCATCCTTCTTCCTCTACCTCTCCAGCTATCTCTACACCAACCCATGCGAAGCCTACATCGTCCACGCCTTCAAGCGTGCGGCCATCGTCGTCATTTCAAAGTGTAAAATTGGACCCCGGAGGCCGTTTGGCATCGCAGACTAGCCAAACAGGATGTCTAGTCCAGCCATGCCCGACGGCTGCAGTTGCTGTTGGCCAGGTCATATTAAATAGGGCGTTAGAACTTCTCTCACCGCAAGAACGGGCAACGATAGAGGAACATATCATAGCTACCGCGGATGACATAATTTCGGCGGTGGGGAAGGCACTCAATGCCGCTCAGAAGAAGCAAAATCTCTGCGAGAACAAGAGGTGGACATTCACATTTGGGGGTCATACTGTGACACTGCGGGAAGAGGCAGATAAGGTTCTACTGTGGCTGGATAGATTCAAGCAAGTTGGGGATATCGCTGTGAATGCGGATCCAATACACGCTGGTTTACCATGGGCCGGAATTCGTCTTTTGCTTGAGGTACGGAAAGATAACGACTACTTTTTCAGGCTTCAAAAATTTCCATCGTTTTCTAACTGTTATGCAGGCAGCCGTATCCGAGAGCCGTCAAATGGCCACCCTTCTCCTTGGACGTGGTAAAGGGGGAGTGTGATGGGTTTGTAGATGGGAGGGGTGGAAGTGAAGTATGTGGTCTGGTGAGAGTAGCGAGCCTTTTGGGTATGTAAGAGGGTGGGAGCTATCATACACGACCTGCCGGAGAAGGCTGATAGACCGTAGGAGGTTGATGGCGTAGTTGATGGCCTGTTTAGCAACAGATAAAAGAATATGACTTGGGGACAAAAAGGCATTCAAGGATACGTCGCAAACCCAAAAGTTACTGTGGACAGCGACCTCGTTGTTGTGCCTCCTTGGGCCAGTTGCAGAGTTTCTGTTCCATGGCAAGGTTGGGACCTCGACATTAATTCTCTATTGTCGAGTTGGTGCTCGTGAGTTAGAAGCTAGCCTTTAACGCTTCGCAAGCCGGATTGTGACTCGTCGGAGGAGTTTTTGCCGCCTCGATCTCTTACACAGTACCTGTATGATCACTCCACCACAGCGCTTTAGGATGTCCCGACGTTGACGACGCTTTCCATCGCATCGGGAAGACGAGGTTGCTATATCGAAGCAATTCGCGATGCGTCTGTCAGCACTTGTAAAGGGACAACTTTTAGCCTTTCCGAAGAGGATCATCTACAATACATGGCATTGTGTCGTCGGCCTCCAAGTCTTGCCCGGGACCGCATACCTAAAGCAACAGCTAGCGCTTAGGAGAGGTAGTTGCAGTACTGGCAAAAATCCACCACGCCAGTGGCTGCTTAGAAATCGAAGACTCTTTAGGGACAAATCATTTTTTGGCCGGCACGGAGGTCTAGGCGGGACCCCTACGGCGGGTCTTGCGGGGGGAGTGGCCCATGCACGCGCGCCTCAATGACGCCCGCCCAGGCCGTGGCAAGAGAACAATTTTTCCCGGGATGTCGGATATGTGCGAAGAGGACGCTGCTCTGAGGTCAACCACGACGGCATGGCTTCCACCATGTCCCAAAAAAGTCGTGCCCCACAGTTGCGGATAACGGCACCGACTCTCTGCATCTCTCTTGCCTCGGTCTCAATTACCCCCATCCCCCCAAGGGAAATGAGGAAGGCGCAATTGGGCACGTTTTCTGCTTTAGTTCGTTGAGATATTCCTTCAGTATGGACTTCCTTCGCCGACGGACATGTTCGTCCTCTCGTTCATATCTCCATCTTCACTTCTATACACATCTTTGTGGCGATTGAGTCGTTGAGACTGCTTCCGCCCGCCATCGGCCCCACTTTGTGCCCTATTTACAGCATACTCCGTTTTGAAGGTGGCAATAGCATGGCATGCCCCAACAATGCACGATTGACATGTAACATATACTACATATCTCAGCCTATTAAAGCATAACGAAGCTCGCTGCCTTCACTGCTAACAGCCGTCATTCTCTCTACCCTATCACCGCCCCCGGCCATGACTTCCCTCAAGTTGGACTCCCCACGTCATAAGAAGTTTGAATGGGAGGACGAAGATCCACGGCCGATATCGACGACCGAGACTTCCTTCACATTTGACACACTCGATTCGGCAGAAACTCTCCATGACAATGGCCAACAACCCCCGGAACCTGACCTCCGCAATAACAATCGAATGCTTATCCCACAGATTGCAGAGTTGCCCCTTACACCACAGGTTTCGAGAGTGTCGCGGCCTCCAGCGACAAGGATAGCTACAAATGCTAGCGCATGGACGACAGATCCTGCCTTTGAGGTCGATTGGGAAGATGGAGACCCTGACAATCCACGGAATTGGCCATTGTGGTACAAGTCGATAGTTCTCTTTGCGATATCATATGGTACCCTTATCGTGTATGGCGAAAAACTAAGTTCCTGTTCCGAAACTGATCTGACAATGCGCATAGGGTCCTATACTCCACGTCCTATACGACTGGCTTTGAAGCCATGCAGAGAGAATTTCATGTCAAGTCAGAGGCCATCCCCACACTCGGTATCACAACCTATTTGTTTGGTTTAGCCACAGGCTCCTTGTTTCTCGCACCCATATCGGAGACTTATGGCCGTAAACCAGTCTACGTGATTGCGATGTTCTTCTTTGTTGTGTTCATCATCCCGTGTGCAAGAGCGACAAGCATAACAGAAATCATTGTCATTAGGTTCTTTGGAGCGGTTTCCGGAAGTGCCATGATTGCAAACGCTCCCGGTACCGTGGGAGATATCATTGGAGACGAATTTAGGGCGCTTGCTTTTAGCATATGGAGTATCGGGCCCCTCAATGGACCTGGTCAGTATTCCGGAGAAATGGAAAAGGCTACTATCTAATATTCAATAGTTCTTGGACCTGTCATCGGCGGCTTCGTCACGCAATACAAGGGCTGGCGGTGGACTAATTGGGTGGTTCTCATTGCAGCTGGCTTCGCTTTCGGCCTCCTGTGTGTGATTGACGAGACGTATTCTCCAGCCCTGCTACAGAAGAAGGCCCGCGCGCTCAGAAAGAAGGAAAACGAAGACCGTTACTACTGCCGCTACGATCAAAAGCTGGGCTTTGTGGACTTGATGAAGACCAACCTGAGCAGGCCGTTCGTAATGGCTGTGAAAGAACCCATCTGTGTCTTCTGGAACGTCTATATTGCAATCATCTACGGTCGGCAGTAAATCTAGTTCATTCGTACTTGAGAGCTAACATGATCTTAGGGATTCTGTACCTTTGCTTCGTGGCGTACCCCATCGTCTTCACCGGCATCCGTGGCTGGACAATTGCAATGTCTGGTCTGGCGTTCGTCGGCGTCGGAATCGGGTCCATGTCCATCATTATCCTCGAGCCGGCCATACGCCGCATGATCAATTCTCACAAGCCAGATCCCGAGACTGGCGAACCTCCGCCTGAGGCAATGATGTCGATAGTTTGCATCGCGGCATGCCTTACTCCCATCGGGCAACTTTGGTTCGCCTGGACTTGCGTGCCCAAATCGATACACTGGGCAGCTCCGATTGCTGCAGGTATCCCATTCGGCGCGGGCAACACTGCCGTCTTCATTTATGCTTCAAACTACCTTGTCCATTCATATGGCATCTATGCCGCCTCCGCCATGGCGGGGAACGCCGTGATGAGGTCTCTGCTTGGAGGCACACTTCCACTTGCAGGACCGGCGCTCTATGCCAGGATTGGCGCGAACTGGGCGGGCACACTTCTGGGTTTGCTGGAAGTGTTGATTATTCCGATTCCGTTCATGTTCTATCGATATGGCGCTAAGATCCGCATGAAGAGTAGTTTGATCCGGGAGATGCGTGAAGAAGAGGAGAGGCAGACAAGGAAGAGAAATAGGAGGGCGGAGAAAGGGAGCCTGGTGAAGGGTGCCGTTGTGGTTAAAGATGGTAATGGTATCAAGATCGTGGATGTGGATGTGGAGAGGCAGGCCGCAGCGCAGTTGACCGGCGTCGGAGGCTTAGGGAAGCAAGCAGATACCAGATTGGGTATTGACGCAGCATTCGCGAAGGAGGCTGAGGCATGAGGTCACGAGTTCGGTAAAATGATTCGATGATTCACAAGAGATGGATGGCCTGGGGACGTTTGGTACACACAGCGAGCGAGTGAATGTTTTGCATTGATATTTTGCATGCTTGTGTATCGGCATAGCGTGGTGTTTGGACGGGTCAAAATTTGGGATTCAGGCCCAAGGAAGAAATTGGGGTTGAGCCTTCATGTGGACGTATGTACAGGGCCTTGGCGCATCTGATTGCAAAGAACCGCACTTTCTACTCGTCCTCAAGGGTAATTTTCGTTAAGCACGACGCCATCGACAAGAGGGGTCGCTCGATGCTTCTCGCCTACGATCTCACGCGTCTTGACCATTGTACACAACACCACTTCATGGCTCCATCCTCACTAAGCCCACCGTTACCGGCGCTAGAAGATCTTATTGCTCTTACTCCACGTCGTTCCTCTCCTAAAAAGATCGGCCCGCGGCTTACCCGCGATATCCGACGCGATATCCTACTCCTATGCGAACTCAATGATTACGAGGACGAATCGGAATATACGTACAAGCGTATAACCGAATTGCTCTCAAAACGATACGAACGAACGGTCACCCAACGTGCTATACAACAAACATAAAGCCACCCCAAAAAGATGGCCGCGGGAGAGGGCCGGCGTTAGCGACCTGTTGCAATTTAGGCTTGGCAGTGACAAACACGCCAAGCCTGTCCAAAGGCAAACCTGCCAAGCAAGTGGCTCTGGAGGCTCTGGGGCAGAGCTACGGAAGTCATGAGAGCCACGCCAAACGCTCATAGGCATATAGACGAACCCATGAAGCAGCCCAGGGGCTCTCCATGGTCAACTCTAGTCAATAGATGGTACACCCTACGTCTAGTTACACTTGCTATACCACCACTCACGCGCCCCCTACTCCTTCGACACAGGACTGAATAGTCTGACGACCCCCTCATACCCCCTGACTAAGTGAGCCTAGCAAGGCCCGTAACGCGACCGAGTAAGCCGACGGGATCGAAGCGTATATAATTATGTCGCGTATTGGCTGTTCAGCAACATATATACAGCTCGGTGATCCATTTCAAGCCTCTTCTTCCGCGATAAGATCCGCTTTACGGAAGCGTGGTTATCCATTTCGGATTGCTTTTCGAAAGCCAGCGGTATCTGAGAAGAATAAAACAGAACGACTTGAATAGGCACATCAGCATTGGCACTAAACAGAAGAGCAGTGAAGTCGCGTTCTTTGGACAGGTGAGACATGGGCAACCCCTAGTCGGCATCATAAAACCTGAGTTACGAGTAAAGTCGGCGAGGAATTAACACTCGATTGCCTCATTGACAAGATTCCCGAAGAGGATTGGATGGATGTTTTGGGTCATTCTCGGGGTCTTTAAAGAGACCCGGGATCTTTTGGGAAAAGGATTGGAATTCTATCTTGAGCCAAAGCTATCAAGATCATACTGTTCCCATCATTCATGGTTGGTTACGTATGAATCCCGGGCTTATTCTTGTGCAAGATGACGCACTAGGACTCTCTACCAAAGAGACAAAAGTCGATCTCAACGAACGCAGTACCTACCTTACAATTTGGCCGGCATTTTCACCTGATTTGAATCTAATTGAGATAGTATGGGATCGGATGAAGGACTATATTAAGAGGCATTATCCGGAGTATCTGTCAGATTTTGGTGGTGAGATCGAGGAATCCTGTCTCCTCGTCTGTCATTTCTATCTACCTGAGAAGAAGACATCTATATTGTGGTGGGGTGGATACCACCCCCTAGCCTGGACAAACTGACACATAGGGGACAGCCTACATAGGTAGCTAGACAGCCCAGCTAGGGCAAGAAGGAAGCATCTTTCTTTTCCTTTTCCTCTCTCTTGGTTGTTAGGATTGATTGGGCTCGGCCTGGACTTTACCGTACACGCTAGCGTCTACGGCAAAAGTCCCCTTCCTCCCCAAGGGCTGGCTGTTGATGTTGTCCTCCATGACCCGACCCCTTTACAGTATATGCACAATTGGTGCTATCTGAGGCAGCCTTGCCCACCTGGGATCTGCCCAGCTGAACCTTTACGAACCGGCGAGTACAATCAACATGTCTGATAGTATCATACCTCGCACGATAAGCTTAGGCGTGTGGTGAGAGAGGCTTGGGAAGCTGTCGGGGCTGACGAGCTAACTAATGCCTTGGCGCGAGAGGTGCCTGCAAGGTGTCAAGCTGTGATTGGCGCACAGGGAGAATACACAAAGTATTGATAGAATAGAATCATGTCAATCGTATGAGATTCGCAGGCGAGGAGCACGCTGAACGACCCCCGTCGGTGGCGTTGAGTAGACGCGACGCGCTAACGTTCCCCCACCTCTATCCAACGCCCTGGTAAAATCACCATTTTCCATCGATTTTTCGCCCACAACTCACCACAAATTACCTTCGCAGTGTAGAAACCTATATGCGTCGATAGCCCTCGCTCACGCGATCGTATCAATACAAAATTTATCATTTTTTTCGCACTACAAACGATGTGATGGTTCATTGTAACTTACAAAAGGGTCTTGGCTTCCGGATTTTACACCACATTCAGTCGCCCTAAACGCCCACCCCATCGTCTCTAAATTGGACTTTTGTAGGCATGTTTTACGTAGGTATGCTTTACGTAGGCATGTTTTACGTAGGCATGTTTTGCAGGCTGCTCCAGTTAAAGCTTAGGGCTTGATTTTAGCATGGTGATTTTGCCCAGGGTGTTGATTGTAGGGGTGGGGACGTTAGCTGATTCAGGTACTTATCAACGCACATTTGTCGTTGAGTGATTCGCTCTATTAGAATTTCGCCAGTCTCTACCTAAAGGACACTTGCAATCGGACGTGTCAAGGCCCTGTATGATTGCAACAAGCACTCTCGTACTCTGTATTTGGAAGAAGGCCGCCTGGTCAACAGGCTTTGGTGCGAGAAGGCCTTCATCCTCGGTCTCTGACATGGCTCGTGTGCCCTTCGTATTCGGGCGGTCAGCTCATTTCAACTGTCCTGGCAACTGTCTAGGGAAGCTTGTCCGCAAGTTGTAATACCTACAGCCACATATCTACCCTGATAGCCAGCTGAATTTTGTCAGCCTTTGGAAAGCTCGCTTTTGCCACTAAACTACGTCACGAAACATTTTGCGGATAACTTTCCCCAGAAGCAAAGAGGGTCGTTCCTTAGCGCCCGCGTTATCTTGACGGGTTACCCGAACCCTGCCTGTGGCCTATTCTTTTCCGAGAACACTGACCGTCACAATCACACTGGGGCCTGTGACGTGAAGGCTGGGCGATAGCGTCGCTTGGTTTATCTGTGTCTGGCTAGCGACCGACTGGAGCGTGCCACTGCATGAATCCACTCTGCACCTCGGTGTCCTGACTGGGGCGCCACTGCTTTCAGCTGGGCCTTCAGGGCAAAGATCCCCCACTCGCAGGGCCAAACCTTTATCTACCCCAAAGGGTATCATGGACATGTCACGCACGCTGCTTCTTTCTCTCTCCCACATCTGATTTGTACCAGACAGGACAATATGGCTACCTCGCAACCAGAATTCTATCCCACGATGCGGCGACGCAGCACAATCGAGATCACTGGACCGGGTGGAAGGAGGAAGACCGTCGACTTGACCGAGTTGAACGCTGCTGATCGACAGCTCGCCGAGGAGTTCGGCTACAAACCCGTGAGCACAAGACCTACCTTCTTCTCGCCTCAATAAGTTGCTTAATGGGTTTTATAGGTATTCAAGAGAGAGTTCGGGTACCTGTCGACCTTCTCCTTCGCCGTCAGTATCAGTGGACTGTTCTCGACGGTCGCGACTACATTTTCGTATCCCCTCTACGCTGGAGGCTCGGCTTCCGCAGTATGGTGCTGGCTGATATCTGGTGCTGGTTGCATGTGTATCGCTTGCTCCGTCGCAGAACTCGTCTCAGCGTACCCAACCTGCGGCGGTCTGTACTACACGGTCTCCAAACTTGCGCCAAAAGACTGGGTCCCCTCAATCAGCTGGGTTGTCGGATGGATCAACTTGCTGGGCCAAGTAGCAGGCATTGCATCATCAGAATATGGCTCTGCGCAAATGTTGCTCGCTGCCGTCTCAATGGGCTCTCCTCTTGATAAAAGCGGGTCCTTCACCTACTACCCTACCACTGGGACAATTATCGGCGTCATGGCAGCCCTCACAGTCCTCTGCGGCCTGGTTAATTCGCTTTCAACTTACTGGATGGAAAAGATGACAAAGACATACGTTATTTTCCACGTCCTCGTCCTGGTGACTTGCTGCATTGCACTGCTCGTCAAGACCGAACATAAGCACAGTGCCAGCTACGTCTTCACCAACGTCGACTCTACTTCTGGCTGGACGCCCGTGGGATTCTCGTTTCTTTTCGGCTTCTTGTCGGTTTCGTGGACTATGACTGATTACGATGCTACTGCTCACATTACAGAAGAGTAAGCACCGCGCCTTATAGTGTTGCAGGGGCATACTGACAGCTTGGTAGGATTTCTCAACCAGAAATCAAAGCTCCTTGGGCAATCTCGATGGCCATGCTATTCACATATCTGGCTGGCTGGCTCTTCAACATCGTCTTGTGTTTCTGCATGGTATGTACAGGTCCCATGCGTGTATTGTACCGATGTCTATACTCACTTGTCTTCTAGGGTGACCCTGCTGAACTCCTCGCAAGCCCCATCTATCAGCCCGTTGGCCAGCTCTTCTACAACTCTCTTGGAAGGTCAGGTGGTTTATTCTATACCGTTTCTGCCTTCATCATCCTGCAATTTGTCTGCTTTACAGCCATGGTGAGCCCCAAGCAACTTTCGTTTTGCCTACGCAACTGCTTTGCCCCCTACGCGACTTCACAATTTTCCGGCGGATTTTCCCTATGCGCCTCAAATCTTAGAAATGCCGTCCCTGATTGCTTTCGCTCGCTATCTTTAGAGGTTCACTCCTCAGTGGCTGAACCTGTGTTGATCCTTCCACCCCCAGCGGCTTAATTTCCTAACGCGACAACCTCTTCAAAACTATTCAGGAGCATTTTTCTAATCACTATGCTAGCAATCTCTCGCTCGTACATTCTTTGCGTTCTCGCGCGATCGACTCATTCCAGGCTCCAAGATCTGGACCATCGTCGACAGGCGGACCGGAACACCCCTTTACGCCGTTTGGATCTCCGTATTCTGGTGCATCGTGATTAATTTGATCGGACTCGGATCCTACGCGGCCATCGCTGGTGTCTTTAACGTCTGTGCGATCGCACTCGACTGGAGCTACTGCATTCCCATCTTCTGCAAACTCGTATTCGGCAAGTTCAAGCCAGGACCGTGGCACCTGGGCAGATTCGGTCCTTTTGTCAATGCTTGGGCATGCCTCTGGACTTTATTTGTCAGCATCATCTTCATCTTGCCGACTGTGAGGCCAGTAACCGCTCTTACGATGAATTACGCCGTTGCATTCTTGGGTCTAATCTTGTTGGCTGCTCTCATCTGGTGGTATCTTGGCGGTCGGAGATACTACACTGGACCGATTATGGAAGCCGTTATCGTCGAAGAAGATGTTGACGTTCGGGACAGTTTGAGCCAGGAGAATGAGAAGAACGTCGAGAAGAACGTCATGAAGGTCGCTTAAGCCGACAGGGGCGCAGCTCTTGGGAGCACCGGGGGCATTGAATTTGGAGGTATGGATGAAAGTGATACCAATTGGACTCTTGGAGAGAGCAAAGGAAGTTTTGTAGATGTTACGAGAAATCTTACGACCGTCTGCTTTGAAATACCCTCTTTTGCGGTGGTGGTCCCTTTTGGAACGACGGAATGAACCTAGGGTTTTGCAGGGCGTTCTTGTAAGTTATACCCTAGTGCCTGCACAATCAAACCATATCTTCTATTTCCAATCTCTGAATGTAATCCGTGAACCAAACGCAATCAGCGAATCTTTGGTCTGTCTGGCGCCTCTTGTGCTTTGCCTCATGACCAGCCGCACCTTCCCCTGCTGGCATGTTCGTGTTTTCGCCGCTTCCAGATGCACGAAGTGCAGGCCGCTACCTGATAATACCTAGGCCGAGGAATTTATTTGTCATCGCTTACTCCTCTCTATATCTCAAGTGCTCTTGTTGTGGGACTTGGCCTATGTCGATCTAGATTTCACAGCTACTCACAAAGTGGCCCCTTACCAAGCCCTTTTCTTTGCTGGCCGGGCAGATATTGAATTCTGCACGCCAACATATGACTAGCTGACTGCTTGTTTCTCACCAATAACGTTATAGCAAGGTATCAATACAGGCTGGTCTACTGTCCTAGCAAGACCCGTTTCTGCAATTGCGCGCTCTCGCTTCGGGAATTGTTGCAACATGACCTTTCGCGTTGATAAAAGGCGCCATAGCCTTCATTCGTCGAGCATTGTCGGTGTTATTCTCTCGCCTGGACTGTTTCAGGCAATAGCCACGCGGTTAACTACGGCACTCAAGAACGAAGTCCGGATATGCCTCATGCAGCTGACAGCAGAAGCAATGAAGCCCGAACTACACCCTAGAGCGTCGTCTCTCTTATACGCCACAGTCGCTCATCCTTCACATCGTCAGTGACTTTGTAAGTGCCTCAGATGGGTGCCACGTATGGGACCAGACTCTGGAGAAATTCATTAGAACTCTTCTGGAAGGGAGTGTTCTTGCGTAGGGTTGGGTTCATCTAGGCCCAAGAAACCCGAGGTCAGGGCCCATGAACGTTAGGGCGCCACTGCGTGGAGGCAATTGTTGCTATTCGCCACACTGGCGCAGTCATTCGAAGCCGGATACGGTGGTCTGAGGAGCAGACAACCAACAGCGAAGTCACGGGACCAGGAGCTGGTGAGAGTCGCTAATCCGCACCTATGTACACCGTTCACCTCGTCCGATTGCTGGCTGAATTTTCCTAAACGCCACGTACTAGCTGATTCAGGTACTGATTATGGCACCTAACGAGCAATTGCCGTTGAGCGATTCGCCGTGCTAGACTTTCACCGGCCTCTGGGTGACCTACGCTAGCGATCGGACAAGGTGGCCAGTGTAGATACAATTCTCATTGAGCTGGAGCTGGAGGAGCTGGAAGGACAATCCATCGAGCACCAGTTTCTTTCACGTGCCTTAGCCAAACAGAGAAGGTCCAGGGCTACCCCAATCGGAATAGTCGGCTCTCTTTCTGCCTGCACGCCTACCGCCCGCCATAGCCGTAGCGTAACTAAGCCTCCTGGTTACGTAGTGGCACCCGTCGTTTCGCTATCGTGCCATTATTAGATCTGTCTGCACACTCTTTCGCACAACTCGTTTCTCATTCAAACCGCGTAACCTACTAACTAGTCCGCTGCGAGATGTCAGGCACCCACCGTGGTCATGAACGAGGATGACTTTATTGCGAGTCGTAGCCCCCCTCTGCTTTGCCTCCCTCAAGAATGTTGAAAGTAGAACTTGATAGCGTTGCTTCATATACACATGCCAGCTCCTCCAATCGAAGCGCGCTCGCTCTCCTCCCTGACGAACTTGTTCGCGAATCCGCCACAGTATCCTCGAAATCCAACGCACCAGGTCCTCGATCCTCTTGTCTTGTACATTGTGCGCGTGCCGGGTAGTAGAGGTATGTCCCATACCAGACTATTCTATTGCGCCAGCGACTCATATTGCAACACGCAGATGTCTTCCTTACGCCTCTCAAGCCGTCTACGAAGAAGTCAATCAGCGCCGAAGCTATTAATGCATCACTATACTACCTACACGTTGCTACCCGTAAGGACGAGATCGTGAGACAAAGCTTGGAGCAAGAGAGACAGTCCTGGGAAGCTGAGCAGAGCGCTCCGGTGCCAATAGCCCGAAAGCCACTACCTCAAACTCCCTTCACCAACTATCCGCCGTCGCAGAGACCTCCCCTACCGCCAAAGGCCTACCCACATCTTCAACCACCTGCGCCTAGTAATGTACCCGATACTCAGGTAGCCAGGAAGGCAGCAAGATCACAGCACATCCGGTTCAACAACGCCAGCAATGGGTATGGCTCGACAGCGCGCAAACCGATTGGCCCGAGACCATTACATTCAAGCTCACAGTCAGTAGATACTGGACTTCCACATCGAAAACCTTTAGGGTCCGATGCCGAATATGATCAGTTACTCGCCGCTCTCGACCAGGATGAGAGGCAAAGCTTTAACACAGTATCAGATCAAGCCAAAGCAGACCTGGAGCAAGGATTACACATCACACTGATTCGACGGGATCCATCCTCCAGCGCTCAATGGAATATTGGCACCCTCACTCATGAGGAAGGGGGATCTAATTCTCACCAGGACACCTTCAAGATCGATATCACAACGCCTGGATACCAGAAATTCGCCAAGCAAGCTGGTCCGATGCCATTCGACGAGCTGACCTACCGAGCCACAATGGATCCGTCAACTCCCTCCAGCATTGGCTTACCAGTGACGCCCAGCCAAACCACTCCCTTCAGACGAGAAGTCGGTCTCACCCAACCCCGCTCAATCAATTTCCAACGGAGTTCTTACCATCGCGACGACGTCTCACCAAACGACAACCATGGCCTACGATTGAACAACAAAGCCAGCATGCGAAACTACCATTTCTCATTCGCATCACCGTGGCAGGGAACTTGTATCTTCATGACCGGTATGAACGGGCGGAGCCTCAAGTGCCGACACACGCTGCCACCCTCCACTTCGGGCGAAGAAGGCGAGACTGTCACAGCTGCAGAGCTGAGGTTCAATTTGCCTTGGTCAGCGCTTAGGCCCAAAGATACCAACAGCAATATGGGTGGTAAGAATCTCATTGGAGGAGGACATGCCAAAAGCCCATCCCTGTCGAACCTCATCGGCACGGACTGGAAGCGCGGCATGCAGAAGATCAAAGAGACGCGCCTGTCTCACGACCCGCGAGGTGTCCGCCGTGGCTACGATTCCGACCCAATGTCTGCAGGCACACCGAGTCCAGCCTCGACCTTTTCCAGAGCGGTCCGGATGGAACACGAGTCAGAGTCAGAGAGTGGCGATGACAGCCATCTAGATCTGCGCTTGGGGCGGGAGAAGGCTGGTGGTGGGCGGAAAGGGACGAATGCCAAGCTGGGGAAGCTGATAATCGAAGATGAGGGGCTCAAGATGTGTGACCTCGTTGTCGCGGCTAGCATGGGGGTGTGGTGGCAGTATTATGCCAGGATGGATGAGGTTCTACACTGACGAATGGGGTTTCTTGGAAATCAAATTTACGAGTGGATCTTCATAGATAATTTCACGATAGAATCTGGAGGTACCAGCCAAGTTCAGCCGCACCCAAAAAAAGACGGATGCCACATGAATATTGAGGACACAGCATAGACAGGCTAAGAGGCGTCCAGTGGACTGCCTCGGACCGCGTCCTCTCCCCATTCAGCTACCCTAAATTAGACAGTATCACTCACCGTCAGGCACGACAAGCGCATAAACCCATTTCTTCCTTCCTTTCATCCTTCCATTCAGTCACTCAAGTCACCTGCCACTCCTCCCTCCCTCCCTCCCTAACTAGTACAAGGGCACATCCTAGCCATAGAGCATAAAAACGTAGACTTCGCTATATCGACATTTTCATCTTGTGTCACAGGGATTTTAAAATGGGGGCTCCGAGAAGGGGCCCCGAGAGGGGTGCAAGAGCCGGGGCCGGGGGAAACAGAAGGGAAGGGAGGGAGGGATGGATGGATGAATGGATGGGGCGAAATCAATCAAGCAGGCGGACTTATGAATGGGTCATATCTATACAGGCACACCACCATCACGACCGGTTGGTTGGTTGGTTGGTTTCTGCTGGTATTATTATGGCTCATGTCTATCTGTCCCACATCCCTAGTCCCTAGTTCGCACAGCTTAGCCGAGCTCATGCAAGAAAGAGAAATAGATCGCTTTACAGCTTGCAGCTTGCAGCCCCTGCTTTTTGACAAGCTGGCGGCAAAGAGAAGCTCACAATGTGTCTGATACTTAACTTCACTCGCCCAACACATGCTTCAACCAGAAACGCCGTATCATGCTGTCCTACTCAAATAACCGTTTATTCAATGCTTATATCCCAAAGCCGCCAGTTCCTTCCTAACACTATCCTCGCTCGTAATCTTCTGCAGCTGCGTGCCTTCCAACTTCTCCCCGCTCGCATGCCTCATCTTTAGATCCTCAATTGCTCTAATCTTCTTTAGTAGACCTCTGATCTTCTTCTCTTGGGGATTCCCACCTGGTGTCACTGGACTCGTTACCTCGAACTCCGGAGGATCTGCTATCGGTATCGGAGGTGGTGGGGGAGCACTAGTATTAATTGGACTGGGTGTAAATTTCGCCTTCTGTGATGGGGTATTGGTAGCAGGGCCCTTCGGCGCACCGTTCTGATAAATGTGTGTTGGCTGTGAGGTTGAAGAATTCGTATCGCCTCTTTGTCGTCCACTTCCACTCCTGCTGCGTTCTCTCCTTTGGCCTTCTTTGTGCTGGGGTGGCTCGAGTCCAGGTGGCGCAGCTGGCACATAGCCCCTACTCCTATTCCTTTCGTGGCCTCGGGCTTGTTGCCTTCGTTCAGGACTCGGGCTTTTTGAGACTGGTACACCGACGGTGTCAGGAGCAAGAGCCGCTGACCCAGCTTCTGCCGTGGCTGCGGCTGCGGCAGCAGCGGCAGCAGCAGCAGCTTTCTTGGCCTCTCTCTTCTTCGCATTCTTCTTCGCCGCTTTGGACATTACCTCACCGTCCTTGCCTTCCCCAGTGCCCGTGAGGCTGACTCCACCACCGGGTGCTGCTCCAGGTGGTAGCGGCGAGTCGTCAACAGGTTCTGCTCCTGGAACCATACGCGGCCTTGGCTTGCCGAACCCGTTGATACTGTTTGAGAATGAAGAGATTCCATCACGAACGTACGCAGCGCCACCTTCATCTTCACGCCTAAATGCAAGTGGTGTGATCTGGCCTCGGGCTCCAGGAGGCCTATAGGCCCCTGCAGGCTTGCTTGGAGTCTTCTTCGTGCCCAGGTACTGCGTCGCACTCTCGTGGGGCGCTGGTATCTGTAGGAGGGGATTCGCCTCCAAGGGATGGGCTGATGTAGGCTGCGGTCGCCAACACACATGATATAGTTCATTCATGTCCTGGTTGTACATGAGAGGTCCACCAGCATGCCATATTCTAATTCCATTGTCGACACGCAGACGAGGGGAAGTGGTAGCCGTGAGGATATACTTGCCATCTGGAGACCATTCGCAGACGCTTGCGTTACTGGCTTCGATTGTGCAGATCTTGGCATAGTCTTTCTCTAGATCGTAGATGTCCACTTGCCCAGCCAAGTTGCCGAAGCCAGCCACTAGAACAAACCGCCCGTGCGGAGAGTATAGCACAGTATTCCGCATTGCGAGAGGAAAGGTGTGCGTGACTTCAGCCTTGGCATTGAAGACGACGGTTTTCGCTGGCATATATCCATAGACCACGGCGAAGCTTTGAGACTTTGGTGACCATGAAACATCGTGTATAGGTCCGTCCTTGTCTGGGAGCGAATTAGTTGTCCTAGTCCTCTTCTGAAGAACGCTGACATACCTAGTTGAATCCGGGAATCAAATCCTCCATTGGCGCTAAGAAGATAGAGCGTCGTCTCGCCGTAGTAATTCTTGTTTGTCTTGTCGACTTCCGTCTGAGCAAGGACGATAAGGCTGGTGCCATGGTCGTTCCACTTAAGCTGAACCTTGTCACCTTTGAAGAAGTTCTTCTGCGAGGCCGGTGCGTCGAAGTGGGGTACGTTGTATACTCGCACTGCCGCGGGTTGGCCCTGGTCCACGTAAGTTGAAGTCGTTAGTCAGAGCGGGTATCACCACGGACCTTTCGTTCTGGAATGAAGACAGCGATTGAGTGATTCTCGCCAGGAGAAATGGCAAAATCCGCTACGCCTTCCACACGCAATTTGTTCCACACCTTGGTCAAATCTTGGCTTTCATAGATCTGCACTTCGTTCGTCACAATCCGCGCACAGAACCGCTCGTCGAATGTGTACTGAAGGTTCCAGCCCGTCTGCGACTTCTGCACGAATTTGCCAACTGTTTCCTTCTCTGTTTCATTCCCATTGGCAGTGTCCTCGACAACTCGCCAGACTTTGAGGTTCTTAAGCGCGTCGCCAGCCTCATCTTTTGACGGCCTTTGCCAGGTTATAACATATGTGCCCAACGGAGAGAACCCGAGCTCGTAGACATTCTCGGCAGGAAGCGTGGAAATTATAGATCCCACGTTTGCATCGATAATGTTGACTCTGTATAAGGTAAGCGGCTAGAATCGTTGTGGGAGAAAGTATGGTTACCGATCTAGTGATGCCCACGCGAAGTACCGGCCACATGGGGAATACGAGCAGCAGCGTAGATTGCCCTCAGGTCTGTCATGTATCCGAGTTGTCAGAGCTACCCTCTACAAGCGGGACGATGATCTGATGATCGAAATCTGCAACATGGGGTATTGGTACACATACTTCACAAACCCGGACAGTGCCTCATAACAGGGCGCCCCACTGACTATGCCGATATCCTTCTGCGTTCGGTCTTGGAGAAGTTAGCCCTGCGTGGCCGCGAAACACTAAAAGAAAGTTTGTCCAAGGTATACGTACATGCGAACTGGGTAAGAACCGCCATATTCCGTAGTTCTCGAAAGACTGGCTTGTGAGGTCTAGTTCCGAGTGTCTTTCGCTATCTTGTCGGCTGTCGAATATGCTTTGAAGGCAGTGTTATGAGCAGAAAGTCGAGGCTGCGGTGACCAGCAGAGGAGCGAACACGTGGCAGTCACGATCTCAGGAACCACCGTACTTGACAAGTCAATGTCAGCGATTGCGGTAGGTCACGAAGACGTCCGGACGCGGCTTTGTCGTGGGTGTGGAGGGTGAGGGTGAGATTGTACTCATAAATCGTTTGTTCGTACAAATTAAATGTTTCACCGCCAAGTCTTTGAAACGCCATGCGGGCCACGCTCACCCCCAGAAAACTGACTTCGGGGGAGCTGCGGGGGAGGACTTGTGAGGCTGATCCTTCTACTAGATTGTGGCGATGAGCCGTCGTACTCCTGTTCTAGATCGCCACTGCACCGAAATCAATGCACGGAAAAGTTATCCATAGTCGTAGCAATGGAAGCTCATGGTCGTAGATATCCAGCTGCACGCTGGAGAATAAGAATACCTTCGGTCTCGCCTCGCCCAGCACCATTGCCATCCTCAGTCATCGTTTAAGATGCTTCCCCCCAAACCACCACCAAAGAACTCCAGATCACAATAATGGTATACAAAACCCGAAGCCCAAACAAACTTCCTGCACTGTAACTTATTCCCTCTCGAACGAGAATTTGCCCAACGCCTGATTTCGCTCGTCCGGACTTCCCATCGGTCGTCCTTCTCCGTCGGTCAATCGATCCCGCATGACTCGTTCTGCAAACTCTGTTCCAGTGCCTCTATAGTCCCGCTGCTGCTGCTGCTGCTGCAACTGCCCGACCGGAGGAGCCGGCTGCATCGTAGTGTCGACAACATTAGGATCGTAGGACATACCATCCAGGTATCTTGGATCTCCGCTCCCTGCTAAGCCAGTTGGTATGACACCGCTCATGGGGCTGTCAGACTGATTGGGAGGCTGCGGAGTGGCGGCAGTCGCCTTGCTCATTGACGGACTCCCCATGGAATTCTGTCGGGCTGCCATGACGCGAGTAGTAGCTGTAGAGATAGGTCCACTGATTGTACTGCTAGCACCCTCTCCAAAACCAACCAAGCTTGCGTTACCTTCATCGCTCAGATCCCCAGTGCTCGAAGTGCCATCGTCTTGGTCCTCGCTCATCTTGTCAGTATCATCGCCCACGCTAGCGCTGGCCCACGTGGTTCTGCCCCCCACACTGCCTGTTGCGCTTGCGCTCCCTACAGTGCTTCGTTCTTTCACTGTCGGTGCGTTGTCGAAGTAGCCAGGTGGAGGGTTTGTGGATCCTGCGCCGGGCGCAAGGTTTCCTGAGCCCGACTGGCGGACAGTCGAGACTCGTTCGAGGCCAGCTAGTCGTGAGATTCTGTCAGCACGCTCTGCATCTAGAGTTGTTGTGGAGGAAGTCGAGCCTCTGGGGTGGTGATGGCCATGACCATGTCCGTGAGATAGTGTATGGCCCTGATGGCCGTCTTTGACAGCTACGACGCTAAGTGCAGAAAGAGAGGTCGTGCCAGAGTTCGGGGTTCCTGGACCTTGGTCGGTTGGAGTGTCGGAAGGTGGGGGAGGCAGGTTGATCAAGGTTGGTGTATTCATTTTTGAGGATTGCGTGAGAAATGGCGAAAGCTATGGTGTTGGTCTTATGCACTCCAGTAGGTGATGTGGAAGGTGGTTTGAAGAGGAATCGCGAAGTGCGACGGGTTCTAATAAGGGATGCGCGTGTACTTGTGTCTCTGCAGACCAAGCCCGGCCACTTGCGCGTAAGGACTTCTTTACTACTATAGATGGTGCAGTACAAGACCAATCTTCGTAGTTGGGTCGCTTGCATGGACCAATGTAAAGGAAGAGATCCGCGATACAAACACGTCGGGAGTTTCATAAGGTTTTCAGCGAAAGTCCCACATGCCTGGCTACGTCACCTATCCCTAATTCAGCGCTGGCTCTATATGCTATGGACATAGAAGTTCTATACAATCCGCGATAACGATTGCCATCAAGACACGGCTGGCATCATCTTTTCAGGACTTCGTAGCTCCTATGAGCCCCTTCCTCCACCGTGATTGTCTCGCAGTGCGTCTACCTCTCTTTGCAGTGCCGCCAGATCGGCCAGAATATCTGCTGCATTCGATTGGCCCGAGACGTTCCGACCACTCTCCGTACTAGGCCGCCTCCATTCAGATGACGCGGGTCTCTGACTGTCAGTACTGCTTTTGCTCAACCCTCGCATCCTCCTGGGAGGCGGAAGGGGTGGAGGTGCCCCAGGCCCAGATGTGCTATTCAAGCTGATAGACGCCCGGCTCGCATTGGAAGGTGTCCTCGAGGGAAGCTCAGCAACCCGTTGACCCGCTCTATCGATGCCGGTGTTGAGGTCTGCCAAGAAACTTGCTGATGGTCTTCGGGGCGAATCACTGATGGGCAAGTGAGGTTCAGATGATGGCGTTCCGTACGTGCTTGCACGTTTCAAGTTCCTTTGTGGAGGTGGAGGCGGCGGCTTCATCGTAGACGGAGCGTTTTGCGAGTCTGTCGGTGAGGACGGGCTTGGATCTTCTACCACGGAAGCTATTGAGGAGTTGTTTCTTGCTAGTTGTGGTTTTTTGCCTTTCATCTGACTTTGTCGCCTTGCTAAAGGCGGCGTCGGTGGCCGTTTTGCTCGTGCTGGGAGTGCAGTTTCCAGCTTCGGACTTTCGACTTTGAGCATTGGAAAAGACGAATCGACCGGAGGCTGAGGCAATGGCTTATCCAAGTCCTTGGTGACATCAGTTGTGGGACTTTGCGAGGATGGTATGTATATCCTAGCCGAAGAAGTATCTCCGATCCCAAAAGTCGTGATGGCCCCTGGAGTTGAGGGTTTCGTCTCCGCAAGGGGCTTGCCGTGTCTTGTTTTGGGCACAGATGGTTTTTGCCGGGCTTGTGGAGCAGTCGGACTGTACATGCTCCGCCTTTCAACGCTCGTATCATCGAAGTCTAGCTCATGTGATGTTCGGGGTGTGTCCGTTGAAGTGCTGGTGATAGGCTCAAAGATAGACTGACGCGAGACCGATGCGGAATCAGCGGTACTGCTGCTGCTGTCGCCTGGTATGATGGAATGAGTAGCAGACACTGGCGGCACCACTGCTCCTCCCGAGCCTTCCCTGCCAGATTCGCCGGTGAGAAGAAGCTTCTTGAATGCATCGACATCGATCGCCTGTTTTCCTCTTCCAGGGACTTGGGCAGGTGTATTGCGCGTAATAGATCCTCCATCCGCCGAAGGGGCTTCAATTGCAGCTGCGGCGCTGCTCGATAAGCTCTGTGGCTCAGCTGGGCGCCAGTTCAAACCATGCTGAGCGGTCGTTGGTGTTATGGCGGGCTCTGCCCTGAGGACCCTGTTGTGCCTCTCGTCTGAACGCTCATTGCTCGTGTCGGAATCATCGGAGTGGAAAGGGTCTGCTGAAGCCGGAACTCCATCTGTAGGGCGATTGAAGGAAGAAGTTGGAAGCCCAGCGTATCTGACAGATTCTGGCGATGACGCGGCGGTCGAAGGGTAGGAGTATGACAACGGCGTTTCTGGTGCTGGAGGAGAAGCAAACTGGACGTGCTTGGTTTGGATCGTTGCTCGAGTTGATGACGCTGCTAATGGTCAGTGTTATTGCCTAGAGGCATGCACTCTGTGACTCACTATCAATGTTCAATGGTGGAAAGCGGACGCTTGCCTCAATGGTGTCGTCTTGTCTGCCTGAGGGAGCAGAAACGGGAGTTTGCGCGAAGGGACGATCACGGCGGAACGGATTCGATCCAGACATCTGGAAGGCTTGGTCTAATCATGGTAGCAATGTCTGCTCGAAATAAAAGCGCTCTAACAAGCTCGGGATACTGCTGATGATTCGTTGTCTCGCTGTCCATTGGATAAGCTGAATCGAAATCCCGAGTTTCCGCAAACTAACCGCTATGGTCTATGTACCTAGTACCCGTGGGAACGACCCCGTGCGCCTGGACGCTTTAACATAACTTACCCCCTAACGCAACATACTCTTCAATGCAACAGCGGATCTTTCTAGACAAGTTTCACCACCAATAACGGCAAATGGTAATCAAACTTTGCGTTACCATGGTCTCAGTGAAGAGAGCCTTTGTTCATCCAGGTTTCGATTGTTAGATGGTATCGTGGATTGTATAATTGTGAAAAGTATTTTGAAGCCGCCTCGCGGCTTGCTCCGGTTGACTGAAGAATGCGATGTTAATCTAGGAACTATGGTTTGAGGGGCGGAGCTTCGTACTTACTATGACTTTTTCCCCACGGAGCGTAATCTGAGTTTGAACCTGGGATGTGACATTGGTCGGTACAGCGGCCTGATTTTGAGTCGGACCATCAGCAGCATTGGTGCCGTTGGTCTCTGGTGTAACTAGGTCTTGTACTGGTAGTATTTTGAAGTGAAGATAGGAGCGCTTGATACGAAAGAAACAAATGGGGATGGATCAGTGTGTTCAAAGGCGACTACCCAGTACGGTGTACTCCCACCAATGCAACACGGGGTAAGTAGTATTGGTTTGAGTCTTTTACCATTATATTAGGCTTATGTCTATCTATACACAGATGAAGACTCCACGATCAGCACGTAGCCAGCATCGAAGCCCCATATCCAGTTGTAATTATCATGTACAGGACTTGATCTTCCAGTGCTCCGGTAAACATGAACGGCATAGCCCGAGGGTATCCTAACTCGGGGGCTCCCATATCAAACACACCCGTCGTAACGCCGCCCTATTATGCCGAGTGAAACTGATCCTACCCTATGCGCCTGATGCTCATGCATGAGAACGATGCAAGACGTATGCTCGTATATTCAGAAGGCCTCAGGCCACCTTATTTGGAATTCAGGGCCAGCCTCGGATCAGTGATCCTTCTTCAACTCCGCTTGGGTCTCGATCCAACCGTTCTTGGTCCACATGGCAGATTTGGCGGCCTTGACGGGATGTAGGAACATAGGTCTTACAACAGTTCTTCCATAGGCCTCTTCCCATTCAGATCCGCCCTTGTCTTGGGCTGCGACCCCGAGGAGTCGTTGGTAGATGGGCTTAGCTTGTGCAGAGTTGAAGTACCAGGTTGTGTTCAGCCAGGCATATTCATTCCACTTGGAAAAAGTGCTCTCAAGAACGCCACCGGCCTGGCCGTATGGCCCTGGGTTGAAGGTTTCTTGTAAGACATCTGCTGGCCAGGGTCGGTCGGCGAAAATCGGATGAGGAAAGGTAGTGGATTTGAGGCCGTGGTGTAAACACATTGTTTGTGGAAACATTTCGGCATCCATGTGGTGGCCGTTCTCGGCATTCTCATAGTTCATGATCTCCAGGACCCTCCGACTGACCCGACCCTGAGCGATCAAAGTGGATCTTCTGGGCGTCGAAGCTCCTTGAGCGTAGCCCCAGAGGTTATCTCTATACCACCAATAGGTATTGGTGACGTTGAAGCTCGGGAGGAAGCCAATCCAATCAGCGTCTTCACCAACGCCCCATTCGTAATTGTCTTCGGTGATTTTCGTTGGTGGTTTGGGGCCTCGAGGTCTCACTCCCTCCACGGCCACTGGACCCCAAACATGGTGCGGGTCTTCGATCCTGACCTTTTCTCGAAACTCGGTGTTGAAATCGCCGTGGAATGAGGGAATATACACTCTTCCGGCACGCTCCCAGATGCCTTGGCGAGGCTGGTTTCTTCCAAAATTCGATATGGCTTCCAAGAAATCGAGATAATGACCAGTATATCTGACATCAAACTCCCACTGGTAGAAGAAATCGAATTCAGGATGGTTGCGAGCGAACCATTGTATGATCATCCAGGGAGAACGGCCCACATACGCGTGTTCAGCAAGATTGGAGTAGAGCCCGCGAAGCTGGGCGTGGTTCCAGACCTCCGTCATAGAGTGGAACTCGGGCGGCACAAACTTCCTGATGGTACTTTGCGGCTCCTCTTCGCCGGTGAAGAGTGCAATGCCCTCGTCCTTAACGTGGAGAAGGATGAATACTTGATACTTGCCTCCGCTGGCAAGCGAGGCTTCGGCAACCAGCGCGCGAACGTTCATGACAGCGTCAGCGGACCATGTAGCTCCAGTCCAGACGCGAATTAGTATCGCCGTTCTCTTTGTCTTCACGTTTTTACCTGGGTTTAGAGAGTTGCTGGGTTCCGTATTTACGGTGTTGCCAGGACTGTGACGGATATTGGAGTACTGTATGGAATTTTGTGGGCGTTCTTTGACCGCCTTGAATCGGTGTCGATTTGCATCAGCACAAGCATCTTGTAGATCTCCCCATCTGACTTCGTCCCAATTGACGTCGCTAGACTTTTTGAGGCCCTCAGGCTCAGATGTGTCAAATTGCTCCAGACCGTACGCAGAGAACCGGCCGATCCGGTCAAAAGACACGTCGCCATCCAATCCGGAAGCTTCGTAGGAACCAAGTAGAGGGTCGACGGCACCTGCAAATGTGAGCTACCGTGTTGGACGAAGGTAGCGGTAGATGAGATGCTTACCGCGCGCTGTCCCACTATATGCCCACACGGCGTCTTCATCACTCTCGTTCATGAGTAATCCTCGAGGTCCAATGCAGGGGATGATATCCGAAACTGGTTCGTGCATGTTCTTGTATCCATCGTACCGGATTAATCTCGGAGTTTCCTCACTGCAACTTTCTTCCCCTGGCGTGCAAGTATGAGTGAGGTCAGAAGTGCTTCGAGTGAGACCATCGTGACTATGGGGGTTCATATGCGTCAGTAATTGTCTTCAGGAGAGTACCGCGAGGACATCATACGTAGGATAGTCTTTCCATGGCCAATCCGTCCGCTTCGCGGCTTCCATGGCTTCTGCTTCGGTAGGAGGTCTTTGGGGCTGCTTGGGTGGAGTAGGAGGCTTGTCGTGTAGCATCTTGAGGACAAGAACGAGAAAAACGAAAGAGACAGCAAATTTGGCAACCAGCCGTAGTCGCGGCATGCAAATCTGCCATTTTGATGGTTTCTTCCAAAAATCTGTTTTTATGGTCGTGAAATTGAGTGGTGAAGGGTCTGGCTGAGACGCAGGATCAGATAAAATGGGTGTCTCTAAGCCCATCTCCGAGCGGCTGCCGATGGTTAATCGTCGTGTCATAGCGTAGTATGTGATCGGTATTGTGGCAGGCGAAAGCGAGAGGCGGGGACAAAAAGGCAAACCAAACGAGTGAAGTGAGCCTTGATGTTCCTCAAGCCATCTGAGCAGGAGGAATAACCCGTCGTAGTCGAAAGACTGCGAGGAGCATGACCCGGAAGATGGTATTACCGTTATCAATGCTATCAATGTAGTGTAGCGATCGTAGAGGAGAAGGAGAGGAAGGTAGGCGTTGTGTCAGTGTGCGAAAGGTGCGCGGGTTTAGGAAAAATAGACTTGCAAGAAACTTAACGAAAGGGCGCGGCAGAGCGTGAAGCATGCTCTCAGCCTGATTTGACAGGTTGAGGGCTGGAAGGGGCCGTGGAAAAGTGCAAGTTAGTGGCAGATCTTAGGCGAGTGGCAAGGGTATGGGAGAGCAACGCGGACCTGATAAAGCATTGCCAAGCGCAATCCGGTGGCCTTGGCACGGGCCCTAATCGTGTTTGGCAGCCCAATTTTAAGGTTGGGTGGAGCGTTTCGGAGGTCGTTAAAATCTCGCGGTTGACAGGAAGAGGTGTGGCCGGAGTCACTACTCCGTACGGAGTAATGGTGATGCAAATGCCCCAATCGTCCCCCATGAGTGCTTATCAGGCTAACGGCTACAACACGAGTCCAGATTTCTGTGCACATAGGAAGATCCTTCCCAAGGGGGGCCACTTTACATGCAAATTTTCGACTCCCCACAAGCTGCACCTTTGGTCCAGCATTTAGGCCTAGGAGCATTATATCTTGGGGATCATTCAGGTCTGAACTGCTCAAAGTCCCGGAAGTGTAGTGGAGATCCCTCCACAAATCATTATTTTCATTTTCCAACAAACGATCTAATAGCTTAAGAGTGCCAGTGTCTCCACTTGCTTTGTCAAACTGCGTCATAGATGAACAAAAGTTTTTAGTCTAGCGCATAGACAACAAGGTGCAGAATATGTGCCAGGATCGAGAGACATAGATAAGGATAAGAAATAGCGTATGGTGTAACCTCCAATCCTCACCATGCACCAGTTAGCCATGGCGGGGAATGGTTGACTGGGCCGTCAGGATTGGCTTGCATGCGAGCCAAAAAAAGAGTAGCCGCGCCCCGATTTCTGAAACCTGCGCCGACGATGACGCGAGCTCCTTCTCGATGAATCGAGATATACACAACAATTTCGAGAGTCCGAGGCTGGAAGCAACAAGCTACATACTGTGTCAACGCATTCTGCAACGTCGAGGTAGAGTAGGGCACATAGAACCAAGGGCCTTGTGAAATTCCACAGTAGAGTTAATTCCACAGTAGAGATGCAGGGTAGCTTTCGGTAGGCCTTTGAATAAATGCACAAGGGCTGTTCATGCAGGTAGCCATTCGGCGGAAGGGGTAAAAAAGCCTCCACGAATCAGTTTTGTTCACTTTTTCCCTTGAAGTAGCATGTAGCACACGCGAGGACCAGCTACTCATTCAAGCCCTATCTAAGCCTTTTAATATAGCAGCTCGGACTCGGAAACATCTTCCTAAGCTGATGTGATTCTGTGTAAGAGATGTTGCTGCTTGCTGTACCAAGACAGCAAAAAAAAAAGAGAAAGTAAAAATGTTCCTTAGCAATGAGAGGCTCGGAATCACTAGCAAACGGTCCTCGGCCATCCACAAACTTTTGCATCCCACTGAACGTTGTGGTGAGCTCACCAGACCGGCAAACGCCATGCTAATGTCAGAGGCCAACAACATAACTCCCAATATAAAGTAGACAGGATGATAAGAGTTACCAAGAATGGGATTCAGGTGATGAGGCAGAACGTCAGACACTGTGCGTGAACTGTCAGCTCTAATCTTTTAGAATATGGAATGAGGGTAGATATGCTTACTAGATCTCAATCGGTGAGATTTGATCGAATGGATAAAGCCAGTTCCCGCCAGACTCGACCTTTTCCAACCTATTTCAATATCTGTTAGTGATCAGGTTAGTTCTGGCGCCGATATAGTTGCTTACCAGTCGTAAGGCCATAGAACCAAATGACCTTGGATCATGTTCAACAGCTCTTCGGCCTCGGCTTGGCTTGGGATGTCGTCGCTTGCCAAGAACATTCGCTTAGAGCTTCGAGTCGTTCCTCGTCGCCTCCTTGGTTGCGCCGGCTGTGAGTTCATATTGACGGCCCCTAACTGGCCCACGAAGTTTGAAGGTGGCATAATCTCCACCGAAGTCGGCGATGTTGATGATGCAGTTGCCACCTCAGTCATCGAATCGGCGATCTGGCCATCACTTGACCTAGATGGCGGAACACCCGTTTCAGGCACAGTCTCAAGAGCTGCTTTCTCATCCTGAACGCCGAATGTGTTGTGCCGAGAGAGAGATCTTTGCTGTCGTTCCATCTGTGCTTTATTCGTGTCTGCAGCCCACGAGCGCAACTTCTCCTTCTCAACGACTGCTTCCTTATTATCCTTGTTACGGCTCACAAGGCCGCCAATCTTCTCCCTTACTTCCCCCGCCTTCTTCTCAGCGCCGAGAGGAAGTCCACTGACCGTCCTTAATTGAGCGGCCGCCTTTGCGCCAGCGGTCGTCACAGAATTGACTCCGGCTCCGGGAGGTCCGCTTTTTGACGCCAAGTCCGGAGGGGTCCCTCTGACGGCTTTCTCGCTGTCGACTGCATCACCACCTTGCATGTGCTTGAAGCGTTCCTCATAAGCAATGTACTCCTTGTACTGTGCCCAGGTTTTCACCTCGCTATCCGGCATGCATCGAAAGATAGCCCGGTAAATCTTCGTATTATTTTCTGCAACGGCATGCCATGTATACAAGATGAAAGAGTCAAGTAGGGGGTCTTCCATGCAGTCCCGATCAACGTAGCGAGGCGTCAGCTCGGCTAGCAAGGGATGGTGGGAGTCGCTCGAGGTACCAAGGAAGGTCGGGGCCAAAGCCGGGCCTCCAATGTCGCTGTCGTCCGCAATCGGCAGCGCAGGTAATTGGGACGGCATTGGCATGCCCAACTTGACGGTGTCCATGCGAGTCATCTCTGGTCTTGGGGGCAGCGGCGGGTTGCCAACCTCGTATTGTGCCACGAACGTGGGTAGTCTCGGAACCATCCCCCGTTTGATGGGAATGCTTGCCGTTGCTTTGCCTTCTGGCATGATATCAGAGAGCAGAACCTCTTTTCCGTCCTTGCTCATCGCAGAGTCTCTGCCAACGCCATATCCTGCCTTTGCAATTTCTGCCATATGGTCTTCACCCTCTCCATCGACGTCCTTCTGATGCGCCACATTGGCCGTGACTCTCGAGTCTGCGGTGAGCTTTTTGTTTGTGATGAGATTCGGGTTATGGGCTTGCTCCCAATCAACATCATGGTTGAAGCTATGAATCTCTTCTTGACGCCGAAGGAGGTCTTGTCTGAGCTCTTCGCGGTGCGAAGGAGAAGCAGCATCAGCGCTGGACACTCCTGACAACGGAGAGATGTGATCGTCATATTCAGAGTTGGGCGATTTGACATCATCTCCGCTAGATCGTCGACGTTCGGCCTCCAGAGCCTGGGTCTCCTCCATGATCTTGTCTACGTCCAGTCCTAGATGCTCTCGCATGAGCCGTACACGCAACGTATGGGCAAATCGACCCACTTGATAAGGTTCCCCATTCATGTGAGACAATATCATGTCTGCGTCCTTTACGATCGCCGCGCACTCCGAGTCTCTATTTCCCAGCATTGATCTTTCATTGATGTTGGCAGACCCAATGATAGCAGTTCGGTCATCAACTATCATGATTTTAGCGTGGATGTAGAGCTGCTCTGTTACAAGCATCTTTTTGGGGCCAATCTTGCCCCATTGTCGTAGAGAGTAGAATTGGATATAGTCTTCCGGTTCAATGCCTTGAGCTCTGAGCCGTCCAAAGACCGACGAGTCCCCACGGCATATGCTTCGGTACTGGTACTGCATGATCAAACGGACACTTGTGCCGCCTTCCTCTTCGACCGTGTTTTGAAATCCTGGGATAAGCGGGATGATGAGACAAGCCCGCCAAGCCTCGTTACCTCTGGCAGCTCGAACGATGCGTTCGACCAGCGCGTCTCCGATGAGATTGTGAATTGTGACTGCCTCAGTCTCGCAACTGGAGATGAAGAACTGATTTTCAATGTAGACGAAATGCTCGGATTCTTCGATCAGCTTGGCGTAAGCATTCATGATGCTGTGTTCTGTTTTGTCTGGTGTTCCCAACGACCATGGGCCGGCTGAGCGGAGGATCTGGACTTCGCAAGTACCGCTCAAGCCTAGGGCTTCCAGGTCAGCCGTATTGAAGTCGGGCGGTGGTAGCAGAAACGGCGTTGGCCTGGTCGGTTTTCTCTGCCGAAGGATGTAATTCCAACGTTGCACGAAATGACGTGTTAGATCTCTCGCGGGCTGTCCAACAACTTGCATGGATACGTCATGCCACGGCATTCTGGCGACCTGCAATCTATCGTACATTTCCTCATAAGGCTTGTTCAAGGCGTAGAAGTCTTGTATCCTGGGGTTCGAATAATCCTTGCCTGCCCACATTTGACAATGTTCAGCGTCCTTGGGCAAGTCGTTCGGTTCGAAGCCGGTGGCTTTGTCGTCAGTCAGCGAGTGCTGAGGGCTGTCCCATCTTCCAAAACACAGGTCGATTCCTCCAACAAAAGCCATTGTGTGGTCGATGATGCACAGCTTTTCGTGATGCGCCCAGAAAAACGTGTTCTGCCGAAATTGATTGGGAGAACGCTGTACGAAAACATTGGGATGCAGTTCCAGCAGAGAGAACTTTGTGTATTGAGAGTCAATCGGAACGGCAGATTCGACATTGCGGTAAATGATAACGAAGATCTTCACTCCCTGCTCAGCCTTCTTCTTGAGCAGTCGGTCCAATCGCCACTTCTGGCTGATTGCAGCAGGTCTTCGCATGTAAAGCTCGGGGCTCAGCCACCAATCATGAATGTAAATTACGTCCCTTGCCTGGTCAATAGCACGTGAGACAAGCCACATATGGTCTCTTCCATCAACAAGCCATTGTGCGAAACAGTTTGGTCGTACCGGTGCGAAGCTGTCATAGCGGTTTTTCTTCACCCATGGAGAAATCTTTATCATTGACAGGATTGACTCTTCGAATTGATGGAGCTGCCTCTCATTTCGGGCCAACAATTTCAGTTTCCTCTCCGAGTTCTGCAGCTTGAGTCGGTGATGTTGAGGATGCTTAGCACTCTCCTTTGCATTTTGGGCAAGTTCTTTCGCCTTCTGGTCCTTCAGACGAGGCTTGGAGAAACTAATCTTGAAGTCCGAGTCAAATAAGAACACATCGTAGATATGCATTTCTTCGGGCGAATCGACACAGACCACGTAGCTGTGTCGGACCAAAAACCACTTTGGCATATGCCGGCTTTTGAAATTTGCAGGAGTCAGAGCCTTTCGGAAGTCGACGCCCATACTTGATCGAATCAACAAGAAACCCTCCTTTCCGTGGTAGCTACCTTCTGCAGCCAGTCGCATGCCCAAGGCGGAGACCTCGAGAAATTTGCAAAGACGGTTGCTGTCGGGACGGAAAAGCATGAACTTGATCATCTGTTGCAAATAGACCTCTAGCTTCTTGCGTTGTCTTTCCGGGTAAGTATCTCGTTTGCTACTTCCCGATGTCGTCGCCACGGCTCTTTCGCCCGGTATTGTAGGACCGGTATGACTGGGTGTGTTTGATTTTCGACGGCCAAGCAAAGAGGCTGTATAACGGTGCTTGTGTGCAGGTCTTTCATTGTCGGTCCCAGTGTCTTCGTCGGCATCGTCTTCGTCATCATCACCTTCGTCTTCCAAGCCACGATATGCTCTCAAGTATGGGAAGGCTCCTTTGGGGAATTTGGGGAAACGAGGCATGCCTTCCTTGTCAGGCTTCTTCAGCTTGACGTACTTCTCCTTGCTGTACTGCAGTTTGTATTTGATGTGCAAGTTCGCAAAGTCGCGCAGCGAGCGTTTGACGACCCACTTCATGCGGTTGATGCCATTGCCGTACTCAAGCTCTATTCGGAAGATCATATGGCGATCGCCTGGAGTAGGATTGTCTTTCTCCCTGTACTTATCTAGCTCGCTATCCGTGATATGTACCTTCAGCTGTTCCAGAAGAATAGGAATCCTTTTACTGCCATGTTCGTCCCTTTGAAACATGCTCGCAGCTATGAGTGCTGCAGGACTTCCCGCGAGGAGTTCCGCGAGGAGCTCTGCAGATTTCTCATGGTCGATTGTTCTCTCCTTCCTCCTATTCTGTCCAAGCAGTTGTATCTTCTGCTTGATCTGGCGCCATTTTTGAGCACTGAGTGATGTGCCGCGCTCAGTCATCATACGCCGTCGGGAAGGCCGCGAGTCGCTCTCGTCGGTATGACTACCTATGTGCGTGAAACTCCTTAGGGTCATGGGCCGTCTGCCCTCCCCGGTTGGCGTTGCTTCGCCGGCCTTGCCTTGCCCAGAGTTGTAGCTTAGGCCGCGCCAAGCAGCTCGTCTCCTCCGTGGGCTTTCGTGACCTTGATTGCGACTGTCGTCGTCCGAAACCCCGTGCTGGCCGTGAGGTGACGCGTCCGTGTCTGTTGCTCTTCTAGGAAGCATTCCCGGTTGGGGTTCTTCTGTCATCACCATAGAGTCGGTGCCAGGCACAGTATGTTTGGTCGCTTGTGGCGAAGCCGGTGCCGTCTCAATGCCGCCCATGTTGACTCTCCCGGACTTCCTGCGTCTCTTCCGGAGTAGAATAATCTCTGTCTCCCGATCCGGCGCGCTTTCTTCGGTATCAGCATCTGCTTGAGTGCCATTTATTTCGACGGGTTGTGGAAAATAGGGCTCGTTACGTTCGGTATTTGGAGGAATAGCCGGGCCTTCTGACTCTGCGTAGGTAGGGGTGTTGTTGATTGTGAAGCTGCTGGGGGAGCGAGAATGGGAAAAGGTAGAGGTGGAAGTTTTCAGGGCCTTGAGCTTTGAGTAGAGCGACTGGCTTCTGCTGTGTGGGTCCGTATTAGGCTCTGAGAGCGGAGAGGACTGGATTGGCAGGCCGTCCGTTGTCTCGACATCTTGGGTATCAGCTGCAAATTGCACGTTCTTTCGGCCCGCCAACAGCGTCTCTGTTTGCCCAACACGGTCACCCAAGGCGTCCTCTGGGGTAGCTTGAGTGTCAAAGCCGGGATTCGAAAGCTCGTTCGGTCGAGGCATTGGAGGCTTTTGGCTTGGCTCATGCGTTTGTCGGGGGTTCAGAGCGCTCTTGACTGGTGAGGTAGGTGGAGGCGCTCCATTCTGCGCCATGTCTCCCGTATCACCATTTGGTGGTTCTGTAGAAGGTGGAGGGCGAATTGAACTCGATTCAGACGCTCCGTCACCTATATTGAATACGCCATCGGGTTTCTTCCAATTCCTGGTTTGGGCGCTCATGGTGAGCGGTCGAGCTCCATCAACGCATTGACAGACCACTCTAGAAGCTCCAGAGCGAAGATGTAGACGGCTGCAGTAGGATTACCTGTCTTATTTGGGGGTCATTGGTTTAGGAAACACGCTCGTGACGAAGTTAGGGATCCCGGTTGGCTTCGGAGTGAAACGCTTAGTGGTATGTGGATCTCCACACATCGCTTTGCCAGGTCAAGCAATTTAAGCGTCATCTCCAAACTTGGCAAAAGCCAAGCTTCTCAGTAATCCTCCTACTGACCCGTTCGCCAGTTTAATGCTAGGCATGGTTGGTCTTGCTTTCTCAAACACTTACAAAACAGTGTCTTCTTTCTGTAAATGCAGGATTGGATTCAGTATGCGCGAAAGCCCTCTAGGAATAACGCGTTCTCAGCCGCGGCATATTTTGTTCGTATTCCGCAGTGGGCTCTAAGAAGAGTGTACGTCTACAACCCGGACACGAAACGTAGTATACGTGTGATTCACAAGCCGTACATAATGATATCTCCCGTTCTTGCGTCCTCTTTCTACCACTCTCCTTCTCAAGTCGACTTCATAGGTCAAGTACTTATTAGACCGTCCGGTGTCACCATCCCTCTTCTTAAGCTCTGGTTTATTCGATGTCTTCCGATGCTGAAGTTGTAATTCTCGGCGGGGGAATACGTGGACTTGCCGCTGCACTGGCACTGACAAAACGCGTGTCACCATCACCGCACATCAGCACCTTTGAGTTGCGACCTGAACCTGCTACCATCGGTGGTGCTATCAATCTGACACGAAATGCTCTTCGGTATCTTGACCATCTCGGCGTCCTTGACGTCATCAAGCAAAAAGGCTTCGGCGCGAATGTGGACAAGATCGAGCTGTTCTCGCTAGGCACAGGGGCCAGGTTGGGCGAGATCGATTTCACGAATGCGTCCAACAAAGGAGAAGGATTTGACAATCCGCCTTAACGAAGTGATGAGGATTATGAGAGCAGACTTGATCACGGGATTACTCCAAGTAATTTCGAAGCTCGAAAATGTCCAGCTAAAGTATGGGAAGAAAGCTGTGAAGCTTCAAGAACGGTCTGAGGTTGCGACTGTGACTTTTAATGACAGCTCTGAAGTATCGGGTAAGCTGATACTGTGCTGCGATGGCATCCCACTCGGCTGCGCGAAGGTTTGTTGATCCAGATCGTACACCTGTCTATTCTGGCATCGTCGTTGCATATGCCTTCACAAAGGTCCGAGACGGCCTCGTACTCCCTTGGAAGGACACATCTTTCATCTCAGGTCGGCGGGGGGAGGCTTCTTGACTTCTCATTTCCAATCAAGCCGGGAGAATTTGTACCTTGGTGCTGTCATGGAAGTGGCAGAAGTGAGCTCTAAAGAGGGTTGGAGAGCCAAGGGTGTAGACCAAGATGAGGTCAGGAAAGACATTAAAGCGCAGTTGGGAGGGGCCATGCCAATTATAGACAAGCTCATTGAGGACGCGGGTGACTGGTTCCTTTATCCTGTATACAGGATTCCGCCCAAAGGCAGCTGGGCCACTGAGAAAGTGATGCTCCTTGGTGATACGGCACATGCGGTACGTATTCCCTTCGTTGCATACTCAAAATATAGTGACGGTCGATGGCCAGGTTCCCCACACAAAATATGTCCTGACTTGCTTCTATCCAGATGTCACCGCAGGGAGAAGGGTGTTGGAATGGTGCTCCAGGACGTCGTTGTCTTTGCCCGGCTCGTGGGATGTTATGGCGCTGCTCGGTTGAATGATATCTTCGCTAGATATGAGGAGCTTCAGAGGAAAAGGATCGATGCTGCATACGATGAAGCTAACTTACGCTGGGACACTAATAAGGATTTTGCTTGGCTCGCACAGTCAATGAAAGAATGGTTGGTGCCTATATTTCTCTAGTGGTCAACCAAGGCGCGGAACAAACCATTCGAAGAAGATTTGACCATTTAGCCCGAGCACAAATTGGACAATCAACATGGCGAGATCCGGCCATGACTATTGGCCCTGAGCGATGTCGCGATGAACATGTACTAGACCCAAAGCTGAAGTCTCACAGTGGGGCTGGGTCAACGGGAGTGGATACTACCAGTCAATTGGGAAGACAGACTGCTGTTGGTGGCTTGATGGCGCGCTTGTCAAGCAGAAGCACGGTGCTTAGCCTCTCCTAAGGGAACTTTGAGAAGGGGTGGGTCCGTCTGGTATTTTTCGAGTAGACTTCTGGCCGAGATAGGCTCCAGTATTTCCATGGGACATGGTGTTTCATTTGGCTAAGCATTTCTTACATTGTCTTTATTTTTTACTTGGAGTGCCCAGCTTGAGAAAACCCCTGTCAGAAGCTTTCGACGGAGATGGTGTCAGCTGAGTGAATGGAGGTGACCCACCTAAGCCTGCAATAGCTTCGGACATTGCCGCTGTTATTGCATCGCTCGATGCATAGGATGGCAAGCGACACGCGTCAATGTATGGGAGTAGTCTGCGACAAGCGCGGGTTTTTGTGACCCCCAAACGTTGGGGTGAGGAGTTCATATTGGCTTCTGCAAAGCTAGACGGGTTGCTCCGCTGCACTATTCTATCATCCGTGGCGCTGGGTTCTCTTGGGGGGGTTTGCGAGCATAGATCATGTGCATATTGGGTTTGTTGCGGGAACAGTCGGGGTAAATCAGGTTAGTAATACACCGACGGGCAACGGAACGCTGCGGGCACATGCGCGAATCTCTGGGTTGTTAATGGCTACACTGAAGTCGTGGTGCGAGACTGAGGCATCCAGACGGGATAAGCGCCCTCCAACAAAGCACAATGGGGGTCCCGAGAATTTGGTACCTTGCTAGACCGTCTTTTGGACTTGGACCGCCGTCCAACGGTTGCTGTGAGGGCACTTTTTGGCCCCTTGAGAACGTACGGTCGGTGCGCCGTGTCTCCACTTGTTCTGATTGACAGCTGCCTGGAATCTGGAAGACCCAAGGCAATCTTTTCAAGCTGTGATCACTGGGGTTGGTGGAGCTGAAAGCCTCGACCTGGCCTCTAGGAGGACGAGCGGTTTCGGTATGCGACATGTAACATCCCTACCATCATAGAATGAGTTGACAATGCTCGGACCAGCATCGAAATTTTTTAGCTAACTAATAGGAGCGGTGAGCTCGACAATGAGCCTAATGACACGAGTTGGGAGGATGCGATTCAAACAGAAACAGAAATGCCTGTCAATGATGCCGGTTTGCCTTCTCGCCTCGCGGGAAGGCACTGGAATCACTGCAACACAAGAGAACAGCAGGTCGCAGGTAGGTGAAATAGATCGTATGCGGCATGTTTCTTTCTTCCGGCAGTTTGCAAACCGAGTCCTTTAACTGCCAGATTCGAAACTTCTGCGGTAGCCTGTAGGAAGCCAGGGTGAAGTTCCCCGTGCGTGTCTTAGCCGGCAGCCTGCAGCTCGTGCAGGGAGGATCGTCATTGAAACTAGAGGTTTCGTCAGCCAGGCATGCCAGAGTAGCATCGAATTTCGCGGGTGGAGCTGCGCTGCGGGGACCTTTCAGCCTGTTGGGGCGCTGAAAGAGTGGTTCGCCCAGCTCCAATGTCCGCCTACTGCGGTGTTAGTACGACCAGAAGTTTCGAGTAATACCTCTGCAGTGCCTGTGGGAAAGTTTAAATGTGTTGCTAGCAGTAGGGACGCCGAACGATCGATTTGGGAACCCCAGAGGTGGGTTCAGATTTAGAGCTTTAGGCTCGGCTAAGGAACGCCCCTTGTTGGCGGTCCGCCTCTTTCCCACAGTATTGACCCAGCGTGCCGGAACTGCGACCATGGCCTCTTCTGCGCCTGCACCTTATGCATCACCGATGGAGCACTATGCTGCATGTGTCCATTTTTGCCCTTCTCGCCCGGAGCCAGTCTCCCCTAGGGCCCTCGGTTGACTCCACAAGGGCTAAACTTTGCAGATAGCCCTTGTGAACTGGTGGTGGTTTCCACGCATGGCACCATGCTGTCTCCGAACTTCCACTTTTGACTTTTTTATGGGGTCCCATCTTAATGACTTTTACACAGATCTGGCCTGACCGTAGATTTCTTCTACCTTATTCCTCCTCAAGCCCAGACCATGGCCATCCAGAACTAAATCATGCACCATGCGGTATCGTTGCCCTGTATCCTAGCCTTGTCCACCGATGACCTTCCTTGATCGCGAGTTATAGATCGAAGAATTTCGCAATCCTCCTACGCACAGATGAACTCAATTGACAGCGCACCTTCTTCTCGACAACCAATTACCCCACCACGTGAGCGCTTTTGCGGGAGATGCCTGCTAATGACAATCCCAACGCCAATTATGATGAAAATGGTCGCGCATACAGTGGCTTCAGGAGGTAAGCACAATCTTGAACCCCCCTTCCGTCCACTGACTGACACATTCCCCCACTAGAGGCGTCTATCTCTTACCCTGCGACGAGACTGAAAAGGATAGGCTCGACATCATGCATACTATGTTTCTGACTGCCCGAGGGGAACGACTGCTGAATGCTCCTTTTCAAGAAAGGCCACCCTCGGGGCCCCTTGGTCAACGCTCAAGAGTTCTAGATCTAGGCTGCGGAACCGGAATCTGGCTACTCGCCATGGCCGAGCGGTACAAGAACACAGAACTGCTAGGCATAGACCTAGCTGGGATGGGCCCCGAGTCGCTCCTGCCAAATGTGGAACTACGCTTCCCATGTGACTATGAGAGTCCTTGGTCGCTTGGAGAGCGCAGTTGGGACATCATACACTTGCAAATGGGTCTCGGGAGCGTGGCAAATTGGTCCATGCTCTATCACAAGGTCTTGAAACATCTCCGGCCTGGTGTAGGCTGGTTTGAGCAGGTCGAAATTGATTTGACACCACGGTGTGACGACGGCACATTAGGTGACGGTGCCTTGAAAACATGGTACGAGCATCTTGTCGGAGCGACAAGTGCAATAGGTCGAAGCATTGCATACGACCCACAAACAGGTCAGAAGCTTCGAGACACCGGTTTCACGGATATCAAGGAAGAAGTATATATGCTACCTCTCAATGGCTGGCCAGCGGACAGAAAAGACCACAGGGTTGGCCTCTGGTACCACATTGCACTCTCGGATGGCCATGAGAATACTGGCGGCTACGGACTGGAAGCCATGAGCCTGGCTCCTCTGTCGCGGATCTACCAGTGGCCGGTGGACCATGTTCGAAGGCTTTGTGCAGATGCTCTACAGCAAGTATCTGATAGCAGAATCCATGCTTACAATTGCCTACATGTCTGGACAGCTAGGGCACCATACCTGAACGAAGCCCGGTGACCAAGGCCAGCAATTGGAAGCAAATCTTTATTCACACCGTTTGGGAGGTAATCTGCTTGCAAGTCGAAATTTGCATCAAGGAGGAAGTTACAAAGTTGAGTTCCATCGCAGGCTCTGTTCAACAACAAAACCATCCGGCCTATATTGCAACATCTCGACTGCTGAGATATCCCCGTCCTGCCGGTCGCAGTTTCCAGTATCTCACTCGCGTCCAATGAGTGAACGCGCCTCTGCACAGCGCACGCCCATCTCTAGCCCTGCACCTGCAGGTCCAGAAAGCCCAAGATGATTTACGCGGTTTGAAGGAAGGTTGGAAACCCGCTGGTGCTCGAATTGGTGGTTGCAAAAAATGCTGAGGGATTTTCGTGAGTGTTCGTCGATTCGGAATCATTAAGAGGCTCTTGCTTGTGCAAAATCTCTATCGCACAATTCCTGTTACCTTTCGTTTTTATGGGGTGATCTCTGCTACGTCTGCGGTCTGGCAACTACTTTTTGCTGCCAGCTTATACTCGTCAATTTTTGCAAAGGCGCTGCGCTGAAAAATTTGAGGCATGGCGAAAGATAGGAAGACCGTTGCTGGTTAAGACTCCGAAAACAGAAACTCTAAATCTTGATGTCTCAGATCGACTGCTAGACATACCTGTTTTCATCTTGCATAGCTCCGTCCGTACTACTCAACTCTTCACTAGCCTGCCATGCCTTCTACCCCACTGGCAGAGTGCAAACAGCTTTGTTTTTCATGACTCGCTAACTTCAAACCAAGCCCGCCAAAGGTGGATTTCACTTTTACGCCCTCCCTAGCTCGTCGACATACCTCCCACCGCTTACTTCCAGACCTTTTCAGGAACATCTTAGCTGCAGGCAATGTGTCTCTACTCTTCTGTACGCGCCTTTGTCCCCTCATAACATTGTCTGCAGTGACCGAAACTCTGCGAGCACGATGACTTGTTATGGGAGCTTACCAATAACGATCTTTTTGGGTTGTAACAAGTCCACGGCCAATTGACTTCTTACCGAGTTTCTGTTGCAAGCACCTCCGTATCTTCTCAAAGCGGCATTTACAAGTCTCCGCTGCATCTCTTGTCTACACTACAAAGACCCAAGTCGATTGAAATCAGTAAAGCAACGCGGTACCGACAAAATGTAAGAGAATCATTATGTGTTCGAATTGTCTGAATTGTGTGTCATATTTGATGAAGTATGCCTGGATACCCTCCCACTCGAGAGGCAGACAAAGTTCAATTGCGTCCTAACCATGCACGTCGCTGTAACCTGCACCCGCACTTCCGATGTTCCTTTCCCGTCCTTATTGACACCTCGGACTCTCTGTTTGCACCATCCCTTCGGGGTGGCGACAAACTCTAAGCAAACGTGTTTGGCCTCTTCGAGCTAAAGATCTTCTTCTTGTTGGCAGTCTTTGGTACACGATGCGGAAGAGGGAATTTCAAGCCCTTCGTGATGAGTTGCTTGATGTATGGACGTTTGACCAGGTCGGATGATGGGATTTCGGCAAGTTTGAGAATCTAAAGCGTGATTGGGTTAGCCGTTACCCCAACCATTCCTCCCGGACAGAGAATACATACATGAATCGACCTGAACCTAGCACGATGTCTCGCAGCCATGTCCTTGTATAGTGCTTCCACAGCATCTGTCCGCGACATTTCCCGGTACTCCTTGTACATGTTGTGCGTTCCCGATCGAGAATCGTAGCGGATCCAGATACCGAAATTCTTGACCTTCATTGGGCGTTTCTCATGGATGACGTTGAGGCTGACGATCTCTCCATTCGACTTCTTCACTTTTCGTAGCTTCATGAGAAAATACCAAAAACGGGACTTGGCGACAACGGTATTTGGAGCGAAGATGCGCATGCGGTAGAGCTTGGGAGTGGGGTTTGTCTCAGTAGGAAGATGGCGGCCGATGACCTGGTACTCGGTGAGGCGACCTATAGTTTGAGTGGTTAGCATTGATTTTCAAGACGGGTAGCCCGTTGTGTGTAATTCTGCTGCTTGATATTCCACAGCTGCTGCGTTGCCAATTGCATATGGCCTCGAGTAAGTCGACAGAATAAGATACTGCCTCAAAAGCCCACAGCAGCCACCTTGGAGTGGCAGATTTGCCATGCAGCCTCAAATGAGGTACAGCCTTTTCCCAAAGTATTTTGTCAAGCGTCGCCGTTTTTCCATCAAAAGTCTCTTGCAGTGGCCAGAGCAATTCGCAGGAGGTAGGAATTAGAGGAGAGCTTACCCATCTACACTCAGTTAGTATGAGAGCACCCTCAATTTCAGGGAGCACTTACCTTGAAAGCTGGTGCCGTTGATGTCGAATATCTCGCTCCGCCGCTGGACTGAAATTCTAGGGCAACTTGCGACTTCGATTGTGCGAGCCTAGCGCTAACAAATTTTTAGCTAACTGTATCTGGAACGAAATCTTGGCATTGGGCATTCAATCCGCGACGGGGAAAACCGTGACCTAGAACCCTCATTCACGGCATGCCTTGAG
>Ga0335072_10000606_pt1 | contig 66388 bp, 60 predicted proteins | sample Lox_Sample_21_FD_206725 | JGI IMG/M metagenome (GOLD analysis project Ga0335072, IMG submission 206725) | Soil microbial communities from Loxahatchee National Wildlife Refuge, Florida, United States - Lox_Sample_2.1 | ecosystem: Environmental > Terrestrial > Soil > Wetlands | place: USA...
GATCCCGCGCCCGCGGGCCGCCGCGGTCGCCCGCCGGTCGGGGGCTTCGCCGATGTGCCAGGAGCCGGTGCCGGCGGAGTCGACCTCGATGTGCTCGTGGAGGCCGGCGTCGGCGACGAGGGCCCGCATGACGCCCTCGGCGGTGGGGGAGCGGCAGATGTTGCCGAGGCAGACGAAGAGGATGCGTTGCACGCTCACTCCTCCCCGAGCTCCAGAACGGCCAGGAAGGCCTCCTGGGGGACCTCGACGCGGCCGACCTGCTTCATGCGTCTCTTGCCCTCCTTCTGCTTCTCGAGCAGCTTTTTCTTGCGGGTGATGTCGCCGCCGTAGCACTTGGCGATGACGTCCTTGCGGAAGGCCTTGACGGTCTCGCGGGCGATTATGTGGGAGCCGATGGCGGCCTGGATGGGGACGTCGTACTGCTGGCGGGGGATGCGCTTGCGGAGCTTCTCGGCGAGGGTGCGGCCGACGTCGTAGGCCTTGTCGCGGTGGACGACGAGGGAGAGGGCGTCGACGGGGTCGCCGGCGAGGAGGACGTCGAGCTTGACGAGGCTGGAGGGCCGCATGCCGCTGATCTCGTAGTCCAGGGAGGCGTAGCCGCGGGTGCGGGACTTGAGCTGGTCGAAGAAGTCGAGGACGATTTCGGCGAGGGGCAGGTCGTAGGTCATCTGGACGCGCTCGGGCGAGAGGTAGTGCATGCCGGCGTGCTCGCCGCGGCGTTCCTGGCAGAGCTCCATGACGGCGCCGACGAACTCGCGGGGGGCGATGATCTGGGCCTTGATGAAGGGCTCGCGGATCTCGGCGATGGTGGCGGGGTCGGGCATGTCGGACGGGTTGTGGACCTCCAGCGCGGCGCCGTCGGTGAGGGTGAGGTCGAACTCGACGGAGGGCATGGTGGCGATGAGCTCGAGGTCGTACTCGCGCTCGAGGCGCTCGCGGACGATGTCCATGTGCAGGAGGCCGAGGAAGCCGCAGCGAAAGCCGAAGCCCAGGGCGTCGGAGGTCTCGGGCTCCCAGGAGAGGGCGGCGTCGTTGAGGGTGAGCTTTTCCAGGGCGTCGCGGAGGTCGGGGTAGTCGTCGGAGTCGATGGGGAAGAGGCCGCAGAAGACCATGGGCTTGACCTCGCGGTAGCCGGGCAGGGGCTCGGCGGCTTCGCGCAGCCGCCCGCCGCCGGCCGCGCCGCCGGCGACCCCGGCGCGGGTGGTGAGGGTGTCGCCGACGCGGAGCTGGCTGACGTCCTTGACGCCGGTGATGAGGTAGCCGACCTCGCCGGCGGCGAGCTGGTCGGTGGGCATCATCTGGGGCGAGAAGCAGCCGATGTCGTCGATGTCGGCCTGCAGTCCGGAGGCCATGGCGCGGATGGGCTGGCCCTTGCGAAAGACGCCGTCGACGACGCGGATGTAGGCGATGACGCCGCGGTACTGGTCGAACTCGGAGTCGAAGATCAGCGCTCGCGGCGGCGCCTGGGGATCGCCTTCGGGCGGGGGCACGCGGGCGACGAGCTCCTCGAGGACCTCCACGACGCCCTCGCCGGTCTTGCCGGAGATGCGCCGGATGGTGTCGGGGTCCTCGCCGATGAGCTCGGCGACTTCGCCGGCGACGCGCTCGGGCTCGGCGCCGGGGAGGTCGAGCTTGTTCAGGCAGGGGATGAGCTCGAGGCCGGCCTCGACGGCGAGGTAGGTGTTGGCGACGGTCTGGGCCTCCACGCCCTGGGAGGCGTCGACGACGAGCAGGGCGCCCTCGCAGGCCGCCAGCGAGCGGGAGACCTCGTAGGTGAAGTCGACGTGGCCGGGGGTGTCGATGAGGTGCAGCTGGTAGGTCAAGCCGTCGCGGGACTCGAAGAAGACCCGGACGGCCTGGGCCTTGATGGTGATGCCCCGCTCGCGCTCGAGGTCCATGGAGTCGAGCACCTGGGCGCGCATGTCGCGGGGGTCGACGGTGTGGGTGAGCTCGAGGATGCGGTCGGCCAGGGTCGACTTGCCGTGGTCGATGTGGGCGACGATGCAGAAGTTGCGGATCTGGGGCTGGTCCATTGGGGGAAGGGTAGTCCGACCGGCGCATGCGCCGGTCGGCCGGAGGGCGCATGCGCCCTCCGGGACCAGGCCGCATGCGGCCTGGTCATCTCCGATCGCACGCGCTAGCCTTCAGGGTCCGGCGGATCGCCCACTCGGCCGCGGACCCTCGGGTCCAGCCGTGGCAACGCGCGGGGTTGGGTCACCACCCACCCCGCGGCCTGTCCAGGTGGTCGGGAGTGTCACGCCGCCCAGGCATACGACACAAGTCCTGGGACGTAGTAGTTCAGTGGCGATCCATGACCGGCACGACGGGGCGGACCTCGGGTCCGCCCCGTCGCTTCTCAGGCGCGGCGGGGGTGGGGTGGGGCATGGTGGCGGACCCGCGCTTCTCAGGCGCGGCGGGCTCGGGCATGGCGGCCGACTCGCGCTGCTCAGGCCCGCCCGAGGCGGCCGAGGACGAGCAGCCGGACCTGGTGGGCCTCGGGCACCCGCATGGCGAGGACGGCGCGGGAGTAGACGAGGACCCCGCCCAGCCCGGAGGCTCCGATGCTCACTATCTGCGCCGGGAGCGAGCGGCCGAGCAGGGCGTCCAGCGCGTACCAGACGACCCAGGAGACGCCGCCGAGCAGCACCGAGGCGACGAGGATGCGGGCGGTGATCATCATCGTCTGGGCGCCTTCGAGGCGCCCGTTGAAGCCGATCCGCAGCCGGCGGATCTGCAGCCAGGTCATGACGACGTTCGCCGACAGCGTGCCGATGATGAGGCCGGCGATCCCGAGCGGCTTGTAGAGGGCGACGGAGACGACGATGTCGACGACGATGTTGATCGCTGCGAGGCTTGTGGGGATCCAGGGACGCTGGAGGGCGAAGAAGGTCCGGGTGAGCAGGAGGTTGAGGCCGCCGAAGGGCAGGCTGAAGGCGAACCAGAAGAGCGCGATCGAGACCAGTTCTGTCGAGCGGGCGTTGAACTGGCCGCGTTGGTAGAGGAGGCGGGTGATCGGCTCGGCGAGGACCAGGATGTAGGCGGTCGCAGGGATCAGGAGGAGGTTGATCTGGCGCATCCCGGTGCCCAGGATGCGCCGCATCTGCGCGGCGTCCCGGCGGGCGGCCATGCGGCTGAGCGTCGGGAAGAGGACGGTGGCGACGGCGACGCTGAAGAGCCCCTGGGGCAGCATGTAGACGCGGAAGGCGTTTTCGATGGCCCGCGGCGCTTCGGTGTTGACGAGGGTTCCGAAGAACGAGTTGATGAGCTGGTCGAGGTTGACGATCCCGAGACCGATGGTGACGGGGAGCATGAGCACGACGACCTGGCGCAGCCGGGGGTCGCCCCAGTCGATGTGCAGTTCCAGGCGGAAGTCGATGCGCCCGAGCGCGCCGGCGACCATGACGAACTGGACGAAGGTCGCCGCGAGCCAGGCGATGGCGTAGGCGTAGATGCCGTGATTCGCCGGGAAACGGGGGTGCAGGGCGACCAGCAGCACGATGATCACGAGGTTCCAGACGGCGGGGGCGATGGCGGGGATCGAGAAGTGTTCGTAGGACTGCAGGATTCCCACGAGCATTCCGGTGAGCCCCAGCAGGAGCACGACCGGGAAGAGCACCCGTGAGAGCCCGACGGTGAGGGAGTCCAGCGATGCGCCGAACGTCGGCCCGGTGAAGAGCGGCATGATGAGGCCGGCGGCGAGGACGAAGATGGCTGTCAGCGCCCCCAGCACGAGGAGCAGCGCCCAGAAGAGGGTCGAGGCGAGCCGGAATGCCTCCCGGCGACGACCCTGCTCGAGCAGTTCGGTGAAGACGGGCACGAAGGCCGCAGAGAGCGCGGCGTTGGCGAAGAGGTTGCTGACGAAGTTGGGGATCTGGTTGGCGAGGGTGAAGGCCGATGCGGCCCCGGTGGTGCCGAAGAAGCTGGCCGCGATGATTTCCCGGGCGAGCCCTGCGATGCGGGAGATCCCGGTGGCGATCGAGAAGATCGCGGTGTTGCGCGCGATGCGCCCGCCGGCCGGCGCGGATTCGGTGACTTCGGCGGGGGCGGACAAGGCCGCTATAGTACGGCGCTCCGCGGCGCGGCCCGCGGCGCTCGCGCAGGCATCCCGCCGGTTGCGACGCCGTTTGCAGACCGCCGCGAATCCACCAGATCATGGCCAACATCCACTCACAGAAGAAGCGGATCCTGCGCGCGGAGCGCGAGCGCCTGGAGAACCGCCTCTACACCTCCACCATCAAGACCTACTTCCGCCGCCTCCAGACGGCCGTGGAGAGCGGCGACGCCGAGACCGCCGAGACCGAACACCGCACCCTGGTCTCGACGATCGACAAGGCGGTCAAGCGGGGCGCCCTGCACCGCAACACGGGCGCCCGCAAGAAGAGCCTCGCCGCCCGCATCCGGGCGGCCGGCGCGTCGAAGTAGAGCGAAGCCGGGCTCAGCCCGTCAGCGCGGGCCCGGCGCGGCCGGTGCTCGCGGGCAGGCCTCAGCCGGTCATGGCGGCCAGCGCCCGCAGCGCGAGGGTGTCCTCTCCCAGCGCGGCCTGGCCGGTGCGGTCGGCGCGCAGCGGCGCCCCGCCGCGGGTGTCGAGCTCGAGGTCGGCCAGGACGCCGAGCGCCGCGGAGAGCCGCGCGGGGTCGCTGCGCCGGACGTCGGCCACCAGGCGGTCGGCGGCGCGGGGCGGCATCCGCAGCCCCCGGGCGACCTCGGCGGGGGACTCCCCGGCCTGGAGCCGCGTGGAGATGGCGACGGCGTCGCGCAGACGGCCGGCCATGAGGTAGGTGAGACCCGAGATCCGCTCCCCCTGCTGGCGCAGGCGCAGGTAGGTCAGCGTCGCCGCCCGCCGGTCGCCGGCGACGAGGGCGTCGGCGAGGGCGAAGGCGCGGCGCTCGGCGGAGTGCGCGGCGCGGGCCTCGATCTGCTCGGCGCTGACCCTGACCGGCCCGGCCGGCGGAGCCTGGACCGCAGGCGGCTGGCTCTGCGGCGACTCCTCCCCCGTCCCCTCAGCCCGCCCGGCGGCCTGTCCGGCCCCGCCGCCGGGTCCCGGGGCGAGCTCGAGGGCGAGCTTCTCCATCTCCCGCAGCAGCCGCTGCTGGCGCTCGCCGACCTGGGCCACCAGCGCTTTGGCGGCGGCCTGGTCGAGCGTGAGCCCGAGGCGGGGGGCCTGCTCGCGAACCCACCGCGGCAGCTCCCAGGGCTTGACGGTCGCCTGCTCCACCACCTGCCCCCCGGCGGCCTTGACGGCCTTGTGGAGCGCCGCCGGCGTCTTCGTGCGGCCCTCCTCGCGGGCGAACAGCGCCAGGGTCGTGTCCGGCGGCAGCTCCCCCAGCGCCGGCAGCAGGTGCTCCTTGACCTCGGGCTCCTTCCAGCGCTCGACGCCGTCGACCACGATCACCCGCTGCCCGATCGCGAATGTCATCCTCGCCAGCGCCCGCGCCACCCCCGCCGGGGCGGCGTCTTCCCCGGTGAGAACCTCGACGCTCGCCGCGTCGCCCTGCTCCTGGGCCAGCGCGCACAGTTTGCGCCGCCGCTCCGACACCGCCCCGTGGTCGTCGCCGTGGATCAGATAGGCGGGCTTCAGCGCGGCGGGCATGAGAACGAGTCTATGGCGCCACGCGGCGCCCGCGGCCCACGCTTCTAGCGGGCCGAGAGGCAAGCGATGCAAGGACGCAACGAGCGTGGCGTGCGATAGCACGCGAGCGAGTGAGGACGCCGCAGGGCGCCGCCTATCGGCCCGCTAGCGGACCACGAGGTTGACGAGCTTGCCCGGCACCACGACCTCCTTGACGACCTCCCTGCCGTCGAGGTGCGTCCGCACGTTGGGCGCCGCCCGGCACAGCTCCTTGAGCTGCTCCGCCGTCGCGTCCGCCGGCGCCTGGACGCGGTCGCGCAGCTTGCCGTTGACCTGGCAGACCAGCTCGTACTCGTCGCGCTCCAGCAGCGTCCGGTCGGCGTCCGGCCAGGGCTGCTCCCACACCCGCTCGCCGCCGCTGAGGCGGTCGTAGATGTCGGCGCAGACATGCGGGGCGAAGGGGAACAGCAGCGACGCCGCGGTCTGCAGCGCGAAGCGCTGCGCCGGCTCCCCCACCTGCTCGCGCAGGCGCGAGCATTCGTTGAGCAGCTCCATCACCGCCGCGATCGCCGTGTTGAAGGCGAAGCGGCGCAGGTCGGTGGAGACCTTCTCGATCGCCCAGTGCGTCTTGCGCAGCAGCTGCAGATCGGCCTCTGCCATGTTCTCTTGCTCATCTCCAATCGGCGCACGCGCCGATTGGCCGGACGGCGCACGCGCCGTCCGGGGCAGGGCCGCATGCGGCCCTGCCATCCCACCCTCCGCGACCTCCGCCGCCAGACGCCACAGCCGGCCGAGGAAGCGGTGCACGCCCTCCAGGCCCTCGTCGGACCAGTCTGCGTCCTGGTCGGGGGGACCGATGAAGAGGATGTAGCAGCGCGCCGTGTCCGCCCCGTAGCGCTCCACGATCGCCGCCGGCGAGACGACGTTGCCGCGCGACTTGCTCATCTTGGCGCCGTCCTTGGTCACCATGCCCTGGGTGAACAGCGCCGCGAAGGGCTCCTGGAAGTCGAGCTGGCCGAGATCGGCGAGGGCCTTGGTGAAGAACCGCGCGTACATCAGGTGCAGGATCGCGTGCTCGACGCCGCCGATGTACTGGTCCACCGGCATCCAGCGGCGCAGCACCGCGGGGTCCCACGCCGCCTCGTCGTTGCGCGAGTCGCAGTAGCGCAGGAAGTACCAGGAGGAGTCCACGAAGGTGTCCATCGTGTCCGTCTCCCGCCGCGCCTCCCCGCCGCAGGCGGGGCAGCTCGTCGCGACCCAGTCCTCGGCGGCCGCCAGCGGCGAGCGGCCCTGGGGGGCGTAGTCCTCGATGTCGGGCAGCTGCACCGGGAGCTGGTCCTCGGGCACCGGCACCGTCCCGCAGCGGGCGCAGTAGACGACCGGGATCGGGCAGCCCCAGTAGCGCTGGCGCGAGATGAGCCAGTCGCGCAGGCGGTAGTTGACCGAGGCGTGGCCCTTGCCCTCGCGGTCGAGCCAGCTCACGATCTCCCCCAGCGCCTCCCGGTTGCGCCTGCCGTCGAAGCGCGCATCGCAGTCCACGAGCGGGCCGTCGCCCGTGTAGGGAAGGCTCAGCGGCGAGCGCCCCCACTCCTGTTCGGTGCCCGCGAAGTCCGCCGGCGGCGACGTCGCGGCGCCCTCGATCACCCGCCGGATCGGCAGGCCGTGGGCGGTGGCGAACGCGAAGTCGCGTTCGTCGTGCCCCGGGACCGCCATGATCGCGCCGGTGCCGTACTCCATCAGGACGTAGTCGGCGACGTACATCGGGATCCGCTCGCCGTTGACCGGGTTGGTCACGCCGCGCCCCAGCGGAACCCCGGTCTTGGGCCGGTCCGCGGCGCCGCGCAGCTCGTTGGACTCCGTCAGGGCGTGGTTGACGTAGTCGTGCACCGCCTGCTCGTGCTCGGTGCCGGCCGCCAGGCGCAGCACGTCGGGGTGCTCGGGGGCCATCACGAAGAAGGTCGCCCCGAACAGCGTGTCCGGCCGGGTCGTGAAGACGGGGTAGTCGACGCCGATCTCCTCGCACCGGAACGTCACCTCGGCGCCCTCCGAGCGACCGATCCAGTTGCGCTGCATCGTCTTGACGTGCTCGGGCCAGTCGATGCCGTCGAGGTCGTTCAGCAGCCGCTCGGCGTAGTCGGTGATGCGCAGGAACCACTGCTCGAGCTGGCGCAGCTGCACCTCGGCGCCGCAGCGCTCGCAGCAGCCGTCCACGACCTGCTCGTTGGCGAGCACCGTCTGGTCGTTCGGGCACCACTTCACCGCGGCCTCCTTGCGGTACGCCAGGCCGGCCTGGAGCAGCTGCAGGAAGATCCACTGCGTCCAGCGGTAGTAGCGCGGTTCGTGGGTCCCGAGCTCCCGCGACCAGTCGATCGAGATGCCCCAGCGGCGGAACTGGCGCTGGAAGGACGCGATCGATGCCGCCGTCGAGTCGCGGGGGTGCTCGCCGGTCTTGATCGCGTGGTTCTCGGCGGGCAGCCCGAAGGCGTCGTAGCCCATCGGGTGCAGCACCCGGTCGCCCAGGCGCCGGCGGAAGTGCGCGATGGCGTCCCCCACGGAGTACACCTTGAGGTGCCCGATGTGCGGCTCCCCGCTGGGGTAGGGCAGCATCTCCAGGACGTACGACGAGGGCGGCTGCGTCGCGCCGTCCTCGTCGGGCGGATCGTTGGATACCTCCCAGGTGCGCTCGGCCGCCCACACCGCCTGCCAGCGCGGCTCGATCTCGGCCGGGTCGTAGTGAAGTCTCTGCTCTCTCATCTCGCCGCCGGGAGGTTAGCGAGCGCCCTGGGACGGAACGCTCGCGCAGGAAATCAGGCCGCCGATGCCGGCGCGCTCGACGGTCGCGCGGCGAGCGTCCGGCGACTCAGCGGCTGTTGCCGAAGATCCGCAGCAGCGTGAGGAAGATGTTGACGATGTTGATGAACACCCCCGTCGCCAGCCAGACGACGTCGCGCTCGGTAGCCACCCGGCGGATCAGCTGAAAGTAGATCGCGAGGTAGGCGCTGACGATGACGTAGATCGCGATGTTCAGCACCAGGTGTTCCCCGGAGCCGATCAGGATCAGCACGATCGACAGCCCGAAGACCCCGAGCAGCGCCCAGAACAGCGGCCGCATCCAGCGAATCAGGTCACGCGAGGTGGCGAAGCCGAAGGAACCCATCGCGCCCACGGTGAGCGCGGTGCCGCCTGCCGCCTCGTACAGCGCGGAGCGGTCGTAGACGGCGTAGTTGGCGATCACCGGCCCCAGGCCGAGGCCGAGCAGGAGGGCGAGGGCGAACATCCAGACCATCCCCACCGAGCCCATCCGCAGAGCGGGGACGAACATCTGCACGATCAGCATCCCCAGCGACCCGAAGACGCAGATCTCGGCCGTCCCGAAGGCGAGGTCGCGGCCGATGTAGGTGCCAGCGGCGGCGAACGCCAGGGCGATGGCGACGAGGAACATCACCTGGCCCAGCAGGAACGTCGAGCTCGCCGCGCGCTGCCCGGCGCGGGCGTCGAAGATGCTCAGCTCGCGCCCTCGCGCGGCGCCGGCTCCGAATGGGTTGTCTGACATTGCGTTCCCCTTTACGCGCTTGGTTCTGTGGCGGTCAAATGGCGCCGTGTACGTTAGCGCGGACCCCCGGACGGTTTGCTCGGGCGCCGTGACTATTCGCACGGACCCCTGGACGGTTTGCGTCGGCCCCGGGCCGGGATTTCTCCACCGGCCCGGGGCCGCGCTGCGACCTCAGCCGACGAGCTCCTGCGAGACGCTCTGGAAACGTCCCATCTGCTGGCCGAGGGACTCGCCGGTGAAGGCGTTGATGACGCCGACGTTGTCGACCACCGTCGCGGCGCGCACGACGAGCCGCTCGAACTCGTCGCTGGAGCGGATCTCGTCGAGCCGGCTGCGCTCGCCGCGCAGCAGGATGAACCCGCCGAGGTCGCCGCCGTGCGGGGCGATGAGCACCGGCTCGAAGCTATCGATCCGGCCCTCCTGCTTCAGTCTGCCGTAGTACTCCAGCGTCTCCTGGAAGACCTGCGGCGCGAGCTGCTCGCGACCGCGCACGACGGGTCCCCATCCGAGGAACAGCGCATCTCCAGCCATATCTCAATCCTCCTTGTGTGGGAGCGTACGAGGCTACTCCCATCCTCTGGAATCTTCAGCTCGGTCGTACGAGCGGTTCGCCCTCGCTCCTCGCGGCGTCTTCGGCGAAGCGCGAGTAGGCGCGGACGGCCTCCACGATCGAAGCCGGCGCGGTCGCGGGCGAGCCGGCGTCGAAGGGCGGCTCGGGGTCGTACTCGATACCGAGCTGGATCGCCTGCGCGACCGCCTCACCGGCGATCCGGCCGGCGAGCGCGAGCGCCATGTCGATGCCGGCAGTCACGCCGGCCGATGTGGCGAGCTTGCCGTCGAACACCACGCGCTCCTCCACGACGTCGGCGCCGAGGTCGCGCAGCTGCTCGAGCGCCTGCCAGTTGCTCGTCGCGCGGCGACCGTCGAGCAGACCGGCGGCGGCAAGGATCAGCGAGCCCGTGCACACCGAGGTCGTCCAGGCGCTGTGCTCGTCGGCGGCGCGCAGCCACCCGTGCACGGGGCCGTCCTCCATCAGGGCGACCTGGCCGGGACCGCCGGGGACGAGCACGATCTCGGGTCGCGGGAGGTCCGCGAGCGCGGCGTCGGCGTTGACGGCCAGCCGACGGGTGTCGGTGCGCACCAGCCCGGGGCGCTCGGCGACGAAAGTCACCTCGGCGCCGGGGAGGCGGCCGAGGACCTCGTAGGGCCCGACGGCGTCGAGCGCGGTGAAGCGGTCGTAGAGCAGGATGGCGATCCGCATTGCGTTGTCTCCTTGTGGGTTGGAATCGGTCGGTCGGCGGGGGTGCGTGTCAGGCGGCGGCGCCGGCTGTGGCGTCGCCGGTGGTGGTCGTGAGGCGAAAGCGGCGCCGGTACTCGGCGGGGCCGACACCGAGTGCCCGCAGGAACGTCCGGCGCATCGTCTCCGGCGTGCCGAAGCCGCAGCCCGCCGCCACCGCGGCCAACGGCTCGCCGGTGTCCTCCAGGGCGCGCCGCGCCGCCTCCAGACGCAGGCGCTCGACGTAGCGGGCCGGTGTGATCCCCGTCTCGGCGCGGAAGCTGCGGGCGAAGTGGCGGGGGCTCATGTGTGCCCGCTGCGCCAGCGCCTGCACGGAGAGGTCGGCCGCCAGGCTCTCCACGGCGAAGCGCTGGACGTCGCGCAGAGAGTCGCGCTGGGGCGTCTGGGCGGCGAGGGTGGCGCTGAACTGCGACTGGTTGGCCGGTCGGCGCAGGAAGAGGACGAGGTGACGGGCGATCGTCAGCGCCGCCTCCCGGCCCAGGTCGTGCTCGACGAGGGCGAGCGCGAGGTCCATCCCGGCGGTCACCCCGGCGGAGGTCCAGATGTTACCGTCGCGGACGAAGATCGGCTCGGGGTCGACGCGGACGCGGGGGTGGCGACGGGCGAGCTCGGCCGCCGCGACCCAGTGAGTCGTTGCGCGGCGGTCGTCGAGCAGACCGGCGGCGGCGAGGGCGAAGGCCCCGGTGCAGACGGAGGCGACGCGGCGGGCGCGGCGGGCGCGGGCGGCGATCCAGTCGAGCACGGCGCGGTCGCCGCAGAGCGCCTCGCTGCCGGCGCCGCCGGCGACCAGGAGGGTGTCGATCCTCGCGGGGACCTCTTCCATGGCGCCGTCGGGCAGCAGGGTGAGGCCGCTGGAGGTCCTCACGGGCTCACCGTCGGGCGAGACGATCTGAACGCGGTAGGCGGGGCCGCGTCGCGCTCCACCGGACCCCGTCGAAGGGCGGTCCGATCCGGCCGCCCCGGCGAGCAGCTGGTTGGCGCCGGAGAAGACCTCGAGTGGGCCGGTGACGTCGAGGCTCTGGACGCCGGGGTAGACGAGGATCGCGACCTCGCGGGGACTCTGTCGCGGCTGGTGGGTCATCGCGCCTCGATCGTGACCGATCCCGGGCCTGTCCGCAAGGACGGATTTCCCACGATTTCCGCCATGTCCGTGACCGCCTCGGGATTTCACGACAGCGCCCGGGGCGCGTCGCGCGGCGGCGCGTATAGGCTTGGATGCAGGATGTACGAGGAGGCCCCCGACCGCGTCGCGCAGATCGTCGATGCCGCCGAGCGCACCGCAGCGACGCTGCGCGAGCAGGCCGAGGCCCGTGCCCGGGAGCGGATCGCGGAGGCCGATCGCGCCGCCGAGAGCCGGGTACGCGCGGCCGAGGAGGAGGCCCAGGAGATCCTGCGCGACGCCCGGACCCGGGCCGAGGCCATGCGCAACGACGCCCTCTCCTCCGCGGGCGACGCCGCGACGGAGGTGCTGGCGAGGGCCCATAGCGAGGCCGAGCGGGTGCGGAAGGAGGCCCAGACGCAGGCACATCGCGTCGCGAGCGAGACCCAGGCGCACGCCGAGGCGCTGCTCGAAGAGGCCCGCGCCGAGGCCCGGGAGCTGGAGGGCGAGGCCCGCCGGCAGGCGGAGGCGGTGACGAGCACGATCCGCGAGGAGGCCGACCGGGAACGCAACGAGGGCCGCGAGGACGCCGCCCGGCTGCGCCTGGAGGCCCAGGAGCGGGCGAACGAGATCCGCGCCCGCGCCCGGTCCGAGGTTCGCGAGATCCTCGGCGACGCCCACGCCGCCGCGGCCGAGGTCCTGCGCGAGGGCACGACGGTGTCGCGCAACCTGCGCGACCTGTCGGCGTCGCTGCGCAGCAACGCCGAACGGCTGCTGCGCGACGTCCGCTTGACGCACGGCTCGATGACGGCGCGACTCGATCAGGCGGGAGCCCGGGACGCCGGCGGGCGGGAACCGGCGCAGAGGGCCGCCGGTCGCGTCCGACAAGCGGGGCTCGAGCTGGGAGACGACGGCGACGACGGGCTCGAGGTTCCGGAGTTCGTGCCACGCGGGTAGCGGCGCCTCGGGGCGACCCGGCGACCGCGAATCGCTAGGATGAGGGTCGCTCGGGGCTATAGCTCAGCTGGGAGAGCGCTTGCATGGCATGCAAGAGGTCGCCGGTTCGAGCCCGGCTAGCTCCATTTCTGAGGAAGAAGGCGGCGCTAATCGAACCATTTGGGTCGCTGCATGTGCGGGCTGCGGCGGGTGCGCTCAGAGCTCACGGGGTCGTTTCAAGCCAGCGCGCGCAAGCCGGCGGATCAGCCGATCCCAGCGGCAGGTGCTGTCACAACCGCGGCCGTGCGGGAGCACTGCTAACACGAGCGCATATCGCCAAGGGTCCGCAGCGGCTGGCATCCTCGGCAGGGATGGACGGACCCCCGACACCCGCGCTACCGTGACCGCGAGGACTCGCGCTTCTACCAGGCTAGTGGCCTCTCACCTGAGGAGACCTGGCAAGCCCTCGGAGACGAGCTCGCCCGCGTCTTGGACGATGCGCAGCGGGCATTCTGGCAAACCCCATTACGGATGGACCCTGAGCGCGTCCGCTGGTGGCATGGAGCGATCTTCGCTCGCCAATTTCCGCACGATGGTGGACACTTCCGCCAAGAGCCGGCGTTCTTCGGCGTGGTGCTTCCAGGCGGCGGGATGCGACAGCTGGAAGGAGTTGCACCTTATTCGATCCGCCGCGATCTCGCCGTCGTATGTGCGGCATTCAACCGTCGCGTCGATGATTCGACCGCCGTTGAAGCCAGGGGCATGCTTGACTGCGCACGAGCCGCGGCAGCTCTGTACGCAGGCATCCTGCGCGTGCATCCGTTCGTGGATGGCAACCACCGCGTGGGCTACGTCGCGCTGTCCGCGGCACTGTGGTCCTTCGGCCTACCGAACGTCAGGTTCATCGGCACCGAGGAGATGATCGCGCACGACGACGCCCTGGTTCCGCCGCTCGTCTCCGCGTCCGGGGATGTCGAGCCCTTTGCGCAACTCTTGACCATGCGCATCGAGCGCGCGAGCAGCGATCCGCCATGAGGTACCCTCAAGGCATGGAAAACGGCCGTCGTCCTTCAAAGAAGACGCTTAGCCGCGCCCATACAGTCTGTGGAGACCGGCTCGTGGAGACGACCCCGGAGGTCAACCGCGACGTCGCCGAAAGCGCGATGCTGCTCTCCCAGGGCGCCCGCCGCGCGATCGAGATGATGCGCGAGGCCAACAATGGAAGCGGCGAACGAGCATCCGCTACGGCAGCGGTGGACGAAGTGCGCCACGCTTGACCACAGCAAGCTCTTGAGCCGTACCTCCACCAGCGGGACCCGTGGCATCGACGCTTCGGCCGATTCAGCAGTCCGCCAGCACATATCGTCCCCTCGCCACCCGCGCGAATCGTGGCGAGGAACCCGAGACGTTGGAGGCCAAGGCGCCCTTGACGGAACTCCACGCCACCGCCTCCCCCAGCATCGCTTCGACCGCTGCATGGATCTCCCGAGCCCGCATCGGCTCCCCCTGGCCACCCAATATCTGGACCAGGGCATCGACCACCCAGCCCGGCCGTCGCCGTCGACGCCGCTGGCTCGCAACCACCCGCGGTTGTGCTCCGCTGGTCCGCACAGCGGCCAGTTTCCGGCCAACCGGGCCAACGACCCCTGTAGATCGTGGTTCGATAGAACTCCGGTTAGCTCCATTCAACCCTACTAATCGAACCAAAATACCGGGGTTCGATCGCTTCCCCTTGCCCGGTGACGGCGGGTCGGTCAAGTGCAGACGATAATTGTGCTCGTGGCAACCGTGTACGTGTTCGGCGATGAGCCCGGTAACTTCGACTTTTCCGACGGGCCGGGGGCGAGCCGATACTTCGTGCTGGCGACGGTGGCGATGCACGACTGGCAGGCAGGCGACCGTCTGCAAGCGCTTCGTCGCAGGCTGGCGTGGCGCGGAGTGCACCTCGGCGCCGTGCTGCACGCCAGCGAGGACCCCCAGGCGGTCGGAGATGAGGTGTTCGGGGTGCTTGCCCGCTGCGAGTTGCGGATCGACGCGACGATCATTGCCAAGCTCGACGTGCCAGCTGCGCTGGGCGATGCGCACGCGCTCTACCTCTACGCCTGGTACGAGCACCTCGCGCGGATCGCCGGCAAGATCGCTCACCCGGGGGACCGCCTACTCGCCGTCGCCTCCGGTCTCGGCACCCGCAAGCGCCGGGGCGCATTCCACCTCGCGGTCGACGACGCTGTGCGCAGCTCAGCACGCCGTCCACACCGCGTGGCGTTCCGGCCGCACACGAGCGAGCCGTGCCTCGTGGCCGCCGACTACTGCACCTGGGCCATCCAGCGTCGCTGGGAGGACAACGACCGACGCTCGCACATGCTGCTCGCAGGCAAGATCCGCTCCGAGACTCAGGTGTGCCCGCCGGCTGGCGCCTCAGGCAAAAGCTAGACCCTCGTCAGCTAGCCGCGCGAGCGGGAGAGCCCGGGGGCTCTTTCGCCGGTGAGGGTCATCCGGGGAAGGTAGCAAGCAGCCGACCTTCGCCACGCCCGTACTCACTTCCAGAGACGGGGGCGGTACGTATCGAGCCGGACCCAGGTGGAGGAGTCGGACACTCGGGAGCCGGAGATCTCTGAGCCGGTATCTACGCTCACGGCAACCGCAAGGTGAGCTTGATCGGACAGGCCCAATATCGGTTGCACGACCCACGCCGTCTTGGAGAGCTCCCGGTCCTAATCAACAGGGAGGAAACGATTTGGCGAAGCCGTCGACATCAGGAAAGACCGTGCGCACGCTCACGCCGAGAGCGCGTAGATAGTCTCGAAGATGACTCTTTCGGTCGCCCGGGATGACAAACATCCCGACATTGATGTAGTGCCCGGAGCGGGAACCCTTAGGACTATCTTCCTTGAGATACGCGTGCGTAATCTCACGCAGAGTATCATCCTCTGGGCCGTGAATCTTCGCGATCCCCAAGCCGATTGGGCGCGTTGGTGCGTACAACTTCAGCGACCCGCCGTAGCCTTTCGGTCGTGCGGTCTTGGCCTGGAGATTGGGCACTAGAAACGAGGATCGCTGCGCAGGTATCCGACCGTCCAAGTTGGGCGGGTTCCAGAGCGCGCGCGAATAAGGAGGCATTTCCGGGCGTGTATTATCGGTAAAAAATTCAAGGCCGTCGTGCAGGGTTGAGACGGAAGAATTGAACCGCACACGAAGCCGCTTTCGCACACGGATGGCGATTACCGCCCCATCATTGTCCGAAGAAGTGTCCGGCTGCGATGCAAAGAAAGCAGCGACCAAAGGATCGCGCGTGACATCCAGAAGCCGGGTGGGGACTGCATGGTGCTGAAGCCAGGCCGCCGTCATCAAGAGATTTAGCGGCTGGCCGTCCCGGATGTCCAGGCGTGCGTGGCGCGCTTCGTCGAGTATTGCCTCCTCCTCGGTGAGAACGTCGGATACCGCAGTGCCCCCGCGATGCACGGCAACGTGGCGGCTGAGCCGCGGCTGTAGCGGCCACTCGGCAGACGCGTGCCCGCGCCATACGTATTCATAGTTACTTTGCGCTGACAGCCATGCCATCGCACCGATCAGACGGGAGCACCACGCCGCCTTCGTGAGCCGACGCGAGTGGGCGTCATCCAGCACCAGCGCATCATCAGCGCCTAGATGCTCCCGCAGTGACTCGTAGGCAAATGTCATCATCGTGAACTCAACCGGGCAGCCGCCGTAGACCTACTCTCCGAGGAAGCCATGACGCGCTGCCGAACGCCGATTGTGCGACAGTTGCAGTAGCGAGCAGCACACACGGCAGATCGGCCACGGATTGTCCTCGCCCCGGCGGTCCGCTGGCGCCGGGGCGAGGAGCGCGGCTATTCCAGGGGTGTTTCGGTTGCTTTTCGCGCTTCGGTGGGTGTGCCCGGCACCTTCTTGACGGTGTTGGAGGTGATGTGCGGAAAGACGTACGTCTGGTAGGTCTTGCCCCCGTCCGTCGAGATGTCCATCCGCATCAGTATTGTTTGGGTGTAGAGCAGGTACTCGAACTGGCCGGATTCCTTCGCGTTCGGGTCCGTTGATAGCAGCCAATAGTCAGCCCAATACTCAGTTACGCGCGACTTACGCTGCTCGAAGGGAATGTTGGTGACGACCCCAGCACCACCAAAGAGAGGCTCGGTGGTCACGCGCCAGTGCATGTGCACGGCCGGCTTGATTAGCCCAACGGCGACCTGAAGCGGATAGTTTGGATTCAGTGTACGAGGAACGTTGGGGTTTTCGAAGCCCTCCGGGCCTGTGAGAACGTTTGAATACGGGTCGAACTGAGGCGCGGTGGAGATGTTAGCTGGTTCCGGGTAGGGAACGAAAGCGTCCGGTATGACCGGCGCACCAGAGAAGATCGTGTTGGCCGCAAGCCCTTCGTCGCTACTGTCAAATTTGTCCAGATCATTGAGGTCGACGTTACCGAGCGCCAATACGGAGTTGCCGTGCGGGACGGCGATCTGCTTGGCGATCGTCATATTCGGCGGCTGCTTGAGCACCTGCGTGTTTGGTGCCGGTATGGCCGGCGGGTTGTAGGGGCCAAGGGTCTGTTCGACGCTACCGAGATGCAGCCACGCGCCGTTCTCGATGTGCACGATCTTGCCAGCCTGCGGACCCTCAGCGAAACGCACCTGCTGCTCGTAGAAGATCGCACGCGCCTCCTGCGTATAGGTGCCGCCACGATTGGGCGCGGCAGCGGCGACCGCCAACGCCTGCGGGTCCTGCTGATCCACTGGATCACCTTTGGCAGAGGTACCGTTGAAGCGTATCGTCTCGGTGAAGGAGAAGTTCTTGAGGATGAACCCGCCGTACTCGCCTGCGGGCCGGCCGGGCTGCGGGTCGACCTGCGGCAGTGGCATGACATTGTAGGAGAGTGGTTTGCCTTCCTCCAACAACTGTTCGTCGTTTCTCCAAGTCCCGATCAACCTCTGTTGAAACTCAGCAAGGTCTTCACTTGTTGCCGGATATGGCATGACGCCCCCTTTTGTCTGCTGGCTTGACTCGCGCTCGGAGAAGCGCGTACGGCCCCATCGCTCCCCGTGCGACTCGCTGCGGGATCAGAGTCGCCAGCAACGGGTCGGAGCCCGGGAAGCCGCTTGGTAGATGATTCGAGAGGCTAGCACAAGTCGGTTCGCCGTGACCGCTTCCGGGCCCCCGGCCACGCTCTGTAGAAACACGCCACCTTGATCGGGCTTCAAATCGCAGGCCGGAGGTCATCGCCCCAACTCACAAGCACTGCGACTTACTACGGAGTTGCAATGGGAGACAGCTAGTTGTTACGCAGACGTGACCCATCTACCCGGGCGGCGCAGCTTTTCGCGCTCCTACGATCAGTGGGCTCGTCTGGGACTCATTAACGGAGGAATTCTAATGGACGCGACGAACATCCACGGGCCATAGCCTGTCATCCTCTGCTCCACGTGATCGAGAACCAGCTTTCTTCGCAAGACGCTGGCCGGTGCTCCGGTTGAGGATCTGGTCCGCGGCTTTCTTGCGGTTTGGCTCGTGTTCGTCCTCGTCTCACTCGTGTTTTTTGCGCCCGCGCGACGAATGCCGCCGCCGTGGCGTCAGCCAAGATGGCGGGATCCCCTGAGATCGGTCCGGTCTCTGTGAGAGCTTCGATGACCCTGGAGAATGGGTCGAAGGAGCGATCGCATGTCGAGACGACGTCATACCCCGGAGCAGGTTGTCCGGAAGCTGAGGGAGGCCGATCGGCTGCTCGGCGAGGGGCTGGAGTTGCCGGAGGTCATCAAGCAGCTGGAGGTCTCCGAGCAGACCTACTTTCGGTGGCGCAACCAGTTCGGCGGGATGAAGGCCGAGGATGTCAAGCGCCTGAAGGAGCTGGAGGCGGAGAACGCGAGGTTGAAGCGGATCGTCGCCGACCAGGCGCTGGACATCCAGGGGCTCAAGGAGCTGTCGCGGGGAAACTTCTGAGCCCGGCCCGGAGGCGCCGAGCCGTTGCTGCGCTGCAGGAACGGCTCGGGTTCTCCGAGCGTCGGGCGTGCCGTCTGGCTGGGCAGCATCGCTCCACGCAACGCCACGAGCCGACCGTCGCGGTCGATGACGCGGCGATCCGAGCGCAACTGCGTACGTTTTCCCGCAAGCGGCCGCGGTGGGGGTATCGCCGGGCGCATCAGCACCTGCTCGAGCAGGGCTGGAGCATCAATCTCAAGCGGACCCAGCGGCTGTGGCGCGAGGAGGGCCTCAGGGTGCCCCAGAAGCGTCGCAAGCGCCAGCGTATCGGCGAATCGACCGTGCCTGGGGACCGATTGCGGGCCGAGCGTCCCGATCACGTGTGGGCGTTCGATTTCCAGTTCGACGTGACCGACGACGGCCGCGCGATCAAGCTGCTCTACGTCGTCGACGAGTTCACCCGCGAAGCGCTCGCGATGGAGACCGAGCGGCGGATCGACGGCGACCGCGTGGTCGACATTCTCGACAGGATCGTTCGCGAGCGTGGCCGCCATCCAGGGTTCGTGCGCTGCGACAATGGGCCCGAGATGACCTCCAACGCGCTCCGAGACTGGTGCCGGTTCAGCCGCACCGGCGCGGCGTTCATCGAGCCCGGCAGCCCTTGGGAGAACCCGTTCGTGGAGAGCTTCAACAGCCGTGTCCGCGACGAGCTCCTCTCGGTCGAGACGTTCACCTGCCTCACTGAGGCGAAGGTCATGATCGAGGACTACCGGCAGGACTACAACCGCTGCCGGCCGCACCGGGCGCACGGGATGATGACCCCCGCGGCATTCAAGACCGGCTGGGAGACCGCCCACCAAGACGCGCGCGCCAGCGCCGAACTCCGCCGCCGCTACGCGTCGACTCCGTTCGGCGCTGGCGGCAGCCATACCCTGCAAGAACCACCCACCCACCAGCTCTCACAGCAGGTGGACCGATGAACGGGGTCCGCCCAAAGACACTGGCGATCGCAGTCATCGCGTCCTATTTCGGGCTGCACGGAAACACCCCTCATCGAAAGCGCGGCGGAAGCTTGAGCGCCTCCACCAATCGCCGCAATAATCGCCGGCACGGGCGAGGAACCCGAGACGTTGGAGGCCAACGCACCCTTGATCGAGGAGCAGGCCACAGGCCCGCCGAGCAACGCCTCGACGGCCGCACGGATGTCCGTGGCCCGCATCGGCTCGCCTCGATCGGCCAGCACCTCAACGACCGCCTTCAGAACCCAGCCGGGTCGGCAAGACCGCTGCCGACGGCTCTCGGGACGCCGCCGAGGCCCGCCATTGGCCCGCAAGGTCGTCAGTCTCTTGGCCAGACGGCCAAGCGACGCCTGTAGATCGTGGTTCGAATAGTGCCCAAGCAGGTCCACTCAGATAGTTGTCATAGTCGCGTCGCCCTGCGCTTCGCGATTGCTCAAAACGCGACGGTGATGTCCCGCCATCGCTCCTGGGTTGGACGTTGAGCGAGCTGGCGTTCGACGCGAGCAGCTATCTCGGCGAACTGGCTGTGGTCGAGCGTCCATATGAGCATCAGGCCGGCATGTGATCTTTGGGCTTCGGCCCACTCGCGCGCAAGCGGCGCGAAGTCGCGGCTGTTACGGGTTATGAGAATGCGTTGCTCGGCCGTGGCCAGCTCGAGCACCTGCGGATCGGGCAGGCTCTCGTAGGCGGCGTCCTCGGCTAGCGCGAGCACGTCATGTTTGCTCTGGCGGAGCCGCGAAGCGACGCCACGCGGCGAGAGATTCGCGTCGAGCAGCAGGCGCAAACGCGTACCTACGTCGTAGTCGAGAACTCGACGAACGGATACAGCTCGTGCCACTCCTGGGGGGCGCGGCGGTTCCGCGCGATCGCCTCGGCCACCTCATCGGGGTAGTTCTCGCGATAGGCCTGCGCGAGGCGTACCTGGCGCTCGGTCAGCTTCGTCTCTGCCAAGAGCCGCTCGATAGAACCGAAATCCTCGACCATCTGGACGATCTCCCACACATCCAGGCCGGAGCCGATCACCCACGGGCGACGGCCGGAATCCTCACCGCGGAAGCCGATGCCAGCGAATCGTCGCGTACGCACAGCCTCCTCCGCAAGCAACTCGACCACGGCGCTCTTAGAGCGATGTGTGCGTCTCGCCTCATCCGCAACCATGCGGTCTGTAGGCAGCGTGAAGCGAACGCTGAACGGCTCGCCCTTGCGAACCTTCTGGCTTTGTGCGGAGGACATCTCCCGATATTAGCACACAAAACTTACGCCGTAGCAAGCACGACCCTGTCGCCTGCACCAGCGCGAGCGGTTCGCGCTGACTTCGGCTGGCTCCATTGCACGGCGTCGCCGTGACTGCGCGGCGACATACGTGTGGCCGGCGCGAACGACGAGGCTCCGGTGGCGCACCAGGTCGCGCACGTGGACGACGCCCTGTGTGACCTTCACGATGGTGCGGGTGCATTCGTCGACGGTGAGCCACGTGGGATCGCCCTCGGTGCCACCCTCGGCGTCGCGGCCGTCGGTTTCGAAGCCGGTGTCCGGCGTGCTCGCGTATATAGAGCGTTGTGATCTTCCGCGCCGGCGCCTGGCGATATAGGCAGTGGAGAAACGTGCCCGAGCGGCGGAGGCACAGCCTTCGAGTGGCAGTGACAGCTTGAAGTGGGTCAACCCAGATTTGTCTTGGTAGACGATCGCCTGGCCTTCGTAGATTTCCGCGCTGCGTGTCTGTCCCGGTGTGCGAGTGGCTACGGTTATGCGGACGCGTCCGTGGATCGCATCGATTTCACTGCCATTGGGGATACCCTGGACACCAGTCAGAGTGACGAAGCGCTGCGCGCCATCGAGGCGGATCGTGACGGTGCCGGAAACGACTGTGGCTATCTCGCGTTTGGCGAGCTCGGGCCGGACCACCGCATATGTTGCCGTCTGACTGGCTTCTGTCCCGTAGCTGTCGCGGGCTCTGACCGTGAACGAGTGTGGTCCTAGCTGGGCAGTGTCGATCGGCGCGCCGTTGGCGACCGGGCCCGTGCAGGCTTCGAGTCGAGCTGGTGGCGATGCCGTGCACGAGTACACCGCGGTCACGGTCTGGCCCTGCAGGTATGTGTCGCCGTTGACGGGCGCAGCGATGTTGACGGTGGGGGGAGGAGGTCGCGGTTCCCTGTGTTCTTCCTTCTGCGCTAGCGTGACGGTGTAGGCGACAGTCTGGCTGGCTTCCTGGCCGTCGCTGTCGCGGGCGGTGACAGTGAAGCTGTGCGGACCCGGAGTGCTGGTGTCGATCGGCGCGCCGTTTACGACGGGGCCTGTGCAGCTTTCCAGGGTGGCCGGCGGCGAGGCCGTGCAAGAGTAGGCCGCGGACACGCTCTGCCCCTGTGCGTAGGCTCCCCCCTCGAGCGGGTCGGCGATGCTGACCGTAGGTGGGGGGTTGACGAACGCGTACGCAAGTCCCTGACGTTCGTTGCTGCCCACCGTCTGCCCGGGGGCCCCGGCTACGATTGTTGCGCCCGCGATCGCCACCCAAAAGCCGAGATAGCTCTCCGGCGCGCCTTCCGGGGCCTGGAGCTCATCCGTCTGGGTCGCGTTCGTCCAGCCCAATGTGGGCATCGTGAAGACGTAGGCGGCTCCCTGGCCGGTCGCGCTGGTGCGATGGCCGATCGCTCCGGCGACGACCGTGTCGCCTGAGATCGCGACCGAGCCGCCGAGGAAGTCTTCTGCGGCGCCGTCGGACGCGATCAGCTCGGCTGTTTGGGTCGCGTTTGCCCAGCCCGACGTGGGCATCGTGTAGATGTAGGCGGCTCCCTGACTAGGGTTGGCGCCGACCTGGTGGTGGAGCGCGCCGGCGACGACAGTTTCGCCTGAGGTCGCCACCGACCAGCCGAGCATGTCCCCGCCGGCGCCGTCGGAGGCCGTCAACTCGGCGGTCTCGGTGGCGTTCGCCCAGCCCGAGAACGGCTTCCTGAACACGTACGCCGCTCCCTGTTCGCTGTTCGCTCCCACCTCGTGATGGGGGGCTCCGGCGACGATCGTTTCGCCGGAGGCGGCTACCGAGGTTCCGAATCCGTCTTCGGGCTCACCGTCGGAGGAGGCGAGCTCGGCTGTCTGCGTGGCGTTGGTCCAGCCGGAGGCGGGCTTCGTGAAGACGTACGCCGCCCCCGGCGCTTCGAACCTTTCGACGCCGGGCGCACCGGCGACGACCGTTTCGCCCGAGACAGCGACGGACCAGCCGAGACCCTGGCCGGCCTCTCCGTCGGAGGCGGTCAGCTCGGCGGTCTGAGTGGCGTCGGACCAGCCGGAGGCCGGCTTCGTAAAGACATACACGGCTCCCTGTTCGGCGTTTTCTCGAACTTTGTGATAGGGCGCTCCGGCGACGATCGTGTTGCCGGAGATCGCGACCTCTCTGCCGAGACGGTCGCCGGCTTGGCCGTCGGAGGCAGTGAGCTCGGCCGTCTGGGTCGCGTCCGCCCACCCAGAGGCGGGCTTGGTAAAAACGTAGACGGCACCCTGGTGTTCGTGGGTTCCAACCTTGTGGAGGGGGGCTCCGGCGACGATCGTATCTGCGGAAACCGCGACACCCCAGCCGAGCTCGTCGCCTTCGGCGCCGTCGCTCGCCCCCAGCTCTGCCTGCTGGATGAACGGGTCGATCCGAAGCGGATACGCGGCGCGGCGGTCATCAACGCGGATGAGTAGCTGCCCGCGGGCCAGCTGCAGCCAGGAGCGCAGGGTGCGTCCGCGAGCGTCGCTGACCCGCAGTCCCGTGTAACGGAGCGCGTCGCGCGGACCCGCGAGCAGCACGCCGGCGCCCCGGAGGCGAGCACGGATGTCGCCGGAGAGCCTCAGTGAGAGCGTCAGTGCGCCAGGACCGCCGCGCGGGCGGCCGACCACGTCGAACCCCTGCTCCAACCCAAGCGGCCCGTTGACATACCACTCGTCGATACCCCGATGCGCGTAGTCGACGCGGTTGCCACTCGCGCGCGGCGCCACCGGCGCGACCGCTCGCAGGGTTGCTCCGCGACCATAGCCCTGCAGGGCAAGGCGCACATCGGTCGTGCCCGATTCGAGCCGAACCCCAGCACGCGAGAAGGAGACGCTCAGACGCTGGACGGGGCTGCGCGCGCCCATACCCACCACCCGATACCCTGGATCGTCGTCGCCGAGCGCGGCGGAAACGACGCCGCGCGCGGCGGACGGGACGCTCGCGAAGTCCTCTGGTCGCCGATCAGGCGCCCCAGCGGGCCTCGAGCGTGCGTGGACCATCGCCGTCGTTGCGGACACGCCGGCCAGCGGCGTTGTGGGAGACGCGTGTGGAACGCCCCGGGCGGGCGCCGGCGCGAAGGTACCGACATAGGTCAGCAGGCTGACGAGGCCGAGCGCAGAAGCCACGGCGAGCAGCCACACGCGGCTCACGAGCTCGGTCTTTCCTGCTCGACCTCCAAGACACCCCCCAGACGTCAGAATCGGGATCCGATCGATTGGCACCGTACCGTGGGCCGGTGAAAACGGTGTGAAAATCGCGGCAACACAGGCGCCGATCACACCTACTAGCACACACTCACCCAGAGCTCGAGCGGCTGGCAATAGCGAGGATGCCGGTCAGCGCAGCATGAGTGCGGCGTCCATCAAGATCGAGGTCCACCCGATGCCCGGCGGGAGTAGGCTTCACCTCATGCGCAAGGGGGGTTCCACGCGGCTGCTGGTGGGGCTGGTCGTGGTTGCGCTGGCGGCCGTCGGCGCGGGCCTCGGGCTGCGCGCGACTGGGCTGCTCGGCTGGCTCGAGCGGCCGAGCGTCGACGCCAGGTTTGCGCTGCGCGGCTCTCACGGAGCGCCGGGGGACGTGGTTGTCGTCGGGTTCGACAACAACTCGCTGGGATCGTTCCCACATCTCGAAGCGGTCTCGCGCCGTCTCGATGCCGAGGTGCTCGAACACCTGCACGATGCCGGGGCGCGCCTGATCGTCTACGACATCGCCCTCAACGGCAGGACGAGCAGGCCCGCAGACGAAGCTCTGTTCGAAGCCGCCGAAGAAGCGGCGCCAGTCGTGTTCGGGACATCGCTGATCACGCGCTCCGGGCAAACGGAGCTTCTCCATGCCGGCAACGCCAAGCTCGCGAGCATCGGTGATGAGGCCGCGGCTATGGACTTCCTCCCCGACCCCGACGGGGTGATCAGGCACACGCTCGCTCGGCGTCATCATCTACCTACGATCGCCGCGGCCGTGAGTAGGCGGCTCGGTCGCGCCGGCGCGGACGGGGGCCAGCTCGAAGGTGGCTGGATCGACTTCGCCGGTCCACCCGGGACGGTGCCTCAGATCTCGTTCCTGTCGGTGCTGCACAACCATTTTGATCGGGCGTCGGTGCGCGGCAAGGTCGTGGTGATCGGGGCGACCGCGCCAGTCCTGCAGGACGTGCACGCCACGGCTGTGGGCGGCCAGATGCCGGGACCCGAACTGCAGGCCGATGCCATCGCGACGGCTCTCGCCGGCTTTCCGCTGCGCAACGCTCCGGGTGCGGTGACGGTGCTGCTGATCGTCGGGCTCGGACTGCTCGCTCCGCTGGTGGCCATGCGCCTGGAAACGCTCGGTGTGATTCTCCTGGGTGTCGGCGCCGCCGTACTGTGGACGCTCGCCGCCCAGATCGCATTTGACTCTGGCAGCGTGCTCGACTACAGCGATCCGCTTGCCGCGCTCGTGCTCGGCGCCAGCGGAGCGGCGATCCTCGGCATGTGGAGCGAGAGCCGCGAACGCAGGCGGCTGCGGATGCTGTTCGCGACTGGCAGAAGCGGCTTCGTAGAGGAGGTTCTGAACGCACCTGGAACGCGCGAGCTGGAGCCCACCGCGATCATCGCCGGCTACAGGCTCGAGCACGTCGTGGGGCGGGGCGGTATGGGGATCGTCTACAGCGCCAGACAGCTGGCGCTCGACCGACCCGTCGCGCTCAAGCTGATCGCGGCCGAGCACGCCCACAACGCGGTGTACCGCGAGCGCTTCGTCCACGAGTCCCGGATCGCGGCCTCGATCGAGCACACGAACGTGATCCCAGTCTACGAGGCCGGCGAGGACGAGGGGCTGCTGTTCATCGCGATGCGCCTGGTCGAAGGGTGCGACCTCGCCCGGCTGCTCGCCGGCGCGGGTCCGCTCGAACCCGCGCGCACGGCGTGGATCATCGCCCAGGCAGCCGCGGCGCTCGACGCCGCGCACGCGCGCGGTCTCGTCCACCGCGACGTCAAGCCCGCCAACATCCTGCTCACGCTCGACGAGCCCGAGCACGTCTACCTGACCGACTTCGGCGTCGCCAAACGCGTCGGCGCACTTACCCGCATCACCGCGGCCGGCGGGCTGCTCGGGACCCTTGACTATGTGGCGCCCGAGCAGATCCGCGGCGAGGAGCTCGACGGGCTCGCCGACGTCTACGCGCTGGCGGGCGTGCTCTACACCTGCCTTACCGCGAACACTCCCTTCCCACGCGAGAGCGAGGCAGCGACGCTGTGGTCTCACCTGAGCGCCCCCCCGCCGGCGCCGACCTCGCTGCGCGCCGATCTGCCGGCGGCCTTCGACGCCGTCGTCGCGCGCGGCATGGCCAAGCTGCCCGAGGAACGCTTCGCCTCCTGCGCCGCGCTCGCCCACGCGTGCGCTCAGGCAGTCGGCCTCAGCGGCATCGAGCTGCCCGCGAGCACCCCCAAACGTCGCCACGAGCAGCACGACACAGACGCCACGCCCACACTCCTCTCCGAGTAGTGCCACGGCAACCCGGAGACCAACACAAGGAGAGCATCGATGTCGCACCCGTGTGCGGCGCAGGCCCACAAGACCGTGCACGTGGATGTGATCTGCCCCACCCCCGTAGGTCGCGCCCGACTCAGGCCAGATCGCGCTGGGAGACGATCCCGAGCCGCAGCGCGGCTTCGGCAAGCCGTGCGCGCTTCTGGTTCTGCGGCAGCCCGCTCAGCCCAAACCGCTGGAATAGGCCGCGCAGATGCATCTTTACAGCGCCGACGCTGAGGTAGACCTCGTTCGCGATCTCCTGGTTGCTCGCGGGGATCGAGAACTCCGAGCCCTCGGCGTATGGCCGGCACAGCGCTATCAGCACGCGCCGCTGGCTGTCGGTGATCCGCTGCGGCTCGGGCAGCTCGCCTGCGGCGACCGTGGTGCCCGGCGGCTCGGCGGCGTGCTGGCAGTAGGCGATGATCGTGCGACCCACCCGCAGACGGTCGCCGGGACGCAGCCGCTGCCGGCCGCTGACCCGCTCGCCGTTGAGGAACGTCCCGTTGCGAGACAGGCCCTCGTCGGCGATCGTCCACTCCTCGCCGAGGCGCCGCAGCTCGGCGTGAACCCCCGAGACCTCGGCGTCCCAGGGGACCGAAACGTCCATGCCCGCGCGTCGACCCAGCGTCATCGCCGGCGTCTGCGAGTCGAGCGCGACGAGGCGAAGGTCGCCCTCGCCATCGCGCATGGCCAAGAAGGGCTCGCCCGTGCGCTCGGCCGCGAGCATCTGCTTGAGCTCACGCGCGGAGAGAGAATGACGCGCGAGCAGATCGGCTTTGGTGTCGGTTGGCGTCGACATCACCCCCAACGGCCGGGTTGGCCGCTTACGCACATTTGGACCGTCGGGCCGAGGATGCCACATCCGCGCGTGACACGCCGGCAAGCTCTCGCGCGCGTCTGGGCAAAGGCAGACGGACGCGCAAAGGCAGACGGACGCGCCGCCGCAGGATGTGCCCGCGACGGCGCTCCTTCCAGGCGATCACCGCCGAGGATCGGGCCCGCTCGAGCCCACGGCGACCATCGCGGGCCACGCGCCGAGGTGTCCGAAACCTAGCCCTTGGGTGGCTATCGCAGGGCCGGGCGTCGGGGCCAAACTGGCATTGAAGCAATTGACACCCCGGCGACCTATCGCATATCGAGGAGAAACCCAATGGAGCGACCAAACCATAACCCGAGGAGATCGGCCATGAGCACCAACGTCGGAATGTCATGGCTAACGCACAAGTCGCTCACCGCACGCGGCTTCGCCGTGCTTGGCGCGCTGTTGCTGGTTGGGCTCACGCTCGCGCTATGCGCGTCTGAGGCATCGGCTCAGACTACGACGGAAATAATCGACTTCGACAACGTCGCGCCTGGGGTGCAGATCACCAACCAGTATCCGGGGCTCACGTTCGAGGACATTGGCGGCACCGGCTTCACGACCGGCGCGCCGGCAAAGGGAGTGACGGCGATCGAACCGGCGTGCGCTCCCCCGACGGTCGTGCGGATCGGCGACAACACCAACACGCCCCCGGACGCCGCAAGTCTCGAATGCTGGCATGGAGCCGAGTTCGGCGTCGGCTACGGCATGTTCGCCCAGCTTACCGACTACGCCGACGAAGTCAGCGCGTACGTCGGGGATCCGTGGAACCCCGGAGAGGAATTCCGCCTGGACGCCTACGACGAAGAACGCAACCTGATCGGTAGCAGCACCGTCGTGACCGGCCCCCTTCACGGCATCTTCACGCCGATCAGCATCAAGGCCCCGAGCTTTGAGATCGCCTACATCGCGCTCTACCCGACCAGCGTTCCCGGCGGCCCGGCGCTCCCGGCGGTCGACACGATCGCGCTGAGCACCGGCGGCGCGGCGCCCGCCATCAGCCTGTCCTCGCCTGGCGCTGGCCGGCTCGCGCAGGGCGGTAAAGTCACGCGCCAGATCACCGTCGCGCGCCACAATGGCTCCGAAGGCGAAGTCGTGCTGCGCGCAAGCGGGCTCCCGAGCGGCGTCAGCGCATCGTTCAGCCCGAGCGTGCTGACCGGCACCGAATCTACGAGCACGCTGACGCTGAGCACCGCCGCGAACGCCCCGCTCGCGAGCGCGAGCGCCACGATCGAAGCCGAGCCGAAGACCGTCAAAGCGGGCAGCGCAACCAGCACGGCGCCGCTCGCGCTCGCCGTCGTGCCGCCCTTCGGCGTGGACGTGAGCAACGGCAACGGCTTCTCCGACTCGACGAAGATCGTCGAGCCACCGTGCTCGACGCGAACCGTGTCGGTGCTGCCGACGGTCGGCGAAGGCTTCTCCGGGCCGGTCGATCTCGCGCTCTCCGCCAGCGGCGACGCGGGCGACGTCGCCTCGCTCACGCTCGACCACCCGACCGGCGCCGACCCGTTCGTCGAACAGGAACTGCACATCACCCAGAACGGCGACGGCTCGCCGTCCGATCGCTTCACGGTGACGGTGACGCCGTCCAGCGGCTCGCTCACGGAGACCCCCGCGACCGTGGAAGTGGAACGCGACGAGGGCGCGGTCACGTCCGACGACGTCGCAGGAGGAGTCGTCTCGGCGCCGACGCCGGCGGCGGCGGGAACGCAGGTCACCTTGAGCGGCGTCGGTCTGTGCCCGGGCTCGCTGGTCGCGATCGGCGACCACGACCAGGGTTCCGGCCTCGACAACGTGGTCACGCCTGAATCGATCGCCCCGAGCGGTGAATCGCTCACCTTCCGTGTCCCGGTGGGCGCGATCACGGGCCACATTTACGTGATCCCGCCCAACGGGCTGCCGATCATCGTGGGCCCGCGGCTGACCGTCCGCTCGCTGCGCAACACCGACGGCTTCAGTTGGCCCAACACCGCGGGCACACCCCTAGACGAACAGATGGTCGAAACGATCTTCGGGTACGCCGAAACGCATGAAAGCTTCGCGTGGTGGACGTGGCGCAAGTGGGCCGCCGTGGAATTTGAAAAGGCAGTGAACAAGTCGATCGCCAACGGGCTGTGCTTCGGCTTGGCGTATTCCACGCTGGAGGCCTTCGACGGCGCCGGCTTTCCCGGCCACCCCAACCAGACGCTCAGCTCGGCCTTCGGCGCGGCGGAACCGTTCGATCTGCCCCAAACGCCACAGCTGCTCGAAGCGATCAGCGAGACCTGGGCGTTGCAGGACACCGAAAACCTGATTCCGGCCGCGCTGAACGCAACCATCGGCATCCACGGCACCAACGACGACGTCAACGCGATCAAACAGGGCCTCTCCGAAGGTCAGCCCGTCCTCATCGACATCGACTCGTGGTCGGGGATCGCCGGCCTGTCGAGCTACATCGGCGGTCACACCGTGCTCGCCTACGCCGCGCAGACAGAACCGAACGGCAGCACCGTCGTCGACGTCGTGAACTCCAACGAGCCCTATGAAGGCACGGAGGAGATCTCTGAAAGCGAACACGACAAACGCGCGTTCAAGCAGTCGCAGATCATCATCGACAACGGCAACTGGGAATTCCCGGAATTCGGCTGGCGCGGCTCGGAGGCCTCGATGGTTGTGTACAAGCACTCCGAACTGCCGATCATCAACGGCCAGCGTCCGACGCTCGACAGCGCGCTCGTCTACGCGGCGCTGGTGATGTTCGGCAGCGACGGCGATGCGGTCACCCAGCTCACCGGCGGCGGGGGCTCGCTGTTCGCCGGCGGACACCCGGCGCCGCAGGGCTCGTGGCCGAAGGGAGTGACGCCGCTCGCGCCGCTCACCGGCCGCATGGGGCCGCTGCAGATGGCGGCGTTCAACCCCAAGATCGCCGCGCCGCTGACGGCCACCGTCGCCCGCCGGGAGGGGGGCGGGGCGATGAGCCTGAAACTGCCGGGTCTGCAGGCGAGCCTGCAGACCGGCGCCGCCACCGGAGAGATCGATCACGTCAGCATCGACCCTCGCACCGACACGGTCGGCTACCGCACGAACGCGGTCGACGCGGCGTTCGGCGGCACGCTCGAGTCGCCTTCGAGCGCCGCGAACGGCGTGGGCGCGCACGCGGCCTCGACGCCCCCGAGCTCGAGCCGGGTGGTCGAATTCCACACGACAGCGCACCGCGGCGGCGCGGAGAGCGTCGCCTTCCCGGCGGCACGCGAATTCGCGATCGAGCACAGCGGTCCCGCCACGACGCTCGCCGTGACGCTCTCCGCGATCGACGCGAGCGGCACACCGGTCACGGTGCGCCTGCCGGATGTCAAGCTCGCCGGCGCCGAGACGCTGAACGTCCTTCCGGAAAGCTGGCAGCAGCTCGGCTCGCGCGCGATCCGCCTGACCATCCTCGCCGACGAGCACCTGAGCAGTCGCCGCGTGCGGGGTCGCCTGACTCGGGCGCGCCGCTTCGCCAGCATCCGACGGACGGCGCTCGAACGCAGCGGCGAGCACCGCGACCGCGTCGCGGTGCTGCTGGCTGTGCGGCACGCGCCGACGCACGCCCAGCTCGGGGTGCAGGTGACGGTGGCACGCCACGGTCGGGTGCTCGCGCAGACCCGACCGCTGATGCTGCACGGGTCCGCGCTGAGGAGCGGAGCCGTGCGCCTGGCCCTGCGGCGGGCGCTGCCGCGCGGGCGCTACTCGCTGCGCACACGACTGGTCGAGGTGACCGCGAACCACGCGGGGATCCCGAGCTCGACGATCGTGACGGCAACCGGGTCGGCCGGCATCTCGGGGTGAGCCCCGCGGGCGTCGAAGATTTACCTCCCCCCTACCTTTCCTTGAGTCTCCCTCAACCCAGCCGCGTCAAGCTGCTCTCATGACTCCCAGCCATCGATCGCCAAACATGCGCGCCGCGCTCGTCGCCGTGCTCGCGGTGGCCGCCGGCGTCGCCGCCGGCCATTTCATCTGGGGCCCCGGGAAGAGCGTCCGGTTGACCCCGGCGTCGAGCCGCATCTTCGAGCCTCTGCGTCCCTCCCGGACGGGCGGCGGCGCCACAGGCGAATACGGCGGTGGCCGCTACAGCACGTTCGGCCCCGGCGCCGCCGAAGAAGGGGCAAATGCGGGCGCAGCCGGCAACACGGGCGAAGGCGCCGGCGCGAGTGAAGCCGGCTCGTCGAGATCCACCGGAGAAGTCGCGGGCTCCGTCACCGCCAAGGTCGATCCCGGGCTGGTGGACATCGACACCGATCTCGGACTCCAGAACGGCGAGGCGGCCGGCACGGGCATGGTCGTCACCGCCGGCGGTCTCGCGATCACCAACAACCACGTCATCGACGGCGCCACCAGGATCACGGCGACCGACGTCGGCAACGGCGAGACCTACACGGCGCACGTCGTCGGCTACGACCACGGCCACGACATCGCGCTGCTGCAGCTCGAAGGCGCCTCGGGTCTGAAGACGGTGAGCTTCGCCGGCGCCGGCTCGGCACGGGTCGGCGAGAGCGTCGCCACGATCGGCAACGCCGGCGGCGCCGGCGGCACGCCGAGCGCCACGGCCGGCCGGATCGCCGCCCTCCAACGGTCGATAACGGCGGGGGACGAGGTCGACGGCAGCCAGGAGCACCTCGGCGGCCTGATCCAGATCGACGGCGACCTGCAGCCGGGCGACTCCGGCGGCCCGCTCGTCGACGAACAGGGCGAAGTCATCGGCATGGACACCGCGGCCTCCTCGACCTTCCAGCTCCAGACCTCCACCGACGAGGGCTTCGCGATCCCGATCGAACAGGTCCTGACGATCGCCAGGCAGATCCATGCGGGCGAAGGCTCGACGGCCATCCACATCGGCGCCACCGGAATGCTGGGCGTGTTCGTCCAGGGCCGAGGCGGCGAAGGTGAAGGCGAAGACGAAGCCGAAGGCGCGCTCGTCGAGAACGTCATCTCCGGAACCCCCGCCGCGAGCAGCGGCCTGGAAGCCGGCGACACCATAACCGCGCTCGACGGGAGCAGCGTGAGCACGCCGACAGCTCTTACCGAACTGATCCTGCAGAGGCATCCGGGGGAAAGCATGAGGATCACGTGGCGGACGCCCGCGGGGGCGCAGCAGAGCGCGACGGTGACGCTCGCCAGCGGCCCGCCCCAGTGAGCCTGGCGAGCCCCTGGCCTTAATTCGAATCTAGCCCACAGTCGGAATTCCGCTGGTTTATGCTACGCGGATGCCGGCACCGCTCACGGCCTCGGCTCTCGCGTCGCTGTCCTCGTTCTCGAGCCATCTCTTCGGATGGCTGGTCGATCTCGCCGGCGCCGCGGTCGCGGTGTCGACCGCGCTCGCCCTGGTCGTCGTCGTCGTTCTCCTCGTGCTCCGCGCCCCGCCCGTGCGCGAGCGGATCCGCTGCAGGCTCCAGCGTAAAGGCGAAGTGCCGTGGTACCTGTCGTGGCTGGCCGGGACGGCGCTGCACGTCGAAGCGTTCAAGGGCAGCGACGGAGCGGGAGACCCGGAGGCCGTCCACGCCGTCCTCAGCGCGCAGCTAAGCGGTGCCGGCGTACGGCGGCCGCTGGCCGGCGTCGATCTCGCGACCACCCCATACCGCACCGGCTCGGTGCTGGAAGACATCGGCGAAGCCGTCAAGGGGCTGCCCCGCGGCAAGGCGCTGGCGGCGCTGATCAAGCTCGCCCAGAAGCTCCTCCCCCGCTACGACCTCTACGTACAGGGATACCTCCTGCAGTCCCCCGAGCGCGGATCGGGCCTGGTGCTCAACATCATCAGCGACGCCGGCCAGGTCAACAGCAGCGGCACCCTGTGGGCGGACATCCTCGAACCGTACTCAGACCCGCCGCCCGTCAGCGGTGAGGCGCCGACGCCGCCGGCAACCCCGCCCCGCACCCCGTCGGCGGCGCCGGAAGGCAAGCCGGCGGGCGACGTCCTGCGTCTCGCCCTTGCCGGAGCCGTGTGGGTTCAGTATCGGCTCCTGGAGGAAACCCGCCAGGTCGACTCCCGCCATGTCCGCACCCTGCAGTGGCGCAGCGCCGCGCTGTTCGAGGTCGCCGTCCACGACGAGGGCAGCCGCGATCATCGTGGTCTGCGCGCCCTCTACGCGCTCGCCCTGGACCGCGACCCCGGCAACCTCCCGGCGCTCTTCAACCTCGCCGTGCTGGAGCTCCACGACGGCTGCACGCCCCTGGCCTGCTCGCGCCTGCGGGCACTGCTCGACGCCCTGGCGCAGGAAGCGCAGGCGCAGGCCGGGCAGACAGGCAATGGCGAGAGCGACGCCGAGCGGGAGACCCCACCGGCCGGGCGCGATCCCCTCTTCTACCAGGCGCAATACACGCTCGCCGTCGCCAGGCAGACACTGTCGCTCGAAACGGCCACATCGCCTCCGGCGAGCGTGGAGGCCGCCGATTTCGACGGCGATGGAGCGCTGCGTCTATATCGAGCGGCCGGAGAGCTGGAGCGGGATATCGAGAGGACCCAGAAAGAGGTGGAGGCCGGCGGAAATGGCTGCTCTTCCAGCACGGAGCTGCGGACGCTCCAGGACGCCCGGGAGCGCCTGGAGACGCTGCTGCGGATAGAGGGGCCGGTTCTGGTGATGATCGCGATCCGCCGTCTGGGAGAAATCGACGAACCGACCTTCGAGCTGATGGGCGATCCGACCGATGGAGGACGTCTCGCACACGAACCGTTTTCGCGGCGGCAACTCGTCGAGACCCTCCGATCCTGGCAGGACGGGGAGAGCGGCACGGATCCAGATGGCCATCCCAATCCCCAGACGCTCGCCTTTGGGCACATCGCCGGTGAAGACCCCGAAGCGTCCTACCGCACCCACTACAACCGCGCCTGCTACGCGACCTGCGTCGCGCAGAAGCTCGGCGCCCCGGTCAAGATCGCCGATTGGAGGGCCAGGCAGGCCCCAGCCGCAAGGCCGATCTCGGCGGGGCAGACCGGCGCCGACGCCGCCGAGGACGGTCGCGAACCCGCCAAGGAATACCAAGAAGCCTTGAGATGGGCTCTGGCCAAGCTCGAATGCGCCCTGGAGCCCGGCGACCTGGTGGGATGGGCGGCGCTCGACCCGGCGCTGCACTATCTCCAGGAAGCGGAGCCGGATGCGTTCAACGCAGTGCTCAGCCGGTACGCGAGCTCACAACCGGCCCCGCAGAACGACCTCGTCGCCCGGGGCCAACGATGAGCGCCGACCCGTTCATCGGTCCAATGACCTCGCCCACGGCGGCCGGCCGGCCTATAGTCGGCGTCGATGCCCAGCGTCATGCCGCACCGTGAGCTCGGACTCCTGCGTCGCTGCGGGCTCGGGCTCGTGGCGCTGGGGCTGTGTCTGGCGTCCGCTCACCCCGCCCCCATCGCCTCCGCCGAGCCGATTCAGTTCTGCGCCGAGATCCCCATCGTCGGCGGGATTCCACCCTGGGGCTTTCACACGGGGGCGCCGATCACCGGCGCCACGGGCAGCTATGCTCGCGGCCACGGCGACATCGACCTCGCCGCGAACACGGTCTCCGGCACGCTCTGCCAGGTCGACCGCGTTCCCGGCCAGCCGGACCGCCTGATCATCATGACGGTCGAGCATCACCTCGTGTATCACTCCCACTACGCGGTGATGTGGGGAGTGCCGGGGAACATCATGAAGATCGTCGTCCGCGTCCACAGCAGCACAGATCCTCGGTGTGCGGTGGGCACCGTGGGACGGGTGACGCTCTTCGCCAGCTACAACGGCGTGCGCAGCGACAGCGTCCGGTTCCGCTTTCCGGCGGCCTGCCGCGACCACGACCACCTCTACCACGGGCCGCAGGTCAACAACCAGGTGCCGCCGCTTTGAGCACGACCGCTTTGAGCACGACTCACACCGCGACGGATTCGCGGTCCTCGGCCAGGACCTCCCACTCCCCCCGTTCCAGCGCGGGCAGCAGCGCGGACACCTCGCGCCCCTCCTTCACGGCCGCCGTCACATGCGGAGCGTCTTCCTGCCGGGCGATGAGGATCGCCCCGACGACGCGCCCGTCGGCGATGACGAGCTTGCGGTAGCTGTGCTCGTCGGGGTCCTCCAGCGCGATCACGGTGTCCTGCGCCCCCGCCTGGAAGCGCCCGACGGAGAGCAGGTCGACGCCGACGACCTTGAGCATCGTGACGGGGACGGTGCCGTGGTAGGCGCGGTGCCCGCCGAGGGCGTTCTCGGCGGCGACCTCGCCCTGCTCGACGGCGGCGGGCCACAGCCCGTAGACGCGCCCGTCGTGCTCGGCGACGTCGCCGACGGCGAAGACCTCGGGGTCGCTGGTGCGCAGCTCGTCGTCGACGACGACGCCCCTGCCGACCTCTATGCCGCTCTCCCGCGCCAGCTCCACCAGCGGCGTGATGCCGGCCGCGACGAGGAAGAGGTCGGCCGGCAGGACACGCCCGTCGCGCAGCCGCACCTCGCGTAGGCGTCCGGCGCCGGGCCGCTCCTCGCCTGCCTCCCCCACGCCCTGCTTCTCCGCGCCAGGCTCCCCCGTGCCGGGCTCCCCCACGCCGGGCTCCCCCACGCCGGGCTTCTCGGCGTCGGCGTGCAGCGAGGCGGTCTCGCAGGCGAGCATGATGTGCAGGCCGAGCCCTTCGAGGTAGCCGCGCAAAAGCTCCGCGGCGCGGTCGTCGAGCTGGCGCGAGAGCAGGGTCTCCCCGCGCTCGAGGACGGTGACGTGCAGCCCGATCTTGTGCAGGGCGTAGGCGGCCTCCAGGCCGAGCAGCCCGCCGCCTGCGATGACGGCGTGCTCGGCGCGGTGCTCCTGGGCGTAGGTGCGAATGGCGAAGGCGTCGGCGGCGCGGCGCAGGACGAACGACCCGGGCGCCCCGTAGCCCTCGATGGGCGGCACGAAGGAGTCGCTGCCGGTGGCCAGGATGAGGCGGTCGTAGGGCAGGGTCTCCCCGGTCCCCAGCGTGATCTCGCGGCGCTCGCGGTCGAGCTTGGTGGCGAAGGTGTTCAGCCAGCAGGTGACGTCGTTCTCCTCGTACCAGGAGTCGGGCAGGAGCTGGAGCCCGACCATGGCGGAGCGGCCGTAGACGATCCGGCCGATGCCCATGCGGTTGTAGAGCTGGTAGGGCTCGTTGGCGACGACGTCGATGCGGCAGTCGGAGTGGCGGCGGCGGAGGTGGTCGGCGGCGGTGACCCCGGCGATGCCGTTGCCGACGATGACGACCCGCTCGACGTCGGGGTCGGGTGTGAAGCCCTCGACGCGCTTCGGCGCGCCGGCGCCGGCGCGCTGCGGCGTGAGCGCGATCGTGACGGGGCCCTGGATGCGCGCGCAGCAGGCCATGCGGGTGTTCTCGGCATACCCCAGCCGCTCGAGCGTGGCCTGCTCGTCGCCGGAGATCGCAGAGAGGTTCTCCATCCCGGCGACGACGCAGACAGGGTCGGCGCCGCAGACGCCCATGCGGCAGCCGGCCTCGATGGTCTGCTCGCCGCTCTCGGCCAGGTCGAGCAGGGTGGCGCCGGGCTTGGCGACGAGCCGCAGGCCGCTGGGCTGGAAGGTGACCTCGGGGTCGCCGGCCCGCCTGGCGCGGGCGGCATCGAGGGCGCCCGCGCCGAGCCGCACCGTCGCCGGCGCGGTGGCCTGCTCGACGAAGACAGCCTCCTTGCGCCAGGTCCGCACGAGCCACACCGCGGCGAGCGCCCAGACGAGGCCGCGCAGCCCCCAGACGAACCAGGCGGTGCTCTCACTGCCGGTGAGGGTGCCGGCGAGCACGTGGGATGCGTAGAAGTAGAAGAGAGAGATGGCGACGGCGCCGTAGACGGCGGTGATCTTGTTGACGGTCACCTTGAGGAGGGTCTCGGCGAGGAAGAAGCTGCCGGCGCTGACGCCGAGGAAGACCGCGAAGCGCCCGTAGTCGGCCGCCGCGGAGATCCCCGGGGGGAGGGTGAAGTAGCAGTAGATGAGGCCGGGGAAGCAGCCGACGAAGAACTTGCGATACCCGGTGTAGTGGCGGTCGTCCTCGTAGAGGTCGGCGAGGTAGGCGACGCGGGGGTTGAAGTCGTAGCAGTTCTTGGTGCAGCCGACGCAGGGCTGGCAGTGGGAGTTGGGGATGGTGGCGAACGGGGTCTGCCCGTAGATGCGCTGCACCGGAAGCAGGGGGCAGATGGAGCTGCACCAGCCGCTCTTGCCCTTGAAGACCAGCCCCCCGGTGAAGGCGCCGAGCAGAGACGCGCCGATCAGCACGGCGGTGGCGACGCCGCTGGTGTTCAGCAGCGGCTCGCGGGAGGCGACGAGCAGGATGAAGGCGACCATCCCGACGACGGGCGCGTACTCGCGGTACCAGTCTGGAACGGTGAGCCCGCGGGTGAAACGGAACAGGCGCGGGGTCTGGTTGGAGGCGGCGAGCGGGCAGAGGTTGCGCCAGAGCCCGGGCGCGGATAGCCAGAGCAGCGGCAACAGGGGGATGGCGAGCTTCCACCAGAGTTCGAGACCTTTTTCGGGCGCGACGATCAGCAGGACGCACTCGCCGACGGCCAGGGCGACGCTGACGACACGCCCGACGTGCCAGGCCCAGATGGGCAGGCGTCGAGGCATCTGGGTGTAGTTGGGGAAGGGGTTGGCGGCGGCGCTGGTGCTGGCCATCGTCAGCGCCCCCGGGAGCCGTCGGGCGCGGACGTCGCCGGTCGGGTGTACGCCCTCACCGTCAACCTCCGCTGCGGGCGATGACGTCGCTGGCCATGCGCAGGCGCGCGGTGACGATGCGGGCGAGGTCGAACAGGATCGCCCGCCCCAGCTCGGGCTCGCGGGCGGCGAGGGTCTCGAAGCTCTCCAGACGCAGCCGCAGCAGCTCGCCGTCACTGAGCGCGAACAGCGTCGCCGAGCGGGGCCCGCCGTCGAGGAAGGCGACCTCGCCGACGACGGAGGGGGCGTCGATCGCCTTGAACGTCTTCTCCGGGTCGCCGGCGAGGCGCACCCCGAGGGCGCCCTCCGTCAGCAGATACAGAGCGCGATCGTGCTCGCCGGCGGCGATGATGGTCTCCCCCCGCGAGAAGCGCCGGGTCTCGGTGTGGGCGAGGACCTTCTCCCAGTCCGAGCGGGGCCGGTCGGCGAGCAGCTGAAGCTCGCTGCCGCGCTCGTGCACGGCGACGCTGTCGTAGTCGAAGAAGGCCGCCGCGAATCCGCTCATCGCATTCGCGCCGGGATACCGGGGCGCGCCGGCCTGCGCTCGGGGATGGGCAGCTGGAGGCTCACGGTGCCTTGACGAATCGGCTGTGGCCGGCTCTGACGAGGAAATGGCGGTGGTTGACGAGGTCGGTGACGAGGACCTTGTCGCGGGTGACGCGGACGAGGGTTCCGTCGCAGAAGTCCTCCGTCAGCCATTCGGTGCCCTGGACGGCGCCGGCGGCGTAGTTGCCCTTGGTGGAGAAGCTGCCGTGGGCGTCGGACCAGAGCTTGCGCACGGGGTGCTTGGCGGAGCCGGCGGCGAGCGCGCCGTGGCCTCGCCGCCTGGCGAGGGCGCCGTGGCCTCGCCGCCCGACCGCGGGGCAGTCCGCGAAGTCGCCCCCGGCGAGCGCCGCCTGGACGTCGCCGTCGCGCTTCTGGGTGAGCACGAACTCCCCGTCGAAGAATTCGCCGGTCTGGGTGCCGCCGTGGGGGCCGGCCGTCGTCACGACGACACGTCCGTGGGCGGCGTCGACGATGGTCCCGAACGGCACCGAGCGCAGCGAGGTGAGCGCCACGAAGCTGTGCGTACCCGGCGGCTTCACCAAAACCGTGCCCGACACGGGACCGACGTTGCCGGTCTGCGCGAGCACCGGCGCGGGAGGCGGGGGCGGCGGGCCGGTGGAGGGCGGCTGCGTGTCGGACGGGCCGGGGTTCGATGAGCCGGGCGCTTGGTATTCCGGTTTCGGTTCGGGCTTTGGTTCCGGTTCGGGTTCCTTGCTGAGCTGGTAGGCGCCGATGTCGCAGAGCTTCGCCGGACGGGCGACGCCGCGCTGGTCGGTTGGCAGACACGCCGCTTCAGAGCCCGCCGCGAGCGCGGGGCTGTCGGATTGCAGGGCGATGGTTTCGGTGAAGCCGCCGTTGTCGGCCAGCAGCGGCGTCGGCTTGGGGGCGCCTTCCGCCAGCTTCAGTTCGGCTTTGCTTTCAGGCTTGTCGCCGGCCTGTTCGAGCTTGCAGCTGCCGTCGTCGGCGAGGTTGTGCCCAAGGGGATCGACGATTTCGATCGAGCAGTCTTTGTTGCCGTTGAGGGCGAGGATCGTGTTCACCAGTTCCACCGAGGTGCGACCGGCGATCCCGCCGCCGACGCCGGCTTCGTCGCCGGCGATGGTGGCGCCGCTGACCCGGAGCTTGCCGAGGTCGTAGACACCCCCGCCGGCGCCGAGCGAGGTGTCGTCGGCGATGGTGTCGTCGTCGAGCACGGCGGCGCCGCCCTTGACGTCGATGCCGCCTCCCGTTCCCGGTGTGCCTTCGGCCGCGTCGTGGGCGATCACGCTGTCCACGACGCTCAGCTTCCCTTCGCCGAGCTCGATGCCGCCGCCTTCTTCCTGGGCGGAGTCGTCCTCGACGGCCACGTCGGCGAGCGCGACGTCGGCGTCGTGGACGTCGATCCCGCCGCCCGGGACGCGGGAGGCCGATTCGGTGATCTCCAGCTTCGAGATCCCCACTTCCGGCACGGCTCCGGCGAGGCTGCCGACGCTCAGGGCGCTGCTGGCGTTGACGCCGGTCTGGCCTTTGATCTCGACTTCGCCCGCCGTGGACCCCAGGCCGACGACGTCCTCGACGCCCGCCCTGGGGTCGAGCGTCAGGGAGCCGTAGACGAGCGCGTAAACCCCCGGCTCCAGCTCCACGACGTTTTCCGCCTGGCCGGCTTCGTTGGCGTCCTGGATCGCCTGGCGCAGCGAGCACGGCGCCGCGCAGGTGGGATTGCCGGCGGCGGGTTCGGTGTCCGCCGTGGTGCTGACTACGTACGTTTTGGCGAGGGCCGGCGCGGCTCCGACGGCGAGGACGGCGATGAGCACCGCCGGTAAAGCAGACAGTCGACGACGCACTGCTGATGCCCCCCATCTCGATCGGCTACCGGTGAGGCGGCCAACTCTACAGACGACGCCGGTGGCCGACGGGCGCCGTCGACCACCGTTCGGTTAGCATCGCCTCCAAGGACGAAACCGTGATATGGGCGCACGCAGAGGGGACCGCAAGACCGTCGGGCTGCTGATCGCGGCGGTCCTCGGCGGCGGCGTCGGCGTGCTCGCCTACGCCACCCATCTGCTTCAGCGCAGCGAGCTGCAGACGATCGACGCGCGCTTCGCGATCCGCGGCAACCACCCGCCGCCGGCGGACGTGGTGTTCGTGCAGATCAGCGAGCAGGCCGAAGCGGAACTGGAACACGCCGGCCTCGACGCCCGCTCCCCCCTGCCCCGCCGCTACGACGCACAGGTCATCGACCGCCTGCGCCGCGCCGGCGCCCGGGCGATCGCGATGGACATGGAATACATCCATCAAACCAACCCCCGGGAAGACGACCAGCTGATCGAAGCCGTCGCCGCGGCGCACGGGAAAGTGGTGCTCGCCACCGGGAAAGTGACAGCCCAGGGAGGGACGCAGATATTCGGCGGCTCGCCGCGCCTGCTGCACGAAATCGGCGCCCGGCCCGCCGAGGTCCGTTTGACGCTCGACAGCGACGGCGCCGTCCGGCGCTTCGCCCGCGAATACAACCACCTCGCGAGCTTCCCCGTGGCGGCCGCCGAAATCATGACCGGCCGGCGCATCCCGGCGTCGACGTTCGAGCACGGCACCCTGCCGATCGACTTCGCCGGCCCCTCCGAAACCTTTCACTCGATCTCCTTCGCCCGGGTCATGCGCGGCGACTTTCCCGCCGGCGAGTTTCAGGGCAAGCTGGCGATCGTCGGCGCCTCCTCACCGATTTTGCAGGACCTGCACTCGACCGCCACGACCGGCGCGACGCCGATGCCGGGCCCCGAAATCTGGGCCAACGCCGCCGCGACGCTGCTCGCCGGGGTGCAGCTGCGCGACGCCCCGGGGTGGCTGGACGTGGGGCTGATACTCCTGCTCGGCGCGGTGGTCCCGCTGGGCAGCATGCGGCTGCGCCCCTGGCGCTCGCTGCTCGGCGCGCTGGCGCTGGCCGCAGTCTTCTCGGTGGCGGTGCAGGTGGCGTTCGACGGCGGCCTGATCGTGACCTACGTCTATCCCCTGCTCGCCCTCGCCGTCGGCACCCTGGGAACGCTCGCCGTGCTCTACATGGTGGAGACCATCGAGCGGGCCCGCGTGCACGACCTCTTCGCCCGCTTCGTCCCCGCCGACGTCGTCGATGAGGTCGTCGCCAGCGCCGGCGAGAACCTGCGTTTGGGCGCCGTCGAGCGCGACTGCACGGTGCTGTTCTCCGATCTGCGCGGCTTCACGAGCTTCGCCGAGCAGCTGCCCGCGGCGCGCGTCATCGAGGTCGTCAACTGCTACCTGAACGAGATGAGCGAGGCAATCCTCGGCGCCGGGGGCACCCTGATCTCCTACATGGGCGACGGCATCATGGCCGTCTTCGGCGCCCCCCTCGAGCAGCCCGACCACGCCGACCGCGCCCTGGCGGCGGCGCGGGAGATGATCGGCCCCCGCCTGGCGGCGTTCAACGCGTGGATCGCCGCCCAGGGACACGACCACCGCTTCGTCATGGGCGTCGGTCTCAACAGCGGCCCCGTGATGGCCGGCAACATCGGCTCCGAGCGGCGCGTCGAGTACACCGCGCTCGGCGACACCACCAACACCGCCTCCCGGCTGGAGGGGATGACGAAGGACAGCGGCCACATGCTGTTCCTCGCCGACTCCACCCGCGAGCGCCTGCGGACCTCGCCCGGCGACCTCGCCCACGTCGGCGAGCTGGAGGTCCGCGGCCGCGTCGCCGCGGTGCCGGTCTGGACGATCGCGGCGGCGGCCACGCTCGCGCGCGGCGCGGCGGCCGCGGCCGACACCGACATCCCGCCGCGCGGCGCGGCGGACGCGCCAGCCTCCCCGCGCGGCGGGAACATGGCGGACGCCGCCGACACCGACCCTCTGCCTGCGGGATAATCGCGCCGAATGCGTGTGCACCTCTGTGGCGTGCGGGGCTCCTCCCCGGCACCGGGCATCGAGTTCGTGCGCTACGGCGGCAACACCTCCTGCCTGGGCCTCGCCCACGACGACGCCGACACGCCCCGGCTGGTGCTCGACGCCGGCTCCGGGCTGCGCGCCGTCTCCAGCCTGCTCGGCGGGTGCCCGTTCACTGGCACCATCGTGCTCACCCACCTGCATTGGGATCACGTGCTCGAGCTGCCTTTCTTCGCCGCCGGCGACCGCGAGGACGCGACGCCGACGGTGCTCGTGCCCGAGCAGGGAAGCGGCGACGCGCTGGAGGCGATCGCCCACATCATGTCCCCGCCCTACTTCCCCATCCGGCCCACCCAGCTGCGCGGGCGGTGGACGTTCGCGAGCATCGCGCCGGGGGAGCACGACATCGAGGGCTTCACCGTCCTGGCCCGCGAGATCCCCCACAAGGGCGGGCGCACGCTGGGGTACCGGATCGGCGACTCGCGCTCCACGATCGCCTACATGCCCGACCACTGCCCCACCGAGCTCGGCCCCGGCGAGGACGGCCTGGGCGAATACCACCCCGCCGCCCTGGAGCTGGCGCGCGGCGCCGACCTGCTCGTCCACGACGCCCAGCTGTTCCCCGAGGAGCTCGCCGCCGAAGCCGACTTCGGCCACTCCGTGACCGACTACGGCGTCGAGCTCGCCCGCCGCGCCGGCGCCCGGGCGGTCGCGCTCTTCCACCACCGCCACGACCGCGAAGACGCCGACCTCGACGGCCTCGCGAAGCGGTTTGCCGCACGCCCGGGCCCTCCCGCGGTGAGCGTCGCGGCGGAGGGGACCGTGGTACGGCTGTAGGGCGACCGTTGCGGCAACGCCGCGAACCTCCCGATCCCGCGCCCGGCGATCCCTCAGCGATCCCGCGCCCGGCGATCCCTCAGCTCAACGGGTCAGCCCTCCGTTCGATCGGTCAGCGATATCAGCGTCGCATCGAGGCCCGGGACGCGGCCGAAGTGGCGCATGTTGGCGGTCCCGACCCGCCAGCCGGCCGCCATCGCGGTGGCGGCGACGATGCGATCGTGCGCTCCGACGTCGGCGCCAGCCGACGCCAGGCCCGCCCAGAGCCGGGCGTGAACTCGAGCGACGAGCAGGTCGAAGGAGAACACCGGGAACGCGTCCAACACCGCCGACACGAACGCCTCGCGACGGGCACGGTGCTCCTCGCCGGCCCGGTGAACTCCGTGCAGCAGCTCCGAGGCCGTGATCGCCGCTATCGCGACCTCGTCGTCGGCTCCGAGGCGATCCTGCAGACGCTCGCCGGCAGCCTGCATCGCGCGGGCCGCGGGCAGCGAGCGGGTGGCCCGCTCGATCTCGACGAAGACGGTCGTGTCTAGGATCGTGCCCACGGATCGGACGGCGTCGCGCCCACCGAGTCCAGCACCCCTTCCATGTCCTGCGCGAATCCCGGGTCCGGCGGTGCGGCGCTCGCGAGCAGCGCCAGCGCCTCTCCCAGCCGCCGGCCCCGGCGCGTCGGGAGAGCACGCCGGTGATCGTCTGGATGGACGATCACGAACGCCGGACGCTCCCGGTTGAGGACGACCACCTCCTCATGCTGCGCCACCGCCTCACGCGCGCGGCGGGGGATACGAACTTCGTCCGCCTTGACCGTCGTCATTGCCATATCCTACCAGACCCGTACATAAGCGTACGTAACCGTGCGGGATAGCTACACGGGCGCCAGACGGCGTTCAGGCGGTCGCCGTGAAGATCTGGAACGCCAGCGGGGCGTCGATCCGCCCGTCCGCTCGCGTGATCGGGGCGAGCTGGCGCTCGACGGCGTCCGAGGCAGCCGCGATGGAGTCCTCGGGGATGCCGAAGAACCCGAGCGCCTCGTCGTCGACGATGGTGTCGCGATCGACGGTGACGACGAGGTCGTGCTGGGTGCCGACGACGTCGCGCCAGCCGCTCGCCCGGAGAATTCCGGCGGTGCGCTCCGGGTCGCACAGGCTGAAGGGATGGGTGGGGCTCTTGCCCGGCGCCGGCGGCGCCGGTGGGGACACGAGCCCGGCGAGCGCCGGGCCCGGGAACCAGGGGTTGCGATCGGGAGCGCCCCAGCAGGCGAACCCGATGCGACCACCGCCGACCAGATGGCCGCGGATGTTCGCGAATGCCGTCTCGGGCTCGTCGAAGAACATCACCCCGAACTGGCTGATCGCGGCATCGAAGGGACCGCCCGGCACCGTCTCGTGCTGCACGTCGGCGACGACGAACGAGACATTGCTCGCCGCCCGCGCCTCGCCGCGCTCCCGTGCCAGCTCGATCAGCGGTCCCGAGATGTCCGCCCCCACGACTCTGCCCTCGGCGACGGCGCGCGCGGCCGCGAGCGCGGCGACACCACCGCCGGTGCCGATGTCGAGCACCGTCTCCCCCGGCTGCAGCCCGAGCCTGTCGAGCAGGACGTCGGTGACGGCCATCGTCAGCTGCTCCCGCTTCGGCCAAGCCGCCGCCCATGCGCTGTCGTTCCAGCGCCGGCGCTCGGTCTCGTTGGAGTCGGTCGCGGACATCTGGCGGTAAGCCTAGTAGGGATGGGCGGAACGGTCGGCGAAAGTCGTTGAGGGCATAGCGAGGCGAGTCTAGCGTTGGGTCATCCATGCAAAGTGCCGCCGCACCGCGCTAACGGCCGGGGGCTGACACTAGGAGTTGACGCCGGGGGCGCTACGCCGCAGGGCTGGGCGTCGCGCCCATGCGCTATGTACGAGGCTTGGGTATGCCCGTGGCTGACCGTTGCGGGAACAAGTAGTTCGTCACGACCAGCACAACGCCGATCACGTTTACGACCGTAGCTCCGAGCCAGATACTCATTACCGGCTCTGCCACGTTCCAGTTCACGCCAGCCCATGCATAGGCGACGAATACGCCATCTACGATGGCGACTTGGAATCCGAGCCCCACGAGCAGTGCGAGCGCGTAGATGCGCTTGAGGCGAATGTCCTGTGCATGGTCCTTCTGGGGCAGATTTTGCAGTGGTGCCGGTAGTTTGTCGATTTCCCGCCCGCCACCGGCATCGGCGATCTCCACGACGACGGCCTCGCTTGACGCGACTCCTTCGCCGCCGTTGCCGGACATCTACTCGCTCAAGCCGAGGTTTTTGAGCCGAAACTGCATAGCGTCACGCGATACGCCAAAGGCGATCGCCATGTCGAAGGCATCAAGACCGGCCTTGTGCATCCGCTTGACTTCTTCTTCGGGCATCAGCAAGCACGCGGCAAACTCGTTGGCGTAGATCTCTTCAGGGTCGGTCCCGGCAGTCGATAGTTTGCTCCGAAGATCGACGGTCGTGTATTCGTGCTCCTCCCCGGACCGTCTTCGGTAGTGCCCGATCTCGTGAGCGCACGTAAACCGCTTCCGGTTCGGCGGGTCACTTTCGTTGAGCATGATGAATGCTTCCTGGTTGGGCCGCTTCACAAGGGCTCCGAGCGTGTCATCGTCCAATTGGACTTCACGTACACGCAGGCCGATGGCCCGCGCGATGAACGCCGGATCAACTGGTATCGGACGGCTCCAGACCTCGCTGAGCAGCTTGGCTGCATCCCTTGCAGCTTCCTTCTTGATGTCGCTCGTCATCTACGTCCACTCTATACAGCACCGTGGGGATGGTCTGCTCGCGCTACGCGGCGAGCGCCACGGCTCGCCCACGGTTCAGCGTACACGTCAACTGCGAGAGGATCGCGACGTTCGCGTGGAGTCTCACGCCCTCAATCCTGCGCACACGCAGCGGCGCGAGGCCCCATTTGTTCTTCAACCGGCCGAACGCCGGCGGCGCGTCGATCCGCCCGTCCGCTCGCGTGTCGCCTAGCCAGCGCCCGACTCGCGGGGGAAGCCGACGGTCACGGTCAGCCCGCCGCCCTCGCGCGGCCGCGCCTCGACGCGCCCTCCGTGGGCGACGGCGATCGCCCGGACGATGGACAGCCCGAGCCCGTGGTGCCCGTCGGCCTCGGCGGGACGCCCGATGGCGAGCCGCTGGAAGGGCTCGAACAGTCGTCCCACGGCGCTCGCCGGCACCACGGCGCCGGTGTTGGAGACCGTGATCCGGGACTCCTCGGCGTCGCTGTCGGTACTGACCTCGAGGACCCCCCGCTCGTCGTTGTACTGCGTGGCGTTGTCCACGAGGTTGCGAACCAAACGCTCCAGGAGCGCCGGATCTCCGCTGACCGGCGCCGCCTGCAGCGACGCCTTCGCGGCGTCCGCGCCGGACGCCTCCAGCACCCGTCTCGCCACCGCGGCGAGGTCGACCGGCTCGCGCTGCTCCACGCCGCGCTCGCTGTCGGCGAGGGTGAGCAGGGCGTCGAGCAGGCGCTCCTGTTCGCGACCCGAGGCGAGCAGCTCCTCGCAGATCGCCCGCAGCTGGGCGCCGCCGGCGTCGGGGTCGGCGAGCGCGACCTGCAGCAGCGTGCGGTCCACGGTCAGCGGCGTGCGCAGCTCGTGGGAGGCGTTCGCCGCGAAGCGCCGCTGGGCCTCGAAGGCGGCCTGCAGCCGCGCCAGGAGATCGTCGAGGGTGTCGCCCAGGCGCCGGAACTCGTCGTCGGGGCCTTTCAGCGCAAGCCGCTCGCCGAGGTTGTGGGCGGAGATGTTGCGCGCCGCGTCGGTCATCTGCACCAGCGGGCGCAGGACCCGGCCGGCGAGAAACCATCCCAGCACCACCGACGCCAGCGCCGTGATGACCAGCACCAGCCACGACGCCGTCAGCAGCCGGCTGATGTCGGCGGTGTGCTGGAGATGGCTGACTTCAGGCAGGACCAGCGTCGCCGGCGGCCGCCCGGCTTCGCCCGGCAATCCCCCGACTTCGCCGGGCCGCAGCGGACGCGACGTGCTGACACTCACGCGGACGGCGGAGCCCGCCGAGGTGAAGGTGAAGATGATCACGACGACGACGGTCCCCAGCAGCAGGAACATCCCGCTGTAGAGCAGCGTCAGGCGCAGCCGCGCCGTCCTGCGGGGCAACCTCAGGGCGGGGCGCCGCATCAGATGCGGTAGCCGCTCTCGCGGATCGTCTCGATCAGCGGCGGCTCGCCGAGCTTGGCGCGCAGGCGCGCGATCGTGGTCTTGACGGTTGTGGTGAACGGGTTGGTCGCCTCGTCCCAGACCCGCGCCAGCAGCTCCTCGGCCGACAGCACCCCGCCGCGGGCCGCGAGCAGGCACTCCAGCAGGGCGAGCTCCTTCGGGCTCAGCTCCAGCCGGCGCTCGCCGCGGAAGGCCACCCGCCGGGAGGAGTCGAGGGTGAGGTCGCCGTGGACCAGCACCGGCGGCAGCGCCGCCGCCGCCCGCCGCCCGAGCGCCCTGACCCGGGCGACCAGCTCGGGGAACTCGAAGGGCTTGCCGAGGTAGTCGTCGGCGCCCAGCTCCAGGCCCTCGACGCGGTCGCGGATCGTGCTCGCCGCCGTCAGCATCAGCACCCGGCTCTCCCCGCCGTCGCGGATCAGCGCCCGGCAGACCTGGTCGCCATGCACCCCCGGCAGGTCGCGGTCCAGGACGACGACCTCGTAGCGGTTCACCGCGAGGTGCGCCAGGGCGTCGGCGCCGTCGAAGGCGAGGTCGACCGCCATGCCCTCGCGCCGCAGGCCGTCGGCCAGGGCGGTGGCCAGGCGGCGGTGATCCTCGACGACCAAGACCCTCATCTTCACCCCAAGCATGGCGGACCGCGGGTGCCAGCCAGGTCACAGCGGCCGGCACCGTCCTGGCACCACCCGGTCTCTAGAAACCGGGTCATGCCCAACACGCCACAGACAACCACCCGCCGCGTCGCGACGCTGCTTGCCCTCGCGGGGCTCACGCTGCCGCTGGCGGCCTGCGGATCGTCGAACGACAACCCCCCGACGACCAACGCCGGCAAGCTCCCGTCCCCCGCCACCTTCGACGCCGACGCCTACAGGCACGCCGAATGCATGCGCCGCCACGGCGTCCCCGACTTCCCCAACCCGCAGGTCGTCAACACCCCGACCCAGCACGGCATCCGCCAGGCGCTGCCGGCAGGCGTCGCCGAATCGCCCCAGTTCAAGTCCGCCCAGAGCGCCTGCAGGGGCATCATGCCCGAACCCCGCAACGGGGGGCCCGGCGGGAACGGCTCCGAACAGCGCATCCACACCCAGGCTCTGCTCGCCTTCGCCCGCTGCCTGCGCGGCCACGGCGTCCCGGGGTTCCCCGACCCGGGCAGCGAAGGCCAGCTCTCGCTCACCCAGATCCGCGCCGCCGGCGTCGACGTCCAGGCCCCCTCGTTCCTGACCGCCGCGAGGGCCTGCGTGGGCGTCACGCACGGCGCGATCACCCTCGCCCAGGTCGAACAGGCGGTGCACCACGCCGCCGGCGAAGGCACGCAGCAGGCCGGCGAAGGGGGCGAAGGATCGGGGGGCGAAGCAGCGGGCGGCGGCCATCCGGAGGGCGGCGGCGAAGCGGAGGGCGGCAGCGGACAGGCGGAAACGGCGAGCCCCGCCCCCAGGTGACCCGCCTCGCCACAGGCACCCGGCGGCGGCTGCGCCGCCTGGCCGCCGTCGTCGCACTGCTCGCCGTCGCCGCTGTCGGGATCGTGCTCGCGACCAGCGGCGGCGCCGCCCCCAAGCCCGCCGACGGCGGCGACTCGACCGCATCCGAAGCGAGCGTCGTCGAACGCCGCGACCTGGTCCAGACGGACACCGAGGCCGGCACCCTCGGCTACGCCGAACCCCAGACCGTCTACGACCGCCTCAGCGGCACCATCACCTGGCTGCCGAGCGTCGGAGACGAGATCAGGCCCGGCGGGACGCTGTTCACGGTGAACGGCAGGCCCGCGATCCTCATGGACGGCGACACCCCCGCCTACCGCGAGCTGGCGCCCGGGACGACCCCGGGGCAGGACGTCCTGCAGCTGAACGCCAACCTCGCCGCGCTCGGCTTCGACCCCGATGGGATCGTGGTGGACGACGAATGGCAGGCCGCCACAACGGCCGGCGTGCGGGCGCTGCAGGCCTCGCTCGGAGAGACCGCGACGGGACGGCTGGCGCTGGGCCGGATCGTGTTCCTGCCCGGCGACCGGCTGGTGTCGGCGGTCGACGGAACGCTCGGCAGCGAAGGCGGAGGTGGATCGGCCGGCTCGAGCCCCTCGGGGGCCGCCGCGAGCGATCCCAAGCACCCGTCGCGCCCCGGCGGCACCCCCGGCGCCGCGAGCGAAAGCACCAGCCCGACGGCGATCCTCCAAACCACCTCGACGCGGCTCGTCGTCACCGTGGCGCTCGACGCCGACAGGCGCGCCGAGGCCAGACGCGGCGAGCATGTCACCGTCCAGCTGCCAAACGGCGAAACGGTGAACGGACGCGTGACGCACGTCAGCTCCGTCGCGGAAAGCACGAGCGACTCGACCGGCGAAGGCTCGGGCAACCCGGGCGGCGGCGGCTCCGGCGGCTCCGGGGCGAGCATCCCGGTGACGATCGCCCTCGACGGCCGGCACGCCGGCGCCGGCCTCGACGAGGCGTCGGTGAGCGTCGATTTCGTGGAGGCCGTCGCGAGGCACGTCCTGTGCGTCCCCGTGACGGCCCTGCTGGCGACGGGCGGCGCCGACTATGCCGTGGAAGAAGCCGCCGCGCCGCATCGGCTGATCCCGGTGAGCACGGGCCTGTTCGCGGCCGGCTACGTGCAGATCTCGGGAGCCGGGCTGCGGGTCGGCCTGAAGGTCGGGGACTCCCAGGGATGAGCGCGATCGAGCTGGAGGAGGTCAGCAGGGAGTACCCCGGAGGTGTGCGGGCGCTGGATGGCGTCAGCGTGGGGATCGGCGCCGGGGAGCGGGTCGCGATCGTGGGACCGTCGGGCTCGGGGAAGACGACGATGCTCACCGTCATGGGCACCCTGGAGCGGCCGAGCGCGGGCGAGGTGCGCTTCGCCGGGCGCCCGTTGCGGGACGCCTCCGACGCCCGGCTGGCGGGGCTGCGCGCCCACCGGCTGGGCTTCGTCTTCCAGTCCTTTCACCTCCAGGACAGCCTGAGCGCGCTGGAGAACGTGGCCAACGGGATGCTCTACACGGGGGCCCCCGGCCGCGAGCGGCGGGCCGCGGCGCGGGCGGCGCTGGTGCGCGTCGGGCTGGAGCAGCGGATCTCCCACCGCCCGCCGGAGCTGTCCGGGGGCGAGCGCCAGCGGGTGGCGATCGCGCGGGCCATCGCCAAGCGCCCGCTCGTGGTGCTCGCCGACGAGCCGACCGGCAACCTCGACTCGCGCGCTGGGGGCGACGTCATCGAGCTCCTGCACGGGCTCGCCGGGGAGGGCGCGACGCTGGTCCTGATAACCCACGACGAGCGGATCGCGTCGTCGTTCCCGCGGCGCCTGCAGATGCGCGACGGGCGGATCGTCGCGGACGAGCGGCGATGAGACGGGCGGACGCGAGCGGGGCGCTCCCGAGACAGGCCGGCGAGGGGAAGGCCGGCCGGTGAGCGCGGCGGTCAGACGAACCGGGCCGGGCGCCGCCGCACCGCCGCCGGCCTCCCACCTGGCGCCGAGAGAGCTGCTGGGGTCGGCCCTGCAGGGCCTGCGCGGCCACCGCCTGCGGGCCGCGCTGTCGGCGCTGGGGATCGCGATCGGGATCGGCGCGATGGTCGCCGTGGTCGGCGTCTCGGCCTCCGCCCAGGCGAGCCTGCTGGCCGAGATCGACGCCCTCGGGACCAACCTGCTGACGGTCTCCCCCGGCCAGACCTTCGGCGGCCAGAGCGCCGCCCTGCCCCCGGCTTCGCTCGCCATGATCCACCACGTGCGGGCCGTCGAAGACGACGCCGCGGTCTACCAGGTGGCGAGCGCCGGCGTCTACCGCACACCGTTCGTGCCCGCCCAGGAGACGGGCGGCATCGGCGTGGACGCGGCCGGGGCGAACCTTCCCCGGATCCTGCAGACGGGCCTCTCCTCGGGACGCTTCCTGGGAGCCGTCGCCCAGCGCTACCCCGAGGTGGTCCTGGGCAGCGAAGCCGCGAGCAGCCTGCAGATCGCCCGCGCCAGGGACCATCTCCTCGTCTACCTCGGCGACACCTGGTTCAGCGTGATCGGCATCCTGCGGCCGGTCCTGATCGACCCCGGGCTCGACGCCGACGTCTTCATCTCGCTGCCGGTCGCGGAGCGCGTCTTCGGCATCGAACCGAACCCCTCGGAGATCTACGTGCGGGCGGACGTGGAGGACGTCGAGCGGGTCTCGGACCTCCTCGCCCCGACCGCCGACCCGCAGGCCGCCGAAGCGGTCCAGGTGAGCCGCCCCGCCGAAGCCCTCCAGGCGCGGGCGGCGGCGAAGGGGCAGTTCACGACGCTGCTGCTCGGGCTCGGCGCCGTGGCGCTGCTGGTGGGGGCGATCGGGATCGCCAACATCATGGTCATCTCGGTCCTGGAGCGCCGCGGGGAGATCGGGCTGCGCCGGGCGCTGGGCGCCACGCGGCGTCACATCGCATCGCAGTTCCTCGCCGAGGCCGCCCTGCTGGCCACGATCGGCGGAGCCGGCGGCCTGCTGCTCGGCGCCGGCGGACCCTGGGTCTACGCGGCGGTGAAGGACGAGCCGTTCGTGGTCCCCGCCTACGCCCTGCTCGCCTCCCCCGCGATCGGACTCGTCATCGGGACGGTTGCCGGTCTCTACCCGGCGACGCGCGCCGCGCGGCTGAGCCCGACGGAGGCGCTGCGGGGGTGAGAGAGACGACGAGCCATGATGCGCTACATGGAGCCAGAGAGACGAGCGCGACCTCGGCGCGGGTCAGGACCCTGGAAGCTCGACGTTCTCGAACACGAGGACTTCGGCGAGCTTGTCGAAGTGGGCGTCGCGATGAAGCACCGCGATGCCGCCGTGCTCGGCGGCCGCCGCGGCGATCAGGGCATCCGTCAGTGGCACGCGATGGTACCCGTCGCTTCGCTGTGCCAGCTCGCCGATCGCGCTCATAGCGGCGTCGGTGACGGCGCGATCGTTGCGTAGGATCCGAAACCCGTCGAGTTCCGTCTCAACTGCGGTGTACTCGGTGGTGCTTCGCGCGGAGTAGAGGATCTCCATTCGTACGATCGGGGTGATCCACAGGCGATCGTCGACGATCGCCTCGTCGACGAGTTCGCTGGGGAGCGAGAACCGCCACCACGCCGACGTGTCGACGATGAACGGTGCGTCGCCACGCAACAGCTCAGCAGCGTCCACCGCAGTCGCTAACGCTCTTCACCGGTCAGCTGCTCGATGTGCTCGAGCGTGTCCCGATCCAGCCCATCCTGGCTGAACACTCGCTCGATAAATCGCCTGCGCCGTTGGAGGCGCTCCTCGTCGCTCAGCGCAGGGGTCTCGGCCGTCGGAGTGGTGAGGATCACCGCATGCTTCATGACCCCAGGGTAGCGCCTGAGCACGACGAGAGCTGGATCGGCGAGGCATGCCGGGAGTTGCCCAGTGGGCTGGTAGAGCGAGAACTGCCCGCTGTTCGACTCCGAGGAGGATCCCATGATTGTTTCCGCTGTTCTCGATCCGCTGGGCGGCGTCGCTCACCCTCGACTCTGCCCGGCTTCCACGCCGGCCGGCCGCCTCGCAACAAGGGGATGCGCTACCCGGCCGACCCACCGACGGTCGAGGAGATCATCGCCGTGACGCGCCAAGCCGACGACAATCGCCACAGCCGGCGGCTGCGCGCGTTGATCGTCGTGCTCTGGCGTGGCGGGCTGCGCATCCAGGAGGCGCTCGCGCTCGCTGAGCCCGACCTTGACCCTCGCCGCGGGTCGCTGCTCGTGCGCCACGGCAAGGGTGGGCGCCGCCGCGAGATCGGGATGGACGCCTGGGGGTGGGAACAGCTGCGCCCCTGGCTGACCTCTCGTCGCGATCTGCCTGTCGTGTCACTGTTCTGCGTTATCGACGGTCCGACCCGTGGGCGTCCCTGGTCAAGTGCTGCCGTGCGCGTCGAGCGAGGAGATCATCTCCGCCGTCCACACAAGACGGGCTCCGATGATGTCCGCCACGGCCGGCCTACGCCTCTGAGGCTCCAACAGTCCAAGGGCGGGAGCCCCCCGAGCGCTCCCGCCCGAACCAGGCGACCGCGACCGACCGACCCAGACTCCCCACTCGTCCAGACTGGCAGTGAGCGTGTCCGATCTCACGCGCCTGCTCCGGCCGGAAAGCACAAGAATGGGCCCCCCCGCCTCGGAGCAGTCCTGCACAGCGCTCGGCCGGTAACGCCGGCGCGCGAAGGGGCGTGTTGCGGTCAGCCACGGGCGAGAGCCGCGGGGGTCTCGCCGTTTAGCGCGAGGCGTATGAGCGACTCGATCGCGACGCTGCCGGCGATGGGGGCGCTCCCGACCGTGCCGTCCGATGAGACGAGGACGGCGGAGGGAAGTGCCGTAGCTCCATATGCGTCAAAAACAGTTGATTGCTCGTCGATGAGCACATCGGTCAGGGCGTGCTCACGCGCGAGCGCCTTGGCGTGCATGGCCTCCGCTGGGGTTACCACGGTTAGTGCTAGGCGTTCGGTAATCGTGTTGTGCCAGCGTGCAAGTTCGGGCAGGAGCGTCGCGCAGCCTCCGCACCCGGGGTGGACGAATGTGAGTACGCAGGCTCGGTTATCGACTAGGAGATCCTCGAGGCTGACGACGGGTCCTGCGGTGGAGGGCAATGTGAAGCGCGGCGCTAGCGCTCCGATCTGCCGGGGCGCAGCGGCTGCTCGACCGTTCGTCGAGCGTAGCCGGTGGTTCTCGCGCCATAGAAGAACGGACGTCGTTGTCGTGAGGGCTGCCAGTGAGGCGGTCACGGTCAACCAGAGGTCGGCCGCGTCGGTGCCTGCGAACCACGAGGTAAGCGAGGGGCCGGGGCCCGCGAGCGTGATGAACGCGGCCGGTAGTGCCAGCGCGAAGTTGCGGGCTACCGTCGTCCAGCTTGCCGGCTTGGAATGCAGTTGGCCGAAGCAGTGGCAGTCCGGGGTCTCGCCACGACGCAGTACTCGTGTGAGCCCAGCGACGAACAGCGCAAGGAGAACCAGGCTGCCCGCAGCCCCCCAGCGCACGGTAGTCGGAAACACCAGCGCAGTCGCCGCCGCGAGCTCTGCAGCGGGCAGCAAGAACTGCAGCGGATCGACGAGGCGACGTGACACGCCAAAATTGGCCAGTGCTTGCCGCGTGCCCGAGCGGTCGCTGAGCTTCGTGACGCCCGCGACGATGAACACCACAGCGAGACAGAGCCGAGCGATCACTAGTGCGTCGTTCATCGTTCAAATATACGCCCATTACTATCCCATGTGTGGTAAAGGAAAGTGCGGAGTCGGTGGCAGTCGAGGCGTTCGGTGTGACCGTGGTTGTCACCGCCGATCCCGAGCACTTCGAGGTTGTTTCCGATTGTCTGCCTCCGCGTGCTCGCGCGGTGAGCCACCTACCTGAGCGTGGCCGTTTCGCACTGGTCAAGGACGCTGACGGCGGGCTTCTGAATATCGAGTGCGACGAGCAGTCGATCGCGGGGCCATTTGACCTACGACTCGCGCTCAGCATCCTCGACTCCGAGCTGCGCAAGTACATCGCGCTACACGCTCCCGACCATGTTTTTGTCCACTCCGGAGTCGTCGGGGTAGGTGAGCGCGCGATCTTGCTTCCTGGGAGGAGCTTCGCGGGGAAGACCACGCTCGTGGCCGCGCTTGTGCGAACGGGCGCGGAATACTGGTCTGACGAGTACGCTGTGCTCGACGCCGACGGCCTCGTTCACCCCTACCCCAAGCCTTTGTCGGTGCGCATCAACGACAGCAACGACACCGACGAGCAGCCGGTCGAGAGCCTCGGCGGGCGAGCCGGCGAAGGGCCTCTACCTGTCGCCGTGATCGCGTTCACGAGCTACCAGCCTGGAGCCGCCTGTGCGCTGCGCGCCCGCACCGCCGGAGAAGGCGCCGTCAAACTGCTAGAGCACTCGATCGCCGCACGCTCACGCCCCGTGCAGGTACTCGCAGCCGTAAGGCGCGCTGCGACCAACACCCTGGTGCTCGAGGGAGATCGCGGAGACGCGGATGTAGCCGCCCGCGCGCTCCTCTCCCAGTAAGCAGCCAGCTGACAGAGCACGCCGGCTTCTTGCACACGTCAAAGTGCCTATGCCCGGCCCTTCGCTCGCCGGATGCGCCACAGCGTGTGAATCGCCGCTGGAGCTTGTCCGATGATCCAGATCACGCGCCATAGGTAGGCGCCGGCCAGCCCGAGACTCCCGCGCCGTCGGGCCAGCGGTGACCACCACCGCATGTAGTCCGGTCGGGGAAAAATGTCGCTCGCGGCTACCACTAGCTTCCGCTTGATCCCGACATCGGCGGAGAGCAGTGCGTGGAGCTCCTCCGCGATCACGTTGTCCTCGCGCCGGATCTCGTGCTGAAGCGACCGCACCTTGCCAAGGTCGAGCCTGCGAGCCAGATCCTCGCCCTCGGGTAGGAGCCGCAGGCCAGCCGCGAACGCCGGGACGCCCCGATACGCCCGCGCAAGCTCAAGCACAGGGGGCCACTCGGCCTCCGTGACCAGGGCGAGTGCTCGCCGCAAATCCTCAAGCGGCTTGCCGTCCACCTGGTTCGCGTGATGCGCAGCGTGCAGAACCACGTGCAACAGCACCATCTCGCGATCGAGCACCCGCAACTCAACCCCAGCGATCGCCTGCCGCTCAGCTCTCGAAGCGACCCTATCCCAGAACGCTCTCGGGTCGCCGTCGAGGCCCGGTAGCTGACAGTGAAGGTCCACCATCCCCTCGCCCGGTCGGTTGAACGCTGTGCCCCCTGGATCAAGGGATAGCGGGGACGGCATCCACGCGCAATGCTCCACGAACCCCAGCCGCCCTAGCACGCCCACCGCAAGTGCGCGATTCTCGGGCGCCACCATCAGATCAGAATCAACGTAGGAACGCACCTCGCCCGGATACAGCCACTTCGCGAGCACTGGGCCCTTGAGCACGACCGCGTCAACGCCCACACCGGCGAACGCACTAGCGACCTCCGCGGTAAGCGCATCGATGGCGAAATTACGCGCACGCTGCCGGTAATCCTCGTCACGTTCCATGCTCATCGGAAGCCATAACGACCACTGGCAACATCACACGGTGTCACGCAAGCGTGGGACGCGGTGCTCGATCAAGCCGCCACGTCAACGTTGTCTATCACCCGCGTCCTCGACACGGAGGAAAATGCCGAGACCCGTCGCACGATTCAGCGCCGTCTTATTTGCATGTGTAATCTTCTATTGGAGCGTTGGGTTTCCGATTCATTCCTTTAGTTTCACATGCTTCTTGGCACGCTTGTTTGGCTCCGGTTGTCACTTTTTCACATCCAAGTTTTCCCCCGCCTTCGCAGGTGCAGCACCAGGCGCCATCCAGTTTTTCGCAGAGACCGGCCAGTTCGGTTGATTCGGAGGCCATCGCCGGCGTCGCTGCGGTCGCCGAGACAATCATCGACCCAGCCGCAGCGGCGGCACCGTAACGCGCGACCCGAACGATCACCTCCCGGCGAGATTCACCAGGGCCCATGCCCTGCATTAGCTCGGGCTCGGTAGCAAACAGATCCTTCTCGCGCAACTCGTAGAGCACGCTGGCGACCAGTTCCTCGCTTACCCCGGCGAGCACGGCTAGCTCAGCCATGTCGTGCTCACCATCGCAATGCCGCCAGACGCAAGCTGCGACTGGGCTCAAGCAATGAGCGACGTGGCTCGCTCGATCGTAAAGAAGGAGCTCCTCGCCCACCGCCTCTTCGAGGAGGCCATCCTGACGTGCTCGTGGCGACGACCTGTTCTCGTACATCTGATCGACCCCCGTCCTGTGTCCTCCGATGGTATATGCCAGATATGGGTCCTTCGCCCATATAGTCTCAACTACCAGCGCTCTACGTCAAGTCGTGCGCATATCTCGCCCTAGACACGGAGCAAAATGGCCTATCCAAGCTAGATCGCCATCTCACGGCGGTTGCTGAGATGACGGCTTTGTTTCCCTCTGCGTCGATCCACGATTGGAAGAACGAGCACCCGTGCCAAGTCAGGTCCAGGTCCCATCTCGGCTACGCGACGACGACCACCGGCGCAGATCTTGCATTGCTGCTTTCACCTAGGAGCGAGCGTCTGCGCAAAGGCCGTGCTCACGCCTGCCCCGGACGAGATCGGACAGTCCACGGTGTCGAGGCCGTCGAACGGACGGCCCTCGGCGACGCACTCACGTTCCCATCGCCCGAGGATCTCCACGAGGCGATGACCGCGGGCCGACGCGAGCCTTGACGGTCGCCTGGGACATGACCCGAAAGCTGTGAAACGATTCACGCGAAACGACGGTGGCAGCCCGTTCAGCTGCGTAAACGCCACGTTCCGTCCAACCCGGCGTAGGTCCAGTCGGGCCACGCCCACGGGTCGGGCGCGCGGGCGAGACGGTAGAGCGGCCCGTCCGGCGCGAGGACCGCGAAGCGATTCATCCTCCGGTGAGGAACGCGCGCTCGGCGGCGATGATCTCGGGGCCGACCTCATCGATGGCACCCTCGCGCAGGAGTCGTGCGGGGGACTGGTCCTCGAGCTGGGGGTTCAGGCCCTGAAACCACGCGCGCGTTACCTCCGGGCCGTCCGCGTCGGCGATCGTCTGTGCGATCTGCAGCGCCAGGCGCAGGCGTCGCTGCGTCTGCTCGCTCGGCTCCCGCGAGCCCTCCGCCCACTCGTTCACGGCCCGCGTCTCCTTGACCGCCCCGATATAGGCGCACAGGCGTGCCCCGAGGATCGAGCGCAGTGAGCCGACGACCTCGGGCAAGCTCGCGCGTACCGCGTGCGCGTGTGCGGCGTAGTCAGGACGAGAGGCAGGACTCACAGCCATGTCACAGACTATACCACAGGCAAAACAATGAGCGGATCACAATATAGATCACATCGCATATTGAATCGCTCCGGGGCTCTTGGAGACAGTTGTGGGCGAAACCAGGTCTCGATCAACCCCGTTGCGGGTAATTGGCTAGCCACCGACCAGGACGTGGTGCAGGCGTCAGCCCTCCCCGGCAAGGGGAGGGCGCCCAGGCCGCGCCTCGATCTCCTCTGCGGTTGCGGGCCTCGTACGACGGCGCCGCCCAGCCATGTGAGCCGCGGCATCCTCCAGCCGGTCGTCGCCCCAGAAGATCTCGCCGTCGACGACGACCGTGGGAACCCCGAACACGCCGAGCCTGCCGGCCGCGTCGGTGGCCTGGCGCAGCGCGAGCTTGATCTCCTCGTCGCGGGTGGCGGCCTCGACCTCCCCGGGGTCCAGGCCGGCGTCGCGGGCGGCGTCCAGGACGCGCTCGGGAATGCTGAGATCGCGCCCCGCCTGAAAGGCGTCGCGAAAGGCGCACATGGCGAGCTCGTGCAGCCGGCCGGCCCGCCGCGCGAAGATCGCCGCCCGCATCGCCATCAGGTAGTGGCCGGGCCAGGGGTCGGGCCAGCGCACCGGCGGCAGCCCGTAGGCGAGCGCCCGCCGCTGCACCTCGGCCATCCCGGCCTGACGGCGCGCCGGGTCGCCGAGGCCCCAGGAGGAGCGCCCGTTCTGCTTGAACAACCCGCCGAGCGAGATCGGCTGCCAGTCGACGGGCTCGGCCAGGACGTCGGCGATGCGCTCGGCGGCGAGGTAGGCGAAGGGCGAGCCGAGGTCGAAGTAGAACGTCGCTCGGGTCATCCGTCGATCCTATGCCGCCAGGACGTCGCAGAAGACGAAGCCCCCGCGCTGCACGACCTCGCCGGTCCGGCAGGCCAGCGGGCGCGAGAAGATCGGCCCGTCGAAGACAAAGGTGTGAAACTCGCCGTTCTCCCCGCAGGGGTCCACGTCGGGCGGGAGGTCGGCGAGCAGCTCCGCGTCGAAGGGCCTGCCGGCGAACGAGGGGTCGAGCTTGCGCGGATCGACGCACACCAGGACCGCCTGGAAGCCGGCCTGGACGAACTGCCGCGCGAGCGCCGCGGTGTCGCGCTGCCAGAGCGGGAACAGCGCCCGCCGTCCGGCGGCGTCGAGCTGGGACTCGCGGTAGGCGCGGACGTCCTGGAGGAAAAGGTCGCCGGCGGCGACGCAGTCGACCTCGCTCAACGCCTCGGAGGCGAGCGCCTGCGCCATGCGCTCTTCGTAAAGGGCGTTCGTGCAGCCCGCCGGGATCGGCACCTCGAGCAGCTCGACGCCGACCAGGCGGGCCTGCTCGGCGAGGAGCTCGCGGCGGACGGCGTGCATCGAGACCCGGCCGTAGGTGTCGGTGACGGTCGTGATCAGCACCCGCGGCCACAGGTCGTGCTCCTCTCGCAGCACCCACAGGGCGAGCGCCGAGTCCTTGCCCCCGCTCCACGAGAGCGCGAGCTTCGCCGGCTCGGTCCCGAGCGGGCTGGTCGTCGCGGTGGCCGACATCTGGGCGGCACGCTACATGAGGTCGACGTCGTTCCGGCCGGCGCTTGCGCCGCCCGGCCGGAGGGTGCATGCACCCTCCGGGACAGGGCCGCATGCGGCCCTGTCTTCCCCCATGTCGAGGCTCCTGAAACCAGGCACGAGCCGGGACTATCATCACGCCGGTGTGCAGCGCGCCACGGCAGCCGCACGAGGACCCGGGGCCGACGGATGCCGCGCACGACGAGGGCAACCGGCCAGCCGACGCCCCGCAGGACGGGAGCCCCCGACAGGCCGAGGCCCCGCACGACGAGAGCCCCCGACAGGCCGACGCCGCGCACGACCGGCGCCTGCCGCCAGCGCTGCTGGCGTTGACGGCCACCACGGGGCTCGTCGACGCCGTCAGCTACCTCGGGCTGGGCCACGTCTTCACGGCCAACATGACCGGCAACGTCGTCCTGCTCGGCTTCGGCCTCGCCAACGCCGGGGGCCTGCCGGTGGTGGCGCCGCTGGTCTCGCTCGGGGCGTTCCTGCTCGGAGCCGGCGCCGGCGGCCGCATCGCGGTGCGCCTCTCCGCGCGCCGCAGCCGCCACCTCGGGGTCGCGCTGGGCATCGAGGCGGGCCTGCTCGGCTGCTCGGCGGTCCTCGCCGCCCTCGCCTCCGTCGGGATCGCCTCGCCGGCGGCCTACGCCATCATCGCCATAGTCGCGTTCGCAATGGGGGTGCGCAACGCGACCGTCCGCAGGCTCGCCGTCCCGGACCTCACCACGACGGTGCTGACGCTCACCCTCACCGGCCTCGCCGCCGACTCCCGTCCGGCCGGCGGCGGCTCGCACAACTCGCGTCGGCGCAGCGGCGCCGTCGCCGCGATGCTCCTCGGCGCCCTCGTCGGGGCGGTGCTGGAGAAGCAGAGCCTCACCCTCCCCCTCGCCGTCGCCGTCGCCGTCGTTGTCTGGACGCTGGTTGTCGTCGTCAGGGCACCGCCCCGTTCCTAGCCAGCGCTCACCGCGGCGGCGCAGGGAGACACGCGTCACCCGTCGAGCCCGAGGTCGAATAGATTTTGCGTGATGCCCCGGGGATCGCAGCGACGCGGCCCGCGCCGCCCGTTCGCCGGCCTGACGCCCCCGGCGCGCCGGCGCGGGATGCAGATGTCCGGCGCGGCCTGGGCCCTGCTCGGCCTGCCGTTGCTCGCCTGCGAGCGCCAGATGATGCGCACCGGCGGTCCCGGGATCATCCCCTTCGAGCTCGCCGGCGACGAGATCCGTGCGAGGGAGATCATGCGCCGCTGGGGTCGCCCCGGCCAGGCCGCCGCGCGGCGCTCGTTGTTGCTCGACTACCCCTACCTCCTCTCCTACTCGTGCCTGCTGGCGTTTGCCTGCGAGGCGACCGCCGAATCGCTGCATCGACGCGGGCACTTCTGGCTGGCCGCCGCCGGCGCCCCGCTGGCCTGGGGCCAGCTCGCGGGCGGAGCCTGCGACGCCGCCGAGAACGCCGCCCTGCTGGCAGTGCTCGCCGGCGCCCGCCGGCGGATGCCTGTCGTGGCGCGGGTGTTCGCCGTCAACAAGTTCATCCTGCTCGGGCTCGGCCTGGGCTACTGCCTGCTGGGGTTCGTGCTCAGCCGCCGAGGCTCCTGAGCTCAGGAGGTCGCCCAGCGCGGCATGGCGATGGCCGCGAACGGCGCCGCCGTCGCCGGCTCGACGCCGCCGGAGCGACCTAACGCAGCCGCACCGAGCGAGTGACGATCGCCGACTCGTTCCCCGCCCCGTCGCGGGCGCGCACGAGGAATGTGTAGGTGCCGGGCGACAGCTTCGGCAGGCGCAGCGTCCAGCGCGTCCCGCTGACGCGCGCCGCCACGAACGTGCGTCGCGCCTTGGCCTTGGCGGTTCTGCGAAAGCGGCCGCCGGAGAAGGCTTCGACTCGGACTCCATGCATACGGTAGACGGCGACTTCGACGCCGGCTATTCCGCTCGACGGGGCCTGGTCGGTGACCGCTCCGCTCAACGTCCGCCACGCGGCGGTCGAAGCGCGCAGCCGCCGACACGCCTTGCGCGAAAGCCGCCCCGCGCAGTGTGGCAGCGCGAGCGTCACGCTCGGCGGGCGCGTCTCGCGCAAGATCGGGGCCGGTGGTATGCCGGACTGCGCGACCACCGTGATCGTGAAGCTCTCGGTCGTCGCGTTGCCGAGCGCATCGGCCGCGCTCAGCGTGATCGTGTAGACGCCGGGGGCGCCGAAGGTGTGGGTCGCGGTGGCGCCGGCGACCGGGGCGCTGCCGTCGCCGAAGCTCCACGTCGGCTGGCCCGCGCCCAACCCCGCCCAGAGGTCCACGACCGCCACCGACACCGTCACCGGCTGGCCGACCATCGCCGTGCTCGGCACGCCCGAGGAGAGCAGGATCGGCGGTCCCGCGTCGTAGGCGGCGGCGCGCAGATCGTCGCCGGAATTGGTGTAGAACGCGACGACGCTCCCCGCGCCGTCGGGGACGAGCGTCGGGGATCCGTAGCGCAGCCCGTGTCGAGATTCTGGGCGACCTCCGGCAGGGTTTCGCCTTCACCCCAGCGGGCGCCCTGGATCGTCAGGTCGCTCTGTTCATTGGGCGGGTTGGCGCGCCAGGCGAAGTAGGCGTCGTCGCCGAGGAACGCGATCGAGCCCGAGAAGCTTTCCTCGCTTTCGAGTGATACGCAACGTTCGCCGCTGAAGGAGCCGTCCACCGGGGCGCGCTCCACTCCCTCGCAGCTTTCGCCGCTGTTGGAGCCCTGGTAGGAGTAGAGGACGTAGGCCATCCCGTCCGGCGCGACCCCGGCCGCCTCGGGCGCGCTCGATTTCGGGCTGATCGCGGCGGGCGCCGTCCAACCTCCGTTGGGACCCTGCCTCGTGACGGCGCGGGTTTCGATCTTGGAGGCCGGATCGTCGTCGTACTGATAGGCGATCACGGCGTCGCCGGCTTCGTCGACGCCCATCACCGGCGCGTAGGTCGTCCACGGGACTTCCGGTTTGACCAGCTGCTCTTCCAGCCCCCACGCCGCGCCACCGGCCGCCAGGCGGCGGACGACCGGCGTGTAGAGATCGTCTTCGCTGCTCGCGGCTTCGATATAGAGCAGGCGATAGGCGGCGGTGAGGTCGCCCTGTCCGTCGAACCCGAGCGAGAGGTTTTCGGCGGACTGAGCCACCGGACTGAGACGCTGCGGCGACTGCCACGCGCTCCCCGCCGGCTTCACCGCGACGTCGATGCGGTCGTTGGGCTGTTTGTGTGGGCCCGTCGACTCCCCGGCCGCGAAATGCTGCACCCCGACCGCGGCCGCGCCGTCGGCGGAGATCGCGACAGTGAGCGCCGGGCTGACGCCTTTTTCGACTTCCTCGTCGGTGGCGATCGTAAACGGTGCTTCCCAGCTGTCGCTGCCCGCCGGCCGGTACGCCGCGCGGTAGCGCAGCGGCGAGCCTTCCGGTTTTTCGCCGAGCAGTTCGATCCAGGCGAGCGCCGCCGCACCATCGGGCGCGACCGCGAGCTTCGGTTCCAGCGGGAACGCCCCGCCGCCGGAGGACAGCGTCAGCTGCTCGGCATAGGCCCCGCCGGGCGCCAGCGTCCCCACGTGCAGCGTCGTCTGCAGCGGCGAGATCGACTCCACCTGCAAAAAGGCCTCGGTCGCGATGCCGCCGTCCTGGTAGAGCACCTCGTCGGGACCCGGCAGACCCCCGATGCCGATGTCATCGGCGGGCAGCGGGAAGTCAGTCGCCGCCACCCAGCCCGGCGCCGCCGCGGCGCCGGCGGGGATCACGAGCAGACTGAGCGCGACCGCCACAGAGACCAGCGACAGACGACGGCTTGACATGTTTCCCCCACCGGGTTGGCGTTTGCAGGCGACGACCTGCGCCAGAGCTTAGCCGCGGCTAACGAGACTTCGGCGCACGCCCACCCGGCTGCGCCGGCCGCTGGTCCGGCCAGTGGCCATGGGTGCCGAGGTAGACCCGGGCGGCCTCCTCGTCCTCGCGCTCGCGGTCGCCGTAGGCCGAGACCCGGTAGAGCCAGTTCACCAGGTACACCGCGACGCCGGCGCTGACGATGCCGGCGCCGCCCTCCAGGTCGACTTCGCTGCCGAACGCCATCACGATCGCCCCGGCGAGCACGATCGTGGCGGGCACGACGTAGCGCACGACGAACATCACGCGCTGCACGCGCCTGGCGCGGCGCGAAGGACTCGGATCGACTCTCTCGGCTTTCGAGCTTGGCATCTCCGTCGATCTTATCGACGCGCCACCCGCCTTCACGGCTCCCGTCGCCGCGACCTCTTCGCGCTCGGCCCGCTCAGTCGATCAGCCGGCTCCCCAGCCGCCAGATCGCCAGGCGCCACATCAGCAGCGCGAATGCCACCAGCACCGCGGCGTGCCCGAGATCGGCGACGCCGAGATCGCCGAGCGAGGCGTCGCGCACGAGCTGCACGCAGTGATAGAGCGGGTTGATCTGCGCCAGCGTGCGCAGGCCCGCCGGCAGGCTGGAGACCGGGAAGAAGGTGCCCGCGACGAGGAACAGCGGCGTCAGCACGGCGCTGGTTATGTAGTTGAAGTTGTCGATCGTCTTCGCCACCGCCGCGATCGTCACCCCGAAGCAGGCGAAGCCGAAGCCCGTGAGAAAGCCGATCTCCGGCACCAGCAGCATCCCCACGTTCGGCGCCAGCCCGAACGCGATCGCGACGAGCAGCGGCGCCATGCAGTAGACGCCCGCGCGCAGCGAGATCCAGAGCACCTCGGCGGTCACCAGCTCTTCGACGTCGACCGGGGCCGCCAGGATCGCGTCGTAGGTGCGCTGGAACTGCCAGCGGATGAACGTGTTGAACATCCCCGGGAACGCCGAGGAGAAGAGCACCGCCGTGGCCACCACGCCGGTGCCGACGTACTGCACGTAGGTCCAGTGCCCGACGTGTTTCTGCAGCGCCCCGAAGCCCAGCCCGAACGCGAGCAGATAGATCGTCGGCTGCACGATCGAGGAGAACGTCGTCGCCTTCCAGTAGCGCCCGAAGATCGCGACGTCACGGCTCATCACGCCGAACAGCGCCGCCGGCTCCAGCCGGCGCACCGTGCGCGAGCCGCTCCTCGCCGGCGGCGCCTGGGCCTGGGCGCTCATTCGATGTCCTCCCCCGTCAGCGCCACGAAGGCGTCCTCGAGGCTCGCCGGGCGGAGCACTCCCTCCGGCGCCTTCCCGTTCAGCGTCTCGGCGCGCAGGATCGCAACCGCCGGGCCGCTGCGCCGGCTCGACCAGCCCTCGGCGGCCGCCAGCGCGCTCACCTGCGCCAGGTGCGGCGGCGGGCCGTACACCTCGAGCACCTGCTCCCCGGCGTGGGCGCGGACCAGCTCGACCGGTGCGCCCCGGGCGATGATCTGACCCTTGGACATCACGGCGACGGTGTCCGCCAGCCGCTCCGCCTCCTCGATGTAGTGGGTGCTCATCAGAACCGTCACGCCCTCTTCGCGCAGGCCGTCGATGAGCGTCCACAGCTCCTGGCGGACCTGCGGGTCCAGACCGACCGTGGGCTCGTCGAGCAGCACCAGCCGCGGCCGGTGGATCAGGCCGCGCGCGATCAACAGCCGCCGGCGCATCCCGCCGGAGAGCTCCTTGACGATCGTCTCCGCCCGGGGCACGAGGTTCGCCAGCTCCAGCGCCCGCGTGACCGCCGCCTCGCGCTCGCCACGGGGGACGCGGTAGAGGCGGGCGAAGACAGCCAGCACCTGGCGGCAGGTCAGCTCGACGTCGAGGTTGTCCAGCTGCGGCACCACCCCCATCTCCAGACGCGACTGCTTGGACTGCCGCGGCAGCTCGTAGCCGAGCACCCGCAGCGTGCCCTCGTCGGCCAGGGTCTGAGCGGTCAGCATCCGCATCGTCGTCGACTTTCCGGCGCCGTTCGGTCCGAGCAGCCCGAAGCAGATCCCCGCGGGGACCTCGAGGTCCAGCCCCGCGACGGCGACGATCGAGCCGAAGCGCTTGACGACGCCGTGCAGCGCGATCGCGGCCTGGGCCTCCCCCGCGGCGGGCGCCTGGCGGCTGCTGTGAGCTGTTGTGGCCACGCCCGACACTCTATGCGCAGCGCACCCCGTTACCAGCGCGCCGCGAGCGAAAAAAGCGCTCCACCTAGCGACCGCGCGACCGCCAGCCTCCCAGCCCGACCGCCAGCCCTCCCAGCCTGACCGCCAGCCTCCCAGCCGACCGCGCTCAGCCTCCCAGCCGGTAGGCCACCAGCTGCGGCTGCTGGCCCGCCGACTCGGCGAACCCGGCGGGCGCGATCAGCGTGTCCCCGGAGACCACCACCCCCGTGTTCGTCCCCGCCGGCAGCTGCGTCTGCCACTCCACGGCTCCGCTGGAGGTGTTCAGCGCCACCACTTCGCCGCCGAACGTCGTCGCGAACACCAGATCGTTGACCACCGTCGCCGCGCCGAACACGGGGGCCGAGAGCTTGTGCGCCCAGCGCACCGCGCCCGTCGCCGCGTCCAGCGCCACCAGTTCGCCGCCCTCCGCCGGCCCTTCGGTGTTTTCACTCTGCGACGTGTAGTTGACGGGCAGGTTGACGACCGGCGCGAAGATCGTCGAGCCATCGGTCGCCATGGGAGCGATCACGCCACCGAGCAGCCCGGGGTAGACGGACTCCGGCATCTTCAGCCTCGCGTATTCGTGTCTCATCGCATACAGCCCGTCGTCGTCGTGCCCGTTGTGAACGCCGACCGACGCCTTCCACACCACCCTGCCGGTCTGCCGGTCGAGCCCGACGACGAATCCACCCTTGCCCGCCGCCACCACCAGCTGGCGGCCGCCGGCCTGCATCAGCATCGGCGGGTCCTGCAGGTCGCGGTCGTAAAGGTCGTGAGGGGTCTCCTGGTAGTACCACTGCAGCTTGCCCGTCGCCGCGTTCAGCTTGACGATCGAGTCCGTGTAGAGATTTGGACCCGGCCGACTCGACCCCCAGGGGTATTGGTTGGTGCCTGGGAACGGTGCGGGGTTGCCGGTGCCGACGTACAGCGAGCCCGCTTCGTCGAAGGCCGGCGAGTACCACACGCC
>Ga0335072_10000607_pt1 | contig 66262 bp, 61 predicted proteins | sample Lox_Sample_21_FD_206725 | JGI IMG/M metagenome (GOLD analysis project Ga0335072, IMG submission 206725) | Soil microbial communities from Loxahatchee National Wildlife Refuge, Florida, United States - Lox_Sample_2.1 | ecosystem: Environmental > Terrestrial > Soil > Wetlands | place: USA...
CGATGGCGTAGGGCGCGGCGCCCGGAATTTGCGGCATGTCTTCAATCGAGCAGCCGGCGAGGCCCGCGGCTGCGGCAAGGCGAACGGTTTCCGCGGCGCCTTTCGGATCGTCGGCGTAACAATTTTCCAGGTCGGCGCTGACGGGAAGATCGGTCGACGCGGCAATCGCGGCGGCGTGAGCGAGCATGGCGTCGCGGCCCACGGCGCCGTCGGGTTTGGCAATCGAGAACGCGTATCCGGCGCTGGTGGTGGCCAGCGCTTCGAAGCCGAGAATTTCCAGGATGCGCGCCGTGCCGATATCCCAGGGGTTGGGGATGAGGAACGCGCGCTCGCGGTGATGCAGCGCGCGGAAGGCCGCGCCCTTTTCAGCTTGTGTGCGCATGGCGCGGATATTCTACTTTCGCGGGTGGCGGCGCGCAATTCGTGAAGCGCCCGGATTAAGCGGTGCCGAAGCGGAGGCCGAGGCGCTTGAGCCACTGGCGGTAGGCGATGGCGGTGCGGTCGGAGCGGAGATGGAGTTCGGCCTGCAAATCGAGCGGCAGCAATTCGGGGCGCTGTGATTCCACGATGGGGATGTCCTGCTTGGCGACCACGTCCTGATACCCGCGCAACTGAATATCGGGAACAGTCGGCGAATAATTGAGGGCCATCACGAACCAGGCGAGGCTCTCGCGCTCGCCGACGGGCGTGACCGAGCACAAAATCGAAAACCGGTCCTTGCCTTGTATCTTGACGAAGTAGGCGGTGAAGGGGCGCAGCACTTTGTACGTGTAGCTCACCTGCGCGGATTGCCCGGTGCCGTCGGGATCGGGCTGCCAGACGCGGATGTCCTTCGCAACAATTCCTTCCGAAGTGGTCTCGACTTCGTAGTCTTCAATTTCGGTGCGCTCGGGATCGCCGAGAAATCCTGCGTGCACGAACGGAAAATGCCCGACATCGAGAAAATTCTCGATCACGCGCGGCGCATGAGCGTGGAAATGATACGGCCCTGCGTGGACCACGCGAAAGCTCGGATCGCCGGATTCGTCGAAGGCGGGAACGCCGTGCTGCGGCTCGCCGAGCGTGGCCCAGACGAGGCCGTATTTTTCCTCGGCTCGATACGTGTTGGCGCGTGCCCGCGCCGGCGGCGGCTGCTCGGGATGCGCGGGAATGTGGACGCAGCGGCCCGAGGCGTCGTATTGCCAGCCGTGATAGGGGCAGATGACGCAGGAATTTTCGATGCGGCCGAGCGAGAGGCGCGCGCCGCGATGGACGCAAAGGTCCTGCCAGACGTGCGCGCTGCCGCTCGCGTCGCGCCACAGAACAATATCGTGATCGAGCAGGCGCGCGGCATGGGGTTTTCCCGAGCGCAGGTGAATCGAGTGGGCGACGGGATGCCAATCGTGAAGCAGTACAGGGTCCGTGATCATTTTACGTAGAGGAGCAGAAAAGTATCGCACAGTCTAAATGGATTTGGCGCCTCCGAGATGAGAAACGCCTGCAGGCGGGGGCCTGCAGGCTCGGCTGTGCTTTTCTGGAACTTTCGAATCTTTTAGCTGAGCATGCAGGCTCCGGCCTGCATGCGGACGCAGACCGCAGCGTCGAGCTTAGGAAGATGAAGCGATGCGCAAAAAATCCGCAAGCAGACCGTAGGCTGGTGCGAGCGCGCCGCGATCATATTCGTGCTCGATGAGCGAGAGGCCGAAGACGTCGAGATCGAAGCGCAGGCCGGAGGAATTTGCTTCGAGATGCGCGAGCGGATCGGAGAGCGGCAACTGTTCGGGGCGGACGCTGGCGCGGACGCCGCCTTCCGGCGTGCGATCGGCGCGGCAGACGAGTTTGTAGCGCAGATTCGCCTGGCGCACGGCGCGAACCTGCTCGGACTTGAGCGCGCGGATGCCGGTGCGCTCGACTTGATCGAGGCGCAGAGGGAAATCCATGAGGACGATGACGAGCGCGGCGACTTTCACGGCGGCGTCCCAACCGTCGAGATCGGCGGAGGGGTCCGTCTCGGCGATGCCCATGCGCTGGGCAGCACGAACTCCATCTTCGAGCGAAAGACCATTTTCCATTTCGGTGAGGACGACGTTGGTGGTGGCGTTGAGGACGCCGCGAAAGCCGCGAATTTCAACTGCGGGCAGCGCGTGAGGAAACATCGCAAAAATGGGCATGCCGTCCATGACCGTGGATTCGAAAAGGAATTTTCTGTTTTTCGCGCGGGCGAGATCGCGAAGCTCGCGATAGGCGTGGACGATGGGGCCCTTGTTGGCACTGACGGCGTCGGCGCCGTATTCGAGCGCGGCGCGGATGTGGTCGATGGCGGGCTGGCCGTCGCGATGATTCAGCGAAGAGGCCTCGAAGAAGACTTGCGGGTCGGCGAGCTCGATCCATTGGCGGCAATTCTGCGGGCGTTTCCAGGCGGGCATTTCGGGAAATTTGTCGTCGAGGAGCGCGGGGGGATCGAGGCCGGCGGGATCGGCAATCCAGCCGATGCGCCGCGAAGCGACGCCCGTGATCCGCCATTCGACGGAATAGTCGCGCCGGAGAAGCTCGCGCTTCGCAAGGAGCAGCCGGACGAACTCCTTGCCGACATTGCCAAAGCCGACGAGCGCAAGGTTATAGGCGCGAATGGCTCACCCCTGCGGAGCGGGAATCTGAAACGAAGGAATCGATCCAGGCTGCACCGGCATGTGGAGAATCCGCCGAGCCAGCCGCCCGAGAAGTGGATAGTCCGCCCACTGGCCGCGTCCGGCTTTGATGCCGTAGACGATGGCGAGCGTCAGGTTGGCCAGCACCATGAGCATCAGCACGCCCCAGAAAGCGAACATCGGAAGAAAAAGAAAAAACGGAAACTGGTCGTGAGGCAGTCTTTGGGCTCTTGGAATAGCAATGATGAAAAAGCCGAACCAGACGGCGAAGCCCGCGAAGTAGAAGACCAGAAAAACAATCTGCCACAGCAGCGCCTGCATGGCGTGAAACGATACGAATTTCGATTCGCGCTTGATGAAGAAAATAATCAGCGGCGCAATCCACCAGCCGACGATCTGCAAAATGTGCGCCAGCGCCGCCATCGTGGTTTCATCCGGCGACAGCGGCGCGGCAGGAACCGGGGCCGGAAAAGTTTGAGCGCCACCCATGTCGCCTCCCGTTGCCGCCGATGGATACGTTAATTCGCAGGCGCGACTACACCGCGAGAGCTTTGCGGCCGGGGAAGCGCGCGGCGGAGCCGAGCTCTTCCTCGATGCGCAGCAACTGATTGTACTTGGCGATGCGGTCGGTGCGCGAAGCCGAGCCGGTCTTGATCTGGCCGGTGCCGAGCGCGACGACGAAATCGGCGATGAAGGCATCTTCCGTTTCACCGGAGCGATGCGAGACGACCGACGCGTATTTCGCCTTGCGCGCCATCTCGACGGCCTCGATGGTTTCGGTGACCGTGCCGATCTGATTGAGCTTGATCAAAATGGAATTGCCGATGCCTTCGGAAATGCCGCGAGCGAAGATTTTCGGGTTGGTGACGAAAATGTCGTCGCCGACCAGTTGGATTTTCTTGCCCAGTTCCTTCGTGACGATTTTCCAGCCTTCCCAGTCCTCTTCGGACATGCCGTCTTCGAGCGACACGATCGGATATTGCCGCACCCAACCGGCCCAGAATTCCGCCATTTGCTCGGGCGTGCGCGCGGACTTGTCCGATTTTTTGAAGACGTATTTTTTCGAGGCCTTTTCGTAGAACTCGCTGGCGGCGGGATCGATGGCGATAGCGATCTGCTCGCCGGGCTTGTAGCCCGCGGCGGTGATGGCTTCGAGGACGCGCTCGAGCGCCTCTTCGTTGGATTTCAGATTGGGCGCGAAGCCGCCTTCGTCGCCGACGGCAGTGGAGTAGCCGTTTTTCTTCAGCACCGCTTTCAAATTGTGGAAGACTTCGACGCCCCAGCGCAGCGCTTCATGAAAACTGGACGCGCCGACGGGCATGACCATGAACTCCTGGACATCGACAGAATTGTCGGCGTGCGCGCCGCCGTTGAGGATGTTCATCATCGGCACGGGAAGGGTGTTGGCGGAGTGGTCGGTGGAATATTGCGCGAGATATTTATAGAGTGGTTTGCCCGCGGCAGTTGCGGCGGCGCGGGCAGCGGCCATGGAGACGGCGAGAATCGCGTTGGCGCCGAATTTCGATTTATTCGGCGTGCCGTCGGCTTCGATCATGCGGGCGTCCAGCGCGCGCTGATCGGCGGCGTCGAGCCCAGCGACGGCCTTGGCGATTTCACCGTTGATGTGTCCGGCGGCTTTCAGAACGCCTTTGCCGAGATAGCGCGATTTATCGGCGTCGCGCAACTCGATGGCTTCGTGCTCGCCGGTGGACGCGCCCGACGGCACCGCCGCCCGGCCCGTGACGCCTCCTTCTAGGCGGACGTCGGCTTCAACAGTGGGATTGCCGCGGGAATCAAGGATTTCGCGGCCATGAATGCTCGCAATCTTCGTAGACATGAGGATTTTTTCTCCTGGACTTAGGCGCGGCGAAAAGAAGCCGGATGAAGTTTGCTCACTTGCTGCGTAAGGATTCTATCGAAGCCGGTAGGAACGGGAAAGGCTATTCAGGCTCTTCCAGCAGCGATTCCGGGCGGACCACGATCACCACGCCGCCTTCGGAAATCGAATAGCGCGCGCGGTCGGCTTCCAGGTCGTACCCGATCACCGTACCTTCGGGCAAATCCACGTGCCGGTCGATGATCGCGTGCCGGATGCGCGAATGGCGTCCGATGTTCACATGGTTGAAGATGATCGAATCTTCCACTTCGCAGTAGCTGTTGACGCGCACGTCGTAGCCGAGCACGGAGCGATTCACGCGCCCCCCGGAGATGATCGACCCGCCCGCGACAATCGAATCCGTCGCCACGCCCATGCGGTCCGGATCGTTGAACACGAATTTTGCCGGCGGATACTGCTGCTGCCAGGTATGCAGCGGCCAGCTCTTGTCGTAAAGATTGAACTCCGGAGTGACCGCGACAAGGTCCATATTCGACTCGTGGTAGGCGTCAATCGTCCCCACATCGCGCCAGTACGACGTTTCCTTCCTGCTCGGGTCGCTGAAATTGTAGGCGAAGACGCGATGCTTATGGAGGATGCGCGGCAGGATGTCCTTACCGAAATCGTGCGCCGAACTGGGATCCTCGGCGTCGGCAATCAGCACGGGAACCAGAAGCTGGGTGTTGAAAAGGTAGATGCCGAGCGAGGCATTGACTTTATCCGGATGCACTCGCGAGCGCTTCGGGTTCACCGGTTTTTCTTCGAAGCCGATGATGCGCCCGTCCGCGTCCGTCTCCAGCACGCCAAAGCGCCGCGACGCTTCCTCGGGAGTCAATTCGAGGATGGCGACGGTAACATCCGCGCCGGCATCAACGTGCTGGTCAAGCATCTTCTGGTAATTCATTTTGTAGATATGGTCGCCGGAGAGAATGAACACATAGTTCGACTGCTCGCTGCCGATTGAGTAGATATTCTGGTAAACAGCGTCGGCGGTGCCTTGATACCAATGCTGCGATACGCGCATCTGAGGTGGCAGGACCTCGATGAAGCAGCCGTGGCCCATCAACCCGGACCATCCGCGCCGGACGTGCCGGTTGAGGCTCAGGGCTTTGTATTGCGAGAGGACGAAGACGCGATGCAGATCACTGTTCAGGCAATTCGAGAGCGTAAGGTCAATAATGCGATAAACACCGCCAAATGGGACGGCTGGCTTGGCGCGGTCGCGCGTGAGCGGCCACAGGCGTTCGCCCTGCCCACCGGCGAGAAGCACGCCGAGCGCCTTGCGCATGGAAGTCATTTCGGATCGCTCCCGAACTGAAGGGGATCGGAAGAAACCCCATTCTACTCCAAGTGGTCCCATCGCCAAGGGGGATAGGCACTCTCGGCGGGCAACGAGCGGAGCGGTCGAAAACGGGCTGGGTTATCAAGAAGTAATCTTTTTCGACTAAAATGGCCCTGGGTCAATTTATTTCTTGACTTGGGGGAGGGCCTTCGATAGAAGCATGAGTAATTGCCGGGGCAAGGTAAAACCGGTTACACTGGTGCGAACCCAAGCCGACAATATAAGGATCAAAAGGGGAACGGGGGTGAATACGCGTGGCTGAAGTTGTCATTCAAGAGGGAGAGTCTTTGGAGAACGCTCTTCGTCGCTTCAAGCGTAAGGTGCAATCCGAGGATATTATCAAGGAGATTAAAAAGCACAGTTACTACATGAAGCCTGGCGAAAAGCGCCGCGCCAAGGAGGCCCTCTCGCGTAAGCGTCTCCGCAAAAAGCAACGGCGTGAGCAGGATTAACAGACCTCATCACGGGGATCCAAGTCCACAGCTTTGTATCGCCCGAAGTTCGGGACGCGCAGGCTCATCCTGCGGGTCCCGTCCTCCGGATGGGTGTGCGAATACAAGGCAGTCCGGTGCGTCTCCTTGCCCGTTCGGGTCACGGAGCAGCGCATGGAATACCACGACAAGGTCCTGAAGTGCGTCGAATGTGGGGGAGAGTTCGTCTTTACCGCCGGCGAACAGATTTTCTTCGCCGACAAGGGCTTCAAGAACGAACCCAAGAGGTGCAAGACTTGCAAGTCGGCCCGCGCGGTGGGTAGTGAGCCGGGGACCGGCGGCGTTCAGCGGGTCGAGACCAAGACGGTCTGCTCTCAGTGCGGAAAGGAAACCACCGTTCCTTTCAAGCCGACCCAAGGGCGCCCTGTTTACTGCCGCGAATGCTTCCAGCAGCGGCGGACGATGGCGGCCCCGGGGGCAACGGCCTAGCTGGGACTTCGCAGAGGCCAGAAGGTGTAGGACCCGGCGGTAGGTGCCGGAAAGGCGGCCAGAGGCGCAATTTCCGGCCGTCCGGGGGAGAAGTTCCACCCTCGCCGCAAGCTCCCTAGCTGCTTCCTTACGCGAAAAGTTTCCCTCCTTCTATATTTCACCCTGGGGCCATCACGGTCTTTCCTCTTGTGTCGCGCGATGTGCCACACGCGCAGCCGCGCAGCGGAGGAATCTCTCTTTCTATTTCACCTTCATCCCTTCGCCGGCGAAATCTCCCGCAGCGTCGCGACAAACGTCTCCATCTCCGGCTGCGTGCCGATCGAGACGCGCAGAAACGTCGGCATCGACTGGAACGGCCTCCCAACCAGAATTTTCTGCTCCTTGAATTTCGCAACGATGGGCTTGACGTCGCTGCCCATATCAATCATCACGAAATTGGCCTGTGACGGAATGTACGCGCGGCCGTCTTTTTTCATCTCTTCGCACAGCCAGGCGCGCGTTGCGTTGAGCTTCGTCCGCGTCGCCGCCACCGCGTCCTGATCGGAAAGGCTCGCCGTAGCCGCGGCCACCACGGCCGCGTTGCCGTTGGCGATCAGCATTTCCGGATTCATCTGTGCGATCGTTTCCTTGCTGCCCACGCCGTAGCCCAGGCGCATGCCCGCCAGTCCGTAAATCTTCGAAAACGTGCGCGCCACCACGAGATTCGGATATTGCCCGATCAAGTCCACCGAACTCTGATAGGCGGGATCCTCGACAAAATGGTGATAGGCCTCATCCACGAGCACGAGCGTCGTCGTCGGCACCTGCGGCAAAAACTCCGCGATTTCGCGGCGCGACACGATCGTCCCCGTCGGATTATTCGGATTGCAGATATACACCACGCCGGTCTTCGATGTGCATTGCGCGGCCATCCGCGGCAGGTCGTGGCGGTAATCCGCCGTCAGAGGCACTTTCACCGCATTGGCGTGCAGCGCCTGCGCGTATTCCAGCACGGCTTCGAACGTTGGCTCGGCCGCCACGACATTCTTGCCCGGCCCGACGAAGGTCAAATCCACCACGTGCAGGATTTCCGTGGAGCCGCATCCGAGCGCGATGTTTTCTGCCTGCACGCCGTGCATTTTCGCAATCGCAGCCGTGAGCGATCCTTCAGACCGGTCCGGATAGCGCGCGGCAATGTGCCCGCAGGTGGCCAGCGCCGCGAGCGCCTTCGGCGTGGGACCGTAAGGGTTCTCGTTGAAATTGATGTGAATCGTTCCCGGGGCTTCCGGCGTCGTCAGGTCCACTGAATGGCGTTGCGAAAGCGCGGAAGCAGCCAGGGCCAGCGTGCCGCCGAAGGCTAACGAGAAATCGCGACGGGAAAGGCGAGGAGGAGTCATCAGGAGCTCCTTTGCGGATATTTGCCGCGCATCATACGCCGCCGCGGGAGCGCCCCGCAACGATTCGCCTCGCCCACCACAGAGTTGTCAACACACCCCGACAGGTTCTAATCTTCTCTTCACCATACTGCAGGAGGAAATGCCATGAACGAAAAAGCGCTGCGGGAACAGCTAGCCAGGATTCTCGACTGGGGCGAATCGCACGTCGATTGGGAAGGCGCGCTCAAGAGCTTTCCTCCCGAGCATTACGGAACCCGGCCCGCCGGCTCGCCCCATTCTGCCTGGGAGCTGCTTGAGCACATCCGCCTGGCGCAATTCGACATTCTCGAATTCTCACGCGATCCGAAGCACGTCTCGCCTCCTTGGCCGGAAGGTTATTGGCCGCGGGATCCCGCCCCGCCGAGCGCCGCGGCCTGGGCCAAAAGCGTCAAGCAGCTCGCCGAAGACCGCCGCGCCATGGAGCGCCTGGTGAAAGATCCGAAAACGGATCTGTTCGCGAAGATTCCTCACGGCTCGGGGCAGACGATCCTCCGCGAAATTCTCCTCCTTGCCGACCACAACGCCTATCACTTGGGCCAGCTCGTCCTCGTTCGCAAAATCCTCGGCGATTGGAAAGGCAGCTAGTCTTTCGCGATTGCCGCTGCCGGCGAATCTCCGCGCGGGGATGTTCTCTCCCCGCTCTCCGAGCGATTTTCGTTCGTCGAGCCTGCAGGTCGATTCCCCGCCGCTTTTGCGTGGGAAGCTGCGTTTCCCCGGAGCCCGCTTTTCCTGTTTTTCAATCGAGCAGCGACTGCCGCAAGCGGCGCGCGACCCGGTATAATTGAGGGTGGTGGCGACATATTCAGGGGACTCATATGAGCAGGCATCAATCCATCGTGGAAACCGCCGGGGCCAAGGAAGAGCAGGAGCGCATCTGGGATTCGTTCCGTCGCTGGGGATATTTGCAGGCGCAGATCGATCCTCTGGGGGACTTGAAACCGGTCGAGATGGCGGAACTCGAGGCGACCGGGCCGGAAGCCGAAGCGGCGCGGGCAATCTACTGCGGGAGCATTGGCGCGGAATTCATGCACATTGCAGACGCCGAACGGCGCGCCTGGATGCAAGCGCGCATGGAGGCGGAACCGGCGAAGCCGGATCGCGCGCGGATTTTGGAATTGCTGGTGCGCGCGGAAGTGTTCGAGCAGGTTCTGCAAACGCGCTATCTGGGCACAAAGCGCTATTCGCTTGAGGGAGAATGCGGGCTATTGCCGCTGCTGGACGCGATCTTGAACGCCGCGGCGGAACTCGGCGCCGAGCAGGCTGTGCTGGCGATGAGCCATCGCGGGCGTCTCAACGTGATGGCGCACACAGTTGGCCGTCCCGCGGCGGAAATTTTCGCGCGATTTGAAGACGTCGATCCGCGAAGCGTGCTGGGCAGCGGCGATGTGAAGTATCACATGGGCGCGACCGGAAATTTTACCGCCGCGAATGGCCGCAATGTTCGCATCCACCTTGTCTCGAATCCGAGCCATTTGGAAGCTGTCGATCCCGTAGCTATCGGTCGCGCGCGCGCCAAACAGACGCGCCTCGGCCCGCCGGAAAAGCACAAGCGCGTCGTGCCTGTCCTGATGCATGGCGATGCGGCATTTGCCGGGCAGGGAATCTGGGCCGAAACGCTCAATATGGCGGGCGTGCACGGATTCACGGTCGGCGGTTCGGTGCACATCATCGTGAACAATCTGATCGGGTTCACGACCATTCCTCGCGACTCCGGTTCTTCGCGGTTTTCCTCGGACCTTGCAAAACGCCTGCCGATTCCCGTCCTCCACGTCAATTCGGAAGATCCGGACGCCGTGGTGCGCGCCGGAAAGATCGCGCTCGATTACCGTTACACGTTCGGCGAGCCCGTAGTGATCGACCTGATCGGCTACCGGAAGCACGGGCACAGCGAAGTGGACGACCCGACGATCACGCAGCCGCTGCGCTACCGCAAGATCGAAGAGCATCCGCCGCTGTGGCAGATCTACGCGGAGAAAACCGGGCAGGATGGCGCGCCGATCGTCGCGCGCGTGCAGCAGGAACTGGACGAGGCGCAGAAAGCCGCGCTCGAACTGGAAAAGACGCCGCCGATGCGGAAGCTGCCGGAATATTGGGATGCGTTTCGCGGCGGCCGCTACAACGCGTCGATGGAGGTCGACACGGGAGTGGCTGCCGGGGAACTAACGCGCGTCGGCGAAGGCATCACTGCCTATCCCGCTGGCTTTCACATTCATCAGAAGGTGAAGAAACTGCTGGAACAGCGCCTGGAAATGGGGCGCGGCAAGCGCGCGATCGATTTCGGCATGGCCGAAGCGCTGGCCTTCGGTTCGCTCCTTGAACAAGGTGTTCCGGTGCGGCTAAGCGGCCAGGACAGCCGTCGCGGCACCTTCAACCAGCGCCACGCCGCGCTCACCGACATCGAAACCGAAGAAGACTACGTTCCGCTCGAGCACCTTGCCAAATCGCCCGCGTGGTTTGAAGCGCACAATTCGCCTTTGTCGGAAGCCTCCGTACTCGGCTTCGAGTATGGGTTCAGTCGCGACTATCCCGAAGCGCTCGTTTTGTGGGAAGCGCAGTTCGGAGATTTTGCGAACGGCGCGCAAATCATCATCGACCAATTCGTCGCCGCCGGCGAGGACAAGTGGAACTTGCTCTCGGGCGTTGTGCTGCTGCTGCCGCACGGATACGAAGGGCAGGGGCCCGAGCATTCAAGCGCGCGCATCGAGCGGTTTTTGCAGCTCGCCGCTCGCGACAATATCCAAATTTGCCAGCCTTCCACCGCCGCGCAATATTTCCACTTGCTTCGCCGTCAGGCGCTGCGCAATTGGCGCAAGCCGCTCGTCGTCTTCACGCCGAAAAGCATGTTGCGAAATCCTGCGGCTTCTTCATCGCTTGCCGACTTGTCCGCGCCGCGATTCCGCCCTGTGATTCCCGATAGCGGCGACGGCTCCTCCGCGCACGTCCTGCTTTGCACGGGGAAAATCGGGCACGAGCTGTTGGCCGAAAGAAAAAAGCGCAAGGACTCCTCGACGGCGATCGTCTTTCTCGACCAGCTCTATCCATTCCCGGAGCCGGAGCTTTCCGCGGAAATGGACCGTCATGCGCACGCCCGCGAATTTATCTGGGTGCAGGAAGAGCCGGCAAACATGGGCGCGCTCGCGTTCTTGCTGCCGCGCCTCGAGCGCCTGGCCCATGGGCGTCCCGTGCTTTCCGTGAAGCGTTCGGCCAGTGCCAGCCCCGCCACCGGCTCGCACAAAGCGCACGAAATGGAGCAGCACACTTTGCTCTCGCTGGCGTTCACGCATCCGGGAAGCGAATAGGGTGCGGCGAAAAAATGGCGCTCGCTCGTGCAACCTTTGCGCGGCTTGTAACATTCGGGCGAGAACGATCGTCACTTGTGCGAGACGACGATTCGTTGCGGCGAATTCGGTATCGCAATGAATTCGCTCGACGAAAATCCCGCCGCGCGAAACATCCGCTCGTAGTCCGCGAATGTGTACGCGTCTCCTCCGGGAGTCGTCGCCAGCATGATGATGGCAAACGTCGCGACGTTCGGCGGAGTGACGCGATTTTCGTCCGGAATGAATCCCAGTGTGATGACTCTGCCGTTCGCGGCCAATGCGCGATGCAAACGCGGCAGAAGGGCATGGATGCGCTCCGGAGCGAGAATCTGCAGGAAGTTCGCCAGCAGGATCAGGTCGTATCCTTCGCCGAGATCCATCTCCATCGCATCGCCGCCGAGAAAATGCATCCGGCTTTCTACACCTGCTTGGCGCGCGTTCTCGCGAGCTACCTCCAGAACCGTCGGCCAATCCAGCAGGTAGATTTGCGCTTCGGGATTGTGCCGCGCGAAAGCGATGCCGAATTTTCCGTGGCTGGCTGCGACGTCGAGCACTTTCCCCTTTTCCTCCTTCACGCCGCGCCAGTGGCGCGCGAGGCCTTCCGACGGCATCGATTGCATCGGTCCCATCGAGCGCGCAAACTCCACCCAAACGGGATCGTCGGGCTTGGCAATGCCCTCTTTCGAGATCACCGTTCCGCCGTGGCGCACGGCTTCGATGAGATTGTCGAACGGTTGCACCATTTCAGGGAGAAGCCGGAAGCCAATCGAACTGCCTACGTACTTGGGCGATCGGCGGTCAAGAAACACGGCGGAATCGGGCGTGAGCTTGTAGAAGTTGTCTTGCTTGGCGAGCAACCCGATCGCGACAAGAGTGTCACAAAGAATGCGTATGCCGCGCTCGGCGGCGCTGCAGCGTGCCGCGATCGCCGCCGCAGTTGTTGCGCCCTCTCCAATGGCGGTGAAGAGGTCGAGTTCGATCGCTGTCCGAAGGGCGGCCGTGCGCTGGTAGGCGTTCAGTGTCTCGAAGATGAGTTCGGGTGTTGGCGGCCGCTGCTGTTCCGTCATTTTGGCAGTTTCCTTCGTAAAGGTTTTTTTCAAAAGCAGGCGGCAGGCAAAAAGCCGCGCCACAGAATGCAGCATTCTCTCGCCGCCACGAAGATGTGACAACCGGTTGTCTGTGGAAATTCATTTGGGAAAAAGAAGGGAATCGCGTACATTCTGCGAACCAAGGATCAAGAGAGGCAGAAGCATTTCCTCGGAGCTGTGAAATGCAAATCAAGCCGTTCGAACTCGAGAGGTGGCAATCCATCTGGGAGAACCAGGTGGAACTCAACATCTCGGAAAGCGGCGTGCATCCGCTGACCACCGCAGAGCTTGTGGGCGACGCGGGCGCCCTGGCGAAAATTCTGGAGCTTCCGCAGGTCTACCCGCAAACGAACGGGAGTGAAGAGCTGCGTTCGCGAATCGCTGCGCTGTATCCCGGAGCGGAGACGGAAAACGTGCTGGTCACCTGCGGCGGAGCCGAAGCGAATTTCATCTGCACATGGTGGCTGATCGAGCACGGCGACGAGATCGTGTACATGCTGCCGAATTACATGCAAATCAACGCGCTGGCAGAATCTTTCGGCGCAACCGTGAAGCCTCTACGGCTGCGCGAGAAACTGGATTGGGGAATCGACATTGACGAACTCAAGGGGCTCGTCACATCCAAGACGAAAGCGATCATCGTTTGCAACCCAAACAATCCCACCGGAAGCGTCCTGAGCCGGGAAATGCGGGAAGCTATTGTGGCGGCCGCTGCGCGCGTGGGAGCCTGGATTCTGGCGGATGAAGTGTATCGCGGCGCAGAAATGGACGGGCCGATGACGCCATCGTTCTGGGGCAGCTACGATAAGGTTCTTTGCACCGCGAGCCTCTCGAAGGCGTACAGCTTGCCGGGACTGCGAACAGGCTGGGTAATCGGTCCACCGAAGACGATTGAAAAGCTTTGGAGCTATCACGACTACACGAGCATCGGGCCGACGTTGCTTTCCGACCGGCTTGCATCCGTCGCGCTCGAGCCCGCGCGGCGCGAGTGGATTCTGGCGCGGACGCGCTCTTATTTGCAGAAAAATTATCCGGTACTTCGCAACTGGCTGGCGACGCATCGCGATGTGTTTTCGCATATCGCCCCGCGCGCCGGAGCGATCGCCTGGGCAGGATTTCGCAATGGGCGGAATTCGGCCAAGTTCGTCGAAGATTTGCGCGTGAAAAAAGGCGTTCTGATGGTGTCTGGCGAGCTGATGGGAATGGAGAGTTTTGTGCGGTTTGGATTTGGTGGCGATTCGGCGACACTGGAGAAGGCGTTGGCTCGCATGGCGGAATATCTGCACGAAGGCCAGCAGAAGAGCGCCGCGTCGTAGGTGGATGGGTTCGGAAACTGTGTCATTGTGAAGCACTTCGCTGTCGTTGACTTGCCCGGGCAGCGGACGTAGCATGGCCTGCCCATGGAGGTTTCCGTGCCCCGCATCCTTGTGGCTGACGACGACCGTACCACCCGGCTCTTGCTGACCGAGACGCTTCGCGGAGAAAAATTTACGGTTGTCGCAGCCTCCGACGGAGAGGAAACTCTCGACAAAATCCGCAACGGAAAATTCGACTTGGTGCTGCTCGATGTGTGGATGCCGAAAAAGACCGGCATCGAAGTGCTTGCTGCGCTCAAGGACCAAAAGGACCGGCCGAAGATCATCGTGATGACGTCGGATGACGCGCCGGAAACCGTGCTGAACGCCATCCGCGAGCAGGCCTACCAATACATCGCCAAGCCATTCGACCCGAAAGTGCTGGTCGCGCTGCTGAAGGAAACCCTCGGCAAGGGCACGGACGCAATGGCGATCGAGGTGCTGTCGGCACGCCCGGAGTGGGTGGAACTGGTGGTGCCGTGCACGCTCGAAGCCGCGGAACGCATCGAAAATTTCATGTCGCAACTGAAGTCGGGGCTTTCGGAAGAAGTAAGGCGGTCGGTGGGGCAGGCGTTTCACGAACTGCTGCTGAACGCGGTGGAATGGGGGGGGAAGCTCGACCCGAACCGAAAAGTGCGCATTTCGTATTTACGCGCGAAGCGGATGCTGCTTTACCGGATTGCGGATCCGGGGCCGGGATTCAAAGTGAACGAACTCGATCACGCGGCAATTTCCTACTCGCCGGATGATCCGACCAGCCACGACGAGGTGCGGCGCGAAAAGGGATTGCGGCCGGGAGGATTCGGGCTGCTGCTGGCGCAGGCGAACGTGGACGAACTGCTCTACAACGAAGCGCGGAACGAAGTGGTGTTCGTGAAATATCTCGACGGCGAAGGATGAGCCTGTGGCGCGTCAACGGCGCGCAGCGAGATAAGGAACAAATCCCTTCACGTTGGTTTTTAGTTTGTAGACCGAAGTTGTTGCAGTGATGTAGAGCGTTGAGTATCCGGCATCTCCCCAATTCAAATTGGCCGGCTGCTCCGGCATTTCGATCGTGCCCAGATGATGGCCCGCCGCGTCCCACACCCAGATTCCTCCCGGACCTGTGACAAATATATTTCCGTGGCGATCGATTTTCATTCCGTCGGGCACGCCGTCGTCCTTGCCGCCGGGTTCTTCACCGAAAATCCGTCCGTTCGATAGCTTCGCGGCGCTGAAATCGTAGACACGAATGTTTCGCTGCTCGCTATCGTCGACGTAGAAGCGCTTCCCGTCCGGTGAAAATGCGAGGCCGTTGGGCTGTGAGAGATCTTTTGTGAGCAACGTGACATTCCCCTTTTTATCGAGGCGGTAGACGCCTTGAAACGGAGTTTCCTGCTTTTCTCCCGGAGTGAAATCGAGCGTCGGGTCGGTGAAATACATCGCGCGGTCCGGACCGATCACCACGTCATTCGGCGTGTTGAATTTCTTGCCTTCGAAGCGGTCTGCGAGGACCGTATATTTCCCGTGCGGGGAAATCGCGATGATCGCGCGAAGCACACTGGCGCAATCGATCAGGCGATGCTGGGCGTCAAACGTGTTGCCGTCGGGATCGCCCAATTCAATGAGCGTCTCGCGATGGCCATCGGGATAGACGCGAAAGATTTTGTTCAGGGTTTCATCGCTCACGTAGACAAATCCGGAGGGATCCCAGACGGGCCCTTCGGTGAAGCCGAAGCCGGAAGCGAGCGTGACGAGCTTCGCGTCTCTTGGCACGAGCCGCCAAAACTTGGATGAATTCGCCTGCAAAGAAAACGTGCGCGCCGCCCCCGCGGCGTTGGTGCGCACGAGCCAGAAAGCCGCGAGCAGAAGAACGATCGGGACAAGAAAGAGTCGAGCGCGCATGTTCATAAGTCCTCTTTGAAAAAAGTGGAATTGCGGATTCCGTGAGGCTCAATCATTGTGCTTCGGCGGCAATGCCGACGCCGGCGGAGCTGCGGACATAAGATAGCTGACAATCGCATTGATCTCCTGCGAAGTGAGTTTCGCGGCGTAATCGGAAGGCATCAGGGAATCGGTGCTGTAGGCAACGCCACGAATATCGGATTTGTCGAGCAAGTGAAACGAACCGTCGAGCGATTGCAACTGCAGCGAGAAATTGTCTTCGTTGCGGACGATGCCTTGAATCGCCTCGCCGGATTTCAGGGTAACGGTAGCAAGGCGGCCGCGCCCATAAACGTCCGGTGCGGGAGAAACAATCGCCTCGCGGATTTCGTCGGCGGATTTTGTAGAGGCGAAATCCGTCAAATCTGCGGCGATGAACCCTCCTTGTCCTTGGACCATATGGCAACCGCTGCATCCGGCTTTGCCGAAGAACAACACTTTTCCGGCCTTCGGATCTCCCGGCATTGCGGCGGGACCGCGCGAACCTTGAAGAAAGCGCAAATATTGAACGACGCCGCGGATCTGCGCGGTGCTGAACATCGTCCCAAACGCGGGCATGGGGCCCGAGCCATCATGGACAATGTGAAAAAGTTGCTGGTCGCTGAGGCGCTGGATCTCCGGACGCGTGGCGATATTCGGAGCGTGCTCGCCGCCGCGGCCATCGATGCCATGACACGCCGCGCAAGTGGTGGAGAAAATACGGCGGCCAGTGGCGACATTGGGAGCGGAGGAGCGCGCCTGCGGCGCAGGCGCGTTCGCAAGCGCTGAATGGGTGGGGGGAAGGACAAACAAAGCGAAGAGTACCCCTGCAAATATCACGCCAGCGAAGAGGCGAGAGAAAGTGGGCGGCATCCCACCCAAGAATCTTGGATGGGACGCCGCTGGAAATGAGAAACGCTTCTTCACGACTAGGCCGGACCGCACCTTCCCGCTCCGCCTCAGAAGAGGAATTTCAGAGCGGCCTGCAAAATACGCGGCTGGCCGTAGGTAGCGCTGATGACGCCAAAACCGCTGCCTGTGACCACGCCGAAGTTCGAAGAGCCGTTGGCGGAGAATTGGGCGTGGTTGAACACATTGAACGCTTCAAACCGGAATTCCAGCGTCTTTGTTTCGGTCAGGCTGGTGTCCTTAATCAACGCCATGTCCCAGTTGTTCAGGCCAGGGCCGTGGAAGAAGCGCCGGCGGGAGTTGCCGATCGTGCCTAGCTGCTCCGGGCTGAAGAGCGAGGTGTTGAAGTACGTACCGCCGTTGCGCGGATTCGTGGTTTGCAGGACGCTGCCACCAGCGAAGTCCGGCAGGTCGATTTGAGCCTCGCCGCCCTGGGTGCCGGTCAACGAGTTGTCGTCGGGCTCGGAAAGAGTGACGGGAAGGCCCGTGGCAAACGTCGTGATGCCGGAAACGGCCCATCCAGCGGCGATTTTATTCGCAATCCCGGAAGTGGCATGGAAGAGCTGATCGAAGGGGATTTTGGTTTCGTAGCTGGCAACGAAGTTGTGGGTCACGTCGAAGGCGCACAAGCCCAGGCTAAGACGGGGATCAAACGGATTGAGACCTTCCTGAAACCCGGAGGCATTGTCCATGCACTTGCTGTAGGTGTACCCGAAGAGGAAGGTGGAGAGGCCGCTGGTGTGTTTCACGTTCACCTGAAGCGAATTGTAGGACGACTGCGCAATCGTGGATTCGTAAGGAATATCCGCGAAATTGGGGCCGAGGACCGTGTAGGTGGTATTCACGATGCAGTTGTTGGCCGGGTTCGCCGTGCCGCAGTTGGAGGCAGGAATCAGCTGTACATTCGGCGTCGCGCTCGCCGGGTAATTGACACCAGTAGGGAGGATGTACTGCTGGCCTTCGCCGAAGCCGCCGCACTGAGAACCAGAACTCGTCTGAGCATTCAGCGCGATTAACTGCAAGCAAAGACCGGGATTCCCCGGGTTCGATTCAATCAAGCTGATCAGTTTGTGACCCTGATTGCCAACGTAGCTGACGCTTAAGACCGTGTCAGAGCCGAACTGCCGCTCGATGGACAACTCGTAATTCTCAGTGCGTGGAAGAACGTTGTTGACGTTGTAGGCGAGCGTGCCGGAAAGCGGCTCGACGCTCGGCCAGTCAAACGTAGTGTCTGGATTCTTGGCGCTCACGCTCCTGGGAGGGAAGGTGAAGGGAAACCGTTGTGGACCCGGAGTGCCGGAGGCACGATCCACGAACGGAGTCTCAAACGGGATCGTGCCAGGGCTGACGTAGAAGAGCCCGTAAGGCGGATCACCGATTTCCTGGAATTGCGTCAGGTCCTCCACCGACGTGTAGAAAATGCCGAAGCCGGCGCGAATACTCATCTTTCCGGGACCGCCGGTGATCTTCGAAACCCATCCGGAGTCGGCTCCGGGAGAATAAGCGAGCCCGAGTCGCGGAGAGAAATTGTTATACCGCGTGGGAGCCAGTGTGCGCGTCACGCCCGGATCGCCAGGCACCAGATAACCGGTGGGCGCGCCCGGAAACACCACGGACTGAACGCCGGGGATGACGGTTTCGATTTTGTTCTCGGTGTCGTACCAAGGCTGGCTGAATTCCCAGCGCAGGCCGTAATTGAAGGTGAGGTTGGAGGTGACGCGCCAACTGTCTTGCGCGTAGAGGCCAAGATACTTCGACCGTGAATCGAGAATCTGCTCGCTGGCCTGAATGAAATTCACAGGTGCGCCGAGAAGAAAATCGACGACGTCGGAGCCGGATTCGCTGCCGTCGAAAGTGTAGTCGCCATTTTCGCCGAAGAAGTTGCGGTCGTTGATCTGATCGTAGTGAAACCCGCCGCCGAATTTGATGCTGTGCGTGCCGATGATTTTCGTGAAGCCGTCTTGCCATTGGAAGGTGTTATTGAACTGGCGGGTGGTGTCCGAAGGCACGCCGATATTCAAACCCAGCTGGGCGAAGGAGACCGAGGGAACGCCCTGGAGGTCCGGAGCAATCGGAGCGACGCCGCCGTTGAAGCTGGCACCCGATCCGGAAGGAGCCGTGAAACCCAGGGAAGTGAGCGAAGGCCCGAGACCTCCTTGCGGCGAAAAGAGATGATTGGCGGAACGCAAGTAGCTGAAACGGAATTCGTTGACCGCGGTGGACCCGAAGGACTTGGTGTCGCTCAAAACAAACACTTGCGCGCGGCTGTCGCTGAGAGCGTTGAAGCCGGGGACATTGGCGCCGCCGTTGGGGTAGGGCGTGTTGTTCGTGTCGTCGTCGATGTGCCAATAGCCGGAGATCAGGCCGAATTGCGTGGTGTTCTGATCGACGCGGATGCCGCCCTTGTCGTCGCGTAGCCTCTGTTCGGCGGAGCTGGTGCTGAAGTTGGGCAGCATGGGGCCGGCGTTGGCGACGTTGGGCTGCGGGATATAGGGAAGCAGGCCTTGTGCGGCCGGAGAAAACTTCGCGGGAGAAAGCTGGGCGTTGGGCAGAACGCACTGGGCCGTGGTGGTACAACCAGGCGTGAAATAAGGCTCGCCGTTCGTCACCGTGTAGCCGAACCGGTTGCTAAGAGTCTGGGCCCAGCCGGTGCCTTGGACGGTTCCGGTCAGGTTGGCTTCTTGATCCGTCAGATCACCGTTGCGGTCGGCAACCGAGGGAACGAACTGATTCTGGGTTTGCCCGTCGATCAGCCGCGTGCCTTGATAATCGGCAAAGAAGAAGGTCTTGTCCTTCTTGATCGGGCCGCCGATGGTGCCGCCAAACTGATTTTGAATCAGCTTGCCGATCGAAGGTGCGAACCAATCACGGCCATTAAAAGCCGTGTTGCGATTAAATTCAAACACATCGCCGTGAAACTGGTTTGTTCCGGACTTTGTGACGACGTTGATCTGCCCGCCGCTGTAGTTACCGTACTCGGCGTCGAAATTGTTGGTGATGATGCGGAATTCTTCGATCGAATCCAGGTTCGGAATGACGGCAGTTCCGTTATTTTTGCCCTCATTCACGTTGGCGCCGTTCACCATGAAGCCGTTGGCGGCCTCGCGCTGGCCATTGATCGACTGGTTGCCGGAATTGAGAGAATTGCTGCCGGAAACGGTGCGGTCGTTCAACCCGGGGGCTTGAGCGGCGTATTGCGATGGCACGACGCCCGGCTGGAGATTCAGCAGATCGGTGAAGTCGCGGCCGTTCAGAGGCACGGCGGTGATCTTTTGCGTGTTGATCACTTCGCCGATCTGTGTGCTTTGTGTTTCCACCTGAACGGTGTCGCTACGTACGGTGACCTTCTCGGAGACGGTGCCGATCTCGAGCTTGATGTCCACGCGGACAACCGAGTTTGCATCGATGCGTATCTTGCTCTTGGAAAACTCTTTAAATCCGGTCTGCTCGGCCAGGACCGTATAGTTCCCAATGGGCAATTCTGGAAAGTTGTAGAAGCCTTTGCTGTCGGTTTGAATGGTCGAGACGACGCCGGTAAGCGTATTCGTCGCGGTGACAGTGACGCCGGGAACCGACGCGCCGCTGGGATCCGTGACAATGCCGGAAATGCTGCCTGTGATGCCAGCCCACAGAGCGGTGGCTCCCACCAGAATAGTGAAAATCAAAAACGCGATTGCTTTCCGGGATGCGTGCATGCGGAAACCCTCCTCGGGATCCGATCGAAAATCATAGGGCGGGGATGCGCCGCCATGGTCTCATCTGGTGAAACCGAAGCGCGCAAATTGAGAAACCCGTGGACCACCCCAAGGCTAGTTATAACACTTCGACGGCCAAGTCAATCCATAGTTTTTAATTAAATTTATTGAAGTATTGAATAGGAGGGTTCACTCTCGGCGGGAGAGAAAACACGGCTGCCGAGCGGCCAATGCCGCACACCCTGGAGGAGAGCAGTGCGCGACATTGGCGGCAGCGATGTGAACAAGGCTAGTCGCGAGTCTTGACGGCGATTGCCGAAATTTCTATTTTCGCGCCGTTGACGAGACCGGCCACTTGAACGGTAGCTCGCGCTGGCTTCGGATCGGGAAGGACGGTGCGATAAACCTTGTTCATCTCCGGAAAGTCGTGAATGTCGGAGAGGTAGACGGTGACGGAAACAATGTCGCTCATCTGAAAGCCGGCCTGCTTGACGACCTTGGCAATATTGTCGAGCGCGGCTTGCGTTTGCGGCCCGATTCCGTCGGGCAGGTTCCCTTTGGCGTCGGTGCCTTGCTGCCCGGCGATGTAGAGTGTGTTGCCGGCAACGATGCCGTCGCTGAATGGAAGATTCAATGAAGGATCGAGCAAGCTGATGGCGCGCTTGTGCTGCGCGGCGCCGTGAAGATTCACGGCGAGAAGCAAGAGGGATGTGAAGAGTACGCTCAAGAGCGACAGCCGAAAAATCTTGCGTTGCATGATGTCTCCTTTTCGGGCGCTGAAACGATATGTAATTTTGCTGTGGCGACCGGACACGGCAAACGCGCCGAAGGGTGATGCGCCGGGGAGAGCTTCTCATCCGGCGGCAGATTTCGCAAATTGGCAGGAGTTGAGGAGGCACCGATGAAGAGCATTTTTTTGCGGAAAAGAAGGAGATTTGTGGCGGTTTGGGCCGCAATCGGAAGCGCGGCTCTGCTTTTTGGCCTGCTGCTGCGGCCGCCTGTGTTCGCGCGGCCGGTGCGGGGAACTGCCGACGCGGCGGTGCTCGATGGCTACAGGCATGTGGAAGTGGCATCGGTGTCCGACGCTATCGAGCAGATTCTGGGCAAGAAGATGTATATGAAGCACGAGATGCGGCCGATCTTCACGACGCATTTTGCCGGTTACGCGCTGACCGTGCTGCTAAAGAAGGATGAGGGCGACAAGGATCCGAACGCGCTCGATGGAATGCTCGCGGCGATCGACCAGGGCGGCCCAAATTCGGTGTACGTGATGACGGTCGAGGACGGGCAGGACATCGCCGGGATGGGAGGACTGATGGGCACGGCGATGGCGGCGCGGGATTTTTCCGGTGCGGTGATCGACGGCGGCGTGCGCGATACGGCGTATCTGCGCAAGATCGGATTTCCCGTGTACGCGACGGGCATCGTGCCGTCGACGTCGGTGCATCACTACCGGTTTGCGGGCGCAAATATTCCCATGGTGTGCGATGGTGTGACGGTCGCCCCCGGCGACATCGTGGTGGCGGATTCCGACGGCGTAGTGGTAGTGCCTAAGGAGTACGCGGCAGAGATTTTGCCCGTGGCGCAAGAGATGGATTTCAAGGAGCACTCGATGTACGCCTACATTGAGAAGCTGAAATCGATCGAGGAAGCGGTGAAAAAATTCGGGCGGTTGTAGCGCGGTCTGCGGCGAGGCATCGGTTGAACGCCTTGGGTTTAATAATTTTATTAAATTGTTCTTGAACCACGGCGGTTTCTTGTGTATCTGCTTATTTTCACCCTGTGATTTGGATTTCCATTTTGACCTGATGCATGAGAGGGAGGAAGAAGCGCGGTGGCAAATTCCGGCGGGCGCAACTATCAGATCAATTCTCTCCAGCGCGGGCTGAGCCTGCTGAATCTGCTCGCAGGGGCGGAGAACGCCTTGAATTTCGGGGAAATCGCCGGACTTTCAAACTTGCCGCCGAGCACACTCCATCGGTTTCTAGTGAATCTTCAATCGGCCGGGTATTTGAATTGCGACGAGGGCGGCAATTATCGCTTGGGAGTTTCCTGCGTCTTCCTGGGGCAGGCGGCCGTAGGATCGCTTGATATTCGATCGATCGCAAGGCCCTACCTGCGCGAACTGAACCGGCAGACTCGCGAAACCGTGCATTTGACCGTGCGCAATGGCACGTTCGCCGTTTACGTGGAAAAGATCGACTCGCCGGAGCCCCTCCGCATTCACTCGAAAATCGGCTCTTCCGTGCCGCTGCACTGCACGGCCGTCGGGAAGGTACTGCTGGCGTATCTGCCGCCCACGGAGCAGACGCCGCTGCTGGAGCGGCTTGATTTGAAGCGATTCACGGTGAACACCGTCGGCAGCTTGCAGGAATTGCAAGCTGAGCTGCAGCGGGTGAAGAAAAATGGCTATGCTTGCGATCTTGAAGAACACGAGCCGCACGTGCGCTGCATTGCCGCACCGATTTGGGATCACGTGGGCGCAGCTCATGCAAGCCTGAGCGTGACGGGACCGGCGGTCCGGATGACGATGGCGAGACTTCGGGAGCTGGCTACTGCGATTCAGCAGGCCGGGCTGGCGATTTCGCACGATCTGGGTTTTCGCGAGGCGAGCGGGAAGGTGCGTCCTGCTGCGCCGCAAAGAGTCCTGGGTGCGGAAGAAGAACGGCGCGGACGGAGGAAGCCGCGAAGGACGGTCGCGAGATCATGACGCTTCATTGCCGAAAAGCGAGACGTGCGAGCTGGCGGCTGAGCGTCGGGCTCGTGTTGGCCTGTGCCGCGGGCGGAGTGTTGCGAGCCAAGCAAGCTCATGCGACTCCTGCTCCTTGCCGCGTCACCGACACGAATTTCGACGGCTGGAAGGCCATCGAGATGAACAACACGTGGGTGAAGCTGACGATTGTGCCACAGCTTGGCGGTCGTGTGATGCAGGTGGAGTTTGCCGGGCACCCCTATCTCTTTATCAATCCGAAGTACAAGGGGAAATACGTCCCTCCGCCCGCGGATGCCGCAGAGAAAGGAACGTGGTTCAACTACGGCGGCGACAAAATCTGGCCGATGCCGGAAGGAAATCAGGACGCGAGCCATTGGCCGGGACCGATTGCCGACGCGCTCGATGACGGCGAGTATTCTGCCAAAATCGTCTCGCAGGGGGAGTCGTGCCAGGTGCGGCTGGACGGACCTGCCGATCCGCGGACGGGGCTGCAATACTCGCGCGAAATTACGCTGGGCGCAGGCTCTCCAGCAATCACTTTTGATGCCATCGTGAAAAACGCCGCGCCGCACCGCATCGTCTGGTCGGTGCAGACGGTGACGCAATACAACCTCGCCGATCCCAAGAACGCGTCTACCTACAATCACGATTTCTGGGCATACACCCCCGTGAATCCGAAAAGCGTCTATCTCGACAAATTCCACGTGCGGGCGGGCCTTGCTGACGATCCGTCGTTCTCGGTGCAGAACGGGCTCTTCACACTGCACTGGCTCTACCTGCAGAACGAGGTCTGGATTGATTCGCCGGGAGGATGGGTGGCGGTGGCGGACCGCTCTTCCCACTTCGCGATGGTCGAACGCTTTCCGGTTTATTCCGGATACCAATATCCGGGAAAAGCAACCGTCATTTTTTACAAGAACGGTCCCGCCGTCGAATTGGACGACACAGGAATGCCGCAGATTCGAAGCAATCCCGAAGATTCGCCTTTCTATATGGAAGCGGAAATCAACAGCCCGATGGAGGCGCTGAATCCAGGTGAAGTCTTCACATTTCGCACACAGTGGTTTCCCACACGCGCGGGAGATGGGTTCGTAACGGCGAACCAGGCGGGACTGGTGGCCGAACCTCTTTCGGCCACGGCGGGTGATGGAAAAATCAGGCTAAAGGGCACTTTCGGCGTCTTTTTCCCCGGAACACTGGAGGCTCGCGTTTTGGATGCAGACGGGAAGGAGCTTGCGACTGTCTCTGCGGGATCTGCGTCCCCGGATAGACTCCTCACGCTCGATCAGAACATAGCGGCCTCTTCGGTTAATGCGGCGCGCGTGGAAATAGACCTGATTGACGACGCGGGCAACAATCAAGGATTTCTGGCCGATGCGTCCTTGGCGAGCAAGGCAGGAGGCCACTAGCGCGATGCGCTGGCACGCTTTCCTGTTTGCAGGATTCCTGGGTTGCGCGGCGACCGCGTTTGCGCAGAGCGGCAACGGTGCGGCAGGCACGACAAACATCGACGTGCATGCCCGAGACTTGCTCGTTGCGCCTGTAGGAGATATGTGGCCCAGCTACAACGGCGATTACACGGGACGGCGATTTTCGCGGCTCGACCAGATCACCGCAAAAAATGTGGCGCAGCTCAAGGCGCAGTGGGTGTTTCACGCAACGATTCCGAGCGATCTCGAAGTGACGCCCGTGGTGGTGGGCGGCGTCATGCTGCTCGGCGCAGCGAATGATGTGTACGCGCTCGACGCGCGAACCGGCCGCACGATCTGGCATTACGAGCGCGCGGTGAGCCAGGGGCTGATCGACGACGCGTCGCAGCACCACAATCGCGGTGTGGGCGTTTGGCACGATCGCGTGTACATCGAGACGGACGATGCTCACCTGCTTTGCCTGGACGCGCGCTCGGGAAATTTGCTGTGGGACGTCGCCTACGCCAGCGGCAACAAGAATTACGGCGCGACGAGCGCTCCCCTGATTGTGAAGGACAAAGTGCTGGTCGGGACATCCGGCGGCGATGACGGCGTGCGCGGATTTCTAGCCGCATACGATGCCGAAACGGGGAAGCAGTTGTGGCGGTTCTGGACGATTCCCGCGCCAGGAGAGCCTGGGTCGGAAAGCTGGCCCGGAAAATCCTACCTGCACGGCGGCGGAACAACGTGGATGCCGGGCACCTACGATCCGGAACTCGACACGCTCTACTGGGGCACGAGTAATCCTTCTCCTGATTTCGACGGTGGCCCGCGACCCGGCGACGATCTTTACACGGATTCTGTGCTCGCGCTCGATCCGGACACGGGAAAATTGAAATGGCATTTCCAGTTTACGCCGCACGACCTCTTTGACTACGACGGCGTGGAAACGCCTGTGCTGGTGGATGCGAAGTATCACGGAGAAGACCGCAAGCTGCTGCTCGAAGCGAACCGCAATGGATTCGTCTACGTGCTCGACCGCACGAGCGGAAAATTCCTATCCGCCACGAGATTTGCAGAAAATTTGAACTGGGCTTCGGGCATCGACGCGCAGGGAAGGCCGATTCGCACGAACGTGCAGCCATCGGCGGAAGGAACGAAAGTATGCCCCGGCTATTCGGGAGCGACGAACTGGTACGCGCCTTCCTACAATCCCGCGACAAAGATGTTCTATTTTCTTTCCCTCGAAGAATGCTCGGTTTATTTCTTGAAGCCGCAGCAATTCGGCGAAGGCGAGACGTATTATTCCACCGGCGTAAAACGTTCCACGGAGGTCCGCTCGCAGAAAATTCTTCTCGCCTACCAATTGGATACCGGCGATTTCGCTTGGAAATATCCGCAAACGGGATTGGGCCATTCGAGCGGCGGGACGATGACCACCGCGGGAGGGCTGGTGTTTTTCGGCGACGACGCGGAATCGTTCGAAGCGGTGGATGCCGAGACAGGCGCGCCGCTGTGGCATTTCCATACGGGGCAACTGATGCATGCCTCGCCGATGAGCTTCGCGTTGGACGGAAAGCAGTACGTAGCAATCGCTTCGGGGAATGATGTGTTTACGTTTGCATTGCCATGATGCAAGTCGGGAATTCAATTTGAATCGGGAGGAAACAATGGAACCTGTTCAGGAATCACGGCGGAATTTTGCAACGCGTTTCGCGGCGCTTCTTTCGGGACTGGGAATTGCCGGAGCGGTTCTGGCAAAGCCGGTCGCGGCTGCATCGCACAAAAACGCCGTGCAAAAACTGAATTACGAAGGCAAACCGGCGGGCACGGGATTCATCACTCCTTTAGTGATTCACAACGGCCTGCTTTACATCGCCGGCCAGGGTGCGCACTCGCATAATCCCGGAGATTTCCCGATGGATATCGAGACGCACACGACCAAAGTGATGGACAGCGTGAAGACCCTGGTCGAGGTGGGCGGCGGCGCGATGGACACCATCCTCACGTTGACCGTGTATCTCGCGAAGATCGAGGACTACGACGGCATGAACAAGGTTTTCAAGACGTATTTCCCGAACGGTGGTCCGGCGCGCACGACGGTGGCCGTGGCGAATTTGCCGGGAAATTCGCTGGTCGAGATCAACTGCACCGCGGCAGTCGTCCGCAAGTAAGACACAAGGAGAATTCGCCATGAAATGGAATTGGAATCGCAGAACATTCTTAGGCAGCCTCGCGGCAGCCGTGGGCGCGGCTGCCACGGGCATTCGCACGTTTGCGGCGGCTCCGCCGCAGGCAGGAAAAGTGACAGGCTTCGGCGCATCCGGAGATCCCTACGAAGAATTGGGAGTGACGACGGTGATCAACGGGCAAGGGACGATGACCATGCTCGGCGGCTCGCTGATCCGGCCGGAAGTGGAAGCCGTGATGGCAGACGCGGCGCACCATTTCGTCAGCATCCCCGACCTCGAAGTGGCTGCGGGCAAAAAGATCTCGGAAATGCTAAAGCTGCCGGACGGTTACACGGCGATGGTCACCTCCGGCGCCGCAGGGGCGATTCAGTCCGGGCTCGCCGGCATTCTCACCGGCGACAATGAGGAGTACATCAAGCAGCTTCCGGACCTCACCGGCCTCAAATCCGAAGTAATTATCCAGAAATCGCACCGCAATCCTTTCGACCACCAGCTTCGCGGGACCGGCATCAAGCTGATCGAGGTCGAGACGCGCGAAGATTTGCACAATGCCGTTGGCCCGAAGACGGCGATGATGCACTTCACGAACTTCGCCAACGCGGCCGGACAAATCAAAGTCGACGAGTGGCTGAAGCTGGCCAAGGGCTATAACCTGCCAACGCTGATCGACGCGGCTGCCGACACGCCACCCGTCTCGCATCTCTGGGATTACGCCAACATGGGCTACGACATGATTACGTTCAGCGGCGGCAAGGCCATGCGCGGGCCGCAGTGCGCGGGGCTATTGATTGGGCGGAAGGAAATGGTCCACTGCGCGCTGCTCAACAACAGCCCGTACGAGGACACGCTCGGGCGCGGGCAAAAAGTGGGCAAGGAAGAAATCGTCGGGATGGTCAAGGCGCTCGAAATTTACTTGAACGAGGACCAGGATGCGCTGACAAAGGAATGGTGGGCGCGACTCGACACGATTTCGCGCGAGATCACGAAAGTGAACGGCGTCAGCACGGCCTATTTCGTGCCGGACATCGCCAATCATGTGCCGAGCATGCAAATCAATTGGGACCCGCGGCGAATTTCGCTGACCCCGGGCGACGCGGCGACGGCGCTGCGCAGCGGAAAGCCTTCGATCGTCCTGGAGCGGACGGAAATCGGCCTGGGCATGAACTCGTTCATGCTGCAGCCGGGCGAGGACAAAATCATCGCGGACCGCCTGAGTGAATTGTTCCGCACACACACGGCCTGAACGTCGAGCCAGCGCTCAAGCAGCGCGACAAGGCGCCGCGCGCTCTCGTCTGCGGAATGGCTAATTTTCCGGCATACGCAGCTTCGAGCCGCGCTGCGCGAGCCACGAGTTGAATTCGCGGATCATCGCAGGAGTCCATTTGGAATCGATTTCGCCGGGCGTATATTTCTTTTCGCGCAGCATGGTGTGGCCCCAATCATCCACCAGATGATCCATTTCCGAATCGTCGGCGATTTTTGCGGCAAGCTGCGGCGGGATGAACGTCACGCCCTCGGGATCACCGAGCGCGATGTCGCCGGGCATCACCGTGGCGTTGCCGATGCGAATCGGCACGTTGATGCCGACCAGCATCACGTTTTCCAGCGCGGAAGGATCGACGCCGCGTGTATAGATTTGGAAGCCTTTGATTTCCTGCAGCCCCGTCGTGTCGCGCACCGAGCCATCCACGACGAGCCCATTGTGGCTGTGCGCGAAAATCGCGGTGCCAAGGTTGTCGCCGATAATCGTGCCGTCCTTGATTTTGCCGAAAAGATCCACGACAAGCACATCACCCGGCTGCAGAATGTCGATAATCCAGGAGTTTTCATCGCCGATGCGGCCTTCCTTTTTTCCGTTCGCTTGAATCACGGAATCGACGTCCGGGCGGCGCGGCATGAACACGGCCGTCACCACGCGGCCCACCATGCGCTCGCCGGGATTGATGATTTTCCAATTGCCCTCGAACTGATTTTTGTAGCCGGCGTCCTGCAGAGCGTCCCAGGCTTGCTCGGCGTCAGTGTCTTTCAACCGCGCAAGCACGTCATCCGGAACTTTCGGCCGTCCGTCGGGAAAACGCTCGCCGTGCCAGTCCGGCGTGAAGGCGATGCGCTGCTCCGTACTAAATATGCCCAGTTGTGCGTGCGCGGGAACAGCGATTGTGGCGAGAGCGGTCGCGGCGAGCGCCGCACGAAAAAATGCCTTCATCGTTTTTCTCCCTATATCAATGCGAATCGTGGAGTCGGCGCCGGCGCGTCCGCGAAAATAAGATTTCGCAACGCGCGAGCGCGGCTCGAACCCTACCACGCGGCAAATTCGGCGGCAACCGCAAGACGACACTCGATGTGGCGAACAATTTCTGCTGCCGGCTCGAAATACATTGCCGAAACGGTGCCCGCGTGACTCGCGTCCGCTGGATTCTCATCTTCTGGATATTCGTTCTGAGCGCGGTAGCTTTTCTGGATCGCGTGAACATCTCCATTGCGGGACTCTCGATCGCGGCGGAATATCACCTGTCCGACGTGCAATTGGGGCGCGTGTTCAGTTCGCTCCTGGTGGGATACACGCTGTTTCAGGCTCCGGCGGGATGGCTGGCCGACCGGCTGGGCTCGCGCCGGGTCTTGACGCTGGGAGTTGTTTGGTGGGGAATCTTCACGGCGCTCACCGCATCGCTGCCCGCCAACATTCCATTTGCATTGGCGTGTTTCATCGGCGTCAGATTCCTGCTCGGCGCGGGCGAAGCAGTCATGTATCCCGCGTCGAACCAGTTCACTTCGCGCTGGATTCCGACGGAGGAGCGCGGCATCGCGAACGGGTGGATTTTCGCCGGGGTAGGCGCGGGCGCAGGGATCACACCGCCGCTTGTGACGTGGGTCGTGCTGCACTACGGATGGAGAGCGTCGTTCTGGGTGTGCGCGGTCATCGGCGTGCTTTCGGGGCTGGTGTGGTTTGTGATTGCGCGCGATTCGCCCGAGGAGCATCCGTCGGTTTCGGCCGCGGAGCTTGCCAAGATCCGCGCGGGCCTGACGATATCCGAGCAATCTCTCGAAGAGAAAAATCTGCGAACACCCTGGAGCAAGATACTGACGAGTCCCAACGTCTGGGCCACCGCGGCGAGCTATTTTTCCTTCGGCTACGTTGCCTGGATTTTTTTCAGTTGGTTTTACATTTATCTGGCGAAGGTGCGCGGCCTGAATCTGAAGACCAGCGCCATGTATGCAATGCTTCCTTTTCTGGCGATGGCGCTCTGTTGCCTTGCAGGAGGGATAATCAACGATCAAGTGACAAAAGCGCGCGGCAAAAGAGCGGGGCGGTGCGGAATCGCAGTGGTCGCGATGGCGCTGGCCGCAATCTTTCTCGTTCTGGGAGCGCGCGCAGAAAGCGCGCGATTCGCGAGTGTGATTCTGGCGGGCGGCGCTGGTGCCCTCTACCTGGCGCAGAGCTCCTTTTGGGCCGTGACGGCAGATATTGGTGGAAAATCGTCAGGTTCGGTCTCAGGAGTCGTGAATATGGGCGCGCAACTGGGAGGCGTGGTGACATCGGCCGTGACGCCGCTCATCGCCATTCACTACGGTTGGACAGCCCCGTTTCTCGTGGCCGCCGCGCTGTGCGGATTAGGAGCGTTTGCGTGGCTGCTGGTTGACCCGGGCCGCAAGATCGTCTACGAAGGCGAGCGCAGCGGATAAGGAAGCGCAGCCGCGCCCGGGTTGAACTGGCTAGTGAGCCATCGCATTGTGAGCGCGGCGCGCGCGTTCCTGCCGGGCAAAATCACCAAGGGAAGGCGGCGGTTCGTTGGCAATGCGGCCTTCCTCGACGGCCTTTTCAAACGGCAGGAACGTTCCCACCTCGGACGAAGGCTTCGCTTCGCTCACAGCCTTTGCGAATGGGACGAAGCCCGACGGCACATATTGACCGTTGTTGGTGGCTTCAGGATATCGAAAGGTCGTGAGGGGCAAATGCGTCAGGGAAGCATTCACTTCGCCGCCGCCACCTCCTGCTCCTCCTCCTCCTCCTCCGCTGTATCCGGCCGCGACCGAACTGCTGGCCCCAAACGAGCCGCCGCTCCGCTGTGCAAAGGCCAGTCCCGGCAAGCACAAACAGATCACCAAGGCGCCCAGAATCTTCATCGCGATCCTCCTACGACACAGAGAATATCGGCAGGGAAAGGAGAAAAGGTAGGTTCAATTCGATTGGCCCCGGGGTTGTAGTACCCGCCCACTCCAGGAAAGACGGATTGCCATTGTTTTGTGCTTATTTCTCTATTTTCATGGCATTCCGGCCCGAAGGAGCGCATCGGGAACCTTGCCTTCAAGAGCAATTTGAGACGCTGTTTGGGGGCACGGTGCCTGACCGGACGGCCGGATTCTTCCTTCCGCCCCGGCGCGAACTGGCCTATCGTTAGAACGATTGAAGGGAACAACAGAATGCCGAGGCTGTTAGGACTTGTCTGTGCTTTGTGCATCCTATCCGTAGGGAGAGTCCCCACAATGCGAAACCTCCGCAGCCGATCTTCCAGTGCGGCCCCATCTTTGATTCCCGCAAAGGGCTCTATCCCTACCTTCGACGAGATGATCCACTACATTTCTGCAGACTGGGACAATCTCACGCGTTCCATGAACGATTGCGATACTTTCGTCGATCCCAAGATAGAGGGTGAGCCTGTCGTCTATCTTCCCGCCGGAGTGCCAGTTCCAGAGCAGCTCGCAGGGTTGGAGAAGCGTTGCTCTGTCCTCGTCAAGAACTTGCCAGTCGAGGTTTCGAGCGCAACGGAAAATCAAGTCTCGCGGATTCAGCCTCCCGGACTGCTTTATCTTGAGCACCCCTACATCGTTCCTGGAGGGCAGTTCAACGAGATGTACGGGTGGGACAGCTATTTCATCATTCGAGGGCTGCTTCGCGACGGCCGCAGGGACCTGGCGCGCGGCATCGTGGAAAATTTCTTCTACGAGATCGAGCACTACGGAGGCGTGCTCAACGCGAACCGCACTTACTATCTTGGCCGCTCGCAGCCGCCATTTTTAAGTTCGATGATCCTCGCCGTCTACAACGCGGACAAAGCCTCCGGCGATGCGAATCTCGACTGGCTCAAGCGCGCGTACGCGTTCGCAGCCGCCGACTACGCGCAATGGAATCGCGCACCGCATCTCGCTGGCGATACGCAACTGTCGCGCTATTTCGACGAAGGCAACGGCCCTGTTCCGGAAATCATGGGTGATCCCGCGCACTATTACCGCGAGGTGGCTCACTATTTCATCGCTCATCAGGGCGAAGACAGCCCCTTTCTTGTTCCCGTTGACGCGCAGCATCCTCCCAAACCGGACGCCGGACCCATTTTCGAAATCTCGCTCTGCGATTCTGGAGAAGGAAAGTCCGCAAATCTGGCCACCGTGAATTGCGCGCCTCCAGACCGCTTTGCGCTCTCTCAGGATTTCTACAAGGGCGACCGGAGCATGCGCGAATCGGGGTTTGACGTCACGTTTCGCTTTGGCCCTTTCGGCGCCGAGACGCAGGATTATGCTGCCGTTGGCTTAAACTCGCTGCTCTACAAAACGGAGAAGGACCTGGAAGAGATGTGCCTGCTGCTCGGGCGCAAGGGCGAAGCAAAGCAGTGGGAGGAGAAATCGCAGTCGCGCCGGGCGCAAATCACAAAATACCTGTGGGATGAAAAGCGCGGCATGTTTTTCGACTACGATTTCAAAACGCAGAAGCGTTCCGCGTACGACTTTGCCACGACGTTTTACCCTCTTTGGGCAGGTTTGGCCTCGCGGGAGCAGGCGCGCGCCGTCGATGCGAATCTAAAGCTCTTCGAGCAGCCGGGCGGACTCGTGACCAGCCGCACTCAGAGCGGCGCGCAGTGGGATTACCCCTATGGTTGGGCGCCGCTGCAGTTGCTCGCGGTGGAAGGGCTGCGCCGCTATGGTTTCGCAGCCGACGCGGATCGCATCAGCGAAGAATTCCTCTCGATGTTGCTTCAAAATTTTCGCCGCGATCATGCGCTCCGCGAGAAATACGACGTCGTCACGCGTTCTGCGGAGACCGAAATCGAAGTTGGATACACGCGCAATATGATCGGCTTCGGGTGGACCAATGGCGTCGCGCTTGCCCTGCTGCACGAGTTGTCCCCGGAAGTCGCCGCTCGGCTCCGGCAAGAGTGACAAATCCAACAAATCCCAGGCTAGCCTGGACTGCCCGCGCGGAATTTCGCAGAAGCGTTTCTTCTTCGTGGCACTCCCCTCAGGACAGGGAATGCAGCGCCAATTCGGCCACTCGCCGCATCTCGGCTTTGGTGGCTCCGTTCACCGCCTGAATCCCGAGACCTGCCATCACTGTGGAAAGATAGCGAGCAAGATCGGCGGGTGCTGTGCTGGAAGGAAGTTCGCCCTCATGCTGCGCCCGCTGCAGACGTTTCCTGATCCCGGTCTCAGCTGCCCTTCGCCATTCCGTCATGGCTCGTTTCACCGGTTCCGTCTCGACTCCGCACGCAAGCCCTCCTTGAATGGACAGGCACCCCGGTGGATTGCCCGGAGTGGCAAGGAATTCGATCGTGCCGTAGAGAAGTCCGGAAACAACCTCGCGTAATGTTGCGCACGCGAGCGCATCGCGGATGAACTTCATCGGACCCTCGCGATAGCGATCGAAGACGCGCCCGAACAGCTCCTCTTTGTCGCCAAACGCGGCGTATATGCTGGAGCGGTTGATACCCATCGCTTTGGTGAGGTCGGCCATGGTGGCGCCTTCATAGCTTTTGCTCCAGAAGACGCGCATGGCCGCGTTCAGAGCGGCGTTTTCATCGAAGCCGCGCGGGCGTCCGGTCCGGCCATCTGAATGCTTTCGTGCCATTGGGCATATTAGACGCTCTTCCGGAATGAAAGATTGAAAAATTCTGCATCCTGCGAATTTGCGCCGACATCTGAAACGGTAGGTACAGAAGTGACATTCAATGTCAAGGAGCATTCCGATGAACGCATTGCAAGGCAAGGTTGCGGTTATTACGGGGGGAAGCAGCGGAATCGGGCTCGCCACCGCCAAACGATTCGTCGCCGAAGGCGCTTACGTTTTTATCACCGGACGAAGGAAGGCGGAGCTGGATAAGGCAGCCGCAGAGATCGGCAAGAACATCACCGCCGTTCAGAGCGATGTCTCCAATCTGGCGGACCTCGACCACCTTTTTGAAACAGTGCGAAAAACCAAGGGCAAGATCGACATTCTGTTTGCGAATGCGGGTGTTGTCGAACCGAGGCCGACGGAAGCGGCCACGGCGGAACACTACGATAAGACTTTCGACATCAACGCTCGCGGAGTCTTCTTCACGGTGCAGAAAGCGCTGCCGCTTATGAAGGAGGGCGGGTCGATTGTCCTGAACGGCTCAGGCGTCTGGCAGAAAGGATTTCCCATTTATGCGACCTATGCCGGCACGAAGGCGGCCTTGCGTTCGTTCGTGAGATCTTGGACAGCCGAATTCGCAAGCAAGGGGATCCGCGCAAATATGATCAGTCCGGGGCCGATTGAAACGCCGATTCTCGAGGGCCAGTTTGGCCAAAGCACAGAAGCGATGAAAGAGCAGTTCAAGGCCATCGTCCCTATGAAACGGATTGGCAGGCCGGAGGAAATTGCCGCCGCGGCGGTCTTCCTGGCTTCGGATGAGAGCAGTTACATCACGGGTATCGACCTGCCCGTGGATGGCGGAATCGTTGCAGTCTGAGATCGGCTGGATTGGATTCGATTGATTCCGCTCGACAAAATGAACCTCCGCCCGTCGGGGCAAGTAATCAAGTACACAAGAAGTGCTTGATGTGAGCGGCGGTCGTGCAGTTTCTGCGCGGCCGCCACGAACGCTGGCTTGCCGAGCCGTAGCTCGTGGTTTTTGCGAGGGAAGGCTGGTGGGCCCGCAAGGATTTGAACCTTGGACCAACGGATTATGAGTCCGCTGCTCTAACCGCTGAGCTACGGGCCCGTCGCCCTGCCCTCATTCTGACATGAATTCCCGCCGCCACGCATATTTCCCGCTGAGGTTTTCTTCACGGCTCTTCATCCCATTCAATTTCGATTTTATGAGAGGCAGCGTGCCGAAATTTTCCACCATCGCCTTTTCGGCGGGAGCGTGTATTCTCTTTTCCGCTCGAACGCAAGCGGGAGAGTGCGGCCTTGAAAATTCTGGTTACCGGGGGCGCGGGCTACATTGGTAGCGTGGTTTCTGCGGACCTCGTCGCCGCCGGCCACGAAGTCGCGATTCTCGACAATTTCGCGAAAGGGCACCGCGGCGCTGTGCCGCACGCCGCCCAGATTGTGACCGCTGACCTTGGCGATCGCGATACTCTCCGTGAATTGTTTCGCGCAAACTCGTTCGAGGGGGTTCTCCACTTCGCCGCATTTATCGAAGCTGGCGAATCCATGTCGCTTCCCGAAAAATATTTTCGCAACAACGCCTGCAACACACTGTCCCTGCTCGAAGCCGTTCTCGAATTTCGCGTTCCGCGATTTGTTTTTTCCTCCACGGCTGCTCTCTACGGCAGCCCCGTGCGCACACCAATTGAAGAGGGCGACGCTCTGGCGCCTACAAACGCCTACGGCGAATCAAAGCTGCTTGTGGAAAAAATGCTCGAATGGTTTCACCGCGTCCACGGCCTCCGGTACGCGAGCCTTCGGTATTTCAACGCAGCGGGAGCAGCGGGCGAGCTCGGCGAAGATCATCACCCGGAGACGCACTTGATTCCGATCGTCCTCGATGCGGCGCAAGGCCGTCGCGCGAGCGTTTCGATTTTCGGCACGGACTATTCCACCCCGGACGGCACCTGTATCCGCGATTATGTTCACGTGAGCGATCTTTCCTCGGCGCATCATCTCGCGCTCGAACGGCTCGGCCGCGACGCCGCGCCCGAGCGCCTTATCTACAATTTGGGGAGTGGTCAGGGGTTCAGTGTCCGCCAGGTAATCGACGCCGCGCGCCGCGTCACCAACCGCTCCATCGAGGCCGTCGAAGCGCCGCGCCGCCCCGGCGATCCTCCCTCGCTCGTCGCCAGCTCGGAGAAAATCAAGCGCGAGCTTCACTGGCGCCCGCGCTACACCGATCTCGACGCCATCATCGAAAGCGCGTGGCAGTGGCGGCTCAAGCATCCCCAGGGCTATTCGGCATGATCTTGCTTATTTCCAAGGGCGGGTCGTCTTAATGAACCTCCTTGCAATCTGCTTTGCTTAGGAAACATCGCGAAAAAGTCGTGCGGCGCGCCTCGCCCCTCCGCGTACAATGGACCTATGGCCAGGGGATGGGAGAGTAAGTCGGTCGAAGGGCAGGTCCAGCAGTTCGAATCGCAGGACGGGCAGGGAGAAACATCCGGAAAAAAACGCCGGGCGTCGCCGGAACAGTTGGCGGCGCGCCGGGAGAACGAAGTCCTGCTGCTTTCGCGGTCCCGTGTGCAGAAAAGCCTTGAATCCGCTGTCGACGAGCGCTATCGCGAACAACTCCGCCTTGCGCTCGCAGACCTCGACGCCAAAATCGCCAATCTCGCTTCCAAGCTTTAGTTTTTTCCTCTGCAATTTTCCGCGGGCATTTCAATCGCGACGCGCGGCGGAATCCGGTTCCTGCTTAAACACCACGCCAACACCGTTTTGTTCCTTTTCGCTGCCCGCTTCGAAATGCACCACGGTTCCGTGCAGTGTCAGTTGGCTCGAACGTGATGGATCGTTGGATGCCTCGATCACGACGCGCACTTCAGATTGCAGCCGCGGGCGGCTGGGCAGCAGAAGATAAGCTCCCTGCAAGCTCAAATCGCGGATCGTTCCCTTCGCCTGGAAAGTCTTGCCGTCTTCGCCTTGTCCTGTCACGGTCGCGGCAAATCGGATTCGCCGCCGTTGACCCGCACGTGACTCGCCCAGAATCACATCCACGCCGCGCTCGCTCAGCGTGATTTTCATGCCTTCCGTCGCCGCCCACGTCGAAGGAAACTCTTGCCGCGCCGCCGAGAGGTAGCCGTCCACGACTTGGTCGGAAGAATCCGGATCGTGATGGAAGAGCACCAGATTCCGCACATGCGCGTCACGTGCGATTTTTACGCCTTCCAGCCAGCTCGAATGTCCCCAGCCGCGGCGCTCTGTCGCCAGCTCCTCCGGAGAATATTGCGCGTCGTAAATCAGGACATCCGCCCCGTGTGCCAGTTGCCGGAGGGCGGCGTCCATCTCCGCGACTCCCGGCTCATTGTCCGTCGCGTATACGACCGATCCTGCGGTCGTATCCAGCCGGTAGGCGAGGCAGCCTTGCGGATGATTCAGCCACGCGGTGGTCACCTGCGTTCCGTGAACATCCCACTTTGCGCCGCCCTCCACTTCGTGAAACTCCCGCGCCGCCGCCATCACGCTTGCGTTTACGGGAAAATACGGGCTCGCCAGTTGTGCCTCGAGCACTTGCTTCAGGCTTCCCGGTCCCAGAAATTTGGATTGGAAGCTATAAAAATGAAAGCGATTCTGTGATTCGAAAAAGGGGTGAAAGAAGGGAATGCCCTGAATGTGATCCCAGTGGTAGTGCGTCACCAGCACGTTCGCTTCAATGGCGCGCCCGCCGTTCTCCGCTTTCCATTGATTCCCGAGCATCCTTAGCCCGGTTCCGCAATCCAGAACGAATCGCGTTCCGTTCGGGGTCGTCAGCTCAAGACAAGGCGTATTTCCGCCGTAGCGCCAAGTGTTGCGCTCCAGAGTGGGAATCGAACCGCGTACTCCCCAAAATGTAAGTTTGGCGGTTTTTGGCGTCATGGCCGGAGAGTTCGTGACGCGCACGGAGGATTTGCCCCTTGAAAATCCTCCGGGAACCGGGTCCCAGAGCGATGGTATGGGCTTGCGCCGAGGGAAGTCAATTGCCTTTCGCGCAGGCGGTTCGTGATTGCGAACCGTCCCCGCTCCCGTCAGCTTTCCGCTTGGTAAACACCGCCCCGTGCTTTGCGCCCTTCCTGCGGGTAGAATACACGCGATGCACGCCCAATCCAGTGCGTCGGGACCTCACTCGCACACGCACGCCCATTCACATTCCCACAGCCACGCTGGACACTCTCACTCGCACATGCCCTCCAGTGTTGCTATGACCGGCATTTTGGGCGCTGCCGTCGTTGCCACGTTTGTTCTCGTTTTCATCGAGTTGGCTGCCGGTTTCTTCGGTCGGTCGATCGCTCTCGTCAGCGACGCGATCCACAATTTGACGGACATTCCTTCCCTCGTGATCTCCTGGCTCGCGATGCGTTGGGCCGAGCGCCCGCCAACTCCCGAGAAGACCTACGGCTATCATCGAGCGGGAATCCTGGCGGCGTTCACGAATGCGACGCTTCTGTCCGTTGTTGCCCTGTTCCTGATTTACGAGTCGGTCGAACGCCTTCGCCAGCCGGTCGAGGTACACGCCGGCCTGATGCTCTGGGTTTCTGTCATCGCGCTTATCGCCAATGGAGGAATCACTCTGGCCGTCCACGGCGGCCGCCGCGACCTCAACATCCGCTCCGTGTGGATTCACAATCTCGGCGATGCGCTTTCGAATATCGCCATCGTCATCGGGGCGCTGGTGATTCGCGCCACAGGCGCCTCCTGGGTTGACCCGGTGCTCGGCATCGGCATCGGCGCCATGGTGCTCTGGTCGGCCACCGGGATTCTCCGCGAATCCGCTCACATTCTGCTCGAAGGATTGCCGCGCGAAATTTCGCTGCAGGAAGTTGCAAAGCGTCTGCTTTGCCTCGAAGGCGTCCAGGAAGTTCACGACGTGCACATTTGGACGCTCGGCACGGACATGGTGGCTCTCTCCTGCCACATCCGGATTCCCGACATGCACATGGAAGAAAGCGAAAAAATTCTCGCCAGCGTGCGCGGACTTCTTGCCGAGCGCTTCCAGATTACTCATACCACGATTCAGTTCGAACGCGCCGGGTTACCGTCGGAAGGTCTATACATGCCGGAACCCGCGCGCCGTGCGGAAGATTGCGAGTAGGCGTGAAGCGCGCTTGCTATGCAGATGATGTGTCGAGTTTTGGAGGGAAAAGCCGCTGCGATTTTCCAGCTGAAAGAAAAATCTAGCTGCGCAAAGTCCGCTTAATCCAGTTGCAGCGGCGTTCCTCGCTCCTGATTCACTCGCTGTGTAGCCTGCAGGTCGATCTCGCTCACAGGAACCGTCTGGCGCATCCCGTCTTGCGTCACGTACACCACCTGATCGCCCGACCGCGTAAATGCCGCCGCATTCTCGCTGTGCCCGTCGTTGAAGATCAAAAGAAATTCACCTTCATCTCGAATTGGTTGCTGCTCTTCGGCCTGTGGCGCTTGTGCGGGCTCGGTGCTAGCCGCGGCAGCCTGCGGAGCTTCCTGCAGGATAATCACCTGCGGTTGCTGTGGCTGTGCCGAAGGAGGAGCTCCCTGGCTTTGGTCCGGCGGGTAGGCTTCCGACGATTCGTCTTCATCTGTGGGCACGGCAGCGTAGGCTGGCAGCAGGGGGATATAGAGCCCCGAATAACTTCCATTGCCGCGCAGTCGTTCGAATGTCGAGAGTTCCAGTTGCGTCACCGGATCGATGAAAGCCTTCACGCCTAGCTGGCTGTTGGTTCCGATGATTGGCGAACCTGGTCCTGCGTTCAAAACACCGTCCACATAAAAAGGCGCCCCTCCCGAATTGATGTAGGGGTCGGGCGTGCCATTGATCACAATTGTCCCGGCGGGTGCCCTCACGGGCGCCACGCTTGTGCGGACGTTTGTTGTCGCAGAGGTCGGCGTTGTTCTCAGAGGTCCGGGCCGCATCACGCCTGTGCTTCTTGGAGCGTGAAACACGATGGGCGACCCCATAGGCCGGGCCGTTCCCATCATTCCGCTCATTCGGACGCTCTGCGCGCTTGCGGACGACGCCAGGCCAAATGCTCCCGCCAGAGCCACCGATGCAAGTCCTACGATCCGAACCATCCTCATTGCGGCTCTCCTGACTCTTGGGACGGCCCCGGCGCCTCCAAGGTTGCTTTTATCTTACTCCTTCCTCTGCTGTCGCTTCTGCACTTTCCCTCCGAATCCCGGGAACCCTTCGCCGGTTCCCGGTGTCTATCTGAAGCTGGCCTTGGGCGGGAAGGCGAGGCGCTTCCTTATCTCCAGATTTCTTTTACCCTTGCGCTGGATGTGCTATAAACGTGAGTCCGAAAGACGCCCGGAGCGGCTCGGAGGCACCTCGTGGCGCACGATTTGTCCGTCGAAAAATTGCTGGTGCGCTCGGAAACTCCGGCGAGTGAGGCCGAACAGGCGATTGCGTATTGCCCTCGTTGCTCCGAGCGGCTCGAGCCGCGCAAGTGCAAGATGATTTGCGCAGCCTGCGGCTATTACATGTCCTGTTCGGATTTTTACTGAGGAGCGGGTCCACCGGGAATCACTGGTCCCGCCGGTTTGCTGATTCCCATCCATCGTTGGTCACACTTCAGGAGGCGTGAACGTGGCACTCAGAATGACGGACCGTCAAATCGACGGCGTGGACGTAGTGGAAATTGAAGGAAGAATCGTTCTCGGCGAAGAGAGCAACACTTTTCGCGAGAAGGTCAAGAGCTTGCTTGCCTCGGGCAACAAGAAAGTCGTGCTGAATATGGCCCAAGTCAGCTACATCGATAGCGCCGGTCTTGGCACCCTCGTAGCCACGTTCCACAGCGCCAAAACGCAGGGCGCTACCCTCAAACTGGCCAACCTCGGCACCAAGTTCAAGGAAGTGCTTCAGGTGACGAAGCTCATGACCGTCTTCGACACCTACGACAGCGAAGCCGCCGCAATCCAGAGTTTCAACAAGTAGCGCCGCTTTCGTGCCGCGTGCGGGCCGGAGCATTCCTCCGGCCCGTCCCTTTCATCTGCTCCCGCCTATTTTTCTGCCTTGCCTTCGGCGCGGTAGTTGGCAATCCCGCTCATCAGCTTTGGATAGAAGTCCGTGGACTTTTGCGGCAGCACGTCTCCTCCCAGCGCAATTTCCATCACCTGCTCGATCCGTGCCGGGTTGATTAGGAAGGCTGCCTGCGCCTCTCCCCTATCCACCGCTGCGATCGCCGCATCCATCTCACGCTCGTAGCCAACACCCTTTTCCGCGGCCACAGCGTCGGGTGTAATTCCCAAACCCTTCTCGAGCACCAGGCGGTGCAGGAGCACCACATCCAATTCGCGCTGCGCTTCGGATACGTCCGGCAATACCTTGGCAAGATTCGTGTCACCGCGCAGCGTCAGCAGGTGAAACGCGCCATCGCCGGCATACAGCCCGATGGTCCGGGAACCGTCTCGTCCTGCGCGCAAGCCACTCTGAAATTCAGCGTATGCCTTTGCGCGTTCCGTCGCATTCGAAAATAAAAAACTCTTCCAGTCGAAATATTCGGCCGTTTGCCCGCGGAATGTTTTGAGGTTGAATCCTCCCGCCGCGGGAATCAGCCGGTGGGTCGGCAGAATCACTAGCCCCGCGGAGTGTGTGTTGACGAACGTCATCATCGCGAACTCGCTCGCCGCTTCCGGATCCGTTCGTCCTGATTTTTCGCGCGCTTCGTTGCGCAGATCCAGCGCCGTTTCGTAACGATGATGTCCGTCGGCAATCACAAGCTTTTTGTTTTCCATCTCTTTTTGCACGCTGGAAATTGCTTCGCGATCGAACACCGGCCATAGCCTGTGCACCACGCTGTATTCATCCGTCATCTCGAGCGGCGTTTTTGCGCGCGTCGCTTCATCGATCCATCTCTCGATTTTCCGCTCCCTGTCGTGATAGAGCATAAAAAGCTGGCCGGTTTGCAGTCGCGTCTGCCGCAGCAGTTCGATCCGGTCCGCTTTCGGCGCGGAAAGGGTGCGCTCGTGCCGGAACACGACTTTAGCGTCGTAATCTTCCACGCGGCCAAGCGCGATGAATCCCTGCCGCGTTTTCTTCGTCTGCGTTCCCGGCACCATGAATTCCTGCGTGTAGATGTAGACTCCCGGCTGTGCGTCCTTTACCAGAACTTGTTGTGCCAGCCATTCCTCCACGCTTTTAGCAGCGCGCGTGTACACATTGTCTGGCGGCCCATCTGCCGGGAAAGATTTCCCCTTCTCGACTGGAATCAGGTTGTAGGGGCTCGCCGCGTAATACTTCTCCTGCATCGCGGGCGTGATCTTGTCGTAAGGCTGCGTCAATACGTCGGCGAGTTTTACTTTTTCCGTGTTGTATCGAATTGCGCGAAAGGGCCGGATGTCTGCCATGCGTTCCTCTATTGATAATTTTGACGAAATTCGAAGCCACTCATTCTAGCAGTGGGCATTTCGTCCACCAACCGCCGCGCCCGTCAAACTTTGTCCTGGATTTTGACGCTGCGTAGATGCCGTGACATTCGCCGTCCCGCCAAATAAAATAATTGCTTCGATGACTTCGCAACCCAGTTCGCTGGCGCCTTCGGCCACCTCTTATTCGCAAGTCCGCGTTTTGATCTTCGATCTCGACGGCACGCTGATCGATTCGAAACTTGATCTCGCGCTCGCCGTCAACGCCACGCTTGTCCACATGGGCCGCCCCGAGCTGCCGCACGAAACCGTCTATGGATTTGTCGGGAATGGCGCATCCGTTCTCGTGCGCCGCTCTCTTGGCGAAGGTGCCACGGACACAGAGTGCGATGAAGCGCTCGCCTACTTTCTCTCCTATTACCGCGCGCACATGCTCGACAATACTCGTCCCTATCCGGGCGTCGCCGAGGGGCTCACGCTTCTTTCGCAGCGTCCGATGGCGGTGCTCACCAACAAGCCCGTGAATTTCAGCCGCGCGATTCTCGACGGCCTCGGCTTATCGAAATTTTTTCGGTTTGTTTACGGCGGAAATAGCTTTGAAAAGAAAAAGCCCGATCCTTACGGCGTTGAGGTCATCCTGCGCGATCTCACGGCCGCGCCATCGGAAGCAATGATGGTTGGTGATTCCGATGTGGACGTGAAGACCGCGCGCAATGCGGGCATTCTCGCCACCGGTGTTTCCTACGGCATCGGTTTCCACACCTTTGCAGCTCACCCGCCGGACCTGCTCATCTCCTCGCTCACCGAGCTTCCTGCCTATCTCAACGGCCACCGCTCCTGATTTCACGCTTACCCTTCCTAGCAATGTCATTTCGAGCGGAGCAGGCCGGTTAGTTTGCTGTTCGCATCCCGTGTTGCGAGTGCGCGGCCCGCGAAATCGAGGCCTGCCTGCCGCAGGCAGGAATCCCTCTTTGAATGAGGGGCGAAATTGCTTTGTCGACGGTTGTAAAAGAGACGAAATCCGGAGCTTCTGTTGGGACTTCAGCTAACTCAATAATTCGCCTTATACCATTCCCACGTGCGCCGAAGCCCCTCTTCGAACATCACTTGTGGCTCGTACCCTAGAATCTGGCGCGCCAGTGAAATATCCGCCTGCGAATCGCGAATATCTCCCGCACGGGGCGGCTCGTGCCTTGCTTCGATTTTCTTGCCGGAAATTTTCTCCAGCAGCCTCAGCGTCTGATTCAGCGTGATTCTTGCGCCCGTTCCGCCGTTGAAAACTCTTCCGGAAGCCTCTGGGGCGTCGCAGGCGCGCAGCGTCTCGTCGACCACGTTGTCGATATACGTGAAATCGCGCGATTGCTCGCCGTCGCCGTAAATCACCGGCTGTTCTCCCCGGATCGCCGCCAGCATAAATCTGGAAAGCACTCCTGAATACTGCGAGCCTGGATCCTGCCGCGGTCCGAAGACGTTGAAATAGCGCACGCTCGCGTTTTCGAGGCCGTAGACCCGTCCGAAAACCTGCGCATACAATTCGCCCACATATTTTGTCACGCCATAAGGAGAGATCGGCTGGGGAGGCATCTGTTCAGTCTTCGGCAGCGTTGGCGTTTCGCCGTATGCAGAGGAAGATGCTGCGAACACAACTCTCTTTGCCTTCGCGTCTCGCGCAGCGACCAGCACGTTCAGCGTTCCGTCGATATTGACGCGATTCGTTTCGATCGGGTCTGCCACTGACCGTGGCACCGATGTCCGCGCCGCCAAATGGATCACATAATCCGCGCCGTGCGCGGCACCCTTCACGGCTGGAAGATCCGTGACCGAGCCTTTTATAAAGGTGATTTTCTGCCGGGCAGGATCGAGATTCGCCTCTTTGCCGGACGACAAATCGTCGAGCACGGTCACACTGTGCTCGCGCCGCAGAAGCTCGTCCACAATGTTCGAGCCGATAAATCCGGCGCCGCCCGTCACCAGGTATTTCATCAAGTCTTTCTCATGAGAACAAAATTTGATTGGCGCTCGACGCACGGCGGCGCCTGCCCTGCGGTGAGAAGCTTTCCTCGCGTTCGAGCTAATTGACTATATCCTGCGTGCTTCGGGCGGGCAACCGCGTCGTGCTTGGCGGTCTCCGGCCCAGAGGAATGCACGGAAGAGAAAAAGCAGAAATGTTACAGGGGAGCTCTCATTCCTAATTTTCAGGAACCACCCAGTCCTCGGGAGGGAAATCGATCTGCCAGAAGGAGGGCGAAGGCTTCAGGAATTCCACACCCATTTGCGTTTTTCCGCCCTGCTGATTCCCCACATGCACCACACGGCAGTCCTGCGATTGTTTCGTTGCGCGGTTCGATAGCGTCAGCTTTTGGCCGGACGTTACGGGGGTTTGAATCGTGATCAGCGCTCCGTGCGCGTTTACAACCAGAGTCCGCGTCTCTTCGTGAAACTCCCTTTTTGCGGAATCGTGGCCTGTCACAAGGATCGGCACGCTCAGCAGCACGCGCATACTCCGCCGCCGGCCGACGTCGGCAACCCAACTCGGTTTGTCTTTTCCTGCAGGATCGGAGGCGCTCATATTGCACTCAACGTAGCGGGTACTCCCGTTCCAGGCAATGGGACTCTCGTCCTATTCCCGCCGCAGGGGAGAGGACTTAGCAAGGGACGATTTTTTCGCGGTGCTCCTTCACGCGCCGCGTGGCGTTGCGCGAATCCACCACCAGCTTCGCGTGTTTCACGATCGCGTCGTAATCGTAACTCGAATGATCCGTTGCAATCAGCACGCAGTCGTAGCTCGCGATTTTTTCCGGCGTCAATTCCACGGATTTCATCGCGGAAAAGTCGTAGTGCCGCATTTTGAAGAGGGAGGAAAAATAAGGATCGTTGTAATCGAGCTTCGCCCCCTTTTCGCTCAGCAGTTCCAGCAGCTTCAGAGAAGGCGATTCCCGCAGGTCGTCCACGTCCTTTTTGTATGCCACGCCGAGGAGAAGGATCTTCGATCCCTTCACACTTTTCTCGTGGCGATTGAGCGCGGCCGCCGTCGCATCCACCACGTTGTACGGCATCGCCGTATTCACTTCGCCTGCCAGCTCTATGAACCGCGTCGCGAAATCGTATTCGCGCGCCTTCCATGACAGATAGTACGGGTCCACAGGAATGCAGTGTCCACCGAGTCCCGGCCCTGGATAAAATGGCATGAAGCCGAACGGCTTTGAGGCAGCGCTGTCGATAATTTCCCAGATGTCCAAATTCATTCGCAGGCATAGTTGCTTTAGCTCGTTCACCAGCGCGATGTTTACGCAGCGAAAGATATTTTCGAGCAGTTTCACCATCTCCGCCGCTCGCGTCGAGCTCACCGGAACCACCCTCGAAACGATCTGCGCATAAAGCCCTGCCGCCGCGCGGCCGCTCGGCGGATTCACGCCGCCCACGACTTTCGGAATTTGCTCCAATCCGTACTGTTTGTTGCCGGGGTCTTCTCTTTCCGGCGAAAACGCCAGGTAAAAATCGGTCGCGATGTTTTCGGTCCCAGGACCATGCGCCGGGGGACAGCGCAATCCTCCCTTTTCGAGGATCGGCATTACCAGCTCCTCTGTCGTTCCCGGATACGTCGTGCTCTCGAGCACGATCAGTTGATGTTTTTGCAAGTGCGGCGCGATCGATTTCGCAGTATCCACGACATAAGTCAAATCCGGCTCGCGCCGCTCATCGAGCGGAGTTGGCACACAAATCAGTACTGCATCCATGTCCTTCAGCCGCGCAAAATCCGTCGTCGCGTCGAGCTTTTTTGCCCGCACATGTTCTGCGATTTTCCCTGAAGGAATATGCTGAATGTAGCTTTCCCCCGCATTCAGCTTCTGCACTTTGACCGGATCCAAATCGAATCCCGTCACCTTCTGTCCCACATCGGCAAACCGCAACGCCAACGGCAAGCCGACATAGCCGCAACCAATGATTCCCACTTGGATGCCTTTTCCTGCAAAAAACTCTGGCTTGCGTTCCACGCTCATTCTGATTTCTCCCTGATGGGTGATCCCTTTGGATTAAGGCGCTTGCACAAGAGCTTTTGAGCACGATCTTGCAAAAATCCAATATACCAAGAACCTTCGTGCCCACAAATCAATGCGGCAACTATTGCCGGCGCCGAATTCCTCCGGGGCCACGAAATCGCATTGCCTCCTTCCCGCGTCTGCGCCAACATATCCGCCGCACTTTTTCGTCCTTTTGGAGAGGGAAAGCCTCAATGCACACATTTCTTATACTTTTGCTTGGATTGGCAGCGGGGATTCTCGTCGGATTAACCGGCATCGGTGGCGGGAGCATCATCGTTCCCGCTCTCGTTTATCTCCTTGGAATGGACCAGCACATGGCGCAGGGGACGTCGCTATTCGTTCTTCTCCCACCTCTCGGCCTCGGAGCACTCTGGCGCTATTGGAAGAAGCGCGAAGTAGATTTTCTCGCGGGTGCCATTTGTGCCGCCGGTTTCTTCATTGGCGGCTACTTCGGCGGGCGCATGGCCATCGGGATTCCTTCTCGTCCGCTCCAAGCGATTTTTGGAGGTTTCCTTGTGCTTTCCTCGCTCCTCATTTTGAGGCAATCCAAAGGCTCCGCGAGCCGGAACGGATCACATGCCTGATTCCTCTTGGCGGTTATTCGGAATCTTTTTGGCGGCCTGCTTCTGCGGTATTTCCAGCGGCCTGATCGGCGTCGGCGGCGGAGTGATTCTCGTGCCGCTGCTCGTTCTTCTATTTCACTTCGAGCAGCACCGAGCCCAAGGCACCAGCCTCATCGCCCTGGTGCCTCCCACTGGCGCTCTTGGCCTGCTCGTCTATTATCACGCGCACCAGGTGGACATTCGCGTTGGCGCTCTCATTATCCCGGGCGTCTTCTTCGGCGGAATCCTTGGCGGATATTTGGCCACGTCCCTGTCGCCGCGCAAGCTTCGTCTGGTCTTCGCCTTGTTCTTGCTTCTTTTGGGAGGCTGGGAGATCGCGACGGCGTGGAAAAGTTAGGCGACGATTGCATTGCGCACGAGAATGTTTCTAGGAATTCCTTGTTATTCAATATGATATGGCTTCATTACTCTCGCGTTTCGGTTTCCACTGACTGTGATTTTCCTGTGGAAATCGTTCGCAATTTCCTTTTCCTCACGTATAAAAAATTCCGGGCTTCGAAACTGACGGAATGGCAGAAGTCAGGAACTTCCGATTCATTGTCAACGGTAAGGCGCTGCGCTATTCTCGGATGCACATGGTTGATATTCACTGCCACCTGCTTTACGGGCTCGACGACGGACCTGATAAATTCGAAACCACCCGCGCGATGGCAGAATCGGCAATTGCCGACGGAATCACGCATGTCATCGCGACGCCGCACGCGCATCCGACCTATCCGTTCGTCCCGGAATTGATCCGCCAGCGGCGGGAAGAAATTCAGCGGGAATTTCAGGGAAGGCTCACAATCGCCACGGGCTGCGATTTTCATTTGAGCTTTGAAAACCTGCAGGACCTTCCAAAAGATCCGGCGAAATATTCGCTGAACCAGAAAAATTACTTGCTCGTCGAATTTGCCGATTTCGCCGTGCCGGCAAGCTCGGACCAGACGCTGCACGAATTGCAATTGCTCGGCCTGACGCCGATCATCACGCATCCGGAACGCAATCCGCTGATCCGGACGCAGCCGGAGCGATTCTTCCGCTGGCTGCGGCAGGGCTGCTTCGCCCAGGTGACGGCGCAATCGCTGCTGGGAAAATTCGGGCGGCCGGCGTTTGACGCGGCGCGCGAATGGCTGGCCGCCGGAGCGGTCCATTTTTTTGCGAGCGACGCGCACAATACAACGACGCGGCCGCTGAAGCTGCGTGAAGCGTACGACGCGGCCGCAAAGCTGACTTCGGAAGAAACGGCGCGCGCTCTCTTCACCGAAAATCCTTTGGCCGTATTCGAAGGCCGCCCGATTCCGTTCGTTCCGGAACTGGCGGAAAACGCGGGCCAATCGCGGGACGTAAAGCCGCCGCGCAAGAAGAGGTTCATCTTTTTTTAGGCTTCGCTTCCACCGAATTCTTCTGAACTCGCTGCATGGTCCCTCACGCGAACATCTCCAGAATTTCTTCATAGCGCTTGAAAGGCGGAATCAGATACGCGCCGGCGATGCCGGAGCCGCGCGCAGTGCGCGCCCAATCCATCATGCGGCGAGCGAGCAGGAATCCGCGGGCGCGCGCGTGTTCGCCGGCATTTTCCATTTCGCACAGCGTCGTCTTGGGAATGACGATTCCGGGCACTTCGTTGTTGAGCCGCAACGCCTGCTTATAGCTGGTGAGCGGCCAGAGGCCGACGAGGACGGGAATGGGGCATTTCCCGCCGAGGCGTTTCAAGAACGCTTCCCAGTGCGCTGGTTCGAAAATCGGCTGGGTCATCGCGAAGTGCGCGCCGGCATCGACTTTCTGTTGGAAGCGCGACAATTCTTCGTCCAGATCCTCAGCGACGGGATTGACGGCCGCGCCAATCGTGAAATTCGTGGCGCCGCCGAGATTTTTTCCCGCCCAGTCGGTGCCTTGATTGAGGCGCGCGCAAATTTTTACGAGTCCGATGGAATCGACTTCGTAAACTCCGCTGGTTTCGGGATGGTCGCCGAGCGAGGGCGGATCACCGGTGATGGCGAGGACGTTGCGGACGCCGCCGACGGTCCACGCGCCGAGAAGCATGGCCTGCAGGCCGATGATATTGGCGTCGCGCGTGGTGAGGTGTGGAATCGTCTCGAAGCCGTGCGCTTCGAGAGCGCCGGCGAGCACCATCGCGTCCATGCCGACGCGGGCGAGCGTGCCGCTGTTGATGTCGATGGCGTCGACTTGGCCGGAGCCCATGACGCGAGCGACTTGCTCAACGACGCGCTCGATGCCAACGCCCTTCGGCGGATCGATTTCCACCGAGACGACGAACTGCTGCTGCTGAATCTTTTTCCAGAGGTTGCTTTCAGGCTCGCGCGCGGCAATGCGGCGCGTGCGCTCCGGAGCTTCGAGAATTTCAATCCCGCTTCCATCACGCTTGGCTGCGGATTTCGACGGGCGCAATTTCTTCACGGCCTCGGCCATGGCGCGAACGTGTTCGGGGGTGGTGCCGCAGCAGCCGCCGAGAATGCGCGCGCCAAGTGCGGCGGCTTCTTCGGCGAAGAGAGCGAAATATTCCGGCGAGGATTTCGGATAAACGGTGCGGTCGCCGACGCGCTTGGGGAAACCGGCGTTGGGCATGGCGGAAAGCGGGCGCGAAGCCGTCTCGGCAAGAGCGCGAATGACAGGGAGAAGAAGCTGCGGGCCGACAGTGCAGTTCGCGCCGATGGCCTGGACATCTTTTTCTTTCAGGCGAGCGGCGACATCCTGCGGATGCGAGCCGCCGGCTGCCTCGCCTTCGTCGGAAAACGTCATCTGGGCGACGACAGGCAGGCGCGAAAAAGAGCGGATGGAATCGATGGCAGCGAGCAATTCTTCGATGTCGCTGAACGTTTCGAGGATGAAGAGATCGACGCCGCGCTCTTCGAGCGCTCCGGCCTGCTCGCGAAAAATCGCTTCGATTTGGTCGCGGGGAAGATCACGGACCTGGCGGACGATGCCGAGCGGCCCGATGGAGCCGGCAATGAGAACTTCATGGCGCGCGGCCTCGCGGGCTTCGCGGGCGATTTTCACGCCACGATGATTCAGCTCGGCGACGCGGTCGCCCAGCCCGGCTTGGGAAAGTTTGTGGCGGTTCGCGCCGAACGTATTGGTCTCGATGATTTGCGCGCCAGCTTCGAGATAGGCCGCGTGCGCGCGAAAGACGGCCTCGGCGTGTGAGGAATTGAGCTCCTCGACCGAGCGCTGCGGGCCGACCGATTCGTAGAGAAGCGAACCCATCGCGCCGTCGGCGACGAGAATGCCTTGCTGAAGGCGCGAGTTGAAATCGTCAATTTTCATCGTTCAGCGATGCCAATGGGGAATGGTTGCCCCAAATGTGAGTCCAAAAGGCGAGAGTCGATACCCCCGGTTTTGTTGCGAACCGGAATGAGGCCAAGTCTTTGTTTTCTGTTAGTTACAGCGAATCCGGTTTTTGCCTGTGTTGCGAACCGGAGGGAGGAAATTCGTGGCCGGGGGCCGCTGACCTGTGACTCGTGATCAATTTTTTCGAGAACGTCTCTTCTAAAACGCACCGAAATCCCTCACTCGACCCTAGCATGAGCGGGAAAAATAAGCAAAAGTCCACACGGTAAAGACAGTCGCGGAAAATGCCGTGAATCGTGACTCGTGATTTGTGACTCGTGAAAAGACGAAGGCTCGCGCAAATCGATCGCATAAAAACCCGCCAGGGCGATTTTCTTTTTCTCAAGGTGGATGCCGGCGGCGAGACGGTGCGCGTGTTCGGCCGTCCCGAAGAGCTGGCGGAGCGCTTGGAAGCGAGTGGCTATGACATTCTGTCGAGCGAGATCGAAGATGGAGTGGAGCTTCTTTTTCCTGGCGCTCCGGCCCCGCCCACGGGGTCCCCGGACTCTTGCGGAAGAATGGAATAGCAAAGCGGCGATTACTCGCCGCACTCCAAAAAATGCCAGCCGAACAGCAGATTCCTCTCGCGGCACGCTGTGCCGCGCTCGGAATGACAAGGTATTGAGCGGTGGAACCGAAGCCGAGGGTGAACCGTTGAGTACCAAGTTGAGAACTCTCGCCGCGGGATGATCCACGTGCAGGCGAGGGCCTGCACGCTCGACGGAAAAAGCATGCGTGGGGAAGCAGTGGTGAGTGAAGCGTCAGGCGGCCGGGAAGCGAGCTGCTTCGGCGAGGAGTTCGTGGATGAGGGTTTGGTAGGGCTTGCGGGAGCGGCGGGCGAGGCGCTTGAGGCGTGCGAGAAGGCGCGGGTCGATTCGGATGGCGATGAGCTGCTTGGCGTGAGCAGACTTCGGGCGTCCGACGCGACGAGCGCGGCGAAGCTCTTCGTCAGTGGATTCGGGGATGTCGGAGAAATCAATGCGAGAGTCCGGCATAGGCCTTGCGCTCCTTACGGCTTCCTTGTCTCGCGCTGATGATGCGGACGGTTTCCTTTTCATGTTTCAGCCTCCGAACCGTGTATACGACGAGTAGAATGCGTCCTCCGACAGATTTCCCGATCCGCTTGAAGCGAGCTTCGGTTTGGGAATGCGCGGCGTCGGCCCAGTCCAGCGCGTCCGGATCGGCAAAAATCGTGACAGCCTCTTCAAACGACACGCCATGCTTCAAGAGATTGCGCGCCGCCTTGGCCGCGTCCCACGCGAACACATTTCTGTATATACAATAATTTCACTTAGCGCGCAAGGAGGAGGACGTCCGCGGCGACGGTCCGGGGAGGCCTCACGTGGGCGCGCATTGAGCGTGACGGATAGCCTCACGGCGATCGGGAAAGGCAAAGCGGCGATTACTCGCCGCACTCCACAAAAGGCAAAGGCAAAGCGGCGGCGAGGCGCGCTGCTTAGGTGAAGGCGGGAGTCGGGCCGTGAGGCTGATAGAGCTCTTCGAGGCGGGAGACTTCGGCGTCGGAGAGCTTGACGGAAAGAGCGGCGACGGCGTCTTCGAGATGGTGAGGCTTGGTGGCGCCGATGACGGGAGATTCGACGCCCGGCTTGGAGAGAATCCAGGCGAGAGCGATCTGCGCGGGCGGCAGATTGCGTTCGCGGGCGATTTCAATTACGCGCTCGACGACGGGCTTGTCGATACTCACGTTTTTGGAGAAGAGCGTTTTGGCGAAGCCGTCGGTCTTGGCGCGATTGGTGAGCGGTTCGTCGGACCAGGGGCGCGTGAGGCGGCCACGGTCGAGAGGCGACCAGGGCGTGAGGCCGACGCCTTCGGATTTGCACAGTGGATTCATTTCGCGCTCTTCCTCGCGGTAGAGAAGGTTGTAGTAATTCTGCATGGAGACGAACGGGGCCCAGCCGTGGGCGCGCTGGAGGCCGAGAGCTTTCATAAACTGCCAGGCGTGCATCGAGGATGCGCCGAGATAACGGGCCTTGCCGGCGCGAACAACGTCGTGGAGCGCTTCGAGAGATTCCTCGAGAGGCGTGTTGTAGTCATAGCGATGGATGATGTAGAGGTCGACGTAATCGACGCCGAGACGCTGCAGGCTCTTGTCGATTTCCGAGAGAATCGCTTTGCGCGAAAGGCCTCGGCCGTTGGGGCCGGGGCGAACCGGAGAGCAGACTTTGGTGGCGATGACGACATCATCGCGGGAAGCGAAATCGCTGAGGGCGCGGCCGAGCACGCGCTCGCTCTCGCCGTCGGAATAGACGTTGGCGGTGTCGAAGAAATTGATGCCTTTTTCCAGAGCGGTCTTGATGAAGGGGCGGCTGTCCTCTTCGCTGAGCGTCCAGGGCCAGCGAATCATGCCCGTGGTGGCCTGGCCGTAGCTCATGGCGCCGAGACAGATGCGAGACACCTGCAGACCCGTATTCCCCAGATTGACGTAGTCCATATGGATTCTCCCGGATGATTGCTGCCAGTTGTTAGATTACCAAACCGCGCGGAGAGTTTCGGCGATGCGCGTGAGTTCAGAAGTGGCGCACGGCAAGCCTGCCTGCGGCAGGAGGCGGTTAAAAGACGCTGGATTCGTTGCGCAGGAGCGCGGCGGGAGGATGAATGTGCGAGAAGAGCTCCTCCTGAATCTTGCGGTATTTTTCGAAGGCGACAGTTTCGACGGTGCGCAGCTTGAGCAACTCGTGATAGGAGCTCCAACTGGAAGGATCCTGCGTATCGGCGAGGAAGATGCTGAGGCGTTCGGAGGCGCGAAAGCAGTCGGTGAAAGCTTCGTCCATGCGCGCCAGCAGAATTTTCTTTGCGGAGGTTTCCATGGCCTTTTCTCCCTGTGTGGTCCGGCGCGTCGCGAGGTGCTCAGAATGAACACGCGGCGGGGCTAGTGTAGCATCGTTCGAGAGGGGCGCGAGCGGGGAAGGCCTGAGCGGGCGGCGTCAGCGGGAATGGCTGGCGAGGCCGGCGATGGTGTCCATCAAGTCAAACTTGGTGATGATTTCGAATTTGCCGCCGGGAAGCTCGATGAAAACGGCGGGGCTATCGTGGCTCAGAATGGATGTGAGGCGCTCGACAGGGGCTTCGGAGGGAACAATGGGAAGCGCGGCGCCCATGACTTCGCGAATGACGAGCTTTCGGAGATCTTTCCCTTGTAGAGCGAGATTGAGAATCTGGTCTTCGTAGACCGTACCGATGGGCTTGTCCTCTTCGTAGACCGGCAGCTGGGAAATGTCCTGCTGCTGCATGGTGTGCAGGGCGTGAAAGACGGTCTGATACGGGCGGACGATGATGAGTTCGCGGGAGCGGCCCTTCTCGCGCTTGACGCGGACGACATCGGCGGCGCGGAGAGCAACTTCGGCGTCGACGTAGCCGTGTTCGCGCATCCAGCCGTCGTTGTAAATCTTGCTTAGATAGCGCGAGCCTGTGTCTGGCAGGAAGGCGACGACGACGCTGCCGGGCTTGGCATTTTTGGCGACGCGGAGAGCCGCGGAAAAGCAGCCGCCTCCGGAGCCGCCGGTGAAGATGCCCTCCATTTTCGCCAGGCGGCGCGCCCAGACGAAGCACTCTTCGTCGTTGACCTGAATGCAATCGTCGAGAATTTTCAGGTTCATCGTGGTGGGAAAGAAATCTTCGCCGATGCCTTCGACAACGTAGGTGAGGGCTTTGCCGACTTTGCCGGTCTTGACGAATTCGTAGTAGAGCGAGCCGGCCGGATCGACGCCGATGATTTTGACGTTGGGATTCTGTTCTTTGAGATATTTGCCGGCGCCGCTGACTGTGCCGCCGGTGCCCATGCCGCAAACGAAATGAGTGATTTTTCCTTCCGTGTCGTCCCAGAGCTCGGGACCCGTGGTGCGATAGTGCGCCTCGGGATTCATGGGATTGTCGTACTGATTGGGATAGAAGGAATTGGGGATTTCGCGGGCGAGTTTTTTGGCGACGGAATAGTAGCTGCGCGGATCTTCAGGCTCGACAGCGGTGGGGCAGACGATCACCTCGGCGCCGAAGGCCTTCAAGGCGTCGATTTTTTCGCGCGATTGCTTGTCCGTGATGGTGAAGACGACTTTGTAGCCGCGAACGGCGGCGACAAGCGCGAGACCGATGCCGGTGTTGCCGGAAGTGCCTTCGATGATGGTGCCGCCGGGTTTGAGCTGGCCACGACGCTCGGCTTCGTCGATCATCCAGACGCCGATGCGGTCTTTCACCGAGCCGCCTGGATTCATGAAGTCGGCTTTCACCCAAAGCTCGGCGGGAAGATCTTTCGCCAGGCGATTGACGCGAATGAGCGGCGTTTTGCCGATGGCTTCGAGGATGTTGCGGCACTTCATGGCAGCGGAATCTCCGTGGTGATGCGCGCTGGAGGTAGATTAGAGATTTCGCAAGAGGCTGTCCAGAGGGATGGCGCGGGATGGTTCGCAGCGAAGAGGCGCGACGAAACGGCTGCGTGATAATCTAAACGAAGCGTGAGCGAAGTTTCCTCCGAGCGCGAAATTCTTTTCTACGATGGGACGTGCGCGCTGTGCCACCGGGCGGTGAAATCTGTCTTGAGGCATGACCCAGAGGGGAAGCTGTTTCGATTTGCGCCGCTGGGAGGGCCGACGTTTGAGGCGCAGATTTCGGCAGAGCAGCGCGCGGGATTGCCGGACAGCGTGGTGGTGAAGACGAGCGACGGGCGGCTGCTGGTGCGGTCGAATGCGTTTCTGCACATCTGCGAGCGGATCGGCGGCGGATGGCGCGTGCTGGCGCGGGCGCTGAGCGTGATTCCTCGCGCGCTGCGCGATGCGGTGTACGATTTTGTGGCGCGGGTGCGCTACAGAGTTTTCGGACGCACTAAGGATTGGTGCCCGGTGATGCCGCCGGAACTGCGCTCGAGGTTCGATCCGTAGCCGGCCTGGACAGGCTATCTTTCAGCAGGCCGAGCTGCACCAGGCTTTCGGCCGTGGCGACGATGGCTTCTTCGTTTGAGCGCGGCGCCCAGCCGAGCACGCGCCTGGCCTTGTCGTTCGTTGCGTTCTTCTTTTTGCCGAGCTCCGGCAAGATGAATTTCACCGCGGGGTCGCGCAGCGAGGCGATGCGGACAAGCCAGTTGGGAAGCTCGCGGGAGGGCACGCGTTTCGCTGCGGCGCCCATGCGGCTTTTCAGCACTTTGGCGATGCCGAGCATCGACATGAAATCGCCCGCTGCTCCGATAAACCGTTCGCCGTTCGCGGCAGGCTGGGTCATGGCGCGAAGATGCAAGTGGGCGAGGTCGCGTACATCGACGATGCCAAAATAGAGCTTCGGGCATCCGGGCAGCGAGCCATCCAGCAGCCTTTTCACCAAGAGAATCGACGCCGAATAATCCGGCCCCAGAACCGGGCCAAAGACGCCGACGGGATTGATTACCGACATTTCGAGTTTGCCGCCTTCTTTTGCGATGAAATCCCAGGCCGCGCGCTCGGCCAGAGTTTTCGATTTTGTGTATGGAAGAACGTCTCCACCGTTGGGGTCGGTCCAGTCCGTCTCGTTGAAAGGCGCGTCTTGCTGTTTTTTGCCATAACCGACCGCCGCGAACGAAGAGGTTACGACCACGCGCTTGACGCCTGCGTCGCGCGCGGCACGCAGGACACGAAGAGTGCCTTCGCGGGCGGGCACGATCAGCTCGTCTTCATTCTTAGGGACGCTCGGCGGCAATGGCGAGGCCACGTGGAGCACGTAGTCGCAGCCGGCGACGGCTTCGGGCCAGCCCGCGTCGGCGGTGAGGTCTGCGGCGAAGAACGACAGGCGATCTCCGGGTTCGGCGCCGCCTTGTTTGAGCATGGCGCGCACGTCCGCTTCGCGATTTAGATTTCGCACGGTGGTGCGAACCTGGTAGCCCGCGTCTAAAAGCTGCAAGATGCAATGTGCGCCAATAAATCCCGATCCGCCGGTTACAAGAACTCTGCTCATGGCCTTCTCCTCGCCTGGCTTCGATTCGGCGGTAAAGCCGAACAAACATCTCCCTTTTTTTGATGAGATTCACCGAGTGACGATTCGATTCTTTTGGAGCGAGCCTGGCCCGGGAGCGCTTTTCTTTGGCGTATTTACAACGGCTGCCGAAACGCACAACATGGTGCGAAACGCAAAATGGCGGCGATTGGTTCACGTCGAATAATGCAACGGCCACATCGGGAGGCTGAGGAGACATGAAGCGGGAAAACTTTTCGAGCGGGACGAAATGGGAACCAATCGTCGGATATTCCCGGGCAGTGCGGGTGGGGAATCAAGTGTTCGTGTCGGGAACCACGGCGACGGGCGCGAACGGGAAGCTGGTGGGGATTGGCGATGCGTACGCGCAAACGGTGCAGACGCTCCGGAATATCGAATCAGCGCTGCGGAAAGCGGGCGCGAACCTGGGGGACGTGGTGCGGACGCGAATCTACGTGACGAACATCACCGAATGGGAGAAGATTGGGCGGGCCCACGGAGAGTTTTTTGGGAAGATCCTGCCAGCGACAGCGATGATCCAGGTTTCGGGGTTTGTTTCGCCCGAGATGCTGGTGGAAATCGAGGCGGACGCGATCGTGGGGGATGTAACCGAAAATTAACAGATTCCAGGGCCCATTTTTGTTAGAGTTCCGCGCCATGACTGATGAAAACTTGCAGATTGTTCTAGCTCAAGGAACCAACGGATTGAGCATCATGCGGCTCAAAGGCCCGCTGAATATCCGCACGCTGTTTGCGTTTCACGACGCAGTGAGGAAAGAACCACCGCCGGCGCTGATTCTCGATTTCGAGGGCGTGCCGTACATCGACTCGGCCGGGCTTGGCGCGTTGGTAGCCGCGAATGTGGCGGGGAATAAGGCGGGGCGGAAACTGGCTCTGGCCGGGCTGACCAAGCAGGTGCAGGCGCTGCTGGAGATGACGCACGTGCTGCAACTGTTCAAGGTGTATCCCGCCGTGCACGAAGCCGAGATTGCTCTGGCCGAGCAAGTGCAACGCTAGGCGAATTTCTTCCTCTGTTGGAAATCCTCGCAAGAACTGATCGCGGAATCGCGTGCCTATGCGGCGAAGAGGAGCGGGCCGGGGTCTGCCTGGATGAAACGAACAGCCCAGCCTTGCAGGGGGTGGCTAGGCTGCGGCGGTTTCGAGGTTTTTGATTTTGGGAGTCACCCAGCGTAGGACGCCGCGGACGATGAAGACGTTCAAAAAGATGGAAATCAGCGAAGCGGCCAGAGTGGCACTGAAAACCTCGTCGCCTACCAGTCCGGAATGGCGCGCCACTTCAACGAGGATGAAGGAAAGCTCGCCAATCTGCGTGAGGCCTGCGGCGACGGCGATGCCGGTCCACTTGGAATAGCGGAAAAGCTGCGTCACCATCAGCCAAATCACAAATTTTCCGATAATAATCAGCAGCAGCATGGCGCCGAGCAAAGGCAGGTTGCGACGGATGACGTTCGGGTCGACCAGCGTGCCGAGCGAGACGAAAAACAGCGCCACGAAGGCGTCGCGAAGCGGAATCAGCGTGTCGTGAACGACGTGCAGGTCCTCGGAGCCGCTGATGGACATTCCGGCGAGGAAGGCGCCAAGTGCCACCGAAAATCCCAGGCGCTCGGCGATTCCGGCAGAACCCAAACAGATGGCGAGCGCCACGAGAAGAAGAAGTTCGCTGTTGCACGTCCGGGCGACGAAACGCAGGATCCGCGGAATCACCTTGAGCGCGAAATAGACGAGAGGAATCAGGAGCAGCACAGCCTTGCCGAAGGTCCAGGCGATTTGCTTGACAAGGTTTTCCCCATGTCCGGCGAAGACGGGAAGCAGCACGGTCATGAGGACGACGGCGAGGTCTTCCACCAAAGTGATGCCAATCATCACGCGGCCGTAGGAGGAGGTGAGTGCACCGCTGTCGGTAAGGAGTCGCGCCATCACCATCGTACTGGCGACGGAAATGGTGGCGCCGATCACAACGCTCTGCGCTACGCTCCAGCCCATCCAATGGCCGACACCCGCCGAGAAAGCCACCGAAAGGCCGATGCCGATGGGCCCGCCGACTAAGGCCACCCATTTCACGCGCAGCAGGTCGGGAATCGAGAATTCGACGCCGATGGTGAACATCAGCAGGACCACGCCGACTTCCGCGAAGACTTCGAAGGGATGAACGTCGGTGATATGCAGCCCGGGTGTGAAGGGGCTGATGACGATGCCGCCAGCGACGAAGCCGAGAATCAGAGGCAGCTTCAGGCGCCAGGCCAGGATTCCGCCGAGCAGGGCGGCCATGAAAATCCAGGTCAGATCGCGAAACAGAACGACATTTGGTTCCATGGGGCGTCTACCTCCTGCCGGGGAGCGGGAAACCGCCGCGCGGCCATACTACCGCAAGGCGCCGAGGTTCGCACCAGAGATGAAAGCGTCGGGCGGCGGCCGTGCGCGGCGTAGGCACAGAAAAGGAATTCGTCGGGCGGCGGCAGCGGCGCGTATGCGCTAGAATAAAAGCTCCGATGGATCGTTTTTACCGCGCGACCATGAAAATCGGCGGCGGGACTCTGTTCGGCCGCCTGGCGTTTACGTTTCTGCTGGTGTGCGCGATCGCCTTCGGCGCGGCCGTGGGGCTGCTGTTCGTCTACACGAGCGACCTGCCGGAAATCCGCGCGCTCGAAAATTACCGTCCGAACACGGTGACCGAGGTCTATGCCGACGACGGGCAACTGATCGGAACGTTTGCGCAGCAGCGGCGCATCCTCGTCACATACAGCCAGATTCCCAAAATGCTGCGCGACGCCATCCTGACGACCGAAGACCAGCACTTCGAGGAGCACATCGGCGTGGACATTCCGCGCGTGCTCGAAGCCGCTTGGAGCGACATCCGCCATCACAGCTACCGCGAGGGCGCGAGCACGCTGACGATGCAGCTCGCCGGCGGCCTCTTCCTGAACCGCAACGATCGCAGCCTGCACCGCAAAATCCAGGAGACGATTCTGGCGATCCAGATCGAACGCCACTACACCAAAGAGCAGATTTTCACGATGTACTGCAATCAAGTGTATTTGTGGAACGGGAATTACGGTTTTGAATCGGCGTCGGAATATTACTTCGGCAAGCCGGCGCTGCAGGTGACCCTGCCGGAGGCAGCGCTGCTGGCGGCGATGATTCGCGGGCCGATTTATTCGCCGACGGCGCACCCGAAGGCCGCGTTAGCGAGGCGCAATCTGGTGCTTGAATTGATGTACCGCGAGGGGAAAATTTCGCGGGTGCAGGAGGAAGCGGCGGTCAAGGAGCCCATGGAGCTGCATATTTCGGTGCCGCGCGATGACCTGGCACCCTATTTCGTCGAGGACATTCGCGAATACCTGGAGCACACCTACGGGACGGCGGCCGTGCACGAGCAGGGGCTGCGCGTCTATACGACGCTGAACGTGGCGATGCAAAGGGCGGCGGACCAGGCCGTGCGCGACGGGCTGCACGCCTACGACCGGCGCCACGGCTGGCGCGGCAACTTGACGAATATCTTCGCGCAGCACCTAGGCACGCTGGAGACGTATCAAAACGACGATTGGCGCGTGCCGATCGAGAAGGGCGATTACGTCACCGGGCTGGTGACGAATGTGCAGCCGACGTTCGCGATGATCAAGCTCGGAACGGTGCACGCGATGCTGACGCCCGCGGATTTTGCGTGGACCGGGAAGACGTCGCCCGGGCAATTGCTGAAAGTTGGAGACTTGGTGGTTGTCGATATCAAGGAGCTTTCCGGCAACACGGCGGAAGTCCAGCTCGAACAGGAGCCGGCCGCGCAGGCGGCTCTGCTGGCGATTGATAATTCGACCGGGGAAATCAAGGCAATGGTCGGTGGCTACGATTTCGAGGAGTCGAAATTCAACCGGGCGACGCAGGCGATGCGGCAGACGGGCAGCTCGTTCAAGGTGTACGTCTATTCGCAGGCACTGCTGGATGGCATGAACCCGTTCGACACGGTGGTCGACGAGCCGGTGACGTACATCAGCGGAGGAAAGCCGTATTCGCCGAAGAACTACGACGAGCGGTTCGAGGGGCGCATCACGCTGCGGCGGGCGCTGGCTGACTCGCGCAATGTGCCGGCCGTGCGGCTGCTGGATCATGTGGGCATCGAAAACGTAATCGAGCTGGCGCGCAAATTTGGCCTCACCAGCCCGCTGCCGCCGTATCTGCCGCTGGCGCTTGGGGCGGCCGACTTGACGCTGATCGAACACACTTCGGCGTTCACCGTGTTTCCCGATGACGGCATCCACATTCTGCCGCACGACATTCGCAAGGTGACGACCTACGACGGGGCACTGCTCGAAGAAGCGCGGCCGCAAGTGACCGATGTGATTCCGCCCGACGTCGCGCGGACGATGGTGGCGATGCTCGAAGACGTGGTCCAGTTCGGCACCGGCGTGCGCGCGAAGGAATTGGGAAGGCCTTCGGCCGGAAAGACAGGCACGACGAACGATTTTACGGACGCGTGGTACATCGGATTCACGCCGCAACTGACGTGCGGTGTTTGGGTAGGCAACGACGACAAGCGGATTTCGCTGGGGAAAAAAGAGACGGGCGCGCGAGTGGCATTGCCGATCTGGCTGGAATTCATGCAGAAGGCTATGGTGGGAATGCCGGTGGAGAATTTCCCGAACGTCGTGCCTCTCGAGAAAATCGCGCCGACGCAGCACGTGCTGGTGGACGTGCCGGACACCGCACCTCCCGCCGATGCTGCCGAGCAGGGATTGACCGGAGCGGCGGCAGGGAAGGCGCCCGCGCCGAAGCCGGGCGAAAATCCTGCCAGCAGCCCTGCACAACAGCAGCAGAAATCGAATAAACCTCCGGCATAGGTTGTGTTTTCCCTTCTCGGAGCGCGCCGCACGGTGAGGATGTGGGCGATTCAGCGTGTAAGGAACGGATCCCACCCATGCGAGGCGAGCAGCTTTTCGTTTCCCGCTTCATCCACTAACACAACTTTTCTTTCCTGCGTGATTTCGCCGATGCAGACGAGGCGGCGAAAACCGGGCGCGGCGCGAAGCCTTTTTCCCAGCTGCGGCCGGACGGTAAAAAGAAGCGCGTAATCGTCGCCGCCATTGAGGGCCATCGAGAGAGGATCGAGCTTCGCGCGGCGCAAGCGAGCGGGAATCCGCGACGGGATTTCGACGCAGGGAAGCCGGCGGGAGTTGATTCGCGCGCCAACGCCGCTCGATTCGCAGAGGCGCGGCAAGTCAGTAGAAAGGCCGTCGGAAAGGTCCATCATCGCCGAGGGAATTTGATGGTGCGCGAGCCAGGCGCCAAGTTCGAGAGGAATCTGTGGATATAGGTGCTGGCGCAGAAAAGAAGGGAGCTTGCGAGGGATTGGAACGCCGCTGCGAATCCACTCCAGCCCGAGCTGAGCCTCTCCGAGCACACCACTGGCGTAGAGAAGGTCGCCGGGCCGCGCTCCCGACCGGGTGACCGCTCGGGCCGGCGCAATTTCTCCCAGTACCGTGATGGTCAGGGAGATATGTGAAGATTTCGTCATATCCCCGCCGATAAGCGTCAGACCGAGCTCTCGGGCGGCCTTCCCAATTCCTTGGGAGAGCCTGTCGAGCCAGGAGCCAGTGAGGTGGCTGGGCAGAGCAAGTGCTAGAACGAACCAGCGTGGCAAGGCACCCATGGCGGCGATATCGCTGGCTGCCCGGGCGACGGATTTATAGCCAATTGAGTCGGGAGGGTGAAAGTCGGCAAGGAAGTGGACACCTTCGAAAAAGGAGTCACAAGTGACGACGAGACTGGCCCCAAGCCGCGGGGAGACCACGGCTGCATCATCGCCGATGCCGAGCGTATTTCTACTAACGCCATTTTTCACAATCAGATGCGGAATATTTTGGGCAATGCGCCGAACGAGTTGACCTTCTGTGTCCATCCTGTCCCCCAGAACAGTTGAAAACGGGAGGCCGATTTCCGTATTGTATGGCTCATTGGGGACTGGTGGAGAGAGAATCATTGGCCGAGGCCCAGATCGGTCCAGTGACCCCTACTGAAAATGGAAGATAGGGGTTGACGCTACAGGACCTGATCGCTAGAATCTGGCGGGTTTCGAACCAGAGCTCTCGGTTCAAACCAGTTCAGGTCAAGGCCAGCCGCGGCGGGGGCTCGCGGTGATTCCGGCCAAAGAAAAATCGGAATTGGGACGATAGCTAGTTAGAGACGATGCGAGGAAAACATTACACGTTTTTTATTGCTTCGTCGGCATCCGGCGGGATGCAGCGCATATCCGTACCCTTCTACGTAGTGCACTTCCTGGCGCTGTTGGCCGTGGTCGGTGGAATCACCCTGGCGGCGGGTTTCGGCTCGTATTCCCGGATGCTGTGGAAGGTGACGAATTACAACTCGCTGCGCCGCGAGCAGGACACCCTGAAAGTCCGCTACCGCGAACTCCAGACCCAGGTGAAGGACACCAACCAGCGGCTCGATTCGCTGCAATCGCTGGCCAGCGAAGTGGCGATGGCGTACGGTATCAACCGTTTCCGCACGACCCCTTTTGCAATTTCTGATGCGTCCGATGAGCCCGAGGCGCAGTTCCAGCAATCGGTGGACGAATTTAACTTCCTTGAGAAGAACCCGACGGTCGTATCGATGTCCGGCAGCGGCGTGCGCCTGCTTCCCGCGGCGCAGTTGAACAGCCTCGGAGTGGTGCCTTCGATTTGGCCGGTGATCGGAGAGATCACGGGACACTTTGGCGAGCGGCTGGACCCGTTCAGCGGAGAAGGTGCGTTTCACGCAGGAATCGACATCGCCTCGCATGTGGGCGACCCCGTGCACGCAACGGCGGATGGCGTGGTGACCGTGGTGGAAAAGCGCGCGGGATACGGGCAACTCGTGGTGATCGACCACGGCTTTGGCGTGACCACGTGGTACGGGCATTTGTCGCGCTTTAATACCGAAGTGGGCATGCGGGTGAAGCGCGGCGATGTGATCGGGTTTGAAGGCGACACGGGCCGCTCGACCGGGCCGCACCTGCACTATGAAGTCCGGATCTACAACACGCCGATCAATCCCTGGCGCTATCTGCAGCACGCGGCGGCTGATACCGACGCGACCTCTGCCGCAGATTGATTTTTCTTCCGACAAAAATCTCAGGCCAACTAATGAAACGAGCGATGCCCTCGCTTGTGCGTTGACGCGTCGGCGCTCGAGGAAGACAGTTATCGGCTGCGTGCAGCGGGCGGATCTGTGGCGGATGAAGATGTTGTACCGAGCATTTGCGGTGTGATGTCGAGCGAGAGGCGCACCCATTTGTCCTGATGCGTCACGAGCGTGCGGCTCACGACGTCGTGGAGAAACGCCGCCTGCTCGCGCGTCATTTGCCCTTGCATTTTCGGGTCTTGCAGCGCCACGGAGCCGAGCATGCGGAAGCCGTCGATCAGCGTGGCCAGCTCAAACGAGTCTTTTATCGAACTGCATTGCGCGTCCAGCGTTACGGTGAGCAGATCGCCTGAAGGCTTGCCGGCAAGCGTCAGCCCCTGAATGCTCCTCGCCAGATGCGCGAGTTGCGGCGTGTTGTGGAGCGGCGCGTAGAAGGAATCGGGAAGGTTGTCCGTGCGAGCCACGGCGAAGAGCGGTGCGCCGGCCACGCGCGCAATTCTTTCCTGCATGGCGGCGTCAGACGCGCCGGGCGCGGACGTACGAAGAATTGCGGCCGGATCGGGTCCGCTGGCGATGCGGATGCGCGTGGGCGAAAGAAATTCGAACGCCACAGGCGGCGCGCCGGGGACGACGAAAACGTGGCTGGTCCCGCTGGCTTCCTGATGGCCGCGCATGTGCAGTGCGTAGGCCGTGATTTTTTCCTGGTTGAAATGGCCGTCAGCGACTCCGAGCGTGCGGTCCTGCTGCACGCTTTCCGGAGTTTGCGCGAGACCCGCCGGCCACATGGCCACGGCGGCGCGATTGAGATCGCGGGCGTAATCAAAACCCGTTCCGTCCACGAACGCTTTGTACTCGGCATCGGCCTGCGACTTTGGCGCGGGAGTCAGCAGCAAGGAGATTAATGCGGAATCCTTCGATGCCCGGAGAGCGTCCACATTGATATAGGCAATGACGGGCGCGTCGGAGGGCAGCAGGCTAATTAGACTGGGAGGCGCGCCGGGGACCTGGGCGGGTCCGGGCAGCGGCTGTTTGAGGTGATGGTAATAGAGAGCGCCGCCTGCAATGGCGAGGCACAAGAGTGCGGCGACAGCGAGCCAAGCGCGTTTGGCAGATGTGAGCGGCATAGGAACAGCGAGTATAGGTTTCGGCTGAGGCGGTGTAAAGTTTTGGCAGGCAATTGCGGAGGCGCGGATGCAGGTTTTGGCACAGCAGGAAAGGCCCGAGTGCAACGAACGCGTGCGCAGGTGCGTCCAATAGCTAAAGAGATTCGAAGCCCTGCCCCGCGAGGGAATTTTCAAAAGCCGCAAACCGGGAGAGCCTTGGCATGGAAATCATGAAGATGCGATTGGGAAACAGGTGCGCCTGGGCGTGTTTTATCGGCGCGGCGTTGGGGCTATTGCTGGCTTTTCCGACTGGAGCGCAGTCTCCTGCATCGACTTCGGGGGCGGCAGCATCGAAAGGCTCCGCTTCGACAACCACTTCCAGCGTTGGCAAGCCGACAGACGCTTCGGCGGCGACGCCGACGGTCGATCAGGTGCTCAACCGCTACGTGCAGGCAATCGGCGGGCGCGCGGCTTGGGGGAAACTGCACTCGCGGACATCTCTTGGAAAGATCGTGGTGCCTTCGATGAACTTGACCGGCACGGTGATGATTCATGAGAAGGCGCCCAACAAGGTTCTGCTGGTGGTGATCCTCGCAGGGCAGGCGTTTCGCCAGGGCTACGACGGAACGATTGGATGGTCGGACGACCCGCAGGACGGGATGAAGGTAAAGACCGGGACGCAGCTTGAAGAAGCGCAGCGGGACGCGGATTTTTACCGTCCGCTGCACATGGAAAAGACGTACACAAAACTGAGCGTCGTCGGGAAGGAAAAAGTGGGCGAGCGCGACGCGTGGGTGATCCAGGCGGATCTTCCGGAAGGCGGTTCGGACAAGCTTTTTTTCGGCGCGGAATCAGGATTGATCTTGCGCGCGGTGAGCCAACAGCATACAGAGAACGGCGTGACGGCCGTCGCCGAAGATTTCAAAGATTACAGGGAAGTGGACGGCGTGAAACTGCCGTTTGAAATCGTGCAGGTAAACGGGAATTCGTCGCTGACCATTACTCTCGACGAAGTGCAGCACAATGTGGATTTGGACGATAGCGAATTCGCCAAACCCGCTGTAGAATAGGGCATGGCAAGGCAGGAAAGGTGCAAACTTTCTGCGGGATTGGCCCCGGCTTTGCCGGGGGCGGGAAAGCCGCTTGCAATTCAATTGCCTGTGTGTTATTTTTGGTAGGTTTGACGGTGCTGGCGTAGCTCAGTTGGTAGAGCATCTGATTTGTAATCAGAGGGTCGGGGGTTCAAATCCCTCCGCCAGCTGAGATCGAAGGGCCGGGATTTTTGCAGGGATGCGGGCAGTTTTCCTCGCGACAAAAGCGATAGGGCTGGTGTCTTCGGACACGAGCCCTTTCTGCATTGCGACGTACCCCGAAGATGAGGTCCGGTTCCGCTCTGGTTTGGTTTGCGGCACGATGATGTTGTGTCCCGACAGTTGGGCGGGACGCTGGATCGCCGCTCTGAAATAAGCGCGGCGAGGGCTGTGCGTCCCGGAAGACATCGCGGGACGGGTGGGTGAGTGGCTAAAACCAGCAGACTGTAAATCTGCCGCTCCTTGCGGGCTACGGAGGTTCGAATCCTCCCCCGTCCACCAGCGTCTCGAACTTTTGGGCCGCGAGAGCGCCATAACGGCTCGGCAAACAGTTCGTCAGACAACCGACTGGCACGCAAACGGAAGCGTTGCTTCCCCGGCGGCGCTCCCTGGTGAAACGGCGAAGGAGTATCCGGGGCAGCCGGGCCTGGGTAGCTCAGTTGGTAGAGCGCGTCCTTGGTAAGGACGAGGTCACCGGTTCAATCCCGGTCCCAGGCTCCATTTTGGCGTTGGAATTGAGCGGGGGTAACTCAGTGGTAGAGTCTCTGCCTTCCAAGCAGATGGTCGCGGGTTCGAATCCCGTCCCCCGCTCCAAGCACGTCGCGGGGCGGGACCGCAAAACTTCTTAAGCAGGACGCGGCGATGGCCGCGCAGCTCTTCTAAAGGTGAAGCACGATGGCGAAAGAGAAATTCGAGCGGAGCAAGCCGCACGTAAACGTGGGGACGATCGGGCACATCGACCACGGGAAGACGACGTTGACGGCGGCGATCACCAAAGTGCTCAGCAAGAACAACCCGAAGG